>Ga0190271_10000409_pt1 | contig 21916 bp, 24 predicted proteins | sample Popmic356T_FD_133747 | JGI IMG/M metagenome (GOLD analysis project Ga0190271, IMG submission 133747) | Populus adjacent soil microbial communities from riparian zone of Weber River, Utah, USA - 356 T | ecosystem: Environmental > Terrestrial > Soil > Riparian zone | place: USA: Utah | collected...
CGCCCTGGCTCGCCGTCGCGACAGCGACGCCAGCCGCAGCTCACGCGCAGCCCACTGCCAGCGTACCGGCGACGGATCCACAACACGCGCCATCGAGTCCCGCGGAGGGGGATGGCGAACGCGTGTGCACCGCAAACGCCGACGCCGACGCGAACACGTCGTTCGCCGCGACCGACGCGCTCGCCGAAGACGAGTGGACATCCAACGGCGAATGGACGGAGGAGATTGCCTTATGACGACTATGCGAGAACTCAGCCACGCACGACAGCGTGACGCTCTACTTGCAGCACTGCACCCCATCGCAGACTTGCTGCAAGACGATACCATCGTCGAGATCATGCTCAACGCCGACGGTGTCGTTTGGATCGATCGCCTCGGGCGCGGCATGTCCGCGACACTGATTCGCTTGCAACCCGCGGAAGGTGAACGAATGCTTCGCCATATCGCGGCGAGTCTCGGCCGAGAGCTGAATGACTCTCACCCCACACTGAGCTGCCAATTGCCGCACTACGGCGCGCGTGTGCAAGGCTCGCTACCACCGATCGTCAGCGCGCCCGTGTTTGCTCTACGGAAGCCCGCATCGCTCGTGTTCTCGCTCGCCGACTACGTGTCGCAAGGCGTGCTCACCGAGCGACAGGCGCAGCGGATCGAAGAGTGCATCAAGGCACGGGCCAATATCCTGATCGCCGGCGGCACGGGCTCTGGAAAAACCACGTTTGCGAACGCACTGCTGCAGGTGCTCGCCTCGACAGGCGACCGAGTTCTGCTCGTCGAGGACACACCCGAGCTTCGCTGCACCGCACCCAACAAGCTGGAATTCTACCTCACCGAGTCCTTCTCGTGCCGCGACGCGATCAAGTCGGCCATGCGGTATCGGCCCGATCGCATCATCGTCGGCGAGATCCGCGACGGCGCCGCTGCGCTCGAGTTTCTCAAGGCGGCCAACACCGGCCACCCTGGCTCGCTCGCAACGCTCCACGCAAACGGCACGCGCGAAGCGCTGACCCGCATTTGCCAACTTTGCGAAGAGGTCGTCGCATCGATTGCAAAGGAGATCGTCGCCGAGACGATCAACGTCTGCGTCCACATCACGCGCGACCCGAAGGCGCGTGCAGGTCGCTCGATCAGCGGTCTCGATCGCGTCGTCGGCTTCACGCCCGACGACGGCTTCGCCCTCGAACCCCTCGCACTCTAATCAGAGTCCACACAGAGAAAGTCCAACACGATGCTCACTGACATGGAATCGATCGGCGTGCGCTATGCGCATAACATCGCCGATCTCCTCATCGACCCGTTCCACCCCGCACATCACGGGCAGAAGCCCGCGCACGAGCTCCTTTCAGCAGCCATTCTGCATGTGATGGGCACGGAGCTGGCTCCTTCGCTTGTGAGCGTGCTCGACCTACTTTCCGACCCGACTCGCAACCACAAGCTGATTCTGAAGCGCATGATGGAGGCGAAGCATTTGGGTGACCGACCGCACCCGCAAGTCGTTGCGTCAGCTCAAAGACTCCTCAGCAAGAGTCGCAGCGAGCGCGCTGGCGTGTTCACCATAGCACTCTCGCAACTCGAACGTGCCATCACGCGCACTCGCGCTGCAGCCACAAGGCAAGAAGACCGTCGGCGGACACGCGTAGCTTAGATCTCCGACATGCGACGGCGCTGCCGGGCGCGAAAACCGCGTCGCACGCTGTGCACCCACGTGACGCTCGCGGCGCGCCGCTCATAGCGTCAGCCATCCCCCTTAAACACTCCAACATTCCGCCTCCGGACGGCGTAGCGACCGGAGCAGGGCCTTCCTCAAGCTCACACGTCCACAGCACGCTTCCACGTCGAGAAAGCAGAACACGATGACCACGAACACCGAACCGCAGAACACCGCGCCTGCCAATACCATTCGCAAATGCACATGCCGCCGCCGCGGCCCGCTTGTCCTCGCCAACAGCGCAGCGAAGACCTCGACGCGGGCACGGTACGTCCGCGCAACCTGGTTGCGCCCGCTCGCGTTTACAAGCGCGCTGGCCACGGCATCCACAGCGTCCGCACAGGACATGCCGTGGGAACAAGCGATGAACAAGATCCAACAGGCCCTCACTGGTCCATTCGCGAAGGCCGTATGCATCATCCTCATCTGCCTGTGCGGCATCGGCTTCGCCGCCTCTGAGGGCGGCGGAATGCTCCGCAAGGCGGTGTGGGGCGTCGTTGGCCTCACGATCGCGCTGAATGCAGCGCGCTTCGTCGCAGTGTTCGGGGCCTGAGGAACCCATGCACGGAGAGCTCCCCCCAAACTTCTACTCGCGGGTCCATCGCTCGATGGTCCGTCCAATGCTGCTGCTCGGCATTCCACATACCGCGTGCACCGCACTGTGGACCACCGTGCTCGGCCTCGTGTTTGGCGCCGGCGAGTACTGGGCCTTGCCATTCGGCGTGGTCGCACATGTCGCTGCCGCCGCTCTCACTGCGATCGACCCGCACTTCTGGCCGGTCTTCCGCTCCGCACTCTACGCACCAGACGAGTTAGAGACATGATGTCATTCCGAGAATACAGAGAACCCAAACATCGACTGTCAGATCATCTCCCATGGGGGATGATCGTATCCCCGTCGCCAAGCGCGTGCATCATCCTGCAGAAGGGCGGCGTGCTCCAAACGACGTTGCGGTTCCGAGGCCAGGATCTCGCGACCGCGAGCCCCTCAGAGCTGCTCGCGTGCAACGAGCAACTCAATAACGCCTTTCGCCGCGTGGGCGGAGACTGGAGCACGTTCACCGAAGGTCAACACCTGTCGAGCAACCACTACCCACGCTCCGAATGGCCGACGGAAGCCAGCTTCATTACAGACGAGGAGCGCGCTCAGCACTTCGCTTCTGCGGGCATGCAGCTCGAGTCGTTCTACTTTCTTACTCTCACGTGGCGACTTCCGTCAGAGCGAGCCTCGCGCGTGTGGGACTTCCTCTACGAGGAGGACACGAGCAGCAGCCACGCGCTCACAACGTGGCGTCGTCACGTCGAGGAGTTCCAGTACCACGTGACCTCCTTCATCGACATCATCAATGGGGCCTTTCCCGTTGCCGAGCAGCTCAACAACGACGAGACCGTCACCTACCTACACAACACGATCTCCACGCGGCGCCACCCCGTGCGAGCACCCAAACACGGCTGCTACCTCGACGTTCTACTACCCGATGAGGTGTTTCAGCCGAGTGAGTTGCCGTTGCTCGGCGAGCACTACCTCGCCGTCTGCACGCTCCAAGACTTCCCAGAGTACACGTTCCCCGGCGTGCTCGACGCGTTGAACCATCTGCACATCGAATACAGATGGATGACGCGCTGGCTCACCCTCGACCACGCAACAGCCAAGAGCACGCTGAAGAAGCACCAGCGCTTACACCTGCGATCGCAGAAGGGCTTGCACACGAGCCTCATCGAGCAAGCCTCAGGCTCCGAGAGCAAGATGGTTGATCAGGTCGCAGGCGACAATGCTGACGACGCCGCTGCAGCCATGCGCAAGCTCGGCAGTGGAGAGGTTTCGTTCGGCTATCTGACCACGACCTTTGTCGTCTGGGACAAAAACCCGCGCGAAGCCCAACGCAAACGGCAGGAGATCAAGACTCTGCTTGAGCGCAAAGGCTTCGTCGTTCGCGATGAGACCTTTCACGCGTGGCAGGCATGGCTCGGGTCGCTTCCTGGCCATGTGTATGCAGGCGTGCGTCGCCCAATCCTGCACACGCGCAACTTGGCCGATCTGATTCCTTCGAGCGCGGTGTGGGCAGGCGCGCCCTACAACGAGCATCTCGCGCGTGTGACCGGCGTTAAGCGCGCCCACATCTACACGACGTCAGGCTCCACGCCGTTCAGGCTCAACACCAACATGGACGACCTTGGGAACACCGCGATCTTCGGGCCGCCCGGCTCCGGCAAGTCCACGTTGCTCGCAGTGCTCGGGCTGCAGTTTCTGGGGTACCCCGGCGCGCGCGTCATCACATTCGACGTACACCGTTCGTCGCGTGCGGCGGCCCTGGCCAACGGCGGCACGTGCTACGAGCCCGGCAACCCGAACTCGCCGCTCGACTTCCAACCACTGGCCGAAATCCACGACCCGGGGGAACGCGTGTGGGCGGCCGAGTTCATCGTTCGCCTGCTCGAGCTCCAAAAGGTCGATGTCACACCTGAGATCAAGCGGGCCATCGACGAGGAGCTCGCCGCACTCGCACTCGAAGCGCCCGAGCGCCGCACGATGACAATCGCCGCCAACGTGCTCGGCACCCGGATCCCGCTGCTCCTCGAAGCCCTGCGGCCGTACACAGTTGTTGGCAGCTACGGTCAGATTTTCGATGGGCAGTCGAGCGCGCTCAAGCCGAAGCGCTGGACCACCTTCGAGATGTCGCACCTGATGGACTTGGGTCCCGAAGCCGTGTTGCCCGCGCTGGCATACCTGGTCCACCACATCGAACGCTGGTTCGACGGACAGCCGTGGCTCTTGCAACTCGATGAATGCTGGAAGTTCATGGGCCATCCGTGGTTCGCGGACTGGTTCCAAAAGCAGCTGAAGACACTGCGCAAAAAGAATGTGTACGTGTACTTCGCGACACAGGAGGTCGCTGACCTCGCGAAACACGCTGGACTGGTCTCGACCGTACTCTCAGCGTGCCCCTCACTCATCTTTGGCGCCGACGAATCAGCCACCACCCCGAACGCCTCGGCCGTATACCGCTCGATCGGGCTGTCCGACGTCGAGATCGGCGCCATCGCTCGTGCGCGCCGCAAGCGCGACTACTACTACCGCAGTCCTTGCGGGCGCCGGATGTTCTCGCTGTCGCTCGGGCCAGTCGCACTCACGTTCGCCGGCATGTCGTCTCCTGACGATCACCGCTTTCTCGATCGCATGCTCGAGACGCAGCGGCCCGAGGACTACGCGCTCGCGATGCTTGAGCATCGCGATGTGCGCTGGGCCGTCGAAGAGCTGCGCGCCCGCAGAGCCCAAGCGCTCGGCGATGACGTCGAGATCGCGCCACGCTTCCCTCCCAGCGCGCAGGCGGCGCAAGCGAGCGCGCCATGACCCAGCAAGGACGGCTAGCAGGCTCAAAACCACAGGCGCAACGCTCGACCCGTCGAGCGTTGGCCGCTGCCGTGGCTATCGCGCTCGGCAGCGGCGCCGTGGCGGCGACGCCTTCACAAGTGCACGCGAGCCTCTTCGGCGAGGAAAATGCCAGCCTCTTGGCGATCCTCGCCCAGGAAATCGAGGCTGTCGTGAAGGCTGCAGAGCAGGTCGCCCAGCTCATCGCGGCCGTCAAACAGCTCACCACATTGACAGAGCAGGGCGCGACACTCCTGAGCAAAGCCACCGGCGGCAGCGCCGAGGACCTGCTCGGCGAGCTCACTTCAGTTGCCAGTCTGTCACGCGCGATCGATCGAGACACGAAGCTGATCAAGTTCAAGCTCGAAGACGTCGATCGGCAACGGGAGGACGTCTACAAGAGCTCGCTGCGCGATGTGGATGGCACCGACTTCCACAAGCACTACGCGAAGTGGCATGACGAAATAGCGGAGGCATCCCGCATCGCAATGCGGGCGCAAACGAATATCGACACGCTGGAAAGCCGCACCGAGGTGTTCAAGAAGGTGCAGAGCGATTCGGCGAACACGGCCGGCGTCGTCGGACAGCTGCAGCTGGTCGTCCGCGGCATCGGCGTGCTCCACGCCGATCTCGAGGCCCTCCAGCGCTCTCTCGACACGGGAATGCGCGTAACCAGCGCGACAGCAGCAACGCAGGCAGCCTCGGCCGCGCTGCTCGAGGAAGAGTCGACCCGCATGCTGCATGGCTACAACGACCACGGCCGGCCGGCGACCGTTCCCAACGAACTACCGTAGGAGCGCAAGACCGTGACCTTCACCGCGCTCACCGACACGCTCAACAACTTCATCACGGCATTCTCCGCCGGACAATCGCGAGTCGATGGCTTGGGGGGAGGGCTGATCAACACACTCCTCATCATCGAAATCTGCATCTTCGGACTATCGATGGCTCATGGCGCCACTCAGATATGGGATGTCGTCCGGCGCGTCCTAGCCGTCGGCACGTGGCTCTACATCGCCAAACACTTCGGCGCACTCGCGAAGATATTTGTCGACTCGGCCGTAGCCGCGGGCCTGATAGCGGGTGGTCGCGCTGGCACAGTATCCATCATTCGCGACCCATCCCAGGTCGCTGCGATGTTCTTAGACGTCACAGAGCCCGTCGCAAAGAAGTTCGCGAACATCCACTGGGATGTCGGCGAAAAGCTTACTTACGGATTCCTTTGGATCCTCCTCGCACTGCCCTTTCTCGCCATGGCATGCGCGATGTTTGCTGCAGTCGTCGACTACTACCTTGTGCGGCTGCTCGCGACGGCACTCATCCCGTTCTCACTGAATCAGCACACACGCTTTCTCGCCGAGAAGGGGATCAATGGCGTGATCGCCGCTGGACTGAAGCTGATGGTGCTCAGCTGCATCCTTGCGATCACGCAACCCGTGCTCAAGGGCGTCAAGATCGACGCCAACTTCAACTGGAATCAGCTTTGGGCGCTAGTTTTCACGGCGGCCGCATGCGGATGGGTCGTCTGGACCGCACCGCGGACCGCGAGCACGTTGCTTTTCGGTTCGCCTGGTCTATCGACGCCGCCGTTGGCGTCACTTGCTGGCACCGCGGCGATCAGCGTGGCGAGCAGCGCCGCCAGCGCTGTTGTAAGCGGCGTACAAAAGTTACTGCAGCCACCACCGCCTCCTCCACCGCCTCCACCGCAAAACCAACCGACACCACCGCCGACTAACTCGAGGCAGAACCCACCGAACCCCGCCCCGAACCCGACGAACTCACCGCAACCACCACCAACAGCTAACCCACCCGCCAACCCATGAGCACAGCAGAACAACTACGCAACACCGGGGACCTCGACACGAGCTATGCGCAAGCATGGCAGGAGTGGGACGACCGCATCGGCAGCGCTCGCGTGCAAGCGCGCAACTGGCGCGTTGTGGCACTGCTCGCTGTACTCGGCATGCTCGTCAGCCTCTGGGGTCTGATCTATCTGGGTGCACAACCCAAACGCGTACCCTACTTCGTCGAGATCGACCGACTCGGCCAAGCCAGCTTTCCCGGCAACCTCGGTCGCAACACGTTCTCGCCCAACGAGATGCAGCTCAAGTTCCACCTGGAGCGATTTGTGAGAGCAGTGCGCTCGGTGTCGCAGGACCAAGCAATCAACGAAGCGAATATCCACGATGCGTACGCCATGCTCACCGCACGGGGCGGAACCATGTTGCATGCCTATCTCAAGGGAGGCGGCGACCCCGTGAAGCTCGCACCGACCGAGACGCGCTCCGTGGAAATCGTCTCCGACGTGCAAGTGTCCGATGGCGTGTACCAGGTCGACTGGCGACAGAAGCACTGGGACCCCACTGGAAAGCTCACTCGCGACGCGCTGTGGCGCGGCATGTTTCAGGTGCAGATCCGGCCTGCCTCGGACGTCGCAGACATCCGCAAGAACCCGATCGGGCTCTTCATCGACGAGCTCCACTGTGACTGCGTCGGAGACGGGTGTGCAGGAGATCGCCGTGCTCAACCATAGCTCACGCATTCTCTCCGCACTGACCATTGCGGCAGCCGTTGGCTGCAGCTCCGCACCGAAGCAGGTCGTCTACGCGAGAGCCGTGCCTATCTCCGACGAGCCACCATCGCCGCCACGAGCAACCTCACTAGGCACCTCCGCCGCATACTCGGGACAGAGCTTTGCAACACGGCTTCCACCGGCGCCACCCACAGCAGCGCCTCAGGCCAAGCAGCTACCGCGCGAGGTCATCAATCACGCCTACCAAACATCGGTGCAAGAGCCGCAATCCTCCACCTATGTCAACGCTCTTCACGAGTACACGTTCGTCGAGGGCACACCCTATCGCGTGTACGCCGCTCCGCTGCGCGTCACCGACGTTGCGCTCGAGCCCGGCGAGTTGATCCAGGGAACCGTGGCCTTCGGCGATCCCGTGAACTGGAAATCCGCATTCAGCACGTCCCAGGTGAATGGGCTCGAACAACAGCATCTGTGGATCAAGCCCATGCACCCCGGCATGACAACAAACGCCATCGTCAACACCGACAAACGCACATATCACATCGACCTCATCTCGTACGAGACCACTTCGATGCTCGGCGTCTACTGGCGCTACCCACAGGATGAGATGGCCAAGCTCGCAGCACAAGCGCGACAAGCCGCGGCGACCCGACGCACCGCGACCCCGGTTTCCGGAATCGCCAACCTGCGCTTCGGCTACAAGCTCGCGGGCGACGAAACGACCTGGCGCCCGACTCAAGTGTTCGATGACGGGCGACGCACGTTCATCGTGTTTCCACCCACCATGCGCAATCGCGAAGCGCCTGTGCTCTTCGTCGTGAGCAGCTCGGGCGACAGCCAGCTCGTCAACTACACGGTCAAGGGGACCACGTACATCGTCCAGCGCCTCTTTGACGAAGCGGAGCTCGTCCTAGGTCAAAGCGATCCAGAACGCGTTCGCATCATCGCACCGAGGTGAGCCATGGCCGATCCCACACTTCCCACAAAGATCTCTCCCAACGACCCGCAGCTGCTCATTCAGCGGCCGCGAGCGAGGCGGATGCGCAAAGGCAAGCTGATCGCGCTACTCGCGGGCCTCGCTGCGATGGGCACTGTTGGTGTCATGGCGGCAGAGCTCGGACCAAGCAGCGACAGCGACACTGCCTCCGCGTCTCAGCTACCCAAGTTCACCGCGGCGGTCGTGCCGGACGACATCCTGAAAAAGCCTGAGCAACCCAACCGCCGCCCGGAGCCGCCCATCGAACCGGCCGCCGCTCCCTCGCCGCCGTCCGCGGCACCCGCCCCCGTAGGGCCAGCCGCTCGCACAACGCCCGCGCCGCCCGAAGATACCGGACCGTACTCCAAGGCAGCACGGAAGCGGGCCCGCGCAGAAGCTTATTGGCGCGCGAGAGAGGCCCCCATTGCCGTCGAGCTCGGAATCGGACACGGCAGCACCGCGACTCCGCCAGCCCCCGCTCGCGCGCTCCCACCCTCCACAGCCTCTACGTCGCCGCTCGACCACGCTGCCCATGCGGGCGGACCGCAAGCACTCGGCCTGGACGACCCGAACATGCAGGCGCGGAAAAACGACTTCGTGCACTTGAGCGGCGACGACGATGGCTACCTCCACGCTCGTCTGAGCACCCCTCGCAGCCCATACGAGGTCAAGGCCGGCACCATCATTCCCATATCGCTGCTGACAGCCATCAACAGTGACCTGCCGGGTGTCATCATCGCGCAAGTACGCGAGAGCGTCTACGACACCGTCTCCGCCGAGTATCTGCTGATTCCGCAGGGCTCGAGACTTCTCGCGCAGTACGATTCCATGATCGCCTGGGGCCAGCAGCGCGTGCTCTTGTGTTGGAACCGCCTGCTACTGCCCAATGGCAAGGCCATCCCGCTGCAATGCATGCCGGGCGCGGACCTCGCAGGCGCCGCCGGCGTGACTGACGAAGTCGACGATCACTGGTGGTCGATCATCAAGGGCGCTGCCGTAGCCTCACTCCTCTCAGCGGCCACGACCGCGGCGGCCGGCAACACCACCGGTTTCAACCCGACGATCCCGCAGCAGTGGGCGCGCGGCGCGGCCAGCGAGATCGGCTCAGTTGGGAGCCAGGTGACGCAACGCAACATCCGCGTCCAGCCTACGATCACGGTGCGCGCCGGCTGGTCGATGAACGTGATCGTCACCCGCGACATGGTGCTCGAGCCGTACGAACTCGGCCTCGCAGAAAACGTCACGTCGGGTGCGATTCTCCTGCAACGACAGTGAGCGCGAGCCGAGAGTACTGGTGACCTCACGCCGCAACGAAGCCCAGCTCTCCTTCACATCGTCCCCCAATACACAGAGGAACCGCCGGCCGCGCTGCCCCTTCCAGCACGAGCCGGCGGTTCCTCACCTCTGCCGCGGCAGCTTCGTTCTCACATACACACGTTCGCTCGAGCAGGCCCGCTCGAGCTTCATCCGCATGACAACCGGAAGTGGAGCACTAGATATGCGTACTGCTGCTGTCGGACTATTCATCAGCACACTCACAACGACAACCCTGTTGGCGTGTCCGCCGTTCGACGGCGATGACAACGTCGGCAGCTCGAGCGGCTCAGCGGGCGCCGGCGGCGCTACCGCTGCCGCAGTGGAGAGAGCGCTGATGACAGCCGATCAGAAACTTCCGCTACCGCCATCGACCGAAACCCTATGCATGCTGCAGTTCGAGGAGACGAGCTTCGACGCTGCCAAGAAGCTCTTCGGGAAGCCAAGCGCCGAATCGACGGACAAGTCGATGGCCGGCCTTTCCTACCGCTACCGTGGCGAGGTCACCCTGATTCTCAGCTTCGATTGGCATGATGGCACACCGGGATGGGGCACTGTGCTGACCGGCATCGGCAGCTCTTCGCAGCTGAAGAGCGGATATCTGCTCGCGACGGCATCGCTGACCGGCGCGCCCTATCCGAGCTGCTGGCCCCACGAAGAACCCTGAGCCGAGCGCATTTACCGTCTTCTCACGCACCTCACTTCTCATGCCGCACTGCCCAGCCGATGACTCTCATACGCGTTAACCAATGGATCGCAGAGCATGGCTGGGACCAGCTGTCGTGGCGCGACAACCAAGGACTCGGAGTCTGGACGGCGATTGCACCGCCGATCCAGGCGCTGGAGCTCATTCGCGAGGCGACTCAGGCAGCTGGCGACGAGCACGCTGGAACCCGCTCATGCCTGCTAACGTCTTCGCTGCTGCCGATCGCTGTCGGCCCCACGCTACCAGCCGCGATGCAAGTGCTTGAAGAGCGCTTGCGTCAACTGCCTGCCATCGAGCACACCAGCGCTTCGCTCTGGGCGCGCGCCGTCCACGATCTTTATGACGACCTCTGCGATCGGCTTCGACAACAAGCCATCGGCCGCGAAATCCCGCACGAGCGGTGGTTCGCGCACACGTGGCGCGAACGCGCGCAGCAACCGGAGCAGCAACTTAAAGACCGGCGCGACGCATTCCCAGGCGCGCCACGCACTGGCGCCCCCGCAGCTCTGCCACCGCGCGAGGCAGAGCTGCGGGGCGGTGAACACGTGACGAGCGCGCGCAAGCAGCAAGACCCTCAACACGCAGCGGCGCGCGACCTCGCGCGGACGATCGCGACGGAGACAGCTCAACGGTTCGGAGTGACACATGCTCAGCTACCGAGACACGGGCGCGTCGAAGGCCAACTCGTACGGATCGAGTCACCCGCACGCAACACATCGCTCGCAGCCGTCGTGACCAGCAAGCACGTCTACGTCTGTTCATTCGCCGGCGCACATGCTTCGCGATGCCAAGTCGGCGATGCCGTGTCACTCGACACGACGTCTGGACAGCTGCGGATCACGGGCGCCCGCCACCAGGCACCGAGCGAACGCGCTGCGCCGGACCTCAGTCGATGATCACCGCTGTGACAGAGCGCCGCGCGCTGCAAGGCGATGCGGCCGCGCACATCGTCGTCGGAGAGCCACTCCGGCGCGTCGAGAGTCCCGCCGGCAGCGTCGCGCTGTTTCCGCCCGATCGCATCGTGGCCTACGCAGTGCGGTCCGGCACGCAGGAACGGTTCTTCATCTTTCGCACATTGCACGCTCTCGAACATGGCCACGTGGCGCTTCCAGGCGTGCTGCCGCATGTCCGACTGCTCCTAGCGGCTCGGCGGCCACGACACATCCGACGAGCTCAACAGCTGCTTCAGTTGGCCGCGGCTCACGGCCGACCGCCGGAGACCCTGGACGATGCGTTCTACCTGCGAGCCGCGACCACCTTGGCGGCGCGCGTACGGATCGACGACATCGTCATCGGCTTGTTGGCACAGGATACACCCCAGGACTGACCCATGGACCTTCTGACAACGATCACCCAATGCAGCCTCCATCACGACATCGGCCTGGTGCTCGCTATCGTGACGAGCTTCAGCGGCGGCAATCCCTATGCCGTCGCCGATGCCACACAGTTCTTCGGCAACGACAGCCTCGACTCGGAGGTCACGAACGCAGAAGAAGACGGCGCCAGCGAGCTGTCGCTGCTTCGACGCCCTCAGGGCCCCAAATCAACAGTTGAGGCTATTCTAGCAGTACAGCGAATCGCCGCCGACGGCGGCAAGCCCGTATTGGGCCTCATGCCGGTCTCGCTCGAGTGGGTCACGTCCTTCGACCGCAAGCAGGAGGAGGCGTTTGACGCGTGCGTAAACCTCGGCATCGCGACCTCGATGCTCGCCGCTTACGAGCGACAGTGCGGAACGAAGTCGCGCAGGTGCGCCTTGCACAAGTATGCCAAAGCGCTCGGGCTCGAAACCCTCGAAGACCAGGTGCTCGAAGACCTCGGCCCCGACATCCCCCCGCGCGTGAGCATCGTCAACACCGACGCTGTCCTCGGCGCGCCCATCGCGGTGGAGTCCGATCCACATCGCAGCTGGGGTGCCGACCAACTGGTCATCTACCCCGACTTCCCGGAGCGCGCGACACCCCACGACGAGCACAAGGCGCCGCCGGTGGCCCCAGCCCCCGCACAAGCACGGCAAGGCGCCAAAGAATCGCAGCAACCGTAGTGCGGGCATGGAGTAGGGTTTCGGGCGCCCCGCCGAAGACTGTTTTTTTCTGCAACACCTCCGGCGCGCAGCCGAGAGTTAATTCGTGGCCTTTCGCATCGACATTCGTGCACTTTTGGGCGCCGCTGCGCTGGGACTGGTGAGCACGTACGTGCGCGCCGAGGATCGCTGGCTATTCGTTCCGGTCTACGAGGCAGAGGAGGGCGAGCCCCCCGCCGCCGCACTCACCCGCCCCTGGGAAGCTGCGTTCGCCGCGGCAAGCGTGACCAACGCCGATGGCGCCAAGCTGCTCGAAGCTCAATCTTCGGAACCCCGCCAGCTCACCGACGAGCAGCTCGAGCGCTACACTGAGGACCTCGACAACGCATTGCGCCATCTCGCTGGCGGCGAGCGCGCGAAAGGCGAACGCAAGCTCCGCGCGGTGCGCGAGCTCGGCGGCAAGGAGCGCAACTACCTCCGGCGCGCTCCGGAGCGAGCCCAGAAACTCTTCGACGCGTGCGTGTACACGTCCTACTTGCTCGCGCGCGAGAAGCAACAGGGCGAGGCCATGCAGCGCATGGGCGACTGTCTTCGCTCGTTCCCTGGCTTTCAGTCTCCGAGCCGCGCACCCGAGCTGCGCGCCCTGATCGACCAGGCGCGGGAGAAGCTCGAGCGTGAACCCCACGGCGACCTGACCATCACGAGCGCCGCTCGCGACGGCTGCCTCGTACGCCTGAACGGCTTACCTGTCGGCACGACACCGGCGACGATCGCCGGCGTGCCCGTGGGGCCAGCCAGCATCCAGGTCGAATGCGACGCCGAAGCCACCGGCCGGCTCCACACGGTCGAGATTCCGCCGCACCTCATCGCCGTGACGATCGATCCACGCTTCGACGCAGCGGTGAGCTCGCGGGCGGGCGACAGCTTGACCCTGCGCTTCGCCGACGCAAGCACCCGTGTCCAGTTCGCCGCGTCCGCCGCCGCCGAGCTCGGCCGCATGCTCAACATCACACGCGTGGTGCCGTTACTCATCAACGCTGGCGCCGATGGACAGCTGAAAGTCACACCGTTGCCTGTCGGCGTAGCAGCGAGCCTGCCGAGCGTGATGTTCGGACACGGGACGTACGATCCCAACGCACTCCGTCAAGCCATCTTGCAGCTCAGAGCAGCGCTCCCCGATCAGCCACCCGCACCACCACCGCAGATGCTTGCGGCCTCAACCCAGCCGCCAGAGCCGGAGGACGACCTCCAAATCCCCAACATCGCCTTCCGAGAACCTGACCCCGCTTCGCCGCATCCCTCCAACGCGCCAGTCTTCATCGCGGCAGGCATGTCCATCGTCGGGATGGCGGCAGTGGCCACAGGCTGGGTCATGTTCCTCAACAGCCAGGATTACAGGCTGCACGTCGGCGAAGGGGTCGAAGCGCATGAACGGGACACATTTGCCAGCCAACGCACTTGGTCCCTTACCACCACCTCCGTGGGCGCGGCGCTACTCACGGGCGCCGAGTTCGTATGGCTCCCGCGCACTCACTCCATCCCGACTTGGGCTTGGATCGCCGGAGGCCTCGGTGCCGCGAGCCTTGCCACCGGCGTTGCACTGGCTGTCGCCGGCACGCACTGCGGCCTCCTCCCGTCGGACGCGACACACCCGCTCGACCGCGCATGCCAACAGCGCACGTCAGACGCAGTGTTCGGCTGGACTCTCGCCATCACATCGGTCCCACTACTCACGCTTCCACTGGCTTTTTGGCAGAAAACCAAGCCGGTGGAGGTTACGCTCACTGGGCTCGGCCTCTCGGCCCATGGCGTATTCTGAGCGAGACCACAATGCCCAACTCGATCGTCACGCTGCTCTTCTGCATCGGGTTCTTCGCGCTGGCTGTCACGCTCATGGTATTCGTTGAACGGCGCGCGTTTTACCGCAGGAACCCCTACGGGTTCGAGCAGTTCTCGAATTTCCGCGTAGCGTTGTCCACCACACTGCTTGAGTGGGTGCTTCGGTTGGTCGCCCGACTCTGCTGGGGAATTGCGTGCGCCATGTTAGTGGTGTTCATCATCATGCGATGCGCCGGCACTGACGAGGCTTCCTCGGCGCAGCCATCTCACGTTCATCACCGGCAAACGCGACAGCAGCCCTGAAGCTATTAGCTGCACGCGGACTGCGCGTGGATGCAAAAGCGCAACCCGCTCTGCAACGTTCGCCGCGCACAGCCGAGAGTCTCTTCGGACATTTTCCAGGAGAGCTTCCGGTGCCGAACCAAGTTCATAGCCTCAGCTTTGTCGATGACCGTGCTGCACGCCGCCGTCGGCACAAGCGCGCGAGCGAACACACCCACACCACGGAGCTGCTCTTTCTGAGCGGTCATCAGCGCGAAGAACTCCTCGAGTCCTTCGGGCGACTGACCTTCCGCGATCTCCTCGAAGAGTGACCACCCCCGCCCCGCGCTCCAGCGTGTCAGCCAACAGGAGAATCTCGTGAAAGCCACAAATAACGAGGGAGACGTAATGCCCGCAGCAACATCGAGTGGCGTGCGCGGTCGCGCCGAACCGCGCACTGCCACCTCGCTGCGCGAGACAGCGGAGCGCTTCGATCTGCAGCCCTGGCTGCCCGTTCAACGCACACCAGCCGCGCTTGCTCGCTGGGCAGAGGCGGCTGCCAAGCTCGTCCGCGCGACGATCACCGGGCAGCATGTATGCGCGGCACTGCGACCATTCCGCTGGGGCGGACACGACATCCTAGAACTTCAGTTCTACGATGAGCTCGACAACTTCCATACGCTGGAATTCAAGCTTGGATGCGTTCACAACTTCCATCCTCATGAGCCAGGCGTCCCGGATGCGATAGACGCGCTGCACATGGTGGGGCTCATTATTCGCAGACTCCAGGCCTCTTCGGTGAGCATTGGCGATCACGATGCGTCCGAGGTCAACTGCTTCGGTGCAGAAGGGAGGCTCCCGTGATCGTTGTTATCGCTGAAAAGCCCAGCGTTGCGCGCGAGCTTGCTGCCGTACTCTGCGCCACCTCGCGGCGCGAAGGTTTTCTCGAGGGCAGCGGTTACCGGGTGACCTGGGCCATTGGCCATCTGGTGACCCTTGCATCGCCCGAAGAGATCGACCCGCGCTGGCGCACCTGGTCGCGCGAAACGCTTCCGATGCTGCCCGTAGAATTTCCACTGCGAGTCATCGAAAGCAGTCAGGCGCAATACCGTGTGGTCGAGCGTCTGCTGTGTGACCGAGCCACCACGAGCGTGGTTGCGGCAACAGATGCGGGCCGGGAAGGGGAACTGATTTTTCGCTACATCTATCGGCACGCGGGCTGCACAAAGCCATGGCAGCGCCTTTGGCTGTCCTCGATGACGCCCGCGGCCATCCGCAAGGCGCTCGACGAACTCGTACCAGGCACACGCTACGACGGGCTCGCCGCGGCCGCGTACGCGCGAAGCGCGGCCGATTGGCTGGTCGGCATGAACCTGTCGCGAGCCTACACGCTGACCCATGGCAGCCTCTGTTCTGTCGGCCGAGTGCAGACGCCAACGCTCGCGATGATCGTCGACCGCGACTCGCAGATTCGCGCGTTCGTGCCAACTCCGTATCTCGAGATCGAAGCGACATTCTCGTGCTCGAAAGGCACCTACAAAGGCACATATTACGGACAGTCAACCGCTGCACTACGCGATGCCGACGGCCGGCTGGCGTTCAAACCGGCGCTTGCTCGTCTGGCTGACAGCACGGTAGCTGAAGCGATCGCGGCGCGAGCTCGAAGAGGCGCCGCGCGCGTCGCCGCCGTCGAGCGGAGCTTGCGGCGCACGCAGCCTCCACAGCTCTACGACCTGACCGAGCTGCAACGGCACTCGAACCAGCTCTTCGGCTACACCGCTGAGCAGACGCTGAAAGCAGCACAATCTCTCTACGAACAGCACAAGATGCTGAGTTATCCGCGTACGGACAGCCGGCATCTGACAACCGCAGTCGTCGAAACGCTGCCCGACATCGTGCGCGCCATCGCGCCGATCTACAGCACGCTGGTGGCGGAGGGCAGCGGCGCGCGCGAGCTCAGTCGCCGCTACGTCGACGACGCCAAGGTGGGCGATCATCACGCGCTCTTGCCCACGAACCGCAGCGGCGCGCTGCCCGATGGCAGCCCCGAAGCACGGATCTACGACCTCGTCTGCCGCCGGCTGCTCATGTGCTGGCATTCCGAGCTCGTCGAAGGGGTCACTCGCGTGCTGACCGAAGTCGCAGCTGACGCTGATTCGCCGGACTTCTATGGAACGTCCGGGGTATCGCTCGAAGCGCCAGGCTGGACCGTGCTGGAAGTTTCGCGCCGGTCGCCGCGAGACGCCGCACCGATCCCCGGCGGGCTCGAGCGCGGTGATTCACAACACGTGGACGAGGTCACGGTGCTGCGCAAGCAGACGCAGCCGCCCAAGCCGTTCACCGAAGCGACGTTGCTAACGGCGATGGAGCACGCGGGCCGACAGCTCGAGGACAAAGCGCTCCATGAAGCGCTGAAGGAGTCCGGACTCGGCACTCCCGCCACGCGGGCCGCGACGATCGAAACGCTGATTGCACGCACATACGTAGTGCGTGAGGGCAAGTCGCTTCGAGCCACGCCCACGGGCATCGCGCTCATCAGCGCCGTGCACCCTCTCGTCAAGAGCGCGGAGCTGACGGGCCGGTGGGAACTACGACTGCGGCGCATGGAGCGCAGCGAAGAGGCGCTCGAGCCATTCATGCGGGACATCGCGGGGTACGTGCAGGAGGTGGTCGCCGCTGAGCATGCCAAACCTGCCGCAAGCCCATGCCAGCCCGAGCGCCACCGCTCTCAGCCAGCTCGCACCACCCAGGCGCCTCGGCAGCGCCAGAAGGGCGGCCGAGCCCCCGTGAAACGCTCGGGCTGACACCAGGCGCCCGGTGAAGCCGGCCTGACCAGAACAAACCCGGCCGCCTCCTGCGCCGAAGAAGCGCGCGGCCACACCAAACATCACCGAGCACTGCAACCCTTCGCGACTAGAGCCGAGAGTTTACGTATGCGCATCGCCCTTTTCTGTTTCGTCTGCAGCCTTGGCACCTTTGGAGGGTGTGCGCACGCACGTGCGAGCGCGACTCTGCCGGCCGCGCTACCCCGGTCGGAGCCCTTCAGAGAGCCCCCAGCTGCCCCTTTGGAGCCGCCACCGACGATACCCACGCCAGACCTCTTCGTGGCCATGCCACGGCTCGTGGCGAACCTCAACGCGGCGCGCAGTACGCATGGGAGCCCAGCGCTGCACATCGATTCAACGCTGAGCCACATCGCCGGCACTGCCGCCCGAGACGTCGCGCGACTTGGGCGCGGCGCTGAGCAACGCGTCGTCGACGACCTCAACACCCAGCTCGCACGCTTTTCTCTGTCGTACCGACGTGTTGCCTCCGCCGTGGTGTTCGCGCCGGCGCCCGACGAAGCGCTGGCAGCGCTCACGCCCGGCCTGGACCCGATCATGCGCTACACAGGGGTTGCGGTCGCGCCCGCGGAGACCTTCGGCGCCGGGTATGCCGTCGTCATGATCGTTGGGGAGTGACTTCTGACTCGAACGCCCTTGCGCTACAGTTCCTGCCACCAGCACACGAGCCATGACGTCGAAACTTAGACCACTATTTCCGACCGCGACGCCGCCGGCCAGCGAGGCCGGTAGTCACGTGCGCATGCGCAAGCGCAGCCAGGCGGAACGCGAGACCTCCGCTCTCGCCGCCCGATACCACGCGGGCGAAATCAGCCTCGAGGAGCTCGTGGCTGGCGTGAAAGAGATCGCGCTCCGAAGGGTGGCGCCGCTGCTCACCGATGAGGCCGAGGCCGAAGCCCGCGACATGCTTGGCGAGCTCGACTTCGACGCGATCACGGATGCCCTCCGGGAGCTTGGGCCGACGAAGTGAGAGCACGCGGCCACACGCTGGTGGACCTCGAGAACGCGCCCATGCGCCGAGGCCGACCACTCGGCCGCGGCGGCACCGCGAGCACACGCGTAGTCACAGTTCATCGGCGACACGGCATCGTCGAAAGTTATTGCCTCAAGGAGTTTGATGCGAAAGGCAGCGACACGCTCCTACGCGAGCTGACTGTCTTGTCCGAGCTCAAACATCCGGGGATCTGCGCGCTTCACAATTTCGTGCCTGCTGGCACGCTGGTGGACAACGAGCCACTTCCGCACCCTGCCTTGCTCGTAGAGCTGATCGACGGGACAAACCTGCGTGAGCTGCTCGAGGAGCAGTCCGCCCGACGATTGTCACCGCATATCGTGACGGAGATAGCACTCGCGCTGATGGATGCGTGCGACTACGCGCACGCGTCCATCGTGCATCGCGACATCTCGCCCGACAACGTCATGATTTCGTGCGCGGGCGCAGTCAAACTCCTGGATTTCGGCGTGGCGCGGGTGCTTCAGAGGCGCGGCGAGCCGCTCACCAAAACCATCTGCGGCAAGCCCGCGTATATGTCCCCGGAGCAAGCGCAGGGGGATGTCGTCGTCGACCAGCGCTCGGATCTGTTTTCCATCGGCGTGGTGCTCTACGAGCTGCTGTGCGGTGAGCGACCGTTCGACGGTCATACCGTCAGCGAAACCATGTTTCGCGCAGAGCGCGGCATTCGCATGCCGCTACTCGAGCGCGTTCCGAACACACCTGCGGAGCTCGTCGCCGTTGTTGACCGTCTCTTGCAGCCGGACCGCGAGGCGCGCTTCGCGAACGCGCGCGCATGCTTCGAGGCGCTCGATTGCATCGCACCTCCGCGCTCGACGCGCTACGAACTTGCCCGGCTGGCGACCAAAGCGCGCAACAACACCCGGATCACAGAAGAGCACGACCTTCGAGCCGCGGCGGCACATGACAGCCCAACGCTGCGCGAAGTCGCGCACAGCACGGAGATCAGCCGCTCCCGCATCACCCAGAGCCAACAGCTTGTCACCTCCACAGCTGAACTGACATCTTCGACCATCGAGCAGAACGCTCCCGAACCCACAACACAGCTCGCGCACTCAAGCGCGATCGCGACGCTCGAACAGCCTGAGCACGCGCAATCGCCGACGGCACCTACCGCACATGCTCGCAGCCGGCAGCGCCGCTACTCGCGCGCAGCATTTGCCCTCGTTGCTATCGTCAGCGCCGCAACCGCTCTCGTCGGCCTAGGAGCGACCACCAGCGATGCCCATCCGGCGAACAACAGCACGCCGCATGCACCCGCGCCGACCGCTCCTACCGAAGAAAACACGACACCGGTCACCGTCGCGCCGCCTGCGGAACCAGCCGCACCAGCACCAGCCCAACACGTCGTGCCGACTCCAGCTCCGCCAGCGCCCGCCGAACAGCAACCCAGCGCGCCACCGGAAGCGAGCAAGGCGCCGGCCACGCTGACCATCGGCACGCTGCCCGATCCAGGCCAAATCTGGGTGGACAAGCGCTCCGTCGGCTGGCCTCCAGTGACAGTCAAACTGCCCCCCGGTACGCACACGGTGGCCGCCGGTGACAGCGAGCCTGTCGTCACCCGCCAAATCGAACTACGTTCAGGAGAGCGGCGCCGGCTAGTTCTTCAGCTCCCCGCGGCGCGTTGAGCGTTCATACTTTTGTGTGTACTCTCCACCGTGGATGCGGAAAGGACGCACCATCCCGTGGAAGCTGAAGAGTCACCCCCTGTCGATGTAGCGGCACTCGTCACCGCGCACCAGTCGAAAGCGCAGCACGAAGCGCGCCGGCTTATCCGGGGCCACGGCCTTCTCATCACGTTCCAAGACGCCGAAGCCCTCGCCATGGAAGGGCTCTTCAAAGCAGCGCAGCGCTATGACTCCACAACGAACGTGAAGTTTTGGACCTTCGCACGCTGGCACGTGCGCGGCGCGATTATCGATGAGGTTCGCAGCACGACGCGTAAGGGAGGCGGGCCTTCACGCGCTCGATACAACGCCTTGCGTGCTCATCAACTGCTCGAATCGACAGCGATCACCGCCAGCTCGGACAGACCGCCACCGCCCCAGTCGACCGGTGACACCGCGGCGCAAATCGACACCGTCGCCGCTGCGCTCCTCAGTCAGATCACCGGAACGCTCGACGCCTTCGCCGTCGCGCTCGAGCTGGAGCAGCAATCTAGCGGCAACCAGCGCCTGGACCCCGAGGAACAGGTCCTTGCGCACGAGCGAGTGGGCCGCCTCAGAGAGGCCCTTCCGCGGCTTCCCCCGGAACAACGGCACCTGCTAGAACAACACTTCTACGGCGAGCGGACCCTCACCGAACTAGCAGCCGAGATGGGGCGGGACAAAGCCACGGTGTCACGACGCTGCGCAGAGGCTCTCGCAATGCTTCGAGACCTCATCGAAGACGAGGATCGGTAACCCGGACGCCATGACGCGCAAACGTCGGCGCTGCACGATCACGCTGTCACCCACAGCCATTCAACTCTTGAACAACGTCGGCAACTCGAGCGCTTACATCGACGGCCTCATCCTGCAGCACGGCCGGGAATGGACGGAAGCGCTCGCGGTACTGCTCGAGCACGGCTGGCAACCGCCCGAGTTACTCGCCGCATGCGAGGCACTCGAGGGGTACGCGCTCGCCAACGTCAGCCGGTCAGGCCCTTTCCTCGCAGACGAGCTTGAGCGAAAAAAGGCTATGGCAACATTCGGCGCGCACGGCGTCACACCACGTGCGCGGCAAGCGCGCCTGAAGCAGCTGCGCAGCCTACCGATTGTTGCTCATGCACTCGCCACGGTCGCCAAAGAGTACGCCCTCGACAACGAGGCATGCGAACTCGCGCTGACGGGCCGCGGCGACGCTCAGTAACGACGCGTCTCCTCACGATTTCCTGCAACGCTGGCCGTGCGCAGCCGAGAGTTACTTGGCCACACGCGAGGCGCAGGTAGCGACGCGCGACGCCACGAGGGTGTGCTGGCTCAAGGAGAGCAGCCTGCTCAACGAGCGTTTCGCGAAACGCTTTGGTGACTCAACGTGGGCAGATTCGGAGCGTCCTGAATGCCGCGCGTCCTGCTATCCGCACTGCTCTCCAGCATCGTCCTCGTGTTCATGGTCAACGTGCTTCCTGGGTTCGTTGGCCTTGACAAGCCATCGTCAGGACTGCCCTTCGAGAGTGCATTCGCACAGCTCTTCCACGGCGTCCGCACCATCGTCAACGTGCTTGTCTCTGTGCTTGCCATACTCACGGCAATCACATTCGCGTTTACGTCCGTATACGGCGAAGAAACTGGCGGCGGCGCGGCCCGGCTCGCAACCGAAGAGCCCGCGGCGCCCGACCTGCGCACGCTCCCGCGTC
>Ga0190271_10000410_pt1 | contig 21907 bp, 40 predicted proteins | sample Popmic356T_FD_133747 | JGI IMG/M metagenome (GOLD analysis project Ga0190271, IMG submission 133747) | Populus adjacent soil microbial communities from riparian zone of Weber River, Utah, USA - 356 T | ecosystem: Environmental > Terrestrial > Soil > Riparian zone | place: USA: Utah | collected...
CAATTTGATGATCGTACTACAGTTGCACCGTTAAATTCTCAGCTTCGACTTGATAATATTGATGGTTCTGCAGCTACTAAGGTTTGGTTTCATAATAATGATGCTGATGGTTTAGATTTATCAAATCTATTAACTCTAGTTGAAGAAGACTTTATCATCTTTATTCAAGATAAAAATGATGCTGCTAAATATCAGCGTTATGTCTCAGTTGGACCTATGATAAATTCAGGAACTTATTGTGAAATACCAGTTTCAAATTTAGCGAGTTCTGGACAACTATCTAATAATCAACGATGTTTTATTATGGTGTACGGCGGAGGATAATTCTCTTTTTTGATGGTATAAGTTTTTAATGAATCTGCATGAAATTTTAACTAATGATAATTTCCTTCTGTACGCCTCTAAATTCTATGATAACCCTCAGGTTCATAGCGTTGCTGAGTTTTATGAAGATCTCAAAAGATTCAAATATATTAAGAAACTCATTACCCGATATATACAAACGGGCGAGTTGAAAGAACGATTAATCCTCAATCACTTTGTAGTACTACTCAACATATTCGGACCAATTCCACTGGTTCGGATATGTTTTCTTAAGATGCCAGATCATCTAAAATACATCAAGCCTTTCTTCATCCTCCTGAATATTCTCCCCGATAACGTAATGAATATAAATAAGCAGTGCTTCATAAAGACCGATATGATTCCAATGGATCAACATATAGTAGATGCACTACGAAAGATATAAATGAAAACCTTCAAAGAGTTTCTCGAAGATACATTTGCTGCAGGCATAGCTGCCAATTCTATTGGCAATGGTACTGCAATTCAGGGATTTGATCCGTTGATGAAAAAGGCTAAAAAGAGAATGATGCTAACGAGGCTTATTGACAATGACAAACGGAAGAATCTTAATTTCCGTAGTAATCGGAAATAGCGTTTCTAACGGATTACATTCTCGAGATAATAACACTTTCAAAAGATATGGACCAGCAGGCAAGTGTTCAGGTAGTAATGAATATCTAATAATTTTGTGATCAGGTTCTGGTTTGAAAAGAATTACCTCAGATGATAGTGAATAATCAGTATTAGTAGATATATTATGAGCAATTCGTACACTTGTAACTTTACAAGTCTTGTATCTTTCTACATAATATGAAATCGTTATTGTATCATTGTGGTTTATTATTACCGTTCCATTTCTATCGTATGCATATGAGTCGGCATTTTCTAAAGTAACATGTTCATGTCTTTCATATGGTATGAAATAAGAATCAAATGCCCAATAAGTATAAAATGCTAAAATCAAATAAATTGGCAATAGCAGTATATATGGAACAGCTCTACGAACACTTATCATTTTTGAACAATCCCTGCTATTGGAAGGGTTGTAATTTTATCTGTACTTGATCTCACAACCATTAATGTGAAAGAACTTAATACCGTTATGAGAATAAATCCAACAGCACCGTATACTAATTTTCTAATTGGCTCATATTCTAATTTTGTTACAAAGAGATTTAAGCCTTGAGATTCATACCTATTAAAAGTTACATCTAGCTTTTCAACAATAACTTTAATAGCACTAATTTTATCATCTAACATTTTAACACGTTCAGTAATTTTTTCATCAAGTGCTCTCGCTCTATCGGTAAGTCTTTCATCAAGAGCTTTAGCTCTTTCAGACAATCTTGCGAGTTGTGCGCTTGGACTTTCACGGTGTGGTGGTTCGTCATAATCTGTTTCAAAATCTATTGGCGGTGTTTTTGTCATAATTTCTCACGATTCTTTCCTAGTATTTATAGTTTCATGGCCCACAATCAGGTTGACAAATCGTGCTAAAATATATATAATTTATTTTTAATGGTTTTTGACCGGTGAAAAAAGTAGCAAGTTAAATATCGTACATTGTAATCAAAAAAATTTAGTAGGAGATGTGGATGGTAGTTCCAATGCATAATAGTGATATAAAGAAAACATGGAACGACATACCAAATTCAAAATACAGACAGCTTCATGCAGGAATGGGACAGGCCGTAGCTGAACGTACTATTCTAAGGAAAAAGGACGGGCAGTGGGAAAACTGGGGTGACGTATCTAAACGAGTAGCAATAGGAAATTCCCTTTTATATAATAAGGGTAATGTCTGGGAAGAGTATATCAGTCTCCAGCAGCATATTGCAAATGCGACAATTCTCCTATCTGGTCGACACCTCCAACATGGTGATATTACTCAGCCGACTAGAAACATGGAAGTGTTCACTAATTGTTCTACTGCGGCCGCATCTTTTCTTTCCTTTTATTTGCTCCTGAATGGTTCTGGCGTTGGACGCTGTTATGACGATGACCTAATCATTATTGATTGGGACAATGCCCCAACTCTTCGTGTTGTACTCTCGCAAGACCATAAAGACTTTGACTGGTCAGCGCACGAATCCGTTCGTGATGCAGAGCACAAATATGGCAAAGATTCCAAGAATGTGATGTGGTTTAAGGTTCCCGACTCCCGCGAGGGTTGGGGCCAAGCTCTAGAAGTATGGGAAAATGCTGCATTTGAAAAGATCCATAAGGACAAGATGTTGATCCTTGACTTTTCCGATGTTCGTGCAAAAGGTGAACTGATCGGCGGTATGCAAGACCGTCCTGCTTCTGGTCCAGTTCCACTCATGAATGCATTCCGCAAAGCATCATCTCTCAAGGGTTCTGGCCTTGCTCCTTGGAAGCAGGCCATGTATGTTGACCATTATTTCTCAGAGTGTGTTTTAGTTGGTGGTGCTCGTCGTGCTGCAAGAATGTCAACTAAATTTTGGAAAGACCCTGATATTATTGACTTCATTCGTATCAAACGTCCGATCGAATTTAACAATCTTTCACCAGCAGAAGTCCGAGTACGCCTTCTAGAAAATTCCCAGATATACGGTTTCCTTTGGTCTTCAAATAATTCTGTCTGTGTAGATGAAGAATTTTGGAATTTGATTGATCTTAAACGAACTGAAAAAGAATATAAAACTGAGAATGCAAAGCATGCTCGTCGGGTACTCAAAGAAATTGAACAGTGCTCATATGGTGATGGTACCGGTGAACCTGGCATTATTAATGTAGATAAATTGAAGCGTAATGACACTGGTTGGAGCGACTTAATCAACCATTCATTTGTTGGTTCAAAGAAATATGCGCTTCGTGAAGATACCGAATTGTTTATGACTAAACTTGCACGAAAGGCGAAAAAGAAAAAGTATAATATGATCGTAAATCCTTGCGGAGAAATTGAACTTTCTGTGCTCGGTGGGTATTGTGTTATTGCTGATGTGGTTCCCTTTCATGCCGAAACCTTAGATGAAGCCGAAGATGCTTTCCGTGCTGCTACGCGCGCGCTTATTCGTACTAACACTATGGATTGCTTATATCGCTCGGAGTCAAAACGAACTAATCGTATTGGCGTCGGCATGACTGGGGTTCATGAATTTGCATGGAAATTCTTTGGTGTAGGTTTCAAGGACCTCATTGATCCGGATTTTAAACTCTTCGATGACATTCTTATTCCCGGTGGGCATATTCAATCTATAACTGATCTGAAGGGTAAAGGAAAAGTTGCTGCAGCTGCATTTTGGAAAACCCTTGAGCGATTCCGTGATGCAGTCATTGATGAAGCAACCAGATATTCAAAGGAACTCGGTGTAACAGTTCCTCACACAATGTTGACTATCAAGCCCGCTGGAACGACTTCAAAGTTGTTCGGTCTTACAGAAGGCTGGCATCTTCCTTCACTTGCCTTTTATCTTCGCTGGGTTCAATTCCGTTATGATGATCCGCTCGTTGTAAAGTATATGGAAGCAGGTTACCCGTTTAAAGAGTTGACAACCTATGAGGGAACGGTTATAATTGGTTTTCCAACAGCACCTGTTCTTGCAACTATTATGCCATCAGAACATCTTGTAACCGCAGCAGAAGCAGCACCTGAAGAACAATATAAGTGGTTGCAGCTTGGTGAAAAGCATTGGTTGGGTGATAAGTACGACAATCAAATTTCCTATACACTGAAATATGATCCAGAAAAAGTTGACATGAAACATTTCTCTGATATGCTTCGTAAGTATCAGCGCACTATTAAATGTTGCTCCGTTATGCCTCAGGAAAATGGTTCTTCATATGAATATCTTCCAGAGGAACAGATCACAAAAGCTAAATACGAAGAAATTTCTCACATGATCCAGAAGGTCCTTGAGGAAGATATTGATAAGGCTCATATTGATTGTGCCTCAGGTGCTTGCCCAGTCGATTTTAAAGTAAAGGCTGCATAAATTAATTTCTTTTGAAAAGCGTAAAATGAACAATATAGCACTTGATGAAAAATACGTTTCCCTTCTTTCAAATCAACTTCTCCGATTTAAGATTACTCGTCGAAATCCTTTCCAAGTCAATTTTCGATGTCCGTATTGTGGAGACTCAAAAAAGGATTTACGGAAAGCTCGTGGATATGTGTATGAGAAGAACAGCAATCTTTGGTTCTCTTGTCGCAACTGTTCAAAATCCACAAATGTTCCGGCATTAATCAAGCATGTAGATCAACGTCTACATACGGAATATGTCAAGGAAAAATATCAAAATGAACCCTCAGTAAAGGTTCCTCTACAGACAAAAATTGAAGTTACTGAAATAGTCAACGATATTGCTCTATTAAGTATTGACAAATTAGACCCTTCACATACTGCATATAAGTTTCTTGAAAAACGATTAATTCCAAAAAAAAATTGGAAAAAACTCTTTTATACCGATAAATTCTTTACATTTTCAAACTCCTTAGAACCAGGAAAATTTAGCAAAGCAGTTTTGAAACATGATGAAGCCCGTATTGTAATACCGTTCTATGACAAACATCATAAGTTGATAACTATCCAAGGTCGCGCTCTAGGTGACTCTAAGGCAAAATATATTACTATTAAGATTGATAAAACCCAACCACATATATTTGGCGGCGACACTGTAAACCACTCAAAACGCATATATATAGTCGAGGGACCTTTTGATTCTATGTTTCTCCCTAATGCAATGGCAGCAGCACAATCCGACCTTGCATCTGCAATGATTGAATACGGAGCCGACCCTTCGGAAGACTATGTTCTTGTTTTTGATAATGAGCCGCGAAATAAAGATATTTGTAGGTTGATGAAAAAGGCCATTGTTGATGGCTGGAAAATATGCATTTGGCCATTAATTTTTGCTAAAGATATTAATGAGATGGTACTCAGCGGCATTACAGCCTCTACAGTTCAACATGACATTGATGAGCGAACATTTAAAGATCTTAGAGCTACGCTTGAACTAGGAAGATGGAGTAAAAAATGGCAAGATTAGTACATGTTTATGATGAAGAAGTTTATGGTGAAAATGAAGCCTTTTATGATGCGGATACAGGAAAACTCGTGCATACATGGAATGTCAATGATGCTTCCTGGTTTGTTGAATTAGAGCCTGTTTTTAAAAAGTACGGAATTAAGTTTTTAAGTGATAGAGGTAACAAATTTCATAAGAAATTTATTGCCTATTTAGAAGACAAATATTGCAATGAGAAGGAAGAATGATATGGGATGGAGTCACGGAAGCGCTGTTTTTAGCGACATTATTTCAGCATTAAAAGAACATATTGAAGATGATGAACTACGAGTACTTGTTTATTTCGATCTAATCAGCGCTTTTGAAAATGCTGATTGCGATAATCTTAATGAATGCTTAGGCGAAGATCCTTCTTTCGATGAAGCATATTACGAGTTGAATCCAAGTGACCCAGACGAAGAATGAAAGGCTAAATGAGGTCTGGGATAAGCTATCTATCGCAGATCAACTTTCCTCCCAAAGCCATGCTAAATATCTGATAGAACGCGGATATAGCCTAGGTGACTGGGAAGAGTTATCTAAAATAATTGCTTACAATAGGAGTCTAGAAACTAAATCCACATGATAAATATTACCAGGAATAGGAAATTCTTGGTATGTGGTTTTTTGAAGGTAAGGAATTTAAGGGTGACATTGCCGATGAGACGATCGGCTTTGTCTATCAGATAACTAAAATTGATGATGGCAGAAAATATATAGGAAAGAAATTATTTAGGTTTAGTAGAACCAAACAGGTTAAAGGTAAAAAGAAGAGATTCAAAATAGCCTCTGATTGGAAAACTTATTATGGATCAAATAAAAAATTACTTGCAGACGTTGAACTTTTTGGTAGCGAGTTTTTTAGAAGGGATATATTACATCTATGTAAGAGTAAGGGAGTATGCTCTTATCTCGAAACAAAAGAGATCATTTTACAAGATGCTTTGTTATCGAATGAATATTATAACGAATGGATTACTGCTAAAATATCGAGGAGTCATCTAAAGGATCTCACTAATGAAACCAAAACCAAAAAGAGAAAAATATAAGCGAAAATCAGATTATATAACTGTTATCCAAAGTGAGGTTATGCTCCAACTAGGTCAAAGGATACATGTTCATCGACAATTGCTCAATAATATTATGTCTAAAAATATTGAACAACTCGAAGAACTAGGCGCGATAAATGTCATTGTAGAAGTCGATGGTTTATATCAGGCATCTCTTGATGCTATCCTTGATAGTCTCTCAGATTGTCTAGATATGAATCTTGCAAAAGAGAGTTTATCCGCGATTAAAGACTCAATGTATATCCGTCGTGGATTAGTAAAGTTTGAAAAAACTACCTGAAAAAGATTGACAACCTTAAACCAACTGATATATAATTAACCATGAATAGGAAACATGATAATGCATTTTGACCCAAAGGCACTTGCCGAAGAACTTAAGAAATATGTAGTCGAAATTCGCTTTGTTAAGGCGAACGGTGAAACTCGTGTTATGCGAGCAACGCTTAAAAAGGAATCCCTTCCAGTTCAGGAAGATACTGGTACTACTAAGCAGCTTCTTCTCGAAAGCGAAGATCCTCTTTTCACCGTCTGGGATATTGATGCCCGCGGTTGGCGTTCTTTCCATCTAAACTCAGTACAATCTATCCAAACCCTTGATGTAGTCTAATAGACGGGGCCGCGGCTTGAACGGACGCTCCGCGGTCGCACCGATTCCGATAGAGCCGATAGCGGTGCGATCTCATTTGGAGAATTTATAATGGCAATTAAGATTGAAGTATATGACGGTGAAATTGGCCTCAATGATGCAGTCCTTTGGCATTCTGAAAAACTCGGAGTCCGTACAGGTACTGTTATTAAATTAACTGAAAAATTTAGAAAGGGTTGGAGTCAGGGCGTAAGAAATACCTCTGTAACTGTTAAATGCAATGATAAATTAGATAATCGTCGTAGCAAAGTTATTACTCTTACTCGCCTAGACAAAATCATTCCAAACCGTTCTATTTCTTCTTATAATACCGTAAGAAGCATGGAGTCTTTTCAAAAATGAGCTATGAGCCGTGGGGATTTTCATTGCTTCTCAATGCATCTGGTTGTGACCATGATGCATTGACCAGTTCTGAGATTATTACTAAATTCGTTAAACAATTAGTTGAAGAAATAGATATGGTTGCCTATGGGGAACCACAGATCGTTAATTTTGGAACAGGTAATAAAGCTGGTTATACACTTGTTCAACTAATTGAAACTTCAAATATCTGTGCCCATTTTGTCAATTCACTTGATGAAATTTATCTTGACGTGTTTTCTTGTAAACCTTTTAGTCAAGAACATGTTATTGAAGTTTTCAAGGAATATTTCAAACCTACAGATTACACTTGTGAAGTTCTTCCGAGAAAGGCTCCTCGATGAGCAATTTTGAAGAATACTTTTGTGATTTTATAGAAGTTGCTGTTAGATTTTATACGTCAGCGGAAAACAAAAACCGATACGATAATGTCATTAGCATTCTAGATAATGTCAGACACTTTAACGGAAGAGTGTTTATTATTGGCATGGGTGGTTCTGCTGCCAATGCCCAGCATCTTGCTAATGATTTGCGTAAGATGAACCACATTGATGCGACTGCCCTTTCCGACAATATTGCAGAACTTACTGCTCGTGCAAATGACGACGGATTTGAGACCGTTTATTCCAATAGCCTTAAAGTCTCAAATCTCTGTTTTGCCGATGTTGTTTTTGTACTTTCGGTATCAGGAGGTAACATTGAGAAAAATGCTTCAATAGCCCTTGTCAATGCCCTTAAACTCGCTGAAGAACGAAGCGCCCCTATTGTAGGTATCGTCGGAATGAAAGATTCTGTTGCTGCAGATTATAATGAAAACACAATGAACTCAATCATTGTTACTCCGGAAGTTGCTAAATACGAAACACAGTTTGCAGAAGCAATGCAAGCTGTTGTTTGGCATGGTCTTATTTCTGATCCTCGTTTAATGGTGGTCCCTGCAAAATGGTAGCCGGTTTCATTTGTGGTACTTGGGATTTGTTTCATGCTGGTCATGTTATGGCATTAGAAGAAGCTAGTGATAATTGTGGCCATCTGACTGTTGGTATTCAAGCAGAAAGTCCTAAACGAAAACCAATCCAAGGTTTATATGAGCGATTTGTCCAAGTAAGTGCATGTAAGTATGTTGATTTCGTGATACCGTATTCTACCGAAGAAGATTTAGAACAGCTTTTAAAGTCTTATCATATTGATGTTAGATTCCTCGGTGAAGATTACATGATGACGGGTAAAAAAATAACTGCAGAAAAAGCAGTTCATATTATCTATTTGACAAGAAAACATAACTTTAGTACTACTAAGCTAATTGCCGATATTAGAGGAAAAAAATAATGTTCGTTGAAAATGAGATCTCCGAAAAGGCTTTCGGAGGAACTGAATTGACAAAGCGTGGTCTTGCAAAGCTTATTGATCCTGAATTGCTTTCTAATTTCCAGATCACATGCTCGCGCGTGAGAAGTCTTGACGAAGATAAGATCAGGGTTTATTGGGTTCATGATCTTCCTAATGATCCAGAGTGTGAAAAGCTCAAGGATGAAAACTTTAGAAATCAATTCCATCAAATCGTATTTACTTCTGAATATCAATATGTTATGTTCCGAAATATTCTCGATCTTCAATTTGATGAGCGATATCGCGTTATTGAATCCTGTATCGAACCGATTGACTTTGTAGCAAAACCTGATGATAAAATCAATCTGATTTACCACACAACTCCGCATCGTGGACTAGCACTTCTTATTCCAGCTTTTGATTATCTTTCAAAACTGCATCCTGAAATTCATCTGCATGTCTTTTCGTCATTCAAGATGTATGGTTGGCCGGATGCTGATGATACCTTTGAACCTCTATTCAAACAGTGCCGCGAGCATCCCATGATTACTTATCATGAGTTTTCAGGTGCGACTTCTAATGATGAAGTAAGAGAACAACTCCAACAGACTCATATCTTTGCATATCCCTGTATTTGGCAAGAAACCTTCTGCCGTTCATTGGTAGAAGCAATGTCTGCATCTGTTGTCTGCGTTCATCCAAATTATGGTGCACTTCCGTTTACTTCTGGTGGACTTAGCATCATGTATCCTGGTGATATTAACAACCAGAAACATGTCAATATCTTTGCGAGATATACCGACATTGCTATTAACATGATTAAGTCGAAGAATGCTGCACTAGATCAAAGACTCGTATTCAATAAGGCATATGTAGATACTCTCTATTCGCAGGGTTATATCGCAAGCAAATGGTCTGCATTGATGGGTCAATTATTGAAAGCATTTCCAACTGTTGAGTCTAGAAAAATGCCAGGACAGATTTTAACTTTCAAAACCTCATGATTGTAGCATCTACACCTCTCAGAATATCTTTTTTCGGCGGTGGTTCTGATTTGCCTGCCTTCACGGCAAAAGAAACCGGAGCAACGCTTGCGGTTACTATAAACAAATATGTCCATGTTATCGTGAAGGAAAACGATAGAAAACTTCGTTTTATCCACGAAGATATATCAGATCTTGATACAATGAGAAACCCTATTGCTGCTGCAATTTTCAAGGCATATGGCATTACTGAGGGTTATGATGTTATTTCTCTCTCAGATGTGCCTGCGATTGGTTCGGGATTAGGTGGATCATCTGCTTTTACCATTTCACTTATCCGTGCATTCAACCAACAATACCTTCTTCCTACAGATGTTGCAAAAATGGCGGTTGAAATTGAAGTAGATAAATGTAACTATCCAATTGGCATTCAAGATCAATATGTTATTGCCAAGGGTGGTATGCACCTTTATAAATTCTACAACACCCCACGAGAAGGAGTTATTCAAACTACCTTTAATATCAAATCTGATATGATCCAAACTCTTGAAAGCAGATTACTGTTAATTCATTCTGGACTCAATCGTCAATCAACGGCTGGAACTATCCTTCAAGAGCAACAAGAAGAAATGAATATTAATGAAGAAAAGTTTGCTAGTGTCAGAAGAATTCGCGATCGTGCATTCATGGGAATGGAATTTCTGAATACTGGCAAACTTGATGCTTTCGGAGAACTTCTTCATATCAATTGGATGGATAAGAAAAAACTTACTAACAGTCTTAGTAATGTACTGTTTGATGATATGTATGAGTTTGCTTTAAATAATGGCGCTATTGGCGGAAAACTGCTCGGCGCCGGCGGAGGTGGCTTCTTTCTGTTCTATTCACCGACTTCAGAACTTAAACAACTTCTTAGTACCAATCTAAAGGCTAACTTTCCTAACAGTGCTGAATTCCCATTTAACTTCGTTGGACACTCTACCAAAATCACAAGGATTTAATCATGAGCCTAAAAATTGTACATCTTCCAGGAGATTCTGGAAACTATGAAGTTATCTATGATGCTGCTATTGCTGCTGCCGATGTTCCGGGAGTAGCTATTGAAATTGGCCTTCGTCGCGGCGGTGGTTCAAAGCAGATCATTGATGCGATGGTCAAAACAGATAAACGTAAGACGATGGTTGCAGTTGACCCGTATGGAAATATTGATTACAATACTGTAGTTGATTTTAATAAGGGTCCACAAACTGTTAAAATGGACTATACTAATTCAATGAGAGATCAATGTCTTGTCAATATGTATGAATATGCACAGATGTCTAAAGTAAACTTTGTCTTCTTTCCCCTGGAAGACACGGAATTTTTCAAGAGATTTGCTGATGGTATTCCGGTCTATGAGGAATTTAAACGTCTAGAGACTCAGTACTCTATCGTGCATTTTGATGGGCCTCATTTCACCGATGATGTTCTTAATGAAATTTATTTTTTCATGCCCAGAACTCCTCGTGGAGCTGCCTTTGTTTTTGACGATGTGTCATATTACGATCATTCAGTTGTTGATAAAGTATTGATCGAGAATGGATGGCTCAACAAGGCCAAAATGCCCTATAAGTGGAGCTATATTAAGGGTTGAATGAACTTGATATGATAAATAAAAATATCATCAACTCTGCAAAGAAGAAAAAGATGGACACTGGAAATAATGTTCTTTCTTTCCCAAGAAAGAACATAAGGGTGCAAACCCTTGAACAAGTTGACGAGGTTATGACTAACGCACAAATGCGGCATGTTGAACAAGCAGTAGAATTCGTAGCACCTATTCTTTTTGAATATCTATGCCAAGCAGGATTTGATTTTTCTAATTCGACTGATGAATTGGAAAAGGCTGATATTAAACAGGCTGCATTTATTTTAGAAGCTATCCGTTCAGTTCTTTCAATGAAATACGGAATTGAACATCCTTTTCAAGAACTTGCTAATGTTGCCTTTACTGATTTGGAAGACGGTGGGTTTAAGCTTGCCGATAGTGTTAATATTACTTTTAAGAAAATGAAAATCAAACAGCATTGAAGTGATGAAATGATATTATTAGACTTGTCTCAGGTCTGTATTAGTAATCTAATGGTCCAACTTGTTCATAATAAAAATACTGAACTAGATGTCGGATTCCTTCGACACCTAATTTTAAATCAAATTAGATTCATCAATTCCAAATTCAAAAAGGAATATGGTGAACTTGTCATATGTTGTGACAATCGTCAGTATTGGCGTAAGAAAACATTCCCTTTCTATAAAGCTCGCCGCAAGACTGACCGTGCAAAGTCAACCCTCGACTGGGATACTATTTTTGAAGCACTGAATGCTATTCGTGCAGAACTCAAAGAATTTTTCCCTTATCGCGTCATTGATGTCGAACGAGCAGAAGCCGACGATGTTATTGGTGTAATTTGTAGCATCTTTGGTAATGAGGGAATAAATTTTGGTGAAAAAATCCTTATCGTCTCTGGAGACAAGGATTTTGGTCAACTTCAAAAATATTCCAATGTTTTTCAATACAATCCCACACAGAAAAAAGACATTGTAATTGATGATCCTTCTGCATTTCTTTTAGAACATATTATTAGAGGTGATACCGGGGATGGTATTCCTAACATGTTTTCGGATGATGACACTTTAATCACCGATGATAAACGATCTGCTCGAGTTACTGAAAAGCGGATAAATGATGTTATAGAACGATTAAAGTCTGATAAACTTACAGATTTGGAACTTAGAAATTATAAACGTAATGAAGAATTAATTGATCTTTCTAAAATTCCAGGAGATCTTCAAAATACTATTCTTGGAGAATTTTATACCCAGGCAGGTAAGACTAGATCAAAACTTTTCAATTACTTTATTAAATTCAAACTAAAAAATCTACAAGAATCGATCGGAGAATTTTAATGAAACTAGGATTAGCAGAAATTTTAGAAAAGGCAGCAAGCTTTCCCAACAAAAAAGATAAAATAGATTTTCTTCATAAACATAATAATCAAGCACTTCAGACTATTTTAGTCTGTGCATATGATCCTTTTATCGAGTGGAATCTTCCACCTGGAAAACCGCCTTATAAAAAGTCTGACGTACTTGATAATGAAGCACTGTTATATCAAGAAATCAGACGCTTTTATTTGTTTCTAAAAGGACATAATAGTCCAGTAGAAGATAAATTATTGAAACGCGAGCAATTGTTTCTCGGATTGCTCGAGTCAATTAGTGGTCCTGATGCCGAACTGATGTGCGCGATAAAGGATAAGAAGTTGCCATATAAAGGTCTCAATGAAAAAATTATTCGAGAAGCCTTCCCAGACCTGTTACATACTAAGGAGTCCAAGAGTGTCGAAAACGAAAAAGTCGTATAACGATAAGTACAATGGTCGTGATGACGACGAAGAAGAAGTAGTTTATAAGCGTTCTTCACATAAAGAATACCGTCAAAATCTAAGAAAAAATCGAGCATTAAAGACTCGTAATATTGAGGAATTTGTTGCTATCGAACTCGAAGAAGAGGGAGATTATGCTGAAGAGGAATATATTCCTTTTTATAATGAAGAAGATGATGAACCAACAAATTACATCATAGGAGTCAAATAAAGTGCCCAAATACATGATTAGGGACAAAACAACCGGTGAAGAACTGGGAGTCATGGATATGACACTTGAGGAACTCGATTTTTGGGAAAAGATTAATCCAAAACTAGAAGTTGCTATTGGTGCGCCTATGATACATTCTGGTACCGGACTTAAGAAACCCGATGCTGGTTTCAGAGACCTTCTAAAAACGATTAAAAAGGGTAATTCAAAAGGCTTTAAAAAGTCTACAGTGAATGACTTTTAAACATGGGTTATTAAAGTTTCCCGACCTATCTGCTCGTCTGACTCCAGAAGGCAGATATTACAAGACTCCATCAGGAAAGGAATACCCGTCTGTAACTACAGTTATCGGTCGTGCCTCTGATATGACTTGGTTGGAAGCATGGCGTGATCGCATCGGTCGAGATAAGGCTGATAGAATTTCTAAGCAGGCAATGGCAAAGGGAACTGCGGTTCATAATATCTGTGAATCCTTTCTCTTAAATGATCCTGACTTTCGACAAAAGTATCTTAAGTTAATGCCAACTACCCAGATGTCTTTTGTAGGCATTCGAAAAGTTCTTGAAAAATATGTTGAAACGATATACGGTATTGAATGTCCTCTTTATTCTTATGAATTAAAAACCGCAGGACGTGCGGATTGTCTTTGTAAATTTGCCGGTGAGAATGTAGTTCTCGACTTTAAGACTACAAGAGATATGAAACCTAAAAAAGAGTCTGATATTAAAAATTATTTTTTTCAGCTTACAGCATATGCTTTGATGGCTGAGCAGTTGACTAATCTTGAATTTCCTGGTATAGTTGTGTGCCTGACAAATGGACATGATGCTCCTCAGCTTTTTGTGAGAGAAAAAAAGAAATACATAGAAAAAACTAAGGAAATATTTTATGAGCAAGGAAAACTTGAAGACGCGAAACAAGTTCAGTGCTGATCTGATTTATGATGCTGATTCTTATGATAATGTGATTATCAATGAGCAGGACAGATCTTATGGTCCGATATTCAATGACTCAATCCCCGATAAAGTCCTAGACTTTGGAGGTAACCGCGGTTACTTTGCGGCATATGCCCATTTCCGTGGAACCAAGAATATTATTTCTATTGAACCAGAACCTTCCAATATCGAAATCTGGAAGCAGAATGCTCCTCCGACAGCAGCTCTTATCATGGGTGCAGCATCACTTGTTGCAGGTGACGGTGTCCTTTATCTTAATTCTGGCATTAATCATGGAACTCATTCTGTCAAACCGAAACGTGGACGCGAAACTATTCCTGTAAAGTTCTATTCCTTCTGGGACCTGATCGAACAGTATAAGCCTGATTTTGTCAAGATTGACATTGAAAGCGGTGAGTATATGCTCGATTTAGACAAACATCCTTTCCCTGATTTTGTCAAATATATTGCTATAGAATACACCATTATTGGTAATGTAAAGGATTATATCCGAACTAAAATCCTTAGTCAAAATCATGATGAAGAAGTACAAAATGACGTATTCTTCCGCACATATCAACATATCAAGAAACAATTCCCTGTAGTTTTGAAGGATTCTACAAAGAATCTTCATAAATTGAACTGGGATGCAGTGTATTGTGGTAAGAGATAAATGGAGCTTCCAATGCGAATGTGGCTTATTGTCAGTATTCTTCTTCTATCATTAACCCCTGCTTATTCTCATAACAGTTCTCATGTTTGGGAAAAAGCTGATCCAGCTACTCAACAGTGGTTTTCTACGCTTACGCAGCCTGACAATCCTAAACTTTTATGCTGCGGTGAAGCAGATGCCTATTTTTGTGAGGCCTTTGTTAGAAAAGAAAAATCTTTCTGTCGTATTACTGATGATAGGGATGATGTTCCTCTTAATAGAATGCATGTACCTCCAGGAACAGAAATAGAGATTCCTAATTGGAAAATCAAACACGATCGTGGAAATCCTACTGGAAGGGATATTGTTTTCTTAACTCCTGCAGCAATAGTAATCTGCTTTGTTTTTGGATCAGGAATATGAATATTAAATATACTCGAGAAAAATTCATAAAAATAACAGATGTTAATGCTTTTAGTTCAAACGCAAAAGAAATGTCTAGGGCATTAAATATATTTGCCGACTATCTTCTTGGCAAATCCCTATCAAGCCGCATTTCTATGAGAGTTCATTTTACGAAACTTGGTTCCAATGCGATGGTCTGTTGGGAAAACGAAAACTATAAACCCCGTGAATTTATTATGGAAGTAGATTTGTATAATACTGGAACGTGGAAAAACCTTATTACTACACTTGCTCATGAGATGGTACATGTAAAACAGTTTGCCCGCAATGAGATCTTTCAGAATATGCGAAAGCCTTCTGATGTTTTAATGTGGCGAAATAAAGAAATCCATTTCAAGCAAATGTATGAAAAGGATCGTCCCTGGGAAATTGAAGCATATGCCAGAGAAGATGAGATTGCTAAACTATATTGGGATCAACCATGTCAGACATGATATACACTCGTGAATTGAAACACACCGATATTTCTGCAGTTAAGGAAATCATTACCGAAAACTGGAGTACAGCAGTTGCTACTAATGCTGTCAATGAAATGGAAGAAATGTTCTTTACTACTTCATTGTGGCCTCCAAAATATATCGTAGCATTAGATGAACAAAATAAGATAATCGGTTGTGCAGGTTATAAATCATCATGGTTGATGGCTAATACTTATGAGTTTATTTGGATCAACGTCCTTAAAAGGTATCAGTATCAAGGAGTTGGCAGCGTTCTGACGAGAGAACGATTAAAGGCAATAGAAAAGCTTGGTGGTAATCTTATCTTAGTAATGACTCACACCCCATTTTTCTTTGAAAAGTTCGGATTTAATAAGACCTCTGAATTTGACGGTTGGCATCTCATGACCAAAAAGTTAAATACAGTATCATTAAATTATTCTTTAAGATGAAAATATTGGTTGACAGTTGATTACACTAATGATAATATTCTATCATTGTTAAACAACCAAAGGAATGCTAATGGCGCATAATATCGAGAGACTAGCAGACGGTTCATATTCCATGGCTTATGTCGGTGAGACACCATGGCATGAACTAGGAAAGAAGGTACATGGGGATCTTACCCCCGCCCAGATGCTTAAGGAAGCAGGATTAGACTGGGAAGTTGAACAGGTACCTGCTTTTGCAATGGTCGGCGATAAGAAAATTGCAATGGACCATTGTGCACTCATCCGGAAATCGGATGGTAAGAAACTCGATGAAGTAACAACTGACTGGAAATCCATTCAGAATCTTACAGCGTTCGAGTTTTTCAATGACTTTGTCGGTGAAGGCAACATGTCAATGCACACTGCTGGTTCACTCCAGGGTGGTTCAATTGTCTGGGGTCTGGCAAAGATCAAAGAAGGATTCACCATATTCGAGAAGGATAAGGTGGATGGTTATCTACTCTTCACTAACTTCCACAAGTACGGCTATTCTACAGACGTTCGGTTCACCCCGATCCGAGTAGTTTGCAATAATACGCTAACCTTGTCTCTCCAGTCAAAATCTGACCGCGTAGTTCGAGTTTCTCATCGTCGGGAATTCATTGCTGACGAAGTTAAGGAAACTTTGGGCGTTGCAAAGGAAAAACTGGCGAAATACAAGGAAATGGCCGAGTTCTTGGGGTCCAAACGGTATGCTCCTACTGATGCTCTGGCATACTTCAAGGATCTGTTCCCTTCAACTGCAGGCAAAGAGAAAGAGGAAGACAAGGTAATCGAGCCGTCACGTTCTGCTCGAATGGCCATGGCTATCCTGGAAACTCAACCCGGTGCTCAATATGCTCCTGGCACCTGGTGGAACACCTACAATGCGGCAACTTTCTTGGTTGACCACACGATCGGTCGTTCTCGGGATACCCGCCTGACTTCCTCCTGGTATGGAAACGGTAGGAAGTTGAAGATCAAGGCGTTGGAAAAAGCAGTAGAAATGGCTAACGCTGCTTAATGAGGTACCCAATCGCATACTTCATGGTAGGCTTGCCGGGGTCCGGCAAGTCTACTATTGCTGATGAAGTTGCTAAAAGTGCAAACCTCGAAATCGTTTCTGCCGATGCATTCATTGAAGAATATGCAGCATCAAAGAAGAAAACATATGTTGAGGTTTTCCGTGAAGCAGCTTCGACTGCCGAAGAAAATGTAAAAAAAACTGTAGCACGAATTGTGGAAGAAGGCAAATCCTTTATTTGGGATCAAACTAATCTTACAATAAATACCCGTGCTAGAAGAATTGAAATGCTTTCTAATAATTATGTTTGCAAGGCTATTATTGTAGTAGCTTCCACAAAGGAAGTATTGGCCGACAGATTAGCAGGCCGACCGGGAAAAAAAATTCCAAACGAAGTTCTCCAAAACATGATAAGCACATATCAAGAACCTTCTGCTAAAGAAGGCTTTGATACAATTTATAGGATAATGACATGAAATTATTTGCCGTAAGAGATGACAGTAAAATCATTTCTGATTTTTTTCCAAATAAAAAGGATGCTAAAAAGCATCGTGACTCTATCGGTAACGCATATGTTACCAAAGGTACTGATCATTGGTTGTATCAGGCTAAACCGAAACTTCATCAGGCAAAAAAGCGTAAAAATAGGAGAAATTAATGACCGAAATCCAATTGCAGGCTCTTCTCAGTTATATTGATGCTAAAATTACTTTATCAATTGCACAGTCAAAAGGGCATATTAAACAAGTAGATCCTTCACTTTATAAGGATACCGAGGATGCTTTTCAAATTCTTTGGAATACGACGGTGACTCCACCCGCCAGCGCCGAAGCGGGCTACACCGCGGCCGATATCGAGGTGCTCAAAGGCCTCGAACCTGCGCGACGCCGGCCCGACGGGTACATCGTATGAAAAAGTTCATGAAGGTTGATGATTATCTTGAAAAAGAACGTAATCGTCTGAAACAATATTTTAAAGAGCATCCGGAAATTCAACAAATACTCATGCCTACTACGGATGATCCGGATGTGCAGTATGTGCTTGTAAGAGAAACAGCATGATCTGGGAAACGCTCTTAATGATAGCTATGATAATTGGCATTATTGTAGGACTTTATATGATGATACATAACGCATATAAAGGATCCGCCTTTGATCAGCTTGGTCGCGGAGCACATCGGGAGGATAAGGATGATCGCTAAAATAACTGAAATCATGTCTAAAGCCTCGGCTGGTGCATATGGTGAAGATTCTGAGCTCATTGGTAAGATAGCAGGCTTAATGAGTACTGCAATATATGATAAAACTTGGGTACCGTTTATTTGTGGTACGATCGGACCGGATCCGCCGGACGGATTACATGATGGTTATATGATATGTCCTGCATTTGGTGCAGATCACCAATGTACTAGGATGTACAGGAAAGTAAAAGACGGAGAAAAATGGGAGAAGTAATAAAATTTCCAAGTAAAAACAAGAATCCAGATGTTTCCCAGTGGGATCGGTTGCATACCCCAGAACACATGGCCTTTGCTGCATTGTGTAACAATATAGAACTTAAAATTCATCATTTAGTACAAGAAGGCCTTATTGAATCCGGAACTTGCGAGATTGATGACAGGGGTGCCCCAATGATTACAATAATAGTGCCTGAAAGTTGAATCCATATGAAGGATGAACGTAATGTTAATGATGCGATATTCCTATCTCTAGGAGCATATTTCGCATTTATGCTTGGATGCCTTATTTTTCTATATGGAGGAGGATTTTGGGGAGTTGCTGCTTATATAGTAGTCCTAATTATAATTTTTTTATTAGCAGGTTAATGTCAGTTGACAAAAGATAGTAACTTTGATAGATTAGATCATTCTCAAATCAAGGGAACAAGCATGGCTCGTAGAAACCTTGCGAAGCGGAAAAAGAAAACTGTCCGCTTTGGATCTGCTGCATCTGCTCATCTTAATGTCAAATATTACGGTTCTGAAAAACCAATCCCCCAAGGACGTGAAATTACTCAACAGGAACTAGGTTCCTGTCTGAATTGGTATTCAGCGATGTGTGATGCTTCACATGCTCGTGAATGGCTCTTAGATTATTATGTGGGCATTGGTGAGTCTAAAAAGGCAGAACTTATTAAACAGATTCCCGATAGTGCACTTCCACTAACGGCTGGTTGGTTAGCAAGGATTACGCTCGAAGGTGGAATCCTTTCAGTTCATTCTAAAAATTTCATGCGAAAATTGGTTGATAATTCCTTTAAATTTATCAAGGATGCGAATGAGGAAATTGTTAAAAAGCCAAACATCCAAGATCATATGAGGGAAAAGGTTTCCGAGATGATCGGTGAAATTGAAGGGATGATTGATGACGGATACACCGAAGGATTATATGAATTTCTTAACAATAATGAATTCCCTCCATTACTGACAAAGAGAATTGCTGATCATTTTAGACCTCAGGCTGAAGAGGCCAGAGCGGTGATGACCGGTGATGATCCCCAGTTGGTTGAGGGTTATGCATACATGTCTAAGAAACAACTGGCTGGTCATTTAAAAATGCTGGATGGGTACATCTCAGACGCTGAGCGCCATGCAACCAATAGTAAAAAACTGAAACCGAGAGCACCTAGGATTAAGAAACCAGTTCCTCCCGAAAAGCGAGTTAAGAGGTTGAGGTTCCAGAAAGAGGAAATTGCTTTAAAAATTGCATCTGTTCCTCCGACACGGATTATCGGTGCCCAGGAATTATGGATGCTCAATACGAAAAACCGACTCCTTACTGTTCTTCGAGCAATTGATCGAGGCGGAATTGATGTAAGAGGCAACCGATACTTTGGGTTTGATGAAAAGATCTCTGTATCAAAACGAGTCCGTGAAAGTAAAATTGATGAAACACTTTCATTGGTTTTAAAAGGCGGAAAAGTTGCAAAGAACAAACTCATGGATTCCCTGAAAACTAAACCTGCAGGACTCCAATACCGAGGTAATGAAACAACGGTATTGCTGTATATAGGATTATAAAATGAGCGCAGTATATCTTGCCGGCCCTATCGACGGATGTACCCATGATGAAATGTGGGAGTGGAGAATATACGCAAAAAAACTGCTTCATCCACTTCAGTGTTTTAATCCCTGTAAACGAATGTTTAATATTCCAGCAGCAGGAAGAACTGAAGCTGCTAAACAGATTGTCACGCTAGATAAAGCAGAAATTGCAGCATCAGATGCCTTGTTAGTATGGTATAATCAGCCGGCAGCAGGATCTAAAATGACCGGTTCTACGATGGAAATCATCTATGCGTTTGAACGTGGTAAACTGGTAGTAGTTGTTAGCAGTGAAAAGACAATCTCACCATGGATTGATTATCACAGTCATGTTATTTTTTCGGACATAGAACCTGCTGCTAAATATATCAAGAATTTTCTCACTCCTGACATATATTATCCGCCAGCATAAGGAACACCAATGAAAAAAGCTAAAAAGATACTTCCAAGACAAGGATCAATTCCTATTAAGACGAGAACCTTCAAGCTGGAACCTCTTCCAGAGAGTCAATGGGTTGCATGTCCTTCTTGCCGTGGAACCGGTTTTATTAAGAATATCGGGGATAATGGTTCAGTAAAAGGGCAAATGGCATGTCCAGTTGCTACATGTACCGAGGGAACTATTGACAGTAAAATGGTATATTCTGATATTATTCAGCCTAAATTGGTTGACATGCCGCAAGATTAATGTTATAAATATAGGATCAGATGTTGATATTTGTTTGTTGATGTTTTCGGGACCCGGGGGCAGTACCCGGCGCCTCCACCAAAAGTTTATCTACTATGGGGGCGACATAGGATCGACTGGAATAGAGACGCAAAAGTAGTCTGATTCGCTGACCAAGTGGTCAAAATAACTGTCGCAGATAACGACAACAATAGGGACTATGCCCTCGCGGCATGAGTTACTTGGGTTTTAAGGAACCTAGAAACAGAACTTCTTAAAGCGATGGGGAAGGGAGTAATTTCTTCCCTATTTCTTTAATTAGAAAGAAAAATAGTGCGAATATGTATAATACTGTTTATGGCATTAACTTCTGTTCCTGCAACTGCTCAAACATTTAAAGAGAAACTCAGTTGCACTCCAGATGTCATAAAATTCTGCCATCATTTAAAATTGCAGAAAGATGATCCCGATATTATGACTCAAATTATCTCATGTCTTGTTTCTAATAAACAATCATTACGACCATCTTGTCAAGTAGCTTTAACTAAACGAGGTTTTTGAAATGAAAGTACAGCAAATGAAACCAGTGAATACTCCTTCGGGTTTAAAGACAATTTCTAGGACTGTAAAAATGCCTGGCGGTGAAATGGCCAGAGTTCAAGTTAGTAATACAGGACACGTTACATGGAATGGTGCAAAACTTGGAGTCTTTAAAGGACGACTGAGCGAAGATAAAAAGTATTTTATTCCGTATAGATTTTCTGATAGTGTTCTTCTTACTAAAAATTTTAAACGTAAGCGTATTCCAACGCTTAAA
>Ga0190271_10000411_pt1 | contig 21897 bp, 23 predicted proteins | sample Popmic356T_FD_133747 | JGI IMG/M metagenome (GOLD analysis project Ga0190271, IMG submission 133747) | Populus adjacent soil microbial communities from riparian zone of Weber River, Utah, USA - 356 T | ecosystem: Environmental > Terrestrial > Soil > Riparian zone | place: USA: Utah | collected...
CGACGCCACCTTCTCGGTCCACGACGCCCTGCAGGAGTTCAAGACCCACCCCTTCATCAAGAAGATCATCGAGGGCGGCAAGCGGGTCGGCTGGGGCGCGAAGACGATTCCCTCGGGCGGCTACTGGGCGCTGCCGAAACGCTTCTCGGTGCCGGGCATGCTGATGGCCGGCGACGCCGCTGGGATGGTCAACATCGCCGAACTCGCCGGTGTCCACTACGCGATGCACGCCGGGATGTACGCGGCGGAATCGATCGTCGAGTCGCTCAAGAAGGACATCGACTCGGTCAACTTCGAAAGCTACGACAAGGCGATCCGCGAATCGGAGATCGAGAAGGACCTCTACCGCTCGCGCAACATGAAGCAGCCGCTGACCAAGGGGCTGATCTTCGGCGGCGCGATGGGCTCGATGATGGTCGGCACCAAAGGCGCCTTCCCGGGCGGCCACTGGAAGATCGAGGACAACGCCGAGATCCCCGTCTTCGAGGGCAAGGCGGCCGACAGCTACCCGAAGGCCGACAACGAGCTCACCTTCAACAAGCTCGACTCGGTCTTCCTCTCCGGCAACGCGACCCGCGACGACGCTCCCAACCACGTCCGCATCCAGACCCACGTCCCGCGCGAGATCGCCCAGACCTGGGTCTCGATGTGCCCGGCCCAGGTCTACGAAATCCCCGAGGACCAGCTGGAGAGCGGCGCCAAAGAAGTCGACGTCCACGTCACCGCCTCCAACTGCGTCCAGTGCGGCGCCATCACCGCCAAGGGCGGCCGCCTGACGCTGCCCGAGGGTGGCGACGGGCCGCTGTACCAGGAGACCTGAGGCTTCCGCGACCGTCTCGGCGCAGTTGGCGCGTTCGCCGCGCCAGCTGCGCTTTGTCGTGTCCTAGGTTCAAGCGGTGCTCGTCACCGCGTCTTTCGCCAGCGATCTAGGTACTGCAGTCGGCGTTCTTGCTGGCCTGATCGCAGTGGGCGGCTTTCTTGCTCACGCCGGCCCGGTGCTCGATGGTGCCTCTGAGGACGATGTGCGGCAGGCGATGGTCAAGGGTGGGCTGGCCGGCTTCAGCCTCGGGGCGGTTGTAGTTGTTTTGTCTGCAATAGGAAGTAGGCTTTAGCCGTGACGGAACGCAAGGCGTACGCGCTGATTGTCGGCACGGCGATGGCCGTGACGGTGATCGCCGTGCTGGGCATGCAGGCTCTCGGCGCTCGAGGCGAGACCCTGACCCTTGGAGTCCTTATCCCACTCTTCATCGCTGCTCCCGCCAGTGCTCGTGTCGTCATGCACTTTGGCGATGAGCGGCGCCGTGGCAAGCGCTGAGCCGCCGCACCGCGCCGATAACCTCGCGCCGTGCTGGCGCTCGGGATAGCCGCGGCGGTGGGGGCGTCGCTTCTCTACAACGCCTCGATCGCGCTGCAGGCGCTGGAGGTGCGGAACGAACCGCACGAGCACTCGCTGCGGGTCTCGCTGCTGGGCCGGTTGCTGCGCAATCGCAAATGGCTGGGGGCGACGGCGCTGGGGCTGCTCGGCTGGCCGCTGGAGATCGTGGCGCTGCTGCTGGCGCCGCTGACCGTGGTCCAGCCCTGTCTCGCCAGCGGCCTGGTCCTGCTGCTCTGGATGGGGGCGAAGAAGCTAGGCGAGCGGCCGGGGCCGCGCGAGTGGGTCGCGGTCGGGGCAATCGGCGTCGGCGTCGTCGGGGTGGCGCTGGTGGCGCCGGAGCGCAGCACCGACCACGCCGGCACGGCGACGATGGCGATCGCGCTGGCGCTCGTCGCGATCCCGATGCTGGCTCCGTACGCGTTGCGCTCACGGGCTGCCTCGCTCTCGACCCTGGCCGTCGTCAGCGCCGGCTGCGGCTACGCCTGGACGGCGATCGCCAGCAAGATGTTCACCGATGAACTGGTGGCGGGGGTGCTGCTGGTCGCCTTCGCCTGGCTCGCCACTGCGGCGGCGTCCGAGGTGCTGGCGCTGCTCAGCGAGATGAGCGCCCTGCAGCGCCGCGGCGCCACCCACGTGGCACCGATCATGTTCGCCGTCCAGGTCCTGGTCCCGGTCGGCCTGGCGCCGCTGATCTTCGGCGAGTCGTGGGGGGAGACCCCGCTCGGCGGCGCCGCTCTCCTCGCCCTGATGGCGATCGCCGTCTCCGGGGTGGTTCTGCTCGCCGGGTCGCGATCGGTCGGCCGCGTATTGGACGAGGCACATGCAGACGAATGACCGAATCCGCTTCGCCCCTTTGGTCCGGTCCCGCTGCTAGCCTTGCGGCGCCTTCGGCGTAGATAAACAGTCAACTTCCGCCGAAACCCCCCAGCCACACCTCGTCCAAGGGAGCCACCGTAGGGTCCGCAGAGAAAACCGCGGCCGACGCGACCAAGTTCGCGATCGGGTTCGACCACCGCGATCGCACGCGACTGTTTGAGCTTTGGACCGAGGTGCTCGACTCCGAGCAGTGGTCGGAGGGCGCGAAGCTGGAGGCGTTCGAGCAGCGCTGGTCGGAGTGGAACGGGCTGCCCAGCCTCGGTCTCTCCAGCTGGGCCGGCGGCGCCCTCGCCGCGCTCGAGTTCGCCGGCGTCAAGGGGGAGACCGTGCTCTGCCCCTCCAACACCTTCATGGCCAGCCCGCTGGCGGCGATCGGCGCCGGTGCCGAGGTCGAGTTCGTCGACTGCAACCGCGAGGACCTCTGCATGTCCTTCGCCGACTTCGAGGCCAAGGCCGAGCGCCACAAGCCCCGGGCGGCGATCCTCGTCCACATCGGCGGCCACATCTCCTTCGACGCCGAGAAGATCGCCGCCTACTGCCGCGACAACGGCATCTTCCTGCTCGAGGACTGCGCCCACGCGCACGGTGCCGACTGGAACGGCAATCGCCCGGGCGGCTTCGGCGACGCCGGGGTCTACTCCCTCTACGCGACCAAGACGGTCTCCAGCGGCGAGGGCGGCGTGCTCGTCTCCGGCAACCCCGACCTGATCGAGTTCGCCCGCAAGTTCCGCAACTACGGCAAGTTCGAGCATGAGGTCGACGGCCTCAACTTCAGGATGAGCGAGTTCACCGCCTCCCTGGCCCTTGTCCAGGCGGAACGGATGGAGGAGATCGTCGCCTGGAAGAACGAGTACGCCCGCCAGCACCTCGACCCGGTGCACCCGGCTCGCCTCGAGCTCCCGGAGGGGATGACCTCCGGCCTCTACAAGTACGTCGTCTTCGCCGAGATCGAGAAGTCCACCGGCCGCGTCTACGACCAGCCCTGTCACCGCATCATGGGGCGCGCCGACGAGCTCCCGAACACCGACTGGGTGGCCGAGAACCACTGGTGCGTGCCGCTCTACTACCGACCCGAGAGTCGCGCCGCGGCGCTCAACGAAGAGGAGGCGCGATGAGGGTCCTGGTCACCGGAGGCGGGGGCTTCATCGGCTCCCACGTCGTCGACAAGCTGATCGCCAAGGGGGTCACCCCGCGGATCTTCGATCTCAGTGCCTCGCCGTACCACTCGCCGCTGGAAGTCGAGACGTTCACCGGCAGCATCACCGACCCGGCCAACCTCGACCTGGCGATGCGCGACTGCGACGCCGTCATCCACCTGGCGGCGGTCGCCGACGTCGGCCACGTCCACGCCGACCCGGTCCTCGCCGAGGAGGTCAACACCCGCGGCACCCTGCACGTGCTCGAGGCGGCCTGTCGGGCGAAAGTCGACCGGGTCGTCTACGGCTCGACCACCTGGGTCTACAGCGACTGCCCCGAGCAGTCGGTCGACGAGGAAACCCCGATCCCGGCGCCCCGCCATCTCTACACCGCGACCAAGCTCGCCGGCGAGACCTACTGCGCCGGCTACGCCGAGCTCTACGACCTGGAGTCGACGGTGCTGCGCTTCGGCATCCCCTACGGCCCGCGCGCCCGCGCCGCCGGCGTCGTCGCCAAGTTCACCGACCTCTCCTTCGAAGGCAAGGCGCTGACGATCGCCGGCGACGGCAGCACCACCCGCAGCTTCATCTACGTCGAGGACCTCGCCGACGGGATCGTCGCGGCGCTCAGGCCCGAGGCCGCCGGTCGCACGTACAACCTCTCCGGCGACGAGGTCGTGACCATCCTCGAAATCGCCGAGCGGGTCCAGGAAAACGTCGACACCTGCGAGATCACCCATACACCGCCGCGGCCCGGCGACTTCCCCGGCAAGACGATCTCCAACCAGCGCGCCCTCGACGAGCTCGGCTGGGAGGCGAAGACCGACTTCAAGGAAGGCGTCCGCAGGTACGTCGAATGGGTGCGGGGCACGACCCGTCCCCCCGACCCGATCCCCGGCACGAAGCCCTCCATGAACGGCAACGAACACGCCGCCGGGGCGCTGCTCGCCGACGTCGCCCGCACCGAGGACCGGCCGCCGCGAATCCTCGTCCTCACCGCCGACATCGGCGAGGGGCACGACCTGCCGGCGCGGATGATCAAGGCCGACATCGAGGGGGCCTCGCCCGAAGCCGAGGTCGAGATCGGCAACGGCCTAGAGGCGATGGGACGGCTCTACTCCGCGGTCGTGCGCGGGGGCTCGCGGGTCAGCTTCCGCTGGATGCCTTGGCTGTTCGACATCCAGTACTGGCTGATCACCAAGTTCGCCCCGACCCGCTGGCTCGCCCACCAGCTCTCCTACCTGGTCGGCGCTCGCGGCCTGCTGCGGCTGATCGCCCAGCAGGAACCGGACGTGATCGTCTCCACCTACCCCGGCGTCACCGCCGTGCTGGGGATGCTGCGCGAGAACCGGCGCCTGCCGATCCCGGTCCACTCGGCGATCACCGACCTGGCCGGGCTGCGCTACTGGGTCCATCCCGGCATCGATCTGCATTACGTCACCCACCCGGAGTCGATCGCCGAGGTCGAGAAGCTGGCCGGGCCCGGCGGCGTCGAGTGGATGCGACCGCCGATCTCACCCGACTTCCTGATGCCGCGCACCCGCAGCGACGCCCGCGAGGCGCTCGGCCTGCCCGCCCACGCCCGGATCGTGCTCGTCTCCGGCGGCGGCTGGGGGGTCGGCGACCTCGAGGGCGCCGTCCGCACCGCGCTCTCCGACGGCGAGACCCTCGTGGTCTGCATCACCGGCCGCAACGAGGGCGCCCGCGAACGCCTCGAGGAGCGCTTCGGGGATAACGAGCAGGTGCGGGTCCTCGGCTTCACCGAGCAGATGAGCGACTGGATGGCCGCCGCCGACGCGATGGTCCACTCGACCGCTGGCCTGACCGTGCTGGAGGCCCACATCCGCGGCTGCCCGGTCGTCTCCTACGGCTTCTCGGCCGGTCACCTGCGCGCCAACAACGCCGCCTTCGAGCGCTTCGGACTCGCCGAAGTGGCCCGCTCCGAGCACGAGCTGGAGTCGATGCTGCGCCACGCCACCCGCGAGCGCCGCTCGCCCGACTCCTCCTTCGCATCGCTGCCGCCGATCTCCTCGCGGGTCCTGGCGGCGCGGCCGCGGGTCCGCCAGCAGCCCGCCTGGCGGGTGCGGGCGGAGCGCACCGCCACCGCCGTCGCCGCCACCGCGGTGGCGATCTTCGCTCTCGTCGCGATCACCTTCTGGCTCAACTGGGAAACCCCCTACAAGGTGATCGCCAAGCCGATCGAGAGCCGCATCCACCTCGGCAAGGAGAACGACCCGCCGTCCGTGGTCCACCAGGCTCAGCCGGCGCAGGAATCCGAAGCAGACGCGGAACCCGCCGCCGCGCCTTGATTCGGGCGCTTGCCGGCGCCGCCGTCTCGACCGGCGCCGTTCTGCACGCCGGACCTGCCCTGGCCCCGGTCGTGCCGTCGATCGGCAACGCGCTTGGGGTCACCCTGCGCGAGGACGGGGGAGAGGGGGTGGCGCTGACCTTCGACGACGGGCCGCACCCAGAGGGGACGCCGGCCGTGCTGGAGAGGCTGCGCGAGGCGGGCGCCGTCGCCACCTTCTTCCTCGTCGGCGAGCAGGTCGAGCGGCGGCCGGCGCTGGCCGCCGAGATCGTCGCCGCCGGCCACCGCGTCGAGCTGCATTGCCACCGGCACCGCAACCAGCTGCGGCTCACGCCCCGCGACCTGCTCGACGACGCCGAGCGCGCCAAGGCCACGATCGAGGACGCGGCGGGCCAGGAGGTGCGCGACTACCGGCCGCCCTACGGAATCTTCAGCGCCGTGGGGCTGCGAGCGATCCGGCAGCGCGGCTGGCGCCCGGTGCTCTGGTCGCGATGGGGCAAGGACTGGCGACGAAAGGCGACGCCGAGCTCGATCGCGGCCCGCGCGACCTCCGGCATCGGCGCCGGCGACATCGTGCTCCTACATGACGCCGACTACTACAGCGCGCCGGGCTCCTGGATCGGCACCGCCGGGGCCCTGCCGAGCATCCTCGCGACGCTCGACGAGCGGGGGCTGAGGCCGATGCTGCTTCGCCGCTGACTGGGCGGCGCGAGCGTCCACTCCTCGCAGCCGGCGAAAGCTTCGTCGAGCCGCTGGGCCATGGTGCTCCTGGGTCGGTCCTGGTCGAAGATCTGCTTGGGCATGCGCTCTCCGTCCTGTTGGGGTCCCGAATCGCGGGGTCGGTGAAGATTCCCCGCTCGGTCGGACGAAAAAGCTGCACTTTGCGGTTTTTGGGAACGCTTGTTCGGTCAGGCACTGCTAGGCGGAGAACTTGGCGATCTCCTCGGCGACCAGGCCCGGCTGGTCGAGCGGCACGAAGGTCGCCGCGTCGGGGATCTGCACGAGCCTGGCGTTGCCCGCTTCGGAGACGAGCCGTTCCGCGTATTTGAGCGGGAAGATGCGGTCCTTGGGGGCCCAGGTGAGAAGCAGTGGCAGCTGCGAGCTGCGCAGCTTCTCGGCGGCCTCGAGGGTGTAGCGCTTGCTCATGCCCGAGACCAGCTTCGACGCGTCCCGGCGCACCGCCGCGTCGCTGAGGCTGGGCCGCATCCAGGACTCGATCAGCTCGGGAGGGAAGGGGGTGCGGGCGAACGGCTTGAAGGCGAGCCGGGCGATCGGGCCGATCCGGAACGGGGCGGCGAGGGCGGCCATCCCGCCCGGGATCTTGGCCAGCGGCACCATCGCCTTGAACGGCCCGGGCGGGAAGTTCTCGTGGGTGTCGCAGTTGGTGAGGACGAGGCGGCCGATCCGCTCCGGGTGCCGGGTGACGAGGATCTGCGACATCGCCCCGCCGGAGTCGTTGCCGACGATCGTCACGTCCTCGAGGTCGAGGGCGTCGAGGAAGGAGGCGATCGTCGCCGCGATCCCGTACGGCGAGAGGTCGGCGTCCGGGTTCATCGCGATCTGCTGGGCGCCCATCGGCCAGTCCGGGGCGAGGCAGCGGAAGCGGTCGGAGAGCCGGTCGACGACGCCGTCCCAGAGACGGCTGTCGACGAGGAAGCCGTGCACGAAGACGACGGGCTTGCCCTCGCCGGCCTCGCGGTAGCGGATCCGTCCCGCGGGTAGGTCGATCTCTTTACGCTGCGTGCCCTGCGTCATCGCCATCGCCTAAGCCTCCTGTGGGGATCCGTGCGCATGAGAACGCGCTGGATCTGTTCATCTGTTCTTTGTTCTTCTAACATACATACAGCATGCATGTAAGTCCAGAACCCGAACCCACCGACGTCCCCGAGCAGGCCGCCCGCCGCACCCAGGCCGAGCGCACCGAGGCGACGCGTGGCGCCCTGATCGCCGCCGCCCGCCGACTCTTCACCGAGCGCGGCTACGACGGGGTCGCCACCGAGGAGATCGTCCGCGCCGCCGGGGTCACCCGCGGCGCCCTCTACCACCATTTCGGCGGCAAGGCCCAGCTGCTCGAGGCGGCCTACGAACAGCTCGAGGCGGAATCGACCGAGCGGGTCGCCCGGATCGTCCTCGGCAGCGAGCTGGAGAGCCCCCTGGCGGCGATGCGGGCGGGCATCGAGGCGTTCCTCGACGAGTGCGCGGAGCCGGAGCTGCGGCGGATCGCCCTGCACGACGCGCCGGCCGTGCTGGGCTGGGAGCGCTGGCGCGAGATCGGCGCCGCCAACGGGCTGGGGCTGATCGAAGCGAGCCTCAACGCCGCGATCGAAGCGGGGGAGCTGCGCCAGGTGCCGGTTAAGCCGACCGCCCACCTCCTGCTCGGCGCCCTCGACGAGGCGGCGATGCTAGTCGCTCGCTCAGAGGACTCCGCCAGCCGGGCCGAGGTCACCGCGGTGCTGCTCGTCCTGCTCGACAGCCTCGCCCTCCCCGCCTGACTTCGCACCGACCTCGCCGCCGCTGAGGTCGAGCGCCGCCGTCTGGGCCAGTCGCCGCGACTCCTTCTGCGCGTACATCCGCACGTCGGCGAGGCGCAGCGCCTCGGCGCTGTCGGCGGCCTCGGCGGGGATCGCGGCAGCGCCCCAGGAAGCCTCGATCGCGAAGCTGGGGCCGCTCGTCGTCAGGGCGCTGGCGGCGCGCCGCCGCGCCTCGTCGGCCAGCTTCCCGTCGCCCCTGAGCACGACGCAGAACTCGTCGCCGCCGAACCGATAGGCGGTCCCTTCGCCGTCGACCGCGTCCTGCAGGGAGCGACCGAGCCGGGCGAGGAGGACGTCTCCCTCCGGGTGACCGAAGGTGTCGTTGAAGCGCTTGAAGCCGTCGAGGTCGAAGAGCACGACGGTGACCGGGGCGGCCTCGCCGCTGCGGCGGTCGAGGGCACCGAAGTCGACCTGCATCGCCCCGCGGTTGCCGAGCCCGGTCAGGGTGTCGGTCCTGACTTCCCCCAGCAGCCGCTTGTTTTCGCTGACGCTGATCGCGAGGCGGACGACGACGGCGACCATCGTCGCGATCCACAGCGCGGTCGCCAGGACGCTGGCCGAGCTCAGGGACTGCATCACGAAGAGCCCGATCAGCACCGCGGCGAAGAAGGCCGGCACGGTCAGCTCGCGCCAGCCGTCGAAGCGGGCGGCCGCCTTGATCGTCGCCGCACGCGGTTGCCAGGTCTCGGCGCCGAGGCAGAGCGCCGCGATCAGGTAGATCGGTTCGATCCAGTCGCCCTGGGGGAAGGAGGGGTCGGCTTCCTGCAGGGTGAAGGCGACGTCGGCGATCACCAGCGCCGCCAATCCGCTCAGCAGCAGCGCCCAGGTCCGGCCCGGTCGCCAACGGGTCAGCGCGATCACCCCGACCAGCAGCGAGATCATCAGGATGTCGCCGAGCGGGTAGGCGAGCGTGGTCGCCTCTTCGACGAAGCTGCCGCTGGTGCGGTCGGCGACGAAGTCGAAGACGAAAGCGGTCCCCAGCGCCGCCGTGCCGAGGGCGGCGATCACGCCGTCCATCCAGAGGCGCCAGTCGAGCTCGCGGGCGCGGGCCCGGACCAGCAGGCAGACGCCGAGCGCCGCCAGCGGGTAGAAGGCGAGGTAGCCGATATCGGCCGGCGAGGGGTAGGGGGCCGAGGGATCGCCGCGCAGGACCGCGGTCCAGTAGATCTCCGCCGCGCCCCAGGCGAAGATCGAGGCGGCGATCGCCAGCCAGGCGCCGCGCTCGGCCGGGGCCTGCTGGGCTCGCAGCAGGCAGGCCACGCCAGCCGCGATCACCACGGCGTCGTAGACGACGCCGTTGACCACGAGGTCGAGGCTGCCACCGCCGATCCCGAGCCAGTCGTGCATCACGACCAGTGCGGTTCCCCCGACCAAAATCGCCGCAATCGCGGCACGAATGGCGCGCATCGCCGGCGACGGTCCCGGGGGGGTGGAGGTGGAGCTCACAGGGGCGTATCGGCAGCGCTTGCGGAGTTCTCTAGACTGGGGAGTGATGAAGGCAGGAATCCACCCCGATTACACGCTTGCCAACGTGCACTGCTCGTGCGGCAACCAGTTCTACACGCGGTCGACCAAAGCCGACCTGCATGTCGAGCTCTGCTCCGAGTGCCATCCGTTCTACACGGGCAAGCAGAAGCTGGTCGACACCGGCGGTCGCGTCGAGCGCTTCCAGCGCCGCGCTGCCAAGCACCGGGCCGGGAAGTAGTCCGTGAGCCCGCCGGCGGGCTCGGCACAGGCGCTCTCCGTCCCCTCCAGCAACGGAGGGGATCCGCTGCGCATGCCCGACGGTGCCCTCGTCGCCAAGCGCGACGCCCCGGTCGGCGGCCAGGCCGTTCTCGAGGGAGTGATGATGCGCGGCGTCACCAACTGGGCCGTCGCCGTCCGCACCCCCGAGGGCGAGATCGAGGTCGAGGCGGAGACCCTGAAGCCGTGGGCCCAGCGCCACCGGCTCTGGCGCGTCCCGGTGATCCGCGGCGTCGTCGCCCTCGCCGAGTCGCTGAAGATCGGCTTCAAAGCGCTCGCCATCTCCGCCAACGCGCAGATGGAGGAGGACGACGAGGGGGAGAAGGAAGAAATCGGCGGCTGGATCTGGGGCGTGACGATCGCCTTCTCGCTGGCGCTCTCGATCGGTCTCTTCTTCGTCATCCCGGTCGGCGTCACCAGTCTTTTCAAGGACCAGCTCGGCTCCGCCTTCCTCTTCTGGCTGGTCGAGGGAATCCTCAGGACCGGCATCTTCATCGGCTACATCTACGCGATCAGCCTGATGCCGGACATGCGCCGGGTTTTCCAGTACCACGGCGCCGAGCACAAGACGATCTCCTGTTACGAGGCCGAAGACGAGTTGACGCCAGCGCGGGCAAAGCTCTACTCGCGCCTCCACCCCCGTTGCGGCACCAGCTTCCTGCTGATCGTGATGGTGCTGGCGATCTTCGTCTTCGCCCCGATCGGCCTGCCGGAGTGGTACTGGCTGCTCGCCTCGCGGATCCTCGGCATCCCGCTGATCGCCGGCCTCTCCTACGAGGTGATCAAGTGGGCCGGCAAAAACCGGCGCAAAGCCTGGGTGCGGGCGATCATGTGGCCTGGCCTGATGCTGCAGAACCTGACCACGCGCGAGCCGGACGAAGAGCAGCTGGCCGTCGCGATCGCCTCGCTGGATGCGGTCCTCGCCCGGGAGAACCCCGAGGAGGCCGCCAAGCAGCAGCACATCGAGATCGTCGCTTAGCTCCCCTCTAGGGTTGTCGCTGTGATCGAGCAACTGGTCGACCAGATCGAGGTGCGCTTCGGCGAGCTGGAGGCGCAGATGTCGGATCCCGAGGTGATCGGGGACCGCGAACGCTACGCCGCGGTCGGCCGCGAATACCGCGAGCTGCAGCCGGCTCGCGAGCTGGCGGCCCAGTGGCGGACCGTCAAGGACGATCTCGAGGGCGCCCGCGAGCTGCTTGCCGAGGGCGAGGACGAGGAGCTCCGCAAGGTGGTCGAAGAGGCGCCGGCGCAGCTGGAGGCGCTCGAAGAGGAGATCCGCCTGGCGATGGTCGAGCGCGACCCCAACGACGCCAAAAACGTGATCGTCGAGGTGCGGGCCGGAGCTGGCGGCGACGAGGCGGCGCTGTTCGCCGGCGACCTCTACAAGATGCTCGCCCGCTACGCCGAAGAGCGCGGTTTCTCGACCGAGGTCCTCTCGCAGTCCTCCTCCGAGGCGGGCGGCTTCAAGGAGGTGACCTTCGAGGTCAAGGGCGAGGGCGCCTACTCCATCTTCAAGTTCGAGGGCGGCACCCATCGCGTGCAGCGGGTGCCGGAGACCGAGTCGCAGGGACGGATCCACACCTCGACGGCGACGATCGCCGTCCTTCCCGAGGCCGAGGAGGTCGAGGTCGAGGTCGACCAGAACGACCTGCAGATCGACGTCTACCGCTCCTCCGGGCCGGGCGGCCAGTCGGTCAACACGACCGACTCGGCGGTGCGGATCACCCACAAACCGACCGGGATCGTCGTCTCGATGCAGGACGAGAAGTCGCAGCTGCAGAACAAGGACCGGGCGATGCGGGTGCTGCGGGCGCGCCTCTACGAGCGCGAGCTGGCCGAACAGCAGGCGAAGATCGCCTCCGAGCGCAAGGCCCAGGTCGGCAGCGGCGAGCGCTCCGAGAAGGTCCGCACCTACAACTTCCCCCAGGGCCGCGTCACCGACCACCGGATCAAGCTGACCTCGCACAACATCGACGGCGTGCTGGGGGGCAACCTTTCCGAGTTCACGGATGCGCTGGCGGCGGAGGAGAAGCGGGAAAGGCTGCAGGCTGCCGCCCTTGGGTGACGTGCATGACCCCTTCGGCTGACGCTCTGAACGCCGCTGCCGACGCGCTTCGGGCGGCCGGCGTCGAAGACCCCCGCCTGGATGCGGAAGTCCTCCTGGCCGCGGCAACTGGCGAAGGGCGGGCGGCGCTGGTGGCAGGGACGGAGATCGAGCCGGCCGCCTCGCGGCGCTTCGGGGAGATGGTGCGGCGGCGGTTGCGGAGGGAGCCGGTCGCCTACATCGTCGGCAGCAAGGGCTTCCGCGGGATCGAGCTGGCCGTCGACCCGCAGGTGCTGATCCCGCGACCGGAGACCGAGCTGCTGGTCGAGCTGGCCGTGGAGCGGGGGCCGGCGACGGTCCTCGACGTCGGCACCGGCTCCGGCGCGATCGCGCTCGCGGTCGCCGACGAGCTGCCCGGCTGTGAGGTGACGGCGACCGACACCTCGCCCTCCGCGCTCGGGGTGGCCCGGGTCAACGCCGAGCGGCTCGGCTTGGGCGAGCGGGTGCGATTCCTGCCCGGCACGCTGCCGGCCGAGGAGGACTTCGAGCTGGTCCTCGCCAACCTGCCCTACGTCGCCGAGACGGAATGGTCCTCGCTGCAGCCGGAGGTGACCCGTTGGGAGCCCCGCCAGGCGTTGCTGGCCGGACCGGACGGGCTCGACGCGATCCGGGCGTTGCTGGAGGAGTGCGGTCGTCATTTCGACCGCTATGCGAACCCAATGACGACCGCACTCGCCCTCGAGGTCGGCGCCGGCCAGGCGCCGGCCGTCGCGACGCTGATGGAGGAGGCGGGGTGGCTGGCGATCGAGGTGCGCCGCGACCTGGCCGGAATCGAGCGGGTCGTGGTCGGCGAGCGGTGAGCGCGGGGGGGACCGAGATCGTCGCGGCGGCGGCCGCGGGTGGGGCCGAGGCCCGCGCTGCCCTGGAGCGCACGATCGCCGCTGGCGGCGTCGCCGTCTTTCCCGCCGACGGGCTCTACGGGCTCGCCTGCGACCCGCTCGACGCCGCCGCCGTCGAGCGCATCCACCGGCTCAAGGGGCGCGACGATGGCAAGTCCTCGGCGGTCATGTACTTCTCGCCGCTGGCGATGCGGGAGCTGGTCTCCGGGCTCGGCCCGCGCAGCGCCGCCGCCGTCGCGAAGCTGCTGCCGGGGCCGGTGACGCTGATCCTCGCCAACCCCGAGCGCCGCTACCCGCTGGCCTGCCGCGAGGACCGGGAGCGGCTCGGCGTGCGCCTGATCGGCGGGCCGCTGGCCGGGGCGATGTGCCCGATCTTCCAGACCTCGGCCAACCGCAGCGGCGAGCCGCCCCCTTCGCGCTTCGCCGACGTCCCGGAGTCGATCCTCGCCGGCGCCGACCTGGCGATCGACGGCGGCGAGCTGGGCGGCCTTCCCTCGACCGTGGTCGACGTCGCCGCGATCGACGAGGGGGGCGGCTGGACGGTCCTGCGCGAAGGCGCGCTCTCGCCCGGCGACCTCGCCGCCGCGCTCGACCACCTGGCCTGAGTCAGCAGTCGCGGCCGCGGTAGGGCAGGCGGATGCGGCGGCTGGAGGTGTTGTCGTCCTCGTTCGATTCGAACAGCAGGCTCTTCGGGTCGACGGTCATTTCGAAGGCGAAGCAGCCGCGCAGGCCGGCGACGTCGATCCACTGCTTCTCGTAGGGGGCGGGGTAGATGTCCGACCAGCCGACCGAGGTGCCGAGGGTGACCCGGTCGCGGTAGGGGTCCTGGTTGCAGGCGGGGTAGTGGCGGCTCGCCGGCGAGCGCTTGCCGGGCCGGGTCCGCTCCAGGTCGCGCAGGCAGTAGTTGAGCTTGGGGCTGGTGCGGACGATCGGGCCGAGGCTGCCGTCGCCGCGGACCCGGCGCAGCTCGAAGCGGGCCAGCTGGTGGACCTTCCAGTAGGCGCCGCCGAAGTAGGCGCCGACGTCGGTGAAGCGCAGGGTGGCGCGGCTCGCCACGTCGAGGTGGCCGCCGCCGGCCCGGTAGATCCGCTGCCGCGTCCGCATCGTCCGCCAGCCGTTGCGGGTCCCGCGCAGCTCGATCGGGCCAAGGCCGCGGCTGCGCACGTCGCTGGTCGCCCGCAGCCAGACCTGACCGGCGCCGGCGTGCTCGACGTAGAGGTCGGTGGGCGGGCCGATCCGCAGGTTGGGGCAGAGCAGCTCGGCGGCTTCCGGCCCCGTGCAGGGGTTGTCGGCGAGGGCGGGGGCCGCGGTCGACAGGGCGATGCCGGCGACGAGGGTCGCGGCGAGGGCCGAGATCCGGGTTCTCACCGGCCCCAGACTATCCCGAGCCGTTGCTATCGTCGCTCGGGTCGTGAGCGAGCTGCCCGAGAACTTCCAGACCGCGCCGCTGGCCGAGGTCGATCCCGAGATCGCGGCCGTGCTCGACGCTGAGCTGCGCCGCCAGCATCGCACCCTGGAGATGATCGCCTCGGAGAACTTCGTGCCCCAGGCGGTGCTCGACGCGGTCGGCTCGGTGCTGACCAACAAGTACGCCGAGGGCTACCCCGGCCGCCGCTACTACGGCGGCTGCGAGGAGGTCGACGTCGCCGAGGAGCTGGCGATCTCGCGGGCCAAGTCGCTGTTCGGCGCCGAGCACGCCAACGTCCAGGCCCACGCCGGGGCCCAGGCCAACAACGCCGTCTACATGGCGCTGATGGAGCCGGGCGACACCTTCCTCGGCCTCGCCCTCGACCATGGCGGCCACCTCAGCCACGGGATGAAGATCAACGTCTCCGGGACGCTCTACAACCCGGTCCCGTACCACGTGCGCCGCGACGATCTGCTGGTCGACATGGACGAGGTGGCGCGGCTCGCCGAGGAGCACCGGCCGAAGCTGATCGTCGCCGGCTGGTCGGCCTACCCGCGCCAGCTCGACTTCGCCGCCTTCCGCGAGATCGCCGACTCGGTCGGCGCCAAGCTGATGGTCGACATGGCCCACTTCGCGGGCCTGGTCGCGGCCGGCGAGCATCCCAACCCGGTCGAGCACGCCGACGTCGTCACGACGACCATCCACAAGACTCTCTGCGGCCCCCGCAGCGGCATGATCCTCTGCCGCGAGGAGCACGCCAAGGCGATCGACAAGGCGGTCTTCCCGGGCCAGCAGGGCGGGCCGCTGATGCACACCATCGCCGCCAAGGCGGTGGCCCTGGGGATCGCCGCCAGCGAGCCGTTCGCGGCCCGCCAGCGACAGACGATCGCCAACGCCCAGGCCTTCGCCGCTGGCCTCGAAGCGGATGGGATCCCCGTCCTCACCGGCGGCACCGACGTCCACCTGGTGCTGGTCGACCTGACCCCGACCGAGCTCGACGGCCAGACCGCCGAGGACCGGCTCGACGAGGTCGGGATCACCGTCAACCGCAACGCGATCCCCTTCGACCCGCGGCCGCCGATGAACCCCTCCGGCCTGCGCATCGGCACCCCGGCGCTGACCACCCGGGGCATGGTCGAGGAGGACATGACCGAGATCGCCAGCGTCATCGCCACTGCCCTCGGGCCCGACTTCGAGGCGGCCAAGGCCGGCCTCGGCGAGCGCACCGCGGCGCTGATGGACCGCTACCCGCTCTACCCGCAGCTGTCTCCCGCCTCAGTCTGATCGCTTGCTGATCTGGGTGGACTGCACCGCGGCGGCGCACCCTCTGGTGCTGCGGCCGCTGATCGAGCGCTTCGAGGCGCAGGGCCACGAGGTCTTCATCACCACCCGCGAGTACGGGCAGACGGTCGGCATCCTCGACCGGCTCGGCCTCGCCTACACGGTCGTCGGCGAGCACGGCGGCGCCTCGAAGCTCGGCAAGGTGCGGGCCCTGGGCGGGCGCTCGGCGCGGCTGGCGCGGCTGGTCTGGGACCGCCGCCCCGACCTGGCGCTGGCCCACGGCTCGGTTGACCTCGCCGTCGTCTCCCGCTCCTTCCTGATCCCCTCGGTGCAGATGCAGGACTACGAGTTCGCCCGCCTGCAGCGCAACGTCTCCTTCCGCTCCGCCCGTCGCGTCCTGGCTCCCGACTCGATCCCGGTCGAGCGGCTGAAGCGGCTCGGCGCCGGGCCGAAGAAGCTGGTCCCCTACCCGGGCCTGAAGGAGGAGTACTACCTGGCCGACTTCGAGCCCGACCCGGCCGTGCTCGGCGAGCTCGGCCTCGACCGCGAGAAGGTCCTGGTCGTGATGCGACCGCCCCCCGAGACCTCCGAGTACCACGCGCCCAACGACCTCTACGGGGCGACGGTGCAACGGCTGGCGGCGGCGCCGGAGGCGCAGGCGGTGGTGATCCCGCGCACCGAGGAGCAGGGGGAGGCGGTGCGCGCCCTCGGCGCCGCCAACCTGATCGTCCCGGAGCGGGCGATCGACGCCCAGAGCCTGATCGCCTTCGCCGACCTGGTCGTCAGCGCGGGGGGGACGATGAACCGCGAGGCGGTCGCGCTCGGCACTCCCGTGTTCACCACCTTCACCGGGCAGATGGGCGGCGTCGACGAGGCGCTGATCGCCGACGGGCGCCTGAGCGTGCTCGGCGACCCGGCGGCGCTGCGGCTGCGCAAGCGCGAGGCCCCGGTGGGGGTCCTGCATCCGCGCGACCCTGCCTTCCTCGCCGAGGCCGCGCTCGGCGCTGTCGAGTAGCTCGGGTAGCCTGACCCCGCCCGTTTTCGTCCGGGCGCAAGCGCATGGGCCCGACGACCACCGACGCCGTCTTCGCCTTCATCGCCGCCGCGGCGGTTGCCTGGCTGCTCGTCCCCTACGTGGAGCGGCTGGCCTTCCGGGTCGGCGCCATCGACATGCCGAAGGAGCGGGGGCTCCACGACAAGCCGATGCCGCGCCTCTCCGGACTGGCGATCCTCGCCGCCGTCGAGCTCGCCGGCTGGATCTGGCTGCCCAACGACGCCGAAAGCCACGCGATCCTGCTCGGCGCCGTGGCGATCGCCGCCGTCGGCGTCGTCGACGACACCCGCGGCCTGCCGGCCCTGGCGAAGCTGCTCGGCCAGATCGGCGCCTCGCTGATCCCGGTCCTGGCCGGGGTCCGGGTCGAGAACCTGACCCTGCCCTTCGTCGGCGGCTTCGAGCTGGGCTGGCTCGCCTACCCGTTGACGGTGCTGGGGATCGTCGCCGTCGTCAACGTCATCAACTTCATCGACGGCGTCGACGGCCTCGCCGCCGGCGTCTGCGTGATCGCCGGCGTCACCCTGGCGACGATCGCGCTCTCGCTCGACCGCAACGCGGCGGGCGCCCTGGCGGCGCTGACCGCGGGAGCGGCGCTCGGCTTCCTCCGCCACGGCTTCCCGCCCGCCTCCAGCTTCATGGGGGACACCGGCTCCAACCTGCTCGGCTACCTGCTGGCCACCGCCTCGGTGCAGGGAGCGCTGAAGACCAACGCCGTGATCGCCCTGGTCTTCCCGCTGGTGGTGCTGGCGGTGCCGATCCTCGATTCCGGCTTCGTGGTTGCCAAGCGGCTCAAATACCGGCAGCCGATCTACCAGGCGGACAGCTGGCACTTCCACCACCGGATGGCCAACATCGGCTTCTCGCAACGGCGCACGATCGCCTACCTCTACGCCTGGACGCTGGTGATGGCGGCGTTGGCCCTGGCGCTGCGCTTCGTCCCCTACAGCGACGACCGCGGCAACTTCGACGCCCTCTGGACCGTGGTGATGGGATTCCTGCTCTTCCTGGCGCTCGCCTACAGCGTCTACCTGATCTACGTGCTGGAGATCCTGAAGCTGCGGCGGGGCCGGATAAACCCCGAAACGGGGGAGTTCGAAGCGATCGAGATCGAGGAAACGGGTAGTGGCAAGGCTCACTAAGTGGCTTTGCAATGCCGTTTCGCCGGCCTTTCGGATATAGTCGCCAATCCGGCCGCAATCCTTCGCTGCCGGACCCTTTTTACGACTTTATGTCTCCTCTCAAGTACCTCGATCTACTCGTGCTAGCCGCCGCGCTCGCAGTCTTTGTGGTCGGCGGCTTTCCGATGCTCGGTTTCGCGGTCGCCGCGGCGGTTTGGCTCCTCCAGAGGGGAATTCAGATGATCGTCGCCAAGCGCGCCAAGGTCGAGCTCAGCGCCGGCAACCGCCAGAAGGCGATGGGCCTGATCGCGGCGACGACGCTGGGACGCGTCTGGCTGATGGCCACCGTGGTGCTGCTCACCGGCCTCGCCGAGCGTGAGGCGGGTCTGGCCGCCGGCGTCGTGCTCGTCGTCCTCTTCACGATCTCCTTCGCGGCACAGGGGCTGCAGCACCTGCTCGCCGACGAGCCCGAGGGCCAGGGAGCTGCATGAGCGCCGAGCAGGCCAGCGCCGGGTCGTCCGCGAGCGCCGCCAAGTCAGGCGGCCTCAGCACCAAAGCCAAGGTCCTGATCGGGCTCGGCGCCTACCTCGCCATCGCCATCCTGCTGATGCTGATCTTCGGCAGCTCGGGCAAAAACGAACACTTCCAGCCCCAGAACGAGTTCAAGCTCGAACCGTGGATCTCAATCCACATCGCCGGCGTCGACATGAGCATCAACAAGGCGGTCTTCTACCTGCTGCTGGCCAGCGTCCTCACGGTTGCGACGATGCTCTGGATCTCGCGCCGCATGCAGCAGAAACCGAATCGGGTGCAGGTCGCGATCGAGGTCGCCTACGACATGACCAAGAACACGATCGCCGGCGGCAACATGGACACCAAGATGGCCGCCCGCTGGTTCCCCTTCCTGGCCGCGCTCTTCTTCTGGATCTGGTTCTCGAACATCATCGGTTTCATACCGCTGCCGACCAACACGGAGCACGCGATCGACGTCTTCGGCCTCGAGATCCCCTCCTTCGCGCTCTACGCGGCGACCGCCAACCTCTCGATCCCGCTGGTTCTCACCCTCGTGGTCTGGATCTCCTACCACGTCGAAGGCGTGCGGGCGAAGGGGCCGATCAAGTACCTGGCCAGCTGGCTGCCGCCCGGCCTGGAGGACATGAACCCGGCCGCCAAGGCCTTCATCTTCGTGATCGAGGCGGTTTCCCACTTCGCCCGGCTGATCTCGCTCTCCGTCCGACTTTTCGCCAACATCCTCGCCGGCCACCTGCTGCTGCTCTTCATGGGCGGCGGGCTCGCCGTGCTGTTGGGGATCGCCGCCCTCGGGGCGCTGACCTTCCCGCTCGCCTTCTTCTTCTTCATCCTCGAGGTCGGGCTGATCGCAACGCTGCAGGCTTTTATCTTCTCGACTCTCACTGCCATCTACCTTGGCGGAGCTACCTCCGCCAGTCACTAGAAAAGGAGCACTTTTCTCATGGACCTGTCCCCTGTCGTCGCCGCTATCTCGGACGAAGGCATCGAATCCGCCGGCAAGGCGATCGCGCTCGGCATCGGCGCCGGCCTCGGCTCGATCGGCGCCGGCATCGGCATCGGCTTCATCTTCGGCAAGGAGATCGAGTCGGTCGCCCGCCAGCCGGAGATGAAAGACGAGCTCCAGAGCATCCGCTGGCTCGGCTTCGCGCTGACCGAGGCCGTGGCCTTCTACACGTTCATCTTCGGCCTCATCGCCTTCTTCCTCTAGGCAGATGGAGCTGTTCGGCTACATAGCGGCGATCCCGCTCGCCACCGAGGCGGCGGGCGAGGAAGGCGGTGGCAGCTTCCTCGTCTCGCCGGGTCTGGGCCTGATGATCTGGACCCTCGTCCTCTTCCTGTTCACGATGTGGGTGCTGAGCAAGTTGGCCTTCCCGAAAATCCAGGAGGCCCTGGACAAACGGGCGAAAACGATCGCCGAGTCGATCGACGCCGCGGAACGCCAGCGGCGCGAATCCGATGAGCTCCTGGCCGAGTACCGCGGCCGGCTTGCCGAGGCCCGCGAGCAGGCCGACGACATCATGGCTCGCGCTCGCAAAGCGGCCGAGGTGGCCGAAGCCGAGGCGACCACGGCCGGCAAGGAGAAGCGCGAGGAGCTGGTCTCCGCCGCCAAACGCGACATCGAAGCGGAGACGCGGCGCTCGCTGGAGCAGATCCGCCAGGAGGTCGCCGACCTCACCGTGCTGGCGACCGAGAAGGTCACCCGCAAGAGCCTCAACGCCGAGGACCAGAAGCGCCTCGTCGAGGAGGCCCTCAGCGAGGTCGATTTCTCGGCCCTCTCCGGGGCGGAGAAGAACTAGCCAATGCCCGAGGCAGCTCGCGTATACGCCGAGGCCCTTTTCGAGGCCGGCAAGGACAGGGGCAAGCTGGACGCCCTGCAGGCGCAGCTTGCCCAGTTCGCCGACGCGGTAGACGGCAACCGCGAGCTGCAGGTATTCCTCTTCAGCCCTTATCTCTCCTCCGCCGACAAGGTGGACGGGCTGAAGCGGGCGGTCTCCGGCGCCGAGCCGGAGCTGACGAACTTCCTCGAGCTGCTGATCGAGAAGCACCGGATGCCGGAAATCTTCCGGATCCGGCGTCAGCTCGACGAGCTCTGGAAGAAGGAGAACCGACGCCTCGACGTCACCGTGATCAGCGCCGTCGAGCTGGACGAAGCGGTGGTGAAGAAAATCGGCCAGGAGGTCGAACGACAGACCGGGGAGGAGGTCGACCTCGCCAGCCGGGTCGACAACGGCATCCTCGGTGGGATCGTCCTGCAGGTTGGAAACATGGTGCTCGACGCGAGCATCCGCAGTCGCTTGGAGAAACTTCGAAAAAGCGTCGCGAGCGCGGCGTAAGGAGGCAGAGAGCACCCGATGGAGATCAAGCCGGACGAGATCGCAAGCATTCTTCGCGAGCGCATCGAGGGGTTGGAGACCGATTCAGCCGACCTCTCGGAGGTCGGCACCGTTCTCTCGGTGGCCGACGGGATCGCCCGCGTGCATGGCCTCGACAACTGCATGGCGCTGGAGATGCTCGACCTGCCCCACGGGGTGACGGGCCTGGCCCTCAACCTCGAGGCCGACAACGTCGGTGCCGTGCTGTTCGGCGAGTGGGACAAGATCGTCGAGGGCGACACGGTCAAACGGACCGGCCACCTCTTGGAGATCCCGGTTGGCGAGCAGCTGCTCGGCCGCATGGTCGATCCGCTCGGCCGCCCGCTCGACAACCGCGGCGAGGTCGCCACCACCGAGACCCGCCCGGCCGAGTTCAAAGCGCCCGGCGTCGTCGAGCGCCAGCCGGTCACCGAACCGGTGCAGACCGGCCTGATGGCGATCGACGGGATGATCCCGATCGGCCGTGGCCAGCGAGAGCTGATCATCGGCGACCGCCAGACCGGCAAGACGGCGATCGCCATCGACACGATCATCAACAACCGCGACAAGGACATGATCTGCGTCTACGTCGCGATCGGCCAGCGGATGTCGACCGTGGTCCAGGTCCGCGAGATCCTCGAGGAGGCCGGGGCGATGGAGAACACCATCATCGTCGCCGCCCCCGCCGACGAGGCCGCCCCGATCAAGTACATCGCCCCCTACGCGGGCTGCGCGATGGCGGAGCACTTCCTCTACAACGGCAAAGCCGCGCTCTGCGTCTACGACGACCTCACCAAACACGCTTACGCCTACCGGCAGATGTCGCTGCTGCTGCGGCGCCCGCCCGGTCGCGAGGCGTACCCGGGCGACGTCTTCTACCTGCACTCGCGGCTGCTGGAGCGGGCGGTCAAGCTCAACGACGAGCTCGGCGGCGGCTCGCTGACGGCGCTGCCGATCATCGAGACCCAGGCCTCCGACGTCTCCGCCTACATCCCCACCAACGTGATCTCGATCACCGACGGGCAGATCTTCCTCGAGTCCGATCTGTTCTTCTCCGGCGTGCGTCCGGCGATCAACGTCGGTATCTCGGTCTCCCGGGTCGGCGGTAACGCGCAGACCAAGGCGATGAAGAAGGTCGCCGGAAAGCTCAAGCTCGACCTTTCCCAGTACCGCGACCTTGAGGCCTTCGCCCAGTTCGGCTCCGAGCTCGACGCGGAGACGCAGAAAGCGCTGACCCGCGGC
>Ga0190271_10000412_pt1 | contig 21892 bp, 19 predicted proteins | sample Popmic356T_FD_133747 | JGI IMG/M metagenome (GOLD analysis project Ga0190271, IMG submission 133747) | Populus adjacent soil microbial communities from riparian zone of Weber River, Utah, USA - 356 T | ecosystem: Environmental > Terrestrial > Soil > Riparian zone | place: USA: Utah | collected...
GCGCGCGTACGGCGTGTCGCCGACGAGCATGCTGACGAGCTCCGCGCCGACGGGCGGCTGATCGCCGGCGCGAAACGGCAGCGCGTCGACGCGGCCGGCGCGCGGTGCGCGGACCGTGAGCCGCTCGCGCGTCAGCTCGAGCGTCGCGAGCGCGGCCCGCGTGGCGGAAACGGCGGCCGCCGCGTGCTCGATCTGCTCCGGCCGCGTGCCCGCTGTGAGCTCGCGCAGCTGCGCCTCCGCAGCCTGGGTCTCGGCGCGGCGCCCGTTGCGCGCCGCGAGCGCCTGGTCCACGGCGGACTGGGCCACGAGCTCGCGCTTGCGCAGCTCCGCGACGCGCGTGTACTCGGTCTCGGCGTCGGTCTGCGCCGCGCGCGCACGCGCGAGATTGGCGCGCGATGCGTCGATCGTCTCGATGCGCGCGCCGTGCGTCGCCTCGGCGAACTGCGCCTCCATGGCGGCGAGCTGGGCGCGGGCTTCGGCGATGCGCGCGTCTTGGCGGCGCGCGTCGAGCTCGAGGATGACGGTGCCGGCCTCGACGCGGTCGCCCTCGGCGACGGCCCATGAGAGCACGGGCTCGGCGAGCTCGGCCGTCACGGCGACGCGGTCCCACTCGAGCGCGCCGACGATCGGCGCCGGGCCCTTCTCGGCGCAACCCGCCAAGGCGGCGCCCGCGAGCAGGGCAGGGACGAGCCGGCGGGCTTCAGCGCGCATGGATGCCTCCGAGGCCGTGATCGAGCAGTGCGAGCGTGTGGCGCAGCAGCACGCCGCGGTCGAGGTCGCCGGCGGGAAAGATCTTCCGCCAGATGGGCTCGGCCGCGAGCGGGAACATCGTGAGCCCGACGAGCGACACGACGAGCAGCCGCGGATCGAGATCGGCGCTGATCGCGCCGCGTTTCTGCGCATCCACGAGCGTACGTGCGAGGAGCTGCGTGACCTGCGGTGCGATGACGTTGTGCAGCGTGTCGCGCAGCGCGCCGTTGTCACTGACCACCTCGCGCACCCACAGCGACGGCCACCACGGATGGCGCGCGACGACGTCGTGAATGCCGCGCACGAACGCGGCGATCAGCGCGTGCGGATCCGTACCTGCCGCGGTGAGGCTCTCGCGCAGCACGTGCACGACCGGCGTCAGGCGCTCGGCCACGAACGCATCGAGCAGTTGCTCCTTGCTGCCGAAGTAGTAGTTGACGAGCGCGGGCGTGACGCCGGCCTTGACGGCGATTCCGCGCAGGCTCGTTGCTGCAACGCCGTCGGCGGCGAAACAGGCGACCGCCGCGTCGAGCAAGCGCTCGCGCTGGTTCGCCTCGTCGGCGCGGGGGCGGCCGGGTTTGCGCGGCTCGCGCTTTCGTCGTGGAGTATTCGTTGCCATGAGCGCTAAATTAAATGCTTGTATAAATAATTACAAGCTCGACGACCTTGTCGCGACACGCCTCGGATTCGGCCGAGCGCGCCTCCCCAGCGGTAACCTATTATTTTGGAACCGGGAATCGACAACCGAGGGGCCGACACCTCTTCGCGTGCTCGGCTTTATGGCCGAGAAACGCCGGGCGCCCTGGAACGCCGCGGCATCGGTTTGTTCGGCGTCGCTAGGTCGCCCCTCGCCGCTTCGCGATCAGCTCGAGCACGGCGGGAACCAGGTCGCTCGGCACCGCCATCCACGTCTGACCCTTCTGTTGAGCGGCTGCCTCGTCTTCTGCCACGGCTTGCTCTGGAGTCTGAGACTCGTAGTGCGAGAGGACGCGTTTGACCCGCGCGTCGTTCCAGCCTTTTGGGAACTTCGAACGCTTGCTCATCGCTTTCTGCGCCTACGGCGCCGATATGCCCAAAGGGCCTTGCCCGTTAAGTCGTACGCGGTGATTACAAAGACACCGTCCGGTTCTGGTACGTAGATTACTCGCAAGAACCGGCCCGCAGAAGACTGCCCAACTGCTGCGCGTGCACCGTCGGCGCCAGGTCGGTGCTCGCCAGTTCCTGCTAGAACCTCCTCAACCTCCGCCTCCGTCACACCGTGGTTATGTACGTGTGGCTCGCCGGTCACCGGATCGATGTAGTACCGGACATTCAATCTGCGGCCGCTGCGCTAGTGCGTCACCGAGCTGACCGGGCGTTCGCAGGCTAGAAGCAGTAGTCGATGAGTTCGTTGGCAGCGTAGTGCATGCCGCCAAAAAAGCCGCCGACGAAACCGCGTCCCCTTTGTCTCGCTGTGCATGAGCGTCTCCTTCCTTGATTTCGAGTTTGCGCGCGGTATTCAGCGCCCATTTCCTTTCACGCCTTTGATCACGAAATGGAGTGCCGCGTAGACCACAAGGCCGGCGGCTACAGCGGCCAACACGCGGTTCCAGATCGGCCAACCCTCCGTGGCAGCAAAGCCGAGGCCGGCTGTCATACCGGGCACCGCGAGCGCGACCCAGGTGAGAACGCCGTCTCCGTGCCGATCGCCGTGCATGAACCCCTCTCCGCGTCGCGGCGGGCTCCCGCGGAGCCCGCCGCGACGCCGATGCTCAGAAGCAGTAGTCGATGATCTCGCCGAAGCAGTACTCGATGCCCCCGATCAAAGCTCCGCCGATTGCGCCCGGACCGGCGCCGACGCCGGCTGCCGCGGCGCCGGCTAGCCCGCCGACGATGGCCCCCGCCCCCATGTGCCCGAAGAACTCGCCCCACGTAAAATCGCCGCCGCTCACGAGCGCCGCTTCGGCGGTCGTCAGCACCCGCATCGTCATTGCGTATCCGTCCACTGTCGTTCCTCCTTGAATAGAGCCGTCCTCGCGTCTCGCCGCCCGGCAAAGACGCTCGCAAACATTCAAGCGCGGCGCTCTTTCGTTAGCAGCTTCTATTTCTGGTGTTTTTGGGGAGATTCGCGTGCGAGCTCAACCTTGCGGGCGACTAGCCGGCCGAGCTCGCCGACGTCGCGCGCCGCCAAGAGCTCGAACGTCTCGTCGCCGCCGAGCACGAGGTCGAACACGGCCTCGATCCGCGCAACGAGGGCGACCAACGTCAACGAGTCGAGCGTCTCGGCCAGCGGCGTGGTGAGCGCCAACTCGCTGCGCACGAGGCCGCACGTCTCGGCGATGAGGTCGAGCACGCGTGTCTCGATCGGCACCGGCTTCTCGCCCGGGACCTTATTGGGGTTGCTCCTCAGCATCCGAGGTTCGCGAGCACGTCTTGCTCCGCGGCGCCGGGCATCCCGGCGCCCGGCTGTAGCCCCGGCATCCGCTCGCCTGCCGCCGCCGCAGGCGCAGGCGGCGGGCGCGCCTGCGGGCCGCCGCGAACGGGGACGATGCGCCCTCTTTCGAGCCGAACGATTCGGTCGGCTGCGGCCACCGTTTCCGGGCGGTGAGCAACCAGGATTCGCGTGATCTCGAGCCGCTTCAGGCGCGCCGCAACGGCACGTTCGTGCTTGAGATCGAGATGACTCGTGGCTTCGTCCAGTATGAGCACCCGGGGTCGTGCATAAAGTGCGCGAGCCAATAACACGCGCTGCTGCTGACCCGCCGACAACGTCGAGCCGAGAAAGCCGACGAGCGTGTTGTACGCCATCGGCAGCGCCGCAATCTCGTCGTGAATCGCAGCAAGCCGCGCGCACTCCTCGATGCGCGCTTGATCGGCGCTCGCGTCGCAGAAGCTGATGTTGTCGGCGATGGACCCCGCAAACAGGCAGTCGTTCTGCGTGACGCAGCCGATGCTGCGCCGCAGCTCGCCGTTGAGTTGCGACAACGGCACCCCGCCGATCAGCACGTCGCCCGCCGAGGCGGGGAGTATTCCGAGCACTACGTGCAACAGTGTCGTCTTGCCGCAACCGGACGTGCCCACGATCGCGACGCATTCCCCGGCCGCGACCTCGAGATCGACGCCGTCGAGCACGAACCGCGCGTGCTCGGCGTAACGGTAGCGTAAACCGCGGATCGTGATAGCCGGCACGATTGTCGACTGCGCAGCCATTAGCCGTCCCGGCGAGTCGAGCGCCTCCGCGGGCGCCGTCAGCACGATGTCCGCCAAGCGCTCGCAATGCAGCTCGAGCAGGCGCACCTCGAAGCCCTTGTCGATCAGTGCGCTGACGCGCAGCGCGAGCTGCCGCTTGTAAGCCACGAACGCGAGCAGCATGCCCGTCGAGAATCGGCCGTCGAGCACGAGAGCGGCGCCCAAATACACGACGAGCACGTTCTCGAGCCCGAACAACAACCCGTTCGCGCAGCGCAACACGATGCCCAGCTTCGCTGCGCGCAAGCCGGCGTTGACTTGCTCCACCAGCAGCGCGAGCCACGCGGCTCGGCGCTCACTCCCGCGCTGAAAGAGCCGGATCGCCCGGATGCCGCGCACGGTCTCGATGAAGTGACTGTCCTGCCTCGCGGCTCCGGCGATCTGTTCGTGCCGCGCCTCGCGCAGCGGCGCATGAGCGAGCCAGCGCCCCGCCGCATAGAGCGCCACGGCCGCGAGGCACAACGCCGTGAGCGGCAGGCTGTAGCAGCACATGACAATCAACAACACCACCGACATTCCGCCGTCGACGACGGCCTCGATGGAAGCCGTCGTGACCGTGCGTTGAATCGCGTCGATCGACCGGAAGCGCGAGACGACGTCGCCGAGATGGCGCTTCTCGAAATATGGCACCGGCAGGCGCAGCAGATGCGCAAACACGTTCGCGTGCCATTGCAGGCTCACCGTCGTCTCGAAGTGCATCACGATCCACGAGCGCAGCCCGGCCGTCGCATGCTCGCATAACACGAGCAGCCCGAAGCCGAGCGTGAGCAGCGTCAGGAGCTCCGCGCTGGCCGTGACAAGCGCGTGATCGACGACCCACTGTAGGAACAGGGGATGTGCGACGACGAACGTCTCGAGCGCGGCGGCGACCAGGAGGATCTGCGCGAACGAGCCGGCAAGCCCCGACACCTTGCCGACGAGCTCGCGCAACTTCACGGGCGGTTGCGGCGAGCGCCGCTCGAAATGCGGGCCCGGCCAAAGCTCGAGCGCGACGCCCGTGAACGCATCGGCCGCCTCGCTGAGCGATACCGTGCGGGCGCCGCGGCTCGGGTCGTGAATCGTAATCGTGCGCGCTCCGGCGCGCCGAAGGACGACGAAGTGCGTGAAATTCCAATGCAGCACGCACGGCAACGCGAGCCGGCGAAGGTCTTCGAGCTCGAGCCGCACAGCGCGGCTCGCGAGGCCGAGCCGCGCCGCGAAGTCGCAGAGCGCCGCGAGGGTCGTACCTTGCAACGACACGGAGAAGCGCCGCCGCAGCGTGGCGATGTCGGCGGCGTGGCCGTGGTAGCACGCGATCATCGCAAGGCAGGCAATGCCGCACTCCGCCGCCTCGGTCTGCAACAGGGCAGGCAATCGACGGCCGAAGCCCGTCAGCAAGCTGTCGGCGAGCGGCATCAACGGCCCGCGGGCTCACGCCGCAGTGCGCGCGCCGCGAGCAGGAAATGCAACGCCGCGAGCAGCGTCGTGGCCACGACGATCGCGAGCAGCGCGTAGCGCAGCGCGTCGGACCCGAGCCGAGCCGTGAACGTGTCGCTCAAGTAGCCGACGGCGAGGGGCCCGAGCCCCATCGACACGAGATTCACGAGAAACAGGTAGAACGCGGCCGCCACTGCGCGGCGGTCGGGTCCGGCGAGGTTTTGCAGCAGCGCGGCGACAGGACCGAGGAACGCATGCCCCAGGAAGGCCCACGCGAGCAGCGCACCGACCGCGACCCAAGGAGAGCCGGCGAGGTACAACGCCAACGTCGCGGGCACGCTGCCGAGCAACAACGCAACCGCCCAGAGCGCATACCAGCGTTCGTCGCGCATGCGCCTGACGATGCCGTCGGCCAAGTAACCGCCGCAGACGACGCCGAGCCCGCCCCCGAGCCCATATGCGAGAGCGAGCCACGCACCCGCCGTCGCGCTCGACACTTCGAACGTGCGCATGAAGTACGCCGGCAGCCAGATCGCCGCCGCGAAAGCGCCCGCACCGTGGGCCGCGCCGCCGAGGGGAATGTGTCGCAGCGCCGGGCGTGACAAGAAGACGCGCAGCGTGCCGAGCAGAGCCGGTGCGCGCGCCGCGCCGAGCGCGCTGCCCGACAGGCCGCGCGGCGGCTCGCGCAGAGTCAGCCGTACGAGCACGGCGAGCGCGACGCCCGGCAGCCCGAGCCACAGGCAGGCCGCACGCCAGCCGACGTGCTCGGCGAGCCAGCCGCCCGCGAGATAGCCGACGACGAACCCGCAAGGGATATAGAGATAGAGCGCGCCGAGTGCGAAAGCGCGCTGCTCGCGCGGAAAGTAGTCCGCGACGAGCGAGACCGACGGCGGCGCGCCGCCGGCCTCACCGACGCCGACGGCTACGCGCGTGACGAACAAGCTGACGGCGCCCGTCGCGAGGCTCAATGCTGCCGTGAACGCGCTCCAGAGCGCGAGCGCGCCCGCGAGCAGCGAGCGCCGCTCGTAGCGATCAGCGAGCCACGCGACCGGCAAGCCGAGCGTGGCGTAGAAGACGCCGAAGGCCACTCCGCCGAGCAGCCCGAGCGCGGTGTCGGAAAGTGCGAATTCGCTCTTGATCGATGGCAGCAGCACGGCGAATAGATTCCGATCAGCCCAGCCGACGATACCCACGGCGATGAGCAACGCGAGCACGTACGCGCGGTAGCGCCTCGACGCTTGCCGCGTCGGCTCGCGCGCGATGTCGGGCTCTCTACCGTCCATGGCGCGCTCCGTCGGCAACCGCTCTCGGCAATTGCTCCGTGCATTGCTCTACCGCGGGCATCCCTGCCCGCGCCTGCGTTGCTCTACCTCGGGCATCCCTGCCCTCGTCGGTAACGTCCGTTCGCAACCGCCGCTTGAGCAGCTTGCCGTTGGGATCCCGAGGCAGCGCCGCGTCGTATTCGATGCGGCGGGGCAGCTTCATCGGCGACAAGCGCTCGGCGAGAAAGCGCAGCAGCTCGTCCGTGAGCTGCGCGCCCCCGGCCACGCCCGGCGCGAGCTGCACGTGCGCCTCGGGCACCTCGCCGCACAGCGCATTCGGCGCACCCACGACGGCGCAGTCCGTGATCGCGGGATGCGCGAGCAGAGCCTGCTCGATTTCGGCCGGATAGATGTTCATGCCCGACGAGATGATCAGCTCCGAGTCGCGACCGACGAGGAACAGGTAACCGCCTTCGTCGACATAGCCGCGGTCGCCGACAGTGACGAACTCCCCGCGGCGGCACGCGGCTGTCTTTGCCGCGTCGCCCAAGTACTCGAAGCGATCTCCGGTGTGCGGAGTCAGGTAGACCGAGCCGATCTGCCCCGGCGGAAGCTCGCACCCGTGCTCGTCGAGGATCTTGATCTTCGAGCCCGCGATCGGCCTGCCGACAGTGCCGGGACGCTCGAGCCACTCGGCCGGGCTCGCGATGCAGCCTTGCACCTCCGATGCGCCGTACGACTCCCAGATGATGGGGCCCCACCACTCGAGCATGCGGCGCTTGACGTCCGCCGGGCATGGCGCCGCCGAGTGGATGACGAACTTCAGCGACGCCGCCCTGTAGCGGCGTCGGACGTGCTCCGGCAGCTTCAAGAGGCGCACGAACATCGTCGGTACCATGAAAGCCGTGGTGACTTCGCGCTCGGCGATCGTTTGCAGCAAGGTCTCGGGATCCCACCCGTCCATGAGGACGACGACGTGGCCCATCTCGAGCGCGACGACGGCGCCGTCGAGCGGCGCTGCGTGATACAGCATCGACGAGACGAGGTGGACGTTGCCCGACTCGAGCTCTAGCCCAAGCGAGCGGTGCCAGGCGACAGTCTTCGCGAGCGCTCGACCGGCGCCCTCGAGCGGCAAGCGCACGGCCTTCGGGACGCCCGTGGTTGCCGACGTGTACGCGAGCACGCGGCCGCGCGAGCGCTGTGGCGGCATGCGTGCCGGCGCGGCGCTGAAGCGCTCGAGCGGGACGAAGCCCGCGACGTCGCCGAAGCTGACCGCGATGCGCAACGAAGCTGTCCAACCGATCGCGGCGAGGCGCCGCGCGCCGAGCCGCGCATGGGCAAACACGGCTTTGGCGCCGGAGTTTCCGAGAATGTAGGCGATCTCGGGCTCCGCGAGATGCCAGTTGACTGGCACGACATAGAGCCCGGCCGCGAGCGCGGCAAGATGCACCGCGAGGAACTCCGCGCAATTCGGCGCAACGATTGCGACTGCGTCGCCGCGCTCGAGCCCCTCGGCAACGAGCGCGCTTGCGGTTCGGTCGACGAGCTCGAGCAGCTCGTCGCGTGCCCACTTGCGGCCGTCGGCGTCGACGACCGCGACGGCCGATGGCGAACGATTCGCGAAGAAACGAAAGCCGAAGGGTTGCATGGGGCACGACGTTACGGCGGCGCGCCACCGCGGCCGAGCGGCGAAGCTCGGCAAAGCGCACAGATTCGGCAGCACGCCAACGCCTGACGATTTCGACGTGGAATGTGCAGAAACACGGCTCGCGCGCGGTGGGGCGCACGTGCATTGGATCGCGTCATGAACGCCGACCTCGCCGAGCTTGCCGATCCCGCGGTCCTTTCGCGGCTTCTCGCGCAGCGAAGCTCGGCCGTGCAGCGCGGGCGCGTCGTCGTGACGTTCGTGTGCGGCACGCGCATCGCTACGGCCAGCTGGGGGGACGCGCCGGCAGCGGCGCGCTCTCCGCTCGGTTGTCTCGCGAAATTGTTCACGGCCACGCTCGTGCGCCGCGCCGCTGAGCGCGGGTGGCTCGCGCTCGATGGCGAAGTCGCGCCCTTGCTCGGCGGCAACTTGGAGGCCCTGCATGGCGTGACCGTGCGGCACCTGCTCGAGCACACGCACGGTCTCGACGACTCGCTGCTCGCTGCGCCGCGCTACGAGCGCGGCTTCATCGATCGCGGCGAGCTCTTGCCGCGCGTGGCAGCGCTGGAACGCTTCGCAGGTCCCGGCGCGGTGTACAGCTACGGACATCTCGGCGCTTGGCTCGCTGCCTCGGCTCTCGAGCAAGTGCACGGTCGTCCCTTCGGTGCGCTCGTTCGCGACGGGCTGCTCGAGCCGCTCGCGATCGACGGCGTTGGGTACGAAGCGGGTGCTGCACGGCTCTGCGCCGCGACGGGCGCCGGTCTGGCTCTGACGGCCGAGGAGCTCGCGCGCTTCGGTTTGCAGGTCCTGACGCAAGGACCATCGCTCGCCGCCGAGCCGATCATGCCGTTGCCGGGCTGGCACCCGCTCGAGCGCGGTGTGTGCGTCGGTTGGAAGTACGCCGGCGCCGGCTGGTTCGGCCATCAATCGGCCTGGCCCGGGGCGTCTAGCTATCTCCGCGTGCAGCCGGAGCGAGGTCTCGCGCTGGCAGTCATCGCGAGCGCGCAAGCGGCATCGCTTATAGCCGTCGGCATGTTCGGCGTGCACCTTGCGGAGCTGTTCGAATCGCAGGTGAGACGGCCAAGCGAAGGATCCGCGAGCGACGTCTCTGGAGCATACGAGCAAGCGGCGCGCGTCATCGCAATCGAGGCTACACGGAGCGGCTTGCACGCGGAGGCGTGGGAACGCGACGAGCACGGCGCGCGGCGCGGCGAGCCGGCTCGGGCAGTGCTCGTACCGGCTCGCGGTGTGCTGTTCGCCCGGCCAGCCAGGGAGCACTTGCCGTTCGTCGAGCCGGTGCCTGGCGGCAACGGCGCGCGCTGGCTCTGGAACGGCCGCTGCGTGCTGAGGAGCGCTTAGGCGTCACGACGCGACTCGGGCATAGGCGCTCAAGCCGAGCATCAAGCCCATGGCACCATTGTGCGGCGCCGTGAAGAAGCCGATCGAAAGTTGCGGCACCGGCGAACGCAGCGCGAGCCGGCCGCCGCCGTCGAGCGCCAGCTCGACTGTCAGTGTCTCGCGCTTGTGCTCGCGGCCGATCTCGCAGACGAGGCGCTCTCGCTCGAAGCGCGCGCGGATGAGCCCGCCGCCCGGGCCGAGGTACGTGCCCTCGAGCGCCGCGAGCTCGAAGGCGAACGGCGCCGTTTCCCTCTGCGCGGGCGCCCGGACGACCTCGCTCGCGACCGTTGCGAGCACGAAATCGCGAACGTGCGGCGCGGAGGCGTTCAACGCCACGGCGATGGCGACGCGCGTGTCCGCATCGAAACGAAGCCCGAGACACTGGCCCGCGGAAATGCCGGTGTTGCCTCGACATCGATCCCGCATCTCACCTGTGCCGAGGCCGAACGCGACGGGCAAGAGCCCGCTCAGCGGGCCGCCCGCGGCCGGCGGCAGACGCACGACCGAGGTTGCCAGCGCCGCGAGCGTACGTTCCGACAGCCGGCGCACGCCCCCGCTCTGCGGTAGCGCGCTTTCCGCGATACGGATTAGATCGGCGAGCGTCACCGTGAAGGCCGAGAAGGCGGGCAACCAGAATGGCGCGACGGGCTTCGTCGCGGCGAGCGGCACGAAGGTCCGCGACGCCGCGTCGAAACGGTGGCGGCCGGCATCGCGCTCGTCGGCCGCCGTACCGAACGTGCCGGGCTCGATGCCGAGCGGCGCGAGTAGCCGTTCGACGACGAGCTCGAGGCTCGGCCGCCGTGCCACACGATGCACAACTTCGCCGAGCAGCACGGCCTCCGTGTGCTCGTAGCTGAACACCGTTCCGGGCGTGAACAACGCCGGCGCAGTCTCGAGATAAGCGACGAAGTCGTCCCATCCGTCGACGCGCGTCGCCTCGTCGAGGATGTGTGTGCCGCGATAACCGCTCGTGTGTGACAGCAAGTGGCCGACGCGCACCTGCCGGCCGTGGCGCGAACCGCGCAGCTCTGGCACGTAGTCGCCGACGGCGGCGTCGAGATCGAGCGCGCCGGCATGCGAGAGCTCGAGCGCGAGCATCGCGAGCAGCAGCTTCGTCGTGCAGCCGAGGTGAAAGCGTGCATCGGGACCGAGCGGCAGCGCGCGTCCGGCGGCGCGCGTCCCGGCGTAGGCTTCGAGCCGCGCCCCAGCGACGGTGACGGCCACGCCGATGCCCGGCACGGCCGTCTCGCGCTGCACGCGTGCGACGAACTCTTGCAGACGCGGGCGAAGCGACTCCAGCTGGCTCATCGGTGACCCTCGCGTCCCAAGTCGAAGGCCGCACTAGATCACGGGCAGAAACGCGCTGCTGTCGGCGTTTCACGTGACCTTGCACAGAATCACTACCTCACGGCGCGAGCAGCATCTTCTACGATCGGTTCTCCTACGGAATCCGTCATGGAACCGCAACAGCCGTTGTTTCGCGCAGCCGCCGTCGCAGCGCGCAAGCACGATGGCCTCGGAGCCATCGTCCTCGTGCGGCCGATCTCGTACGCATTCCTCACGGGATTCGCAGCCGCTGTCGCCGGCGGCTTGGTGGCGCTCGCGTGCTTCGCGAGCTACACCGCGCACACGACCCTGCGCGGGCAGCTCGTCCCGGAGCGCGGAGTCATCGACGTTGCGAGCCGGCAGCCCGGCACCATCGTCGAGAAGCGCGTCGGCGAAGGGGAGCGCGTTGCTGCGGGGGAGACGCTGCTCGTGTTATCGAGCGAGCGCTTGACGCGCACCGGCGTAGCGGTGGAAGCCGCCATCGGCACCGAGCTCGAGCAGCGGCGTGCGAGCTTGCGCACGCAGATCGACAACACACGCCGGCTCGAGGCAACGGAAGGCGCCGCGTTACTCGCGCGGCGTGCGGCGCTCGACGCAGAGGCGGCGAGTCTCGCCGACGCGTTGGCGGCGAAGCGCCGGCGCGTTGCGCTGTCCGAGCGAGCCGTGCAGCGTTCCGCCGACGTGCGTGCCCGCGGGTTCTTATCCGAGGAACAGTGGGCGCTGCGCGAGGCAGACCTGTTCGAGCAGCAAAGCGGTCTCGAGATGCTCGAGCGCGACGGTGCCGCATTGGCGCGCCTCGAGACCGAGCTCGACGAGCGATTCGAGACGCTGCAGCCGCGGTACGCGAACGCCGTTGCCGAGCTCGAGCGCGCACTGGCAGGCGGCGAGCGTGAGAGCGTCGAGAACGACGCGCGGCGCGCGACGACGGTGACGGCGCCGCAGCCCGGTACGGTGACGGGCTTTTCGGCCGACGTCGGCCAGTCCGTGCAGGCCGGCGCCGTGCTCGCGCGCATCGTGCCGAACGAGCCCAAGCTTGCGGCCGAGCTCCTTGCGCCGAGCCGCGCTGTCGGCTTCGTCGCTGTCGGCGACGAGGTTCGCTTGCGTTATTCGGCGTTCCCTTACCAGAAGTTCGGGCATGCGCGCGGTACCGTGACGTCGGTGTCGGCGGCGACGATCGCCGGCGATGCGGCTCGCGGCGTCGAGCCTGTGTATCGCGTCGCGGTGGCGCTCGAGTCGCAGACCGTTACCGCGTACGGCGTGCCACGCCCGCTGTTGCCGGGTATGGCCGTCGAAGCCGACGTCCTCAGCGAGCGGCGCCGGCTCTACGAGTGGATGCTCGAGCCGCTGTACGCGCTTGCCGGTCGCATCGGCTGAAGCGCGGCGCCGCGGTGGCCGATCGGGCGGGCCGCGGCTATGCTTGCCGCCTCTATGACAACAACGACCACGGCGACCGGCGCAGTCGTCGACTTCATTCAACGCGCACAGCTCGCCGATTTTCCCGCCGAAGCACTGACGATCGGCAAACGCTGCATCGTCGACGGCCTGGCCGTAATGCTCGCCGGATCGACGCAGGACGCCGGCCGCATCCTCCACGACCAGGTGCACGGCACGGACACGCGCGCGGCCGCCACCGTGTTCGGCCCGCGCCCCTTCAAGACGGGCTCGGCCGGGGCCGCGCTCGTCAACGGCACGGCCGGCCACGCGCTCGACTGGGACGACACGCAGCTTGCGACGAGCGCCGACCGCATCTTCGGGCTGCTGACGCACCCGACGATGCCGCCGCTCGTCGCCGCGCTCGCCGTCGGCGAGCCGCGGAAGATCTCGGGCGTGCAGCTCCTCGAGGCGTTCCTGACGGGCTTCGAGGTCGAGTGCAAGATCGCCGAGGCCATCCACCCGAATCACTACAAGAAAGGCTTTCACTCGTCGGGCACGATCGGCACGTTCGGCGCGGCCGTCGCCGCGGCGAAGCTGCTCGAGCTCGACGCCGCGCAGGTGGCACACACGCTCGCCATCGCGGCGAGCTCCGCGTCCGGCATCCGCGTCAGCTTCGGCAGCATGACGAAGCCGCTGCACGTCGGCCGCGCGGCACAGAACGGCGTCACGGCCGCCGAGCTCGCCGCGCGCGGCTTCACGGGCGGCAAGGACGCGCTCGATCCGCCGTGGGGCTTCTTCCAGACGTTCAGCCAGGGCGAAGGCTACGATCCGGCGCGCATCATTCCCGTGCTCGGCAACCCGCACACGATCGTCTGGCCCGGCGTGTCGATCAAGCCGTACCCGTGCGGCGTGCTCGGCCATCCGACGATGGACGCGATGCGCCGCTTGGTGCTGAAGCACGACGTGAAGCCGGAGCAGATTGCCGCGATCCGCGTGCGCGCCGGCTCGAACATTCTCAATCCCTTGCGCTATCCGATCGCGACGAACGAGCTCGAGGCGAAGTTCTGCCCCGCCTTCATGGTCAGCGCGATCGCGCTGCGCCGTAAAGCCGGCATCCACGAGTTCAACGACGAGTTCGTGCAGAGCGCGCCCGTGCAGGCGCTGATGCGCAAGGTCGAGCGCGTGCTCGATCCCGAGATCGAAGCGAAGGGTTGGGAGAAGATTCGCAGCACCGTCGAGGTCGATCTCGCCGACGGCCGCAAGCTCGTCGAGCACGCCGACGAGCGCTATCGCGGCGGGCCCGATCTGCCGTTCACGCGCGACGAGCTGTTCGAGAAGTGGAGCGACTGCGCGTCGCTCGTGCTGCCGCCGGTGGGCGTAGACGAGGTGTTCGAGCTCGTCGAGGGCCTCGAGCGCGTCGACGACGTCACGATGCTCGTGGATGCGCTCACCACGCCGGCGACGAAACACTAGGATCTACCGACGATGAGCCTCGCGTGGATCTCCGTCGCGGCGCTCGTCTTGGCCGTCACGTTGAGCTGCACGACGACGATCAACGTCGGCGTGCTGTCACTCGCGCTGGCGCTCATCGTAGGGGTTGGCCTCGCCGGCATGTCGCCGGGCGAAGTCCTCGAGGGGTTCCCCGTCGACCTGCTCATCACGCTCGTCAGCGTGACGCTGCTGTTCGCAATCGCCGAGGTCAACGGCACGCTGGCGCGCTTGACGGAGCGCGCCGTGCGGTTGTGCCGCGGCCACGCGGGCGTGCTGCCCATCATGTTCTTCATGATCGGCTTCGCGCTCGCGACGATCGGTGCGGGTGCGACGCCGGCGAGCGCGCTGCTCGCGCCGCCCGCGATGGCCGTTGCGGCCCGCGCCGGTATACCGCCGTTCCTGATGGCGATCATGGCCGGCAACGGCGCGCTGGCAGGCACGTTGTCGCCGTTCGCCCCGACGGGCGTCGTCTCGCAGGGCGTCATGGAGGACATCGGGCTCGGCGGCGTCGAATGGTGGACGTTCGCCTACAACGCGGCCGCCCACGCGCTCGTCGGCTTCGGCGGGTTCCTGCTGTTCGGCGGCTGGAAGCTGTTCCGCCGCTCGGCGGCGCGCGCCGACGCAGCGGACGTCGAGACCGTGGAGCCGATGGACTGGCGGCACTGGCTGACGGCGCTCGGCATCGTAGCGCTGATCTCGGGCGTCACGTATTACGAGCTCAACGTGGGCATGGTCGCGGTGATCGTCGCGACGGTGCTCGTGCTCGCGCGCACGGTCGACGAGGCAAAAGCCATCGCGAAAATGCCGTGGGGCGTGATCCTCATGGTGACGGGCGTGACCGTGCTGATCGCGCTTCTCCAAGAAACCGAAGGGATGGCGCTGATCACGGCCGGTATCGCGAGCTTGTCGACCCCGGCCACGATCGAGCCGATCGTCGGCTTCGGCGTGGGGCTCGTGTCGGTCTACAGCAGCACGTCCGGCGTCGTGCTGCCGGCGTTTCTGCCGATGGCGCCCGAGCTCGCGCGACAGCTCGGCGGCCTCGACCCGCTACCGATCGCCTGGTCGATGAACGTCGCCGCGAGCCTCGTCGACCTGTCGTCGCTGTCGACGGCGGGCGCGCTCTTCATCGCGGGCGCCGCGGGCTTCGCGGACACGCGCAAGCTGTTCAATCAGCTGCTCGCGTGGGGCATGTCGATGACGCTCGTCGGCGCCGTGCTCTGCTACATCCTGTTCGGGTAACGGCGCACCCACCCCCGGCGCCGTGCTTTGAAGCGGGAACCTTTGTAAGCTCAACTGCGAATTGGTAGCGGGGGAACACCGATGTCTCGTGCCCAGCAACCGACTCGCGCCCGCTGGTTTCTCGGGATAGGGCAGGACCTGCGCACGGCGCTGCGCTTGTTCGCGTCGACGCCGCTGGTGTCCGCCGTGGCGGTGCTGTCGCTCGGGCTCGGCATCGGCGCCAACACGGCGACCTTCTCGCTGATCAACAGCGTCTACTTGCGGCCGTTGCCGGTCGATAGCCCGGAAGAGCTCGTGTACGTCACGGGACCCACGCGCAGCGGGCGCGCGGGGACGGAAGTGGCGGAGCTGCTTCGTGATGCGCCCGCGTTTGAACGAATCGGGGCCTATTCCGAGACGCAGTTCGACATCTCGCCCGACAACGAGGCGCGCTGGGTCGATGGGTTGTGGGTTAGCGGCACGTTCTTCGCGACGATGCGGGTTGTCCCTAGCGCCGGCCGCTTGCTGTCCGAGGCCGATGATGTCGCAGGCGGTGGAGCCGACGGACCGGTGGCGGTCATCAGCCATTCGCTTTGGCGGCGGCGCTTCGCGAGCGCGCCGGACGCGATCGGCCGAGCCATCGACGTCAATCACGTGCCGTTCACGATCGTCGGTGTGGTGCCGCCCGACTTCTTCGGGCCGAACGTCGGCCGCTCGTTCGACGTCGCGGTTCCATTGAGCGTGGCGGGGCTGCTCGTCGGCGAGCGGGGAGCCCAGCCCGGCGGCGAGGTCATCGCGCGGCTGCATCCCGGGCAGACGATCGCCTCGGCGAATGCAGCGTTGCAGACGTGGCTCACGAACCAGGTAGGCGCCGATGGCGCCGGTTTCGCGAGCACGGTGCGCGCGGTCGCGGCTGCGACGGGCCAGTCGCCGGTCCGCGCGGAGTATGGGCAACCGCTCGCGATGCTGCTGGCGCTTGGCCTGCTCGTGTTGCTGATCGCGTGCGCCAACGTCGCGAATCTCATGCTCGCGTGGGCGACGGTGCGGCGACACGAGCGCAGCGTGCGGCTCGCGCTCGGCGCGTCGTCGTGGCGGCTCGTGCGCCAGTGCTCGGTCGAGAGCTTGCTGCTCGCGGCGGTCAGCGCGATGTGCGGGATCGCCGTGGCCTTGCTGGCTACGCGCTTGTTGGTGCGCGCGCTCGCGGCGCGCGACGCGCTCACGGCCGGCGAGACCGGCTACGGTAGCGCTCGCCTAGTGCTCGACGCAGCGCTCGATTGGCGCGTCGCGGCGTTCACGGTCGGCATCGCGATGCTGACGGCACTGCTGTTCGGCATCGCTCCCGCGCTGCGCTCGTTGCGCGCCGCACCCGTCGACGCCTTGAAGGAGAGCAATGCGCTGGTCGCTCAGGGCGCCAGGTCGTGGCGCTTCGGCACCGTGCGCGTCGGCGCTTCGGGCGGGATCCTCGTGGCACAGGTCGCGCTGTCGCTCACGCTCGTCGTGAGCGCGGGCCTGTTCGTGCGCAGCTTCTCCTTGCTGTCGAACGTGGACATCGGTGTCGACGCCGCAAACGCCGTGCTCGTCAACGTCCGGCGTGCCGGTGATGTCGAGGTCGAAACCCCCATTCCGCACGAGCAACTTCTCGAGAGAATCCGCGCGTTGCCCGGCGTGGCGGCTGCCGGCGTATCGCTCGGGACCCCGCCGATCAGCGCGGGCGGGTACGAGGCGTTCGCGGTGGCGGGTGCGGAGCCGCCCGCGGATCCGCAGGGCACCGCGAATCTCGTCACGCCCGAGTGGTTTGCTGCGCTCGGCATGCGCACTGTCGCCGGCCGTGCGATCACCGCCGAGGACGTAGCCGGCGCGCCGCGCGTTGCCGTCGTGAACGAGGCATTCGCGAGCACGTTCGTCGGCGGTGCGAGCCCGATCGGCCGCACGATCTCGTCTTTCGAGATGCCGATCGAAATCGTCGGCGTCGTGGGCAACGTGGTGTCCGGTTTCCTCAGCGATCCGCCGTCGCCTGCCGTTTATCTGCCGCTCGAGCAAGCCGACGGCAGGCTCGGCGAGCTGTGGAACATCCTCGGCCAGGAGCAAGGGCTGTTGTTGACCGTGCGGAGTGCGGCGGGTGCGCCGGCCGCGCTGACGCGTGCGATCGGCGAAGCCGTGCAACGCGTCGAGCCCGACGCCGTGCTCACGTTCCGCTACATGGACGAGCAGATCGAGGCGTTGACGACACGCGAGCGCGTGCTCGCGATGCTGTCCGCGTTCTTCGGCGCGTTGGCGCTGCTGCTCGCGGCCCTGGGTCTCTACGGCCTCGTCGCATACGCGGTCGCGAGACAGCGCCGCGAGATCGCGATCCGGCTCGCGCTCGGCGCGCCTCCGCTCGGCGTCGTCACCGGCGTGCTCGCGCGCGTGCTCGCGCTGATCGGCGTCGGAGTGGCGTTCGGCGCCGCGCTGAGCTTGTGGAGCGGCCGGTTCTTTGCGGCGCTTCTCTACGGTATCCAGCCAACCGACGTCTCGGTGTTCGTCGGCGCAGCGCTGATTCTCGCGGTCGGCGGTGCCGCGGTCGCGTGGTTGCCCGCGCGCCATGCGGCCCGCATCGATCCGGCGATCATGTTGCGTTACGAGTGATTACTCGCGCCGCAGCGAGATGGCGGGATCGACGTTCGCTGCGCGCTTGGATCAGGCGGCTCGCTGTGACGCGCGGCGCTCGTGCTCCAGGAGCCAGCGCTTGCGCGGCAGGCCGCCGCCGTAGCCGCCGAGCTCGCCGCTCGCGTTGATGACGCGATGGCACGGAATCACGATCGCGAGCGGGTTGGCGCCGTTCGCGGTGCCGACGGCGCGCACGGCCTTCGGCCGGCCGACGGCACGCGCGAGCTGCGCGTAGCTCCAGGTTTCGCCGGGCGGGATCGTCAGCAACGCATCCCAGACGGCGTTCTGGAACGGTGAGCCGGCGGCCCGCGCGAGCGGTGTCTCGAACGTCATCGAGCGGCCCGCGAAATAGTCTTTCAGCTCCTTTTCGATCTGCGCGATCGGCGCGGTGCGCCCCGGAGCGATGCCGGCCTTCTGCCGATGCCGTAGCTGCTCGATCTCGCGCTCCAACCCGCGCCGGTCGACGAACTCGAGCAGATGCAGCGCGCGTTCGTCGGCGACGGCCGTCATCGGCCCGAGCGGGGTGTCGAGCCAGGCGGCGAACAGCGCGCGCGTCGTGCGGCTCGCGGGCGGTGCGCCCATGATCCGCGCGAACGCGTCGCGGAAGCCGCTCGGGGACTCGAACCCCGCATCGAGCTGTGCGTCGATGACGCGCTCGCCCGAGCGGATGGCTTTGAACGCGGAGCCCAAGCGCCGGGCGCGCGCGTACTCGACGAACGTCATGCCGAAGCGCTTTTGAAACTGGCGCCGCGCCGTCGAGGCGTGCACGGCGAGTGCGTCGAAGTCGGCGTCGCGCCAGCGCCGGTGCGGCTCACGCTCGACGGCCTCGACGAGACGGCGAACGACTTCGGACGTCTCGTTCGGATGCGACAGCGGACGGCAGCGGGCGCATGGCCGATAGGCGGCCAGTAGCGCCGTTTGCGCGTCGGCGAAGAACTCGCAGTTCTCGCGCTTCGGCTTGCGGGCCGGGCAGGTCGGCCGGCAGAAGATACCCGTGGTGCGCACTCCGACGTAGAAAACGCCGTCGTAGTCGGCGTTGCGGCCGACCAGCGCGTCGTAGCACGCGTCTCGATCAAGGGGCAGTTGTGTCTGTTCCATGGCGGCCATTTTAGATCGGCAAACGGCCGGCGCCGCCGATTTTCGCGCACCGAATTCGGGTCGGGCCGGTGGCACCCCGGCCGGCGCGGCGGCGCAGGTGCTACGCCGGCTCGCGGCGCGGGCTAGAATCCGCGCGATGCGAGTTGCGATTCTCGACGACATCCACCGAGCCTGGGAAGGCACCGACGGCGTGCGCCGCCTGCGCGAGCGCGCCGAGGTCAAGATTTTCACGGAGCCGTTCGGCTCGGCGGCCGCGCTGCGCGGCTTCGATGCGCTCGTCGCGAACCGCGAGCGCACGAAATTCACGCGCGCCTTGCTCGAGCAGCTCGTCGACGTGCGCGTGATTGCGCAGACGGGCAATCACGCCGCGCACATGGACTTCGCGGCCGCGCATGAGCGCGGCATCGTCGTCGCACAAGCCTCCGGCGGCTACTCGATAGGGGCCGCCGAGCTCACGATCGGTCTCGCGATCGCCGTGATGCGCCAAATCCCGCGCCAGGACGCGGCCGTGCGCCGCGGTGTTTGGCACACGCCGTATACGCCCGTCCTGCACGGCAAGACGCTCGGCGCGGTCGGCTTGGGGCGCGTCGGCACGCACGTCGCACGCATCGCGAAGGCGTTTGGCATGCGGGTGGTTGGCTGGAGCCCTCGCTTGACCGACGCTGCCGCGGCGGCGGCAGGCGCCGAGCGGCGCGAGCTCGACGCGCTGCTCGCCGAGGCCGACGTCGTGACGATCCACGTGTCGCTGACGCCGACGTCGCGCGGCTTGCTCGATGCGCGTCGCCTCGCGCTGATGAAACCGACGGCATACCTCGTCAACACGGCGCGCGGCCCGATCGTCGACGAGGAAGCGCTCGTTGCGGCGCTCGCGGCACGGCGCATCGCGGGCGCCGGCCTCGACGTCTTCGACGAGGAGCCGCTGCCTACCGGCCATCCGTTGACCGCGCTCGACAACGTCGTGCTCGCTCCGCATCTCGGCTGGCCGACCGACGACGGCTACCGTCGATTCGCGGACTCGGCCGCCGACGTCCTGCTCGCCTACCTGGACGGCCGCGACGTGCCCCGCTTCAAGGGCCACTAACCCGACCGCAGCCGCGCGCCGCGCCCCGTCGATTCCAAGCAATCTCGCCGGTTTTTCGACGAGCGTCGCGGCTACCCACATCCCAAGATCGGCTGCATGCACAGGGGCTCTTGGACGACGCACACTGATGAGTGTACGCTGCCATGAAGCGGTGGGCGTTCGAGCGGCGTCTCGCCGCGCTTGGCTGGCGGCTCGAACGGCACGGCGCCAAGCACGATGTTTGGCGCAGGGGCGAGCATACTGAAGCCGTGCCGCGCCACACGGAAATCAACGACCGGTTGGCCAGGGCCATTCTGGCGAGGGCGAGACGCAAGGACTAACGACATGCGCTTCCCAGGACGATTACGACGGGACGGAAAACACTGGCTGGCCGAGGTGCCGGTATTCGTCGCGATGACCCAGGGTCGTACTCGAGCTGACGCGCTCGCCATGATCACTGATTGGTTTGCGACGATGGTCGATCAGCCACGTTTTTCAGTGCGAGTCGTCAACGTCCATGGCGCGAGCTTCGAGATCGCAGCCGATACGCGGCCGATGATCAGCCTGCTCTTGCGCAGGCAACGCCAGCAGAGCGGCTTGTCACTGGCGGCAGTGGCCGAGCGTCTGGGCGCGCGGTCGCGTAACGCCTATGCGCGTTACGAGCAGGGGGTGACGGTGCCGACGGTCGACAAGCTTGCCGAGCTGCTGAGGGCCATCGCGCCCGATCGCGACATCCTCGTCGATCTCAGCGAGGCCGCTTAGCGCGTTTTTTTGTCTTGCGCCGCTGGGGTTTTAGCTTTCTTTTCGGCTTTCGTTTGGGCTTGGGTTTCGGCTTCTGCGCAGCGTTGCCTGCGGCACGGATCGCCGCGAGTGCCCACGCCGCGAGCTCGCCCGTGTCCTCGAGCACTTCGATCGGAACGCGCCAGTACGACATCGAGACCGGCCGAGCGGCGACGGGGCGAAAGGGCTCGCTGCCCGCGGCTTCGTATGCGGCGCGATTGCTGTGGTCGACCTTGAAGAACAGCTCGTCGGCCGCGACGATCCCGAAGAAGCACTCGCCGGAATAGAGCCCGATTCCGCCGAACATCGCTTTGGACTTGAGCTGCGGCAGGCGCCCGAGCTGGTCGAGCACGAAATCGCGAAACACCGGCGTGACGCGCAGCGAGCGAAACTTGATGCGCGGCCGTGTCATCGCTAGCCGCGCGGCACGCGCACGCCGGCGAGCACCGTCTCGCTTGGGAACAAGCGCTGGCGACCCGTGATCTTGTTCTCGTAGTTGTCGAGGAACTCGAATTCGCCGTCGCGCAGCTCGAGCACGGCGACGTCCGCGGTCGCGCCCACGTTCAGCGTGCCGCGGTCGCGGAACGCGGGAAACGTGCGCGCCGCGTTGACCGTCGCGCAGGCGATGGCCTCCGGGACCGACATCCCGTAGCCGAGCAGCTTCGACATGCAGTTCGGGAAATCGACGACGCCCGTCGTGCGGCTCATGACGTTCCAGTCCGTCGAGAACGTGTCGGGCCAGAACCCTTGCCGCATGACTTGCTCGACGATATCCCAGCGAATGTGATCCCTGACGCCGTTGCCGACGTCGAACACGATGCCGCGGCGGCGCGCAGCGAGGACCTCGGGCAGGAGGCGGCCGCCGTCGTCGACGATCGCGTTCGGCGGAGGCGCGAACATGTGCGTCACGATGTCGCCGGCTTTAAGCAGCGGCAACAGCTCGCGCAGCGACGACGCGCTCTGGCCCATGTGGATCATGACGGGCAAGCCGAACGGCAGGGCGGCTTGCTGCGTGCGCTTCAACACCTCCACGTCGCTCTTGCCTACCACGGTCTCGGACAGCCTCGCCTTGATGCCGACGATGTAGTCGCGATGCCGCTCGATCGCAGCCCGCGCCGCACCGACGTCGGCGAGCGCGAGGTCTTTGGTGTCGCCGTCCGGCAGGATGCCGCTGCGGCCGATGTTGACGAGCACGCGCCC
>Ga0190271_10000413_pt1 | contig 21885 bp, 16 predicted proteins | sample Popmic356T_FD_133747 | JGI IMG/M metagenome (GOLD analysis project Ga0190271, IMG submission 133747) | Populus adjacent soil microbial communities from riparian zone of Weber River, Utah, USA - 356 T | ecosystem: Environmental > Terrestrial > Soil > Riparian zone | place: USA: Utah | collected...
AATGCGACTGCGACGATGTGAAGGAGGCGCTGCATTTTGGAAAATTGGTCGGGGTGAAAGGATTTGAACCTTCGACTCCTACGTCCCGAAGGCGAAATCAAGTGGGTCATCGTCACGGGCAAAACTTCGAAAGCAAAAGCAGACACGCAAGGTGCCACTCAACTGAAGCGGCCGTTGGCGGCCGTTGGCGGCCAGAGCGCCTGAGGCACGCCCACGCGGGAGCTCGCCGCTAATCTCCAAACGTCCTCCGCAAGTTGATCCCAACCCATGGGCCGATTCTCAGCGTCCTCGTCTCGATGTAGCTCAGCGGCGCCACGCCGCGTATCCCGTCATGAATTTGCCGCTCGCGCACTGCGCTGCGGTCGGTGAGATTGTTGGCGAACACCCGCACGTTCCATTGGGGCGTCGGCTCGTACTGCGCGAAGACGTCCAGTCGTGTGCCGAGCTTCTCGATCCTGACTTCATCGAAATAGTGCTCGCGAGCCGCGCTCGCCAGGTTCAGATCCACGCCCCAGCGCAGCCGCGCGCGCGGCAACTGCTGGCTGAACTGGACATCGACTTCTCTCGGCAGGTCTTCGGAGATTTGCCTGGATTCCTTCGTGGTCGGATCTGTCGCAGAGCCATCGCGCCACAAGACTCGTGTGCGGAGCAAACCGGAGGGGATGCCGATCCGGTCGAGCGGCAGCGTCAGGTTGAATTCCACTTCTGTGCGTTGACCGTCGCCGATGTTCCCCACGGCGTCGAATGGCTCGTCGGCAATGATGGGAATGCGATCGATGAGTTCGTCGATACGTTCGTGGCGTGCGGCAAGCACCAGGACGCCTGACCCCCAGAAGCCGCGTTCCCACGCAGCTTCCACGCGCCAGGTGCGCTCAGGCTCCAGATCCGGATTGCCTGCCGTCACGGTACTCGATGACAGGGAAGCGGATCCCGCGAAGTCTTCGAAATCCAGTTGCCCGACCTCACGTTCCAGCAGCAACCGCAGACGGTCATCTCCGGACATCGACCACGTGGCCAACACGCGAGGCTTCACGAAGAAGAAGGACTTGCTCAGATTGCTGTCACCACTCAAGTCGAGCCGGGAGTATTCGAATCTGGACCCCGCTTCCATCTGCCAGGCATCACCCAGCGGCCGGCTGGCAATCGCAAACAGTTCGCCGCGATGTTCCTCGACGCGCGTGGTGCCATTCGGAACCGGTATGGCGACACCATCCTCGTCGAGGGTGCTGAAACTCTCGAGCACGTTCAACGCGCCTTCGATGCCGCTTTCGATCGAGACCTGCCCCTGATTCCAGCGCAACGCGCCGCGAACGATCGACTCGGATGCATCGACATTCTGCATGAACAGGGTCACGGCATCCGATTCGTTCTCGACCTCACCGCCGTGTTCGCCCGACACGCGGTGGGTGGCCAACAGTTCCAGCCGGCGATCGCCGGCGAGGTGCTGCTCCCAATTCACTCCGAATTCAGCGCCATACTCGTCGCCGAATTCGCGCACCGTACTTGTACTGACTTCGGGGAAGCTGACGTGCTCGGAAATATCCGCGCCCGATTTTTCGGATCTCAGTGATCCGCTCACGCGCAGCAGCCCGCTCGCTACCGCGCGCTCATACAGACCCGCGAATTCCCGAATTCTTTCGCCTTCGTCCTGGCTGTATTGCGATTGCTTCAGCACCGTGCCATCGGCAGATACGCGCGGCCGAGTGCCGATGCCGTGTTCATCGTCGACGACTTCGTAGGCGGCTGCCGAAAATTCGACCAGGTCTCTCGCGCCGCGGCGGGAAAATTCTCCGGCCAGCCGCGGTGCGTGGAATCCGCGTTCGTAGAAGCCCGATTCAGCTTCGACCGATCCGCGCGTCTGCGCTTCGCGCCGGCGCACGACATTGGCGAGCACTGTCTGGCCTTGCATGTCGACGCCCGGTGCTCCCGCGCGAATCAATTCTATTCGCTCGACGGAAGTCGCGGGGATCCGGCGCAGCACCGACTCGAGTGACTCCTGCTTGTTAGTGGGACGGCTGCCATCGATGAGCACGTTGCCGAACGCGCCGGAAAAGCCGCGCACATCCGAGTTGCTTTCGCTGAACACGTAACCCGGCAGGACCGCCAGCATGTCGAAAGACGACGATGGTTGTGTCGCCGCGAAAAAAGGCGCCGGGTAGACGGTGATGGAAGTATTGGCGCCGTCTTCACCCGGTAGCGCTGGCGCGGCTAGCGCCAGCGAGGCGAACACTAACAACTTGCGGAGAATGCGGGGCGCCATGAATTTCCTGGTCTGGAAGTGAATGCACCCATCCTGCACACACGCACCTGACAGGGTGATCGCTCGCCGCGTCAGGGAGTTGTCAGTTTCGCCAGAGGACGACCACCTTGAGGCCGCCGAGTTTCGATCGCGCCAGGGAAATTTCCGCGCCGGTTGCCTCCGCCAGGTCCTTCGCAATCGCCAGCCCGAGACCGTGTCCGCCGCCCGACTCGTCCAGCCGCGCACCCCGTGCGAACACCGCGGCCATTTGTGCGGGCTCGATTCCCGGCCCGTCGTCTTCGACGCTCATCGCGCGGCCTTCCAGCGAGTGGGCGCCAAAAATGAGCACACGGCGCCTTGCATAACGCGCGGCGTTCTCGACCAACGCTCCCATGAGCTCGAGCAGGTCTTCGGCCGCAACGGGCACGATCAAGTCCGGCGGCACTTCGACCTCGAACACCAGCTTCGCGACGAACTCCGCGCGCTCGACAACACCCACCACCGATTCGGCCGCGGGCAGCACTGCTGTGCTGACCTCGGTCGCGGTGGCGCGAATCTCGGCGGCGCGGCTGCGCGCCAACTCACGATCTATCGCGGAGCTTGCAGCAGCGACGGACCGGTCCAGGCCGTCGGCCAGATCCGTTGCTCCGGCCTCGCGCACACGGCGGCCCTGTGCCGCAATCGCCGCGAGCGGGGTCTTCAATGCGTGGGCGAGGTTGGCGGCGCGTCGTCGTGCGCGCGCAAGGTCGATCTCTCGAGCGTCGGCGAGCTCATTGATCGCGCGGACCAGGGGTTCGATTTCCCGGGCCGGCGCATCGGACAGGCGTTCGCGTGAGCTGCGTTTGAGCTCATGCACCTGTTCGCGGATGCGGGCGAGTGGCTGCAATCCCAGGGCAACCTGGGCCCACGCCGCGGAAGACAGGATTGCCCACAGGAGCAATAGAAACACGGCAAGCTCGGCTCCGAACTCGCGCCGTGCTTCGTGCAATGACTTGTTTTCAGTCGCGACCTGGATGAGCACCTCGGGCCCATCGCGATCGGGTTTCACCTCGCGCTCAATGAGCAGCAGCTGTTCTTCGAAAGGACCTTGAGGAAATCGTTTATTCCATTCGGGCTTCCGCGAGAGCTGCGTGGCGGGCAGGGACTGGTCCCACAAGGAACGCGAGCGCAAATCGCCCGCCGACGTCGTCACCTGCCAGTACAAGCCGCTGGCGGGCTCACTGAAGCGTACGTCTCCCGGCTCGCGGATGAGCCGCGGTTCGCCGCCGGGTCCTGTCGACAGATTCGCGGCCAGCTGCATGCCTTCGCGTACGAGATCCGCATGTACGCGTCGCTCGATGTGACGCTCGAACAGCATCGTCATGACCAGCCACGCGAGCGCGAGCGCGACGAAGATCGCCGCGGTCGCGCTCAGCAGCAACCGCACGCGCAACGATCGCGCTTTCACGGCGAATCGCCCGCCAGGCAGTAGCCGAATCCGCGGCGCGTCTCGATCACTTCGGGCGCAAGCTTGCGTCGCAACCGTACCACCAGCGCCTCGATCGCATTGGTATCGCCGGCTTCTTCAGCGCCGTACAGGTGCTCCGCCAGTTCGCCGGCCGACACCGCGCGGCCACCCTGGTGCGCCACGTAGTGGAGGAAGCGGAATTCCAGTTGCGACAGGCGAACGGGACGGCCTGCGTAAGTGGCGGACATTCGATGCGTATCGAGCACGAGGCTGCCCATGCGGATCGACGATGACGCGCGTCCCCCGGCACGCCGCACGAGCCCGCGTACCCGCGCGACCAGCTCTGCAATTTCGTAGGGCTTGCCGAGGTAATCGTCCGCGCCTGCTTCGATGCCTGCGACTTTTTCGGTCCAGTCGTTGCGAGCCGAGACGATGATCACCGGAAACGCGCGATTGTCGGCGCGCCAGCGGCGCAAGACCGAGAGCCCGTCGAGACGCGGCAATCCAAGGTCAAGGACCGCCACGTCATAGTCCTCGGTCGAGCCTTTGAACCACGCATCGTCGCCATCGCGAGCGAGATCGACCACGAAGCCAGCAGCCCCGAGCGCGCGGACCAGGTCGTCCGCCACCGCCGCTTCGTCCTCGATGATCAGCGCACGCAATCAGTCGTCCTCGATTTTGAGCACCGTCCCCTGGCGCGCATCGATCTTGATCTCGCGCACCCGTCCGCTCTCCGTGAGCACCTTGATCTCGTAAACGAGCGCGCCATGTTTGTTCTCGAGTTCGACCTCGATGACATCGCCGGGGACCTTCTACTGCGCTATCGCCAGTATCCTGGCGAGCGGAAGCACCTCGCCGCTCTTGAGTGCGGCGCGCATTTCCTCGTGCTCGCGTGCATGCCGTGCGCTGTCGTCATCGGCATAACTCAGCGCTACACCCTGGGCGAAAACTGCAGCGCAAGTGGCGGCCAGAATCAATTTGTTCGCTTTCATGGCGCCATGATGCCGAGTAGGAACTGACGTTCGCCTGACGCCCGGTTTGCAGCACGCGCCTTCAGGCGAAGCGCGTGCGCTTCCAGAGCACAAAGACGGCGCCCGCCAGCGCTGCCAGCGATGCCACCACGATGGCCAGCAGCCAGCCCATGTCGATTTCGATCCTGGGTCGCTCGGCCAGCATTCCAAGCCAGACGAACACCGCGACGGCGGCGGCCACGATCAGCAGCTCCCACCAATGTCGGGATGATCGAGGTCCCGGCGATGACTCGGAACCCATGACAGCGGCGGCGATGCGGCCACGATCGAGGCCATAACGCGCGCACTCGCGCTCCATGGCCAGTTGCCATTGACGTTGCTCATCCGCGGGAGCTTCGGCGAAGCTGATGGCGACCGCTCCGGCGATCATGATCAGCGACCCACCCACGATGAACACATGCGAACCGGTCATGTGCGCGAGCTCGCCGAACACGAGCGCGCCCCACGCGAGACCCCAGAGCTGGTTGGTGTTCGACAACGGAATGCCGCGACTGATGCCGATGTACTTCGCCGCGTATTGCTGGAACAAGTCGCCGATCACCCAGCAGAACCCGCCGAAGAACAGCCAGAACAGCACCGGCTTGGCCTGCTCCAGTGAATGGAACACATTCGATACGCCTCCATCGAAGACCGCCGCCAGCGCGAACACAGTGGCGAGTTCACCCACGGTGAACACAGTGACGAACGACAGCGGATTCATGCCGCTGATGTACGCCTTGCGGTAGGGGATATACATCGTGCCCCAGAGCAGGCCGGCTCCGACCGCAGCGAATACGCCGAGCGTCGCGGCTTCGCGCTGCACGATGGACTCATGGTTGGTGGTCGAATATGCGAGCAGGCATGCGCCGATGACGATAGCCGCGGCGCCGCCCAGCACCACCAATCGTTGTCTGGAGCCGCTCCCACGCAGTTCGTTGAACAGAAGCCAACCCCAGAACATTCCAACCAGGCTGTTCAGGTTCCACAGCGGAAACGCAACGGAAAGTCCGACGTTGCGGATGGCGAACACCGTGAGCGTATTCGCGACGGCCCAGAGCATTCCCGCGATGATGCCCCAGACGATGAGGTGGGGCTTCTCGCGCAGGTCGGCCCATATGTAAGAAGTGCCCTTGATGGCAACCGGAATCGTCCATCGCGCAACGAACACGCCCATGACCATGCCGAGCGAGATGAGAAACGGAGAAAATCCCATCGTCACCAGTTTGGTCGGCGCTTCCGCCGAGCCGAGCCATGCACCGGCCGCGATGCCCGACACGACGCCTACCGCATGCAGCGACAGGATGGATTTCGACGGCGCGCCTTCGCTCATGCGAGCGCCGCGAGCAGGCCAATGCCGAATGTGAGTACGACCAGCGGAATCCACAGGTGCGGATCTGTCAGGGTGGCTCTCAGGCGTGACTGTTTCATGCGGCCCCTCGCAAACTGGAACGGCGGTTGAACCAAAATTTCAATTTCGATAGTAATTGAAATCGGCATTCCATTGCGATAGCTTGCTGGCGCGTCACCCATGTCACACGGCGCATACGAAGAATGCCGGCACCACTCAGATTTGGCTTGATAGGCAGCGGTTTCATGGGGCGCGCGCATTCAATCGCGCTGCACTCCGTCGCCGCCACTTTTGGCGCGGACTACGCCGTGGAATGCGCCGTACTCGCCGACGGTACGGCCGAGCGCGCGCGGGAAGCAGCACCCCAGTTGGGCTTCGCACATTCCACAGGTAATTGGCGCGAGCTCATCGCGGATCCGCGTATCGACGTCGTCGACATCTGCACGCCGAATCACCTTCATGCGGAAATGGCGCTGGCCGCGCTGGCAGCGGGCAAACACGTCTATTGCGAGAAGCCGCTGGCGCTGGACGTGAAAGAGTCGGCCGAGGTGGCCGAAGCCGCCAGGCGCGCCGGCGTCTGCAACGCGATCGGTTTCAACTACATCTGCAATCCCATGGTGCAGGTCGCGCGCGAGATGATCCGGGCGGGCGAGATCGGGGACGTCGTTGGATTCAACGGCAACTACATCGAAGACTACATGTGCGATCCCGCCATTCCATTCACTTGGCGCTGCGAGCGCCGGCTGGCAGGCGCGGGGGCGCTGGCCGATCTCGGCTCGCACCTGGTCAACATGGCGCATGTTTTGTTAGGGCCCATCTCCCGCGTCAACGCCGTGCTTCGCACCGTGCACCCGAAGCGCACGGAAACGGCCACGGGCAAGGTTCGCACGGTGGAGAACGAAGACCTCGCGAACGCGTTGATCGAATTCGACTCCGGCGTGCCGGGCACCCTGTGCATCAGTCGCGTCGCTGCAGGTTACAAGTGTGGCCTTGCCGTGCAGGTGGTCGGCACTCGCGGCACGGTGGAGTTCAACCAGGAACGCATGAACGAACTGCGGTTGTACCGTGCAGATGACGCTGCGGGTCGTCGCGGATTTCGCACGATCCTCGCCGGTCCGGAACACCCGGACTACGGCGCGTTTTGCCCGGCGCCGGGACACGGGCTCGGCATCAACGATCTCAAGGTGATCGAGGTGCGAAACCTGCTCCGCGCCATTCGAACCAACACGCCGGCCTCACCAGATTTCGCCGAAGGACTGCGCGTTCAGAAAGTGATGACCGCCATCGAGCTCGCTGCCGCCTCGGGCAGCTGGACCAGCGTCGCTTGAGCGCATTCCTGCGCTTCTTCGCGACCGGAGCAGACAAGCCGCTCGCTCACGACGCAGCGACGGTCGATTTGCTGTTCCGCCGTCACCGCCTGCGCATCATGATCGCGATCACGCTGGGCTACGGTGTCATCTATACGTGTCGGCTCGCGCTCGGCGTGGTCAAGAAGCCGCTGATCGATGCCGGCATTTTCGGTCCGGCCGAATTGGGCCTGATTGGTTCAGCACTCTTCTATACGTACGCCATCGGCAAGCTGACCAACGGATTCCTGGCGGACCACGCCAACATGAAGCGTTTCCTCGCTGCCGGCTTTGTTTTGAGCGCGCTCTGCAATATCGGCATGGGGTTCTCGACGGCGCTCACTCTCTCAGTGGTGCTGTGGGGATTGAACGGCTGGTTCCAGAGTCTCGGAGCGCCGGGTGGTGTCGTCGCCATGACGGCGTGGTTCAGCAACCGCGAGCGCGGCCGGATGTACGGCATCTGGAGTACCGCGCATTCGATCGGCGAAGGACTGACATTCCTCGTGGTCGGCACCATCGTGGCGTTCCTGGGCTGGCACTGGGGATTCCTGATTCCGGCGATTTTCGGACTGGGCACGGCAGCGATGGCGTACGTGCTGGTGCAGGACCGGCCGCGCACCCTGGGTCTGCCTACGGTCGCGGAATGGCGCAATGACCACTACACGGCGCCGGCCATGCAATCGAAGAGCGTGTTCGCGACGCAGCTTTCGATCCTGAAGATTCCCGCGATCTGGGTGCTCGCGCTGTCGAGCGCCACGCTCTACGTCACGCGTTATGCCATCAACTCCTGGGGCGTGCTCTATCTACAGGAAGCACGCGGGTACTCGCTGCCGATGGCGGGCACGCTGCTGATGATCAGCACCATCGCGGGCATGGCTGGCGCGGTGGCGTACGGCTTCATCTCCGACACCGTGTTCAAGGCGCGCCGCCCGCCCGCGAATCTGCTGTTCGCCGTCCTCGAGCTCAGTGGTCTGCTGTTGATCTTCTTCGGCCCGGCGAACACCACCGTGCTCATCGCCGGCCTGTTGCTGTTCGGCATGGGCCTGACGGGCCTGGTCACCTCGCTCGGTGGGCTGTTCGCCGTCGACATCTGTCCGAAACGCGTCGCCGGTGCAGCGATGGGCCTCATCGGCATCTTCAGCTACATCGGCGCGGCCGTTCAGGAGAACGTCAGCGGGCAACTCATCGAAAAAGGCATGACCGTCATCGACGGCGTGCGGACTTACGATTTCGACAGCGTGATCTGGTTCTGGATCGGCTCTTCGATCGTCTCGATGCTGCTGGCCGCCAGTATCTGGCGCGTTCGCCTGCGCGACTGAATCACTTCATCGTCGGCATCACGAACTCCGCGACGCTGCTGCCACTCTTCGGCCAGCGCGACGTGACGGTCTTCTGACGCGTGTAGAAGCGGATTCCCTCGGGACCATGCACGTGCATGTCACCGAACAGGGACTGCTTCCACCCACCGAAGCTATGGAAGGCCATGGGAACGGGAATCGGAACGTTTATGCCGACCATGCCGGCTTCAACATTGCGGTAAAACTCCTGTGCGGCGCGTCCATCATTGGTGAAGATGGAGGCGCCGTTGGCGAACTCGTGTGAATTCACGAGCGCCAGTGCAGCGGCCATTGTCGGCACGCGTGCGATACACAAGACGGGGCCGAAGATCTCCTCGCGATAGATCCGCATCGTCGGCTTCACCTGGTCGAACAGCGTCGCACCCAGGAAAAATCCGTTCTCGCGTCCAGGCGCGGTGAATCCTCGGCCATCGGCCACGAGCGTCGCACCTTCCTGGCAGCCGAGATCGACGTAGCCGCGAACCTTGTCGCGATGCTCGCGCGTCACCAGCGGCCCCATGTCGGCATCGCTGTCGCGACTGTCGCGGACCCGCAGCTTCTGCAGCCGGCGCGAAAGTGCGGCCACCAGTCCGTCGGCAGAGTCACCCACCGCCACCGCCACGGATATCGCCATGCATCGCTCACCCGCGGAACCGTACGCGGCGCCCATCAGCGCGTCGGCGGCAAAGTCCATGTCCGCGTCGGGCATCACGACGGCGTGATTCTTTGCGCCGCCCAGGGCTTGAACGCGCTTGCCGTGCTCGATGGCGCCGCGCTGCACGGCCCGTGCAACGGGCGTCGAGCCGACGAAGCTGACGGCCTTTACATGCGGGTGAGCGAGCAGGGCGTCGACGGCGATCTTGTCGCCATTGACCACGTTGAACACGCCATCCGGCACGCCGGCCTGCGTGAACAGCTCGGCGAGGCGAAGCGGACAGGAGGGATCCTTTTCGGAAGGCTTGAGCACGAATGTGTTTCCAGCCGCGATGGCGATCGGAAACATCCACATCGGTACCATCGCCGGAAAGTTGAAGGGCGTGATGCCCACGCAAACACCCAGCGGCTGGCGCAGCGACCAGCTGTCGACACCGGTGCCAACATCCGCGCTGAATTCTCCTTTCAGGAGATGCGGGATGCCGCAGGCAAACTCCACGACTTCGATTCCGCGTGTGACCTCGCCCTGCGCGTCGGAGAGTACCTTGCCGTGTTCAGCGCTGATCATCGCGGCCAGTTCGTCGCGATGTTTCTCGAGCAGACTCTTGAACTCGAACAGGACGCGAGCGCGACGTAGCGGTGTCGTGTTCGACCAGCCCGCGAATGCAGCGTGAGCGGCGGCCACGGCGCGATCGACTTCTGTCTCATCGGCGAGGCTGACGTTGGCGCTGTGCGTTCCGAGGGACGGGTCAAACACGGGCGCGCGACGCCCGGAGCGTCCGCTCATCAGCTTGCCGCCGATGAAATGACCAAGTTCGGGTACGGCCTTTCGGGCCATTTCTTCAGGTTGTCTCATGGGTATGCCATATCCTTCGCTGCGGTCAGGACGGCCCCGGCCGGGGCCGCTTGAAATTTGTGTTCCAACAATATAAAACGTTGGAACGAAAATTCCAAACGGAAGTAACGGTATGTTGAATCGCTTTTCGTTCGCCCTGTTCATTGGCTCTGCCGTCCTGGCTGGCTGCGGACGTACTCCACCGGACCCCTCCGCATCGTCGACTCCTGCTGCTACGGCTGCCGCGCAAGTGCAGGTGGCCGCAGAAACCGCAGGCAGTGCGCAGGACAACGGCAATGACGTTGCATTCTGGATCCACCCGTCCGATCCCAAGCGAAGCCTGGTGCTGGTGTCGGCTGGCACCGCGGGCCTCGAGGCGTTTGCGCTCGACGGAACCCGCGCCGCGCATTTCACGGGTGGTGAGTTCGACTACGTGGACGTGAGTTACGGCAGCGGCACGGGCGCCGATGCGGGCGCCATCGTTGTCGCTTACGACCGCAAGCAACGCGGTCTATGGGCGCTCACCATCGATCCCCAATCGCCGGTCATCAGCGCCGTCAGCAAGAAAGCATTCCAGACCGGCGGCGAAGTCGTCGGTCTGTGCTCATACCGCAGCGCGGTCACTGGCGATCAATATGCGTTCGCCGCGACCAACGGTCAGCTCGAGCAGTGGAAGCTGTACGTCGTTGATGGCGAAGTGCGCGGGACTCTGGTTCGCACGATTCCCGTCGGCGTCGGCGCTGGCTACTGCGCCGCCGACTCGCAATCGGGCTCTGTGTATGTCGCCGAAGAAACCGTGGGGATCTGGAAGCTCGCGGCCGAGCCCGAAACCGAAGCGGAGCGGTCGGCGGTCGACCTGGTCGCACCGTTCGGCACGCTCAAGGACGAGGTGAAAGGCATTGCTATCTACCGCATCGATGCTTCGACTGCCTATCTGATCGCGACAGACGCCGGCGACGAAAGTTACGCCGTCTACAACCTCGACGATCACAAGTTGCTCGGGCGTTTCAAGGTCGCCGCCGCTTCTTCGAATCCGGCGCTGGATGCCGTGGGCGAGTCGGAAGGCATCGCGGCGACGGCTTACGATTTCGGTGGCGCGTATCCGGGCGGATTGGTCGCCATCTTCGATGAATCGAACGAGGGCGGAAACGGGAACGCCAAGCTCGTTCCGTGGAGCGCCATTTCCGATGCGTTGAAGATCGCAGCCGGAAAAGGATCTGAGCCGCGTACGGTCGGCGCGCCGGGGGCAGTCGTCGTCGCACCCGACGTCGAAACGCGCCCTGTCGATGACTTTGGTGACGCCGCCGATGACATCGCGATATGGGCGCATCCCACGGACCCGTCGTTGTCCCTCGTCGTCGGGACCAACAAGAAGAGGGGACTCGACGTCTACGACCTCAAGGGCAAACGGCTGCAGGTCCTGGAAGACGGACGCGTAAACAACGTCGACCTGCGCGAAGGCTTCAAGCTCGCGGGTCGAGAGGTCACGGTAGTCGCGGCGTCAAACCGTACCTACAAGAGCCTCTCCCTGTATCGCGTCGACGCCCAGGCACGCAGACTCGTCAATGTCGCGGATGGCGTGATCGAGCTCGGCCTTGGAGATCCCTACGGACTGTGCATGTATCGCAGCGCCAAGTCCGGAGACACCTTCGTGTTCGTGAATGATTCCGACGGCCGGTTCAAGCAATTGAAGCTCATTGCCGCGGGCGACAGGATCAAGGCCGAAGTGGTGCGCGAGTTCGCCCTCGAATCCCAGACCGAAGGCTGTGTTGCCGACGATTCGAACGGCGCGCTTTATCTCGGCGAAGAGGACGCGGGCCTCTGGCGCTACTCCGCGGAGCCGGATGGCGGCACGAACCGCACCTCCATCGATAACACCGCCGAAGGCGGGCATCTCGAGGCCGACGTGGAAGGCATGGGGCTCTATCTACAGCCGGACGGCAAGGGGTACCTGGTGGTCTCGAGCCAGGGTTCGAATGACTACGCCGTGTATCGACGTGACGGCAACAACGAGTACGTCGGGCGTTTCGCCGTGGTCGCGAACGACGCGCTCGGAATCGATGGCGTGTCTGAGACCGACGGCCTTGACGTCTCGAGCGCGAATCTCGGCGGCGCCTATGCGCAGGGCATCTTCATTGCACAGGACGGCCGCAACATCACGCCTTCCGAGACGCAGAACTTCAAGTTCGTGCCTTGGGCGAAGATCGCCGCGGGCCTCAAGCTTCCGTGAGTTCAGCTCGCGGGGCGGGCATTGCGCTTCGCGAGCTCCTTCTCGTCGATCCTGGCCTTCCAGGTGCTCACGCCGTTCTTCAAGTCGGCAGGCGTCAGCGTGAATGGTTTCCACGCGCTGTCGCCCGCTTCGTTGAACAGCGAGAACGATAGCTTCGGCGTCGCACCCGCGGTGAACTCCAGCAGGCCGAAATTCGGACCGCCCGCATAAACCGGCCGCATGCGAACTTCGGGAGACTGGGTGACCCAACTGCTGTCCGTAGGCTGCGCAAGCGGCGAGCTGACCAGGTCGTAGATGTCGTAGCCGCCCTTTTCGGACCAGGGGATGCAGTTCAGCTCGCCGACGTGGCTGTCGCCCGAGAGGCAAACCACGCCTTCGATGCGCTTGTCCCGGATGAAGTCGAAGAGAGCATCGCGCTCGGTGCGGAATGCCGCCCACGTGTCACCCATTGGCCCGTCAGCCATGGACCAGCCGCTACCACACGCCAGGATCTTGAAAGGTGCGCGACTGGCCAGCAACTTCTCCCGGAGCCACTTCGTCTGAGTTCTGCCGAGGAAGCTTTTCTCGCGGCCGTCCTTCGCGTCGTTGGGCGAGCGGTTGTAGCGGCCGTCCAGAAAGAAGAAGTCGACTCCAGCGTATGAGTAGTCGAAATACACACCGGGGTTGTCAGGCTGACCGTAAGCCGGGTTGGCCCAGTATTGTTTGAAGACGGCGAGCGATTGGTCCTTGTAGGGATATTCGCCGTCACTGTTGTTGTAGCCGAAATCGTGATCGTCCCAGATGGCGAATTGGGGTATCGAGCGAATCACGGGCTGCAGGTTGGCGACGTTTCGCTGACGGCGATATTCGTCCGCGAACGCTTCGGCGGATTCCGCGTCGGCATACACGTTGTCGCCGAGCCAGAAGAAAAGATCGGGCGACTGCGCATCGACCACGCGGAAAATCCGCTGGTCGGCATCGCGGGCGATCCTCGCACAAGACCCGAAGCCCACCCGGAATGACTGCGACGCGGCCGGGGCGGTACGCGCAACGAACGGCTGGATGCGATAGCGGTCGACTTCGCCATTCACCAGCACGCGATACCAATAAGTATTGCCAGGCGTCAAAGCGTCGACCTTGATGACGACGGTGAGGTCGTTCTCCAGAGTCGCCTGCACCGCCGGGGTGGTCTTGGCGTCGGCCATGTCGGGTGAAGTCGCGTATTGAACGGCGACCGGATATTGCCCCGAAGCCCTGGCCCACACGGCAAGAGAGCCGGGGCTTCCGGGCCCGAGCATGGGGCCTTGCAGCAGACGCGGGTAACCGAAGGTCTTCGACCACACGCGACCGGGCAGGGATCCCAGCGCCATTGCGGCGGCTCCGATCTTCAGCAGTGCACGACGATTCGACCGCATCATTCTTTCTCCAGTCGCGTGAAACGCGGATTCTAACTTTCAACCCGGGCGACGCCGCTTGTTAACGCAACCAGCGCCATTCCGTGAAATTGGCGTTTGATTCTAGAACATAAATTTCAACTATTGCGTAAGAAGAAACAAACGTTCTATCATGGGACTGTCATGGAACCCTGATTCCATAGTTCACGGGTGGGGGCCGACGCGCAGCGATCGGCGTGCAAACAAATTCAGATTCAGGCAGGTCTACATGAGAAAAATGTCCAGATTCCCGCTTCTCGCCTCGGCCATCGCGGCGGTTCTCGCGGGACAAGGCACTGCGTTCGCAGGCGATATCACCGGAAGGGTCTCGGAGACCGATTCAGGCCGGCCACTGCCTAATGCAACAGTTCGCATCACCGAGCTCAACCTGGTGACGCAGTCCGATCGCGCGGGCCAATACAGGTTCGCGAATGTTCCGGCCGGCTCGTACACCGTTGAAGCGTCGTATGTCGGCTTTCCGAATCTCACGAGCCAGGTCACGGTGCCCGAGACCGGACCTGTAGAGGCGGCCCTCGCCATGGGCATGACCGAGCAGCTCGAGGAGATCGAAGTGACCGGCTTCCGGCTCGCGCAGATCACCGCGCTCCAGGACAAGCGGTCCGCCATGGTGATCAAGGAATCGATCACTGCGAACGACGCGGGAAAACTTCCGGACCAGAACGCCGCCGAAACGCTTGCGCGCGTCACCGGCGTTTCGGTGACCACCGACCAGGGTGAAGGCCGCTACGTCACCATTCGCGGCGTCGATGCCGCGCTGAACTCCGTGACCATTGACGGCCAGACCATCGGCTCGCCCGAAGGCGACACACGCCGCGTGGCGCTGGACACGGTGCCCGCCAATATTCTCGCCAAGCTCGAGGTGGTGAAATCCGTCACGCCCGACCTCGACGGCAATGCAATCGGCGGCTCGATCAACATCGTCACGCCGAGTGCGTTCGACGATCCCGACGGCAAGTTTTTCTCGGCGTCCGCGGACTTTGGCTACTACGACCTCGGCGGCCAGAATCCGGCTGGCGGCAGTCTCGCGTGGGGCCAGGTTTTCAACGATGGAAAGTTCGGCGTCATCCTTTCGGCCAGCTACTCCGATCGGGAATTCACTTCCGAGAACGTGCAGGGCGGAGATCCCTGGGAAGAGGAAGGCGACTTCCTGATTCCGGACGAGATGAACCTGCGCGACTACCTGATCCGCCGCGTGCGCAAGGGACTCGTCGCTAACTTCGAATTCCGTCCCAACGACAATGTGAAGCTCTTTTGGCGGAACATCTTCAACCGCTACGAAGACACCGAGCTGCAGCGCGAGGTGACTTACGACTATCGCAACGGCGACCTGCTGGATCAGACCTCGACTTCGGGAACCTTCACGGAAGGCGAGGGCGAACGCGCCAATAGCCGGCGTTTCGAGGTCCAGGAAATCCGTTCCTCGAGCCTTGGTGCCGAGTTCACGCCGGGCGCGTGGACCATCGGAGCGTCGGTAACGCTCGGCCATACCGAGCAGGACACGCCGCAGGATAACTTCTGGTCGTTCGAGCTCGACGAAGAAATCCCGATGTCATACGACACCTCGGACAAGTTCTGGGTGGTGTCGGCGGGTGACGAATTCCAGGACGCGGACAACTTCGAGTTCAACGAATACTCACGGGGCGGCCAATTCATCGAAGAGGACCTGGTGGTCGGCCAGCTCGATTTCAGACGCGACGTGAGTTTCGGCGACAACGCCGGTTTCGTGAAATTCGGCGCCAAGCAGATCAGCCGGGAAAGCAGCAGCGACCAGGACTTGGTCGTGTATGACGGTTTCGACGGCGATGACGACCTGCTGTTGTCGCAGGTGGCGGGCGAGGGCAACCCCGACTTCTATCGCAGTGTGCGTCCTTACTACCCCTTCGGCCCGACGCCGGACTTCAGGTCCGCCGAGGCGTTCTTCGATGCCAACTCCGCCGACTTCGAAGTCAGCGATGCCGATACGATCGCGGAGTCTTACGGCGTCGACTACGAAGTGTCCGAGGATGTCACCGCGGCTTACGTGATGGCGTCGGCCACCGTGGGAACCGCCACATTTGTCGGTGGTGTGAGAGTCGAGAAGACGAAAACCGACTTCCAGGCCTACGACATCGTATTCGTGGATGGCGACGCGACGGATCCGCCGCCGCAGGTTACCGGCACCAAGGAGTACACCAACTGGATGCCTGGCATCCAGATGACGTGGGCCATGCAGGAAGACCTGCTGTTGCGTGCGGCGTGGACCAACACCATCGGCCGGCCCTCGTACGAACAGAACGTGCCGTTCCGCATCTTCGAGCTCGAAGAGGCCGACCCAGGTGAGTTCGAGGGCGAAATCGAAGCCGGTAACTCCGACCTCGATCCGCTCGAGTCGGCTAACTACGACCTGACCCTGGAGTGGTACACCGAGAACGGCGGCCTGCTGTCTGCCGGTGTCTTCTACAAGGACATCGACAACCCGATCTTCAACCGCGTGCAGGATCTCGAGGACGTCGACTTCGAAGGCCGGTTCTACTCGGACCTTTCAATCACCCAGCCGCAAAATGCCGATACGGGCGAAATCATAGGTGTCGAGCTCGGCTTCCAGCACCAGTTCGTGACGGCACCGGGTTGGTTTAGCGGCTTCGGCCTGTCGGCCAGCTACACCTGGACCGACAGCGAAGCGAACATTGCGGAGCGCGACGATCCGGTGCCGTTCTTCCTGCAGTCGGAAAACATCGGCAATGTGTCGGTGTTCTGGGAGAAGTACGGCCTGGAACTGCGTCTCGGCTATGCCTATCGCACGGAGTACCTGGCTGCGCTCGGAGATGACACGGCCCAGGATCTCTACGTCGACACGCACGGTCAGCTCGACTTCAAGACGAGTTATGACTTCAATGACCAGTGGACGGCGTTCATCCAGTTCCAGAACCTGACCGATGAGCCGCTGCGATACTTCAGCGGTGACCGGTCACGCATGGCAGAGAATGAAATTTACTCGTGGAACGTACTGGCCGGTTTCAGCATGAAGTTCTAGACGCCTTCGGGCGCCAGGGCTTCGACGAGCGCCTCATGGAGCTTCGGTGCACAGCCGAGAAAGGTGCCGCCGCGGATGTCCAACTTGCGGCCGGCGGTGTCGGTAACGACGCCGCCGGCTTCGGTGATCAGCAGTGCGCCGGCGGCCATGTCCCAGGGCGAGACGCTCTGCTCCCAGTAGGCATCGAAGCGGCCGGCCGCCACCCAGGCGCTGTCGACAGCGCCAGCGCCAAGCCGTCGGATTCCCGCCACCTTGGGCATGAGCAGCCGCATCTCGCGCAGAAAATAGTCATGCTTCGGCTTTCCACCGAAAGGAATGCCCACGGCCAGCACCGAATCCTCGAGAACGGAGTCCGCCGCGATGCGGATGGGTTGATCGTTGAGGAATGCACCATGGCCTTTGCGGGCATGGAACAACTCACCCATGGCCGGCACGTAGGTGACGGCGGCGGTGATGTCGCCCCGCTGCTCGAGCGCGATGTTCACGGCGAACGTGGGCATACCTCGCAGGAAGTTGGTGGTGCCGTCGAGTGGATCCACGATCCAGGTGGAATCGGGATCCTTTCCGGCGATCAGGCCACCTTCCTCCCCGAGAAAGCCGAAGTCAGGGGCTGCCTCGGACAGCACCTTGCGAACCGTGGATTCGGCATTCAGGTCCGCCTCCGAAAAGAAATCGGCTCCCGACTTGCGGCGAATGTCGAGCGTGTGGTGGCGCGAGCGATCCTGCATCAGGCCTGCGCCGGCGGCTTTGGCCGCCTCGATCATCGCCTCGAAAAGTGTCGCGGAATTCATGTGCATGCCCGAGCCCCCGGTATTATCCATATATAAAGAGTAAGTTGAGAACGGAAATTCCTCAACCGAATATAATGAAACAAATATTCCATGTGCTAAGGTAGAACCCATGCCGGCGGACAACTTGAAGAATCTCGAACAACTACGAGCCGACATCGTGCGCCGGTACGAGGAGCTGAGTCCGCGATTGCAGCAGGTCGCCCAGTACGTGCTCGACAATCCCAACGAGATAGCACTTCAGACGCTCGCCGTCATTGCCGAACGCAGCCAGGTGCAGCCCTCGACCATCGTTCGTTTCGCCAAGACATTCGGATACGACGGCGCGAGCGAGATGCAGAACCTGTTCCGCGACGAAATGATCGCGCATCCGCCGAGCCCGAGTTATGCCGAGCGCATCCGCGAATTCAAGAAGAGGGCCGGTTCTTCCAAGTCGGTCGCGCCCCAGGATGTGATGCAGGAATTTGCGGAGAGCAACATCCTGGCGCTCGAACATCTCAAGTCCACCGTCAAGAAAGCGGATCTCGAGAAGTCCGTGGAAATGCTCCGGGCCGCGAGCTCCGTCTACATCGTGGGCCTGCGCCGCTCTTTCCCGGTGGCGGCATATCTCGCGTACGCCCTGCGGCACGTCGACAAGCGCGCCTATCTGCTCGACGGCGTGGCCGGCATGTTAGGCGAGCAGAGCTCGATGCTCGGTTCGAAGGACCTGCTCATCGCCACCAGCTTCGCTCCCTACGCACCCGAGACCGTCGAGATCGTGGCCGCGGCCAAGCAGCGGAAGACGCGCATCATTGCGATCACGGATAGTCGGCTCAGTCCCATCGCGGCGTCGTCGGACGTCGTCTTCGAAATCAAGGACGCCGAGGTCCGGCAGTTCCGCTCTCTCACCGCATCGCTGTGTCTCGCGCAAACGCTGGTGATCAGCTATGCGTTCGGATTGGATGGCAAGGCGCGAGCGCGGTAAATCATCCCGCAAGAGGTTCAAGACTCATGACGCGTTTCCTGCTCGTCGGTGCCGGACGCATCGGCAAGATTCACGCTGAAAATATCGTCCGCAGCGGCCGGGGCAGCCTGGCGTACGTCGCGGATTCGAATCCCGCTGCCGCGGCGCAACTCGCCTCCACCTGGAATGCCGGCGTCGCCGCGCTCGACAGTCCGCCGATGGACGATGTCGACGCTGTCCTGATTGCAAGTTCCACCGACACCCATGCCGACTGGATCGAACGTTCCGCGTCGGCCGGCAAGGCGGTGTTCTGCGAGAAGCCGCTCGATCTCGACATTCGCCGCGCCGAAAGCTGCCTCGAACATGTCCGCCGTCTCGGCACGCCGTTGTACATGGGTTTCAATCGCCGCTACGACCCTTCCTTTGCGCGCCTGAAGCGCGAGAGCCACTCCGGGTCCATCGGAAAGATCGAGACCGTGCACATCATCAGTCGCGATCCGTCGCCGCCGCCCGTGGAATACGTGGCGCGCTCGGGCGGCCTCTTTCGCGACATGATGATCCACGACCTCGACATGGGTCGGTGGATGCTCGGCGAGGAGCCGGTGGAGGTTTTCGCGCGCGGCAGTGCACTGGTGAGCAAGGAAATTGGCGCCGCGGGTGATGTCGACACGGCTATGGTGATCCTGCGCACCGCCAGCGGCACGATGTGCCAGATCGCGAACAGCCGGCGATGTGCGTTCGGATATGACCAGCGCATCGAGGTGTTCGGTTCCGAGGGATCCGCGTCCGCGGGCAATCACACCTCCACTAGCGTGACGATGGCGGGGAAGGGCGGTTATTCCACGGAGCCCGCGTTACCGTTCTTTCTCGAGCGGTATGCCGCGGCGTATCGCCTGGAACTCGACGATTTCCTGAACGCGCTCGAGGGCAAGGCTGTCGAGTTGGCCACGGGAGAAGACGGGCGCAAGGCGCTCAAACTGGCCGACGCGGCGCAGGCGTCCGTGACCAGTGGCCAGCCGGTCAAACTGGCGCTCTGAAATCGTCGTTCCATAAATATAGAATATTGAAACTTTTGTTCCAATCCGTTACCGTCGCGACAGATGAAAGAGCATCTGAGAAATCATCGCGGCGGTTTTGGGGCTGGATTTACCCCGATCACGACGCTCGCCGAGAACAATCCATCCGCCATCGCACTGGGCGTATTCAGGGTGCGCGCGGGCGAGAGGCTCCGCCTTTCCGTCGAACGTGAAACTGCCTGGTTGTTGATGGACGGCGAGGCCTCGGGTGACGTCGACGGCGAGCAGTTCGGTTTCTCTCGCGGTTCACTGTTCGACGAAGCTCCGAGCTGTGTGCACGCAGCGGCGGGGAGTGCGGTGATCATCGAAGCACGCCGCGATACCGAATGGACCGTGTATGAATGTGCGAACCAGCGCCGCTTCGGCGCGCGCGTATTCACGCCGGACCAGGTCCCCAACGAACATCGTGGCAAAGGCCTGCTCGACGACCGCGCGCTGCGCTACGTGCGCACCATCTTCGACGGACGCAATTCGCCGCGGGAGGCGGAGCTGGTGCTCGGAGAGGTCGTGACATTCCCTGGTGGATGGTCTAGCTACCCTCCGCATCACCACCCGCAACCGGAGATCTACCACTACCGGTTCTCGCGACCCGAAGGTTACGGTCATGCCGAGCTGGGCGACGACGTGGTGAAGGTCCGCGCCTTCGACAGCATCCACATTCCCGCCGGGCGTGATCACGGTCAGTGCGCTGCTCCTGGCTATGCAATGTATTACTCCTGGGTCATTCGCCACCTGGCAGGCAATCCCTACACCATTCCCGAGTTCACGCAGGAACACGCGTGGACTCTGAAAGCTGACGCCGACTTCTGGCGTCCTCGACGAGAAGAGAAATCGAAATGAGCCGACCGCTGGAGCTGATCTGCCTGGGACGCGCCGCCGTGGATTTCTACGGTGAGCAGATCGGCGGCCGGCTCGAAGACATGCAGAGCTTCACCAAGTATCTTGGTGGTTCTTCCGCCAACCTGTGCGCCGGCGTGGCACGCCTGGGCTTGCGCAGTTCCATGCTCACGCGCGTGGGCGACGAACACATGGGTCGCTTCGTGCGCGAAGCGCTAGCGGCATTCGGCGCGGATGTCAGTCACGTCAAGACCGATCCGCATCGCCTGACGGCTTCGGTGGTTCTCGGCATCGAAGGCACCGGTTCGTATCCGCACATCTTCTTTCGCGAAAACTGCGCGGACATGGGAGTCTGCGTCGACGATTTCGACGAACGCTACATCGCGAGCAGCGGGGCAGTCGCCGTCACGGGCACGCATCTGTCCACGGAGCGCACGCGCTCGGCGGTCGAGCAGGCGTTCCGATGGGCGAAGAAGAACGGCACGAAGTGCGTGCTGGACATCGACTACCGTCCGGTGCTCTGGCGGCTCACCGCCGCCGGCGACGGCGCTTCGCGATTCGTGGCCAGCGACACGGTCACCGCGTCCCTGCAGCCACTGATCCCACTGTGTGATCTCGTGGTCGGCACCGAAGAAGAAATCCGCATCGCGGGTGGCAGCGACGACGTGCTGACTGCCATCCGCCGTATCCGCTCGCTGACCGAAGCGCCCATCGTGATCAAGCGCGGCGCCACCGGTTGCGCCATTGTTCCCGGCGCGGTGCCCGACGATCTTGACCAGTCAGTGGTCGTGCCGGGGTTCCCCGTCGAAGTTCTCAACGTGCTCGGCGCGGGCGATGCATTCCTGAGCGGGTTCCTGTACGGGTGGCTCCGCGGCGCCTCGCTGGAAGAGAGCGGCCGCCTGGGCAATGCCTGCGGCGCATTGGTAGTTAGCCGCCACGCCTGCAGCCCGGCCATGCCCAGCGAGGCGGAACTCCGCGAGTTCATGAACCGCTCCACGCCCGTGCGGCGTCCGGACCTGGACCCGGTCATCCAGCACATGCATCACGCGACCACGGTGCGGCGACGCCCCCAGGGCGACCTGTTCGTGCTCGCCTTCGATCACCGCCGGCAGCTCGAAGAACTGGTCGATGAAATGGGCAAACCTCGCGCGGCCATCGCGACGTTCAAGAAGCTCATCGCGGCAGCAGTGGATCGCGTTGCCGCGGACCCCGGTGTTACCGGAAACCTTGGAATGATCGTCGACTCGCGGCATGGTACGCCGGTGCTCGAGAAGCTGACTCATTCCAACACCTGGGTCGCGCGTCCCATCGAACTACCCGGATCTCGTCCGCTGAATTTCGAAGGAACG
>Ga0190271_10000414_pt1 | contig 21876 bp, 19 predicted proteins | sample Popmic356T_FD_133747 | JGI IMG/M metagenome (GOLD analysis project Ga0190271, IMG submission 133747) | Populus adjacent soil microbial communities from riparian zone of Weber River, Utah, USA - 356 T | ecosystem: Environmental > Terrestrial > Soil > Riparian zone | place: USA: Utah | collected...
GCCAGCGCCGCCCGGTCGGCCGCGTCGGCCTCCAGCAGGTCTGGCTCGGAGGCGGCGGGAGAGATGGCGGCAAGACGCGTGCGAACCGCCTCCAGCTTCCCCCGGTTGCGTCCGACCAGGGCCCAGCGCAAGCCCTCGGGCGCGTTAGCCGCCAGGTACTCGGCGGTCAGTCCACCGGTGAACCCGGTCGCTCCGCACAGCGCCAGGTCGTATTGCCGCTCGGCCATCGCCGCATTCTGTCAGCCTTGGCCACCCAGCCAACCCGGCGGGTGGCACCACCGGTCGCTACGGCCGAGCGCACATCACATAGGCGCGAAAGTAGAAGGTGGCGTTGGTGTCGTTCTGCATCGCGACCAGCCAGCCATTGGCGGCACTGCCGTCGGCCGGCGCCGGATAGTCAAACCCACCCTCGCCTGGCTGCTCGACGCTGGGCCGATCGGCCTGGATCGTGTATTCGGAGCTTTCCGGTCCGTCGAGAAAGTCGAAGCCGCCGCCGACGACCCGCTCGCCGGGCAGGCAGCGGGCGTTGGATCGGTCGTCTTCGCCTTCCTTCGGCTTCCCGGTCTCCCCGGCACGAATGACGACATCGGTCGCGCCGGGAGCGCCGGGCGCTCCCTGGGCCCCGCGCGGCCCGACCTCGCCCACCGGCAGCTGCCCCGGCTTGAAGTCGCCGGCCGAGAGCGACCCATTCTTGACCTTGGACCCGGTGACGGCGTTGCGCTTCAGCTGCTTGGTGCCGACGGACCCCTGCGCGAGCTGGTCGGCCGCGAAGGCGGCACCGCCGCCCAGGGCCAGGAACAGGGCCAGCGTCGCGATCACGTTCGCGTAGGTCAACCTCGGTCGCAGCTTCGCCATCTCGATTCCCCAATCCGGTCGTTTTTCGGTGGACAAGGCCACCTGTTTCGACCGCCCGCCGCCTCGACTCGACTTCTGGCAGCGAGATCCCAGCGACGAGAGCTACGAGGAGGTGCGGCGCTGCTGCTGAACCAGCCACCAGTCGACGACGTAGCCGCCGAAGGGCAGAACGGCGCCGACCAGGATCCAGAAGGTGGTCGTCCAGGACCAGCCCTGACTCACACGCAAGTTCAGCGCCATCACGCAGTAGGCGATGAAGAGGACGCCGTGGATCGGGCCGAGGATCTGCACCCCGAGCTCCCCCTCCCCCTGGCGTTTGAGGAAGGAGGCGACGAGAAGAGCGAGGAAGCTCGTCGCCTCGGCGAGAGCTACGTAGCGCATGGCCTTCACGCCGGGCAACCTAACGGAAACGAGAAGCGGCCGATCGGCACCGTCGAGCCCGTGCGGCCTCCCCTCCTCCGACCGCGGGCGACCCTATTGTGGCCCGCCCTTGTACGACCCCTCCCAGCATCTAATCGGCGGCCGAACGCGTGCCCAATCGCTTCCGGATTGGCCCGATGCCCGACCCCTCCGCTCGTGGCAGGAGAAGGCGACCGAGGCCGTGCGAGCACACTCAACCACCAGCTTCCTGGCCTCAGCTACGCCGGCGGCCGGCAAGACCACCTTCGGCCTGCACATCGCCCACCGGATGCTGAGCGCTGGGTTCGTCTCGCGCGTGGTCGTTGCCGGCCCGACCACCCATATCTGCCGCCAGTGGGCCGCCGACGCGGGCCGCTACGGCATCGACCTCGAGCCGAACAGGCCAAACTCGGACGGGCCGGAGTCGGCCGACTTCCACGGCGTCGCCGTCACCTACCAGACGATCGCGGCCGGGCCGGACATGCACCGGCTGGCCGCCGGCCGCCGGCCGACCCTGCTGATCGCGGACGAGCCGCACCACATGGGCGATCTCGCCGCCTGGGGCCTGCAGACCCGCAAGGCCTTCGACGGCGCCCGCTTCCGGCTGCTTCTCTCCGGCACGCCCTTCCGCTCCGACAACTCGGCCATTCCCTGGGTCACCTACGACGAAGACGGCCTCAGCCGGGCCGACTACGCCTACGGCTATCCGCAGGCCTTGGTCGACCGGGTATGCCGCCCGATCACCTTCCTGCCGTATGACGGCGAGATGGAATGGATTTCGGACGGTCGGCTGCGCAGCGCCGACTTCGACCTCGTCTTGCCGGCGGCGGAGGCAGCCCGGCGCCTGCGGACGGCGCTCAGCCCGGAGGGTGAGTGGATGGGCGAGGTGCTGCGCGACGGCGACGCCAGGCTGAGCGAGGTGCGCGCCGACGGGCACCGTGACGCGGGCGGCCTGGTCATCGCCTCCGATCAGGATCACGCGCGGGCAATCGCGGCGCGGCTCGCGTCGGTCTCGGGGGAGCGACCGGAGCTGGTGATGAGCGACGAGCCCGGCGCCAGCCGGCGCATCGCCGATTTCGCCTCCTCCGACCGGCGCTGGCTGGTCTCGGTCCTGATGGTCTCCGAGGGCGTCGACATCCCCCGCCTGCGGGTCGGCGTCTATGCGACGGCGGCGCGGACCGAGCTCTTCTTCCGCCAGGTGGTCGGTCGCTTCATCCGCACCACCCCGAAGCCGCGCCGTCAGATGAGCTACCTCCTGATGCCGGCCGACCCGCGGCTGAAGGCACTCGCCCACGAGATCGAGCTGGAGCGCCGTCACGCGCTCGACCTCTTGCCGGACGCCGAGGAGGAAGAGGGCGAAGAGCTCGACGACCTCAGCCCGGAGCCGGGCGAGCCGGGTGGGGGCTTCGCCGCCCTCAGCTCGGGTGACGCCGAACTGGACGAGGCGATCATGAGCGAGACCGCGCTCCAGCTCTTCCCGACCGACGACCCCAAGCCGGCGGCGATGAAGGCGACTGCCCTCGCCAGGCCCGAAGCCGCGCCGGAGGACCTCGAGCCCGAGCGGGAGTCGGCCTACGCGACCCGAGAGCGGCTGCGCGGCGAGCGCCGGCAACTGGTCGCCGACGTCGCCCGTCGCACCGGCAAGTCGCATCGGGAGGTCCAGGCCCGCGTCAATCGCGACACCCGGACGCGCTCGGTCACCAGCGCCACCATCGAGCAGCTCGAGCGCGGCAACGCGCTGCTGCGCCGCGAGCTGTGGCGGTGAGATCCACTCTTGCGGCTCGGCGGGAGACTCGCGCTCCGTGCCTTAACGAAAGTTCCGAGGGGATACTCTTGCGGACGTGCGCGTTGAGGGCTGGGGAAACCGAGGGTTGCTGTGCTGCGTCGCGCTGCTTGTAAGCCTTGCCCTTCCGAGCGCAGCGTCGGCCGCATGCACCCTGGGCGCGACGCTCGCGAAGTACGACGACGAGGCCACGATGCTCGCCGGAGGCGGTGGCACCTTCGTTCAGGATTCGCAGTGGGTCGCGCAGGCAATGGGGGACTGAACGCTTACGCGAATAGCGCCGTTTGCAGGGATTTCGTAGCGACGCGGTAGACGGCCGCGCCGGGCGCTGCCCCCGGTCGGATGGTGCAGGTCCAGGAGGGCGCGGATGGTCGTCGTCTTGCCGGCGCCGTTGGGGCCGAGAAAGCCGAAAACCTCGCCGGGGGCGACCGCGAAGGTGACGTCCTCGATGCCACGGTGGCGGCCGTAAAACTTCGTCAGCTCCTCTGCCTCGACGTCGGGACGCTCACCGCTCGGCCGATCTCCTGACGACCTCCGGGCCGAGCGCAATCCAGGCGAGGACGAGCGGCCAGAGCCGGCCCCGGGCGATGTTGTATTCGGCGGTCAGCTCGCGCCAGGACTTCCTCGCCACCAAGCGACCGAAGACGAACTCGAAGGTGACGGTCAAGCCGAGCCAGGCGCCGCCGACCTTCAGGGCCTCGGATCGCCGTCCAAGCGGCCAGCGCCGCTGCAAGAGCCGGAAGTACGCGGCGAAGGCGGCGACCGCGGTCAGCGCGGAGAGCCGGTTGGCGCTCGCATCCCCGAGCCGGCGGCCGTAGGTAGCTTCGCGAGCGACCCCGTTGCCGACGCCGATGGCGGCGCCACCGATCCAGGCGAGCAACCACCTTTGTCGGAGCGTTCGCGCGAATCGCACCGTGGGATTATGGATCAGCAGATGCGATCGATCACCAACGGAGCGCCCCGGAGTGGAGGCGTGGAGAAGGATCTGCTCGGGGTAGCGGTCGAACATGCCACCGCCGCGGTGCCGAAGGCGAGCCCTGCGCAAACGATCGGCGAGGTACGCGACGCGATCGTCGGCACGTCCTACGAGTCGGCCGTCGACGTCGCCGTTCTCGCCGGGGACAAGCTTGTCGGACTGGTTTCGATCGAGGGGCTATTGGCCGCCGACCGCGAGACGACGATCACGTCGCTGATGGACCCCGACCCTCCCGTGGTCGCTCCCGGAGAGGACCAGGAGGTGGCGGCCTGGCTGATGTGCCGGAGGTCGGAGGAGAGCATCGCGGTAGTCGATGCGGACGGGCACTTCGTCGGCCTGATCCCTGCCAGCCGGATGCTGGAGGTGCTGCTCGCCGAGCACGACGAGGACATGGCCAGGATCGGCGGCTTCCTCGCCGGCAGCGGCCGGGCGCGCCGCGCCGCCGAGGAGTCGGTCGCCCGGCGCCTGCAGCATCGGCTGCCCTGGCTGCTGATCGGCCTGCTCGGCGCGATGGCCTCGGCGCTGCTGGTCGGCGCCTTCGAGGAGGAGCTCGACAAGAAGGTCGTGCTCGCCTTCTTCGTCCCCGCGGTCGTCTACATGGCCGACGCGGTTGGCGGGCAGACGCGGGTGGTGCTGATCCGCGGCCTCTCCGTCGGCGTCGCGATCCGCGGCGTCGCGCGCACGGAGCTGATCACCGGGGCGATCGTGGGCGCTGTCGTCGGCGCTGCCTTCGTGCCGTTTGCCCTGATCGGCTGGGGCGACGGCGGCGTCGCCGCGGCGGTTGGCCTCGCTCTGTTTGCGAGCTGCGCGATCTCGACCGTCGTGGCGATGGCTCTGCCCTGGGCGTTTCAGCGCTTCGGCGCCGACCCGGCCTTCGGGTCGGGCCCGCTGGCGACGGTGATCCAGGACCTGCTCTCGATCGCCGTCTACCTGGCGATCGCGCTGCCGCTCGCGACCTGAGCGGACGCCCCTCCTGGCGCTGCCCTGAGTCAGACGCCGAGCAGAAGGCTGAGCGCGAGCATCAGGGCGGCGCCGGCGAGGATTCCGACGCCGGGGCCGACGCGGGCACGGCCGGCGAAGGCCGTTGGCAGCATCTCGACCACGATCAGCGCCAGCATCGCGCCGGCGGCGAAGGCGAAGGAGAGCGGCAGCAGGCCGCCGATCTCCTCCACCGCGAGGAAGGCGACGAGGGCGCCGACCGGCTGCGGGGCGCTGGTCGCCACCGCGGCCCAGAACTGCCTGCCGCGGCCGAATCCCGCCTCTGCCATCGGGATCGCCACGCTGGTCCCCTCGGGGATGTTCTGGATCGCGATCGCGAGGATCACGAACAGGCTCAGCCCCGCCCGGTCGGAGGCAAAGGCGGTGCCAATCGCGAAGCCCTCGGGCAGGCTGTGGACGAAGAGGACGAGGAAGACGAGGGCCGAGGTGCGGGCGCCCGGGCCGGTGTGACCCATGAAGCCGGCGTCCGGGCTGAACCGTCGGCGGGCAATGGCAAGGAAGGCGATGCCGACCGCGAGGCCCCCGAGCACCTCCACCGTCGAGCCTTCTTCGCTCGCCGGGATCAGCAGGCCGGCGACAGCGGCCACCCCCATCACCCCGGCGGCGAAGCCGAGCAGGGTCGGCGCCAAGGCGGCGGCACGCGAGCCGAGCAGGAACACCGGCACCGCCCCTAGGCCGGTGGCGAGGGTGGTGCCGCAGGCGGCCAACAACAGGATCACTACCTCGGGCATCAGGGTGGAAGCTAACCTCGCTGTCGGTGCCCGAGCTGAGCGAAGCCGAACTTGACGGTCTCCTTGCCTACTGGGAGGCGGCCAACTACCTCACCGTGGCCCAGATCTATCTGCAGGACAACGCGCTGCTGCGCGAGCCGCTGGCGCCGGAGCAGATCAAGCCGAGGCTGCTCGGCCATTGGGGCACCTCCCCCGGCCTCAACCTCGTCTACGCCCAGCTGAACCGGCTGATCCGCGAGACCGGCCAGGAGGTGCTCTATGTCGCCGGCCCCGGCCACGGCGGCCCGGCCCTGGTCGCCAACGTCTACCTCGAGGGCACCTACTCCGAGGTCTACCCGGAGGTCTCCGCCGACGCGGCCGGCCTGCGCCGCCTGGTCCGCCAGTTCTCCACCCCGGGCGGGATCCCCAGCCACGTCAGCGTCCCCACCCCGGGCTCGATCCACGAGGGCGGCGAGCTCGGCTACGCGCTCGTCCACGCCTTCGGCGCCGCCTTCGACAACCCCGATCTGCTGGTCGCCTGCGTGATCGGCGACGGCGAGGCGGAGACGGCGCCGCTGGAGGGGGCATGGAAGGGCGTGCGCTTCCTCAACCCCGCGCGCGACGGTGCCGTGCTGCCGATCCTGCACCTGAACGAGAACAAGATCTCCGGGCCGACGGTGCTGGGACGGGCGCCCGAGGGGGAGATCGCGCAGCTGCTGGCCGGGCACGGCTATGACTGCCGGTTCGTCTCCGGCTCGAACCCGCGCCAGGTCCACCGCGAGTTCGCCGCCGTCCTGGCGGATTGCCACGCTCAGATCGCGGCGATCAAAGAGGACGCCAGGTCCGGCAGCGGCGGCGCCGGGCGCCCGCGCTGGCCGGCGATCGTGCTGCGCACCCCCAAGGGCTGGACCGGCCCCAAGGAAGTCGACGGAGTCCCGGTCGAGGGGACCTTCCGCGCCCACCAGGTGCCGCTCAAAGGGGTGCGCGAGAACGCGGAGCACCTGGCGATGCTGGAGCGGTGGATGCGCAGCTACCGGCCGCAGGAGCGCTTCGACGCGCAGGGACGTCTGGTGCCCGGGCTGGCGGCGCTGGCGCCGGAGGGGGAGAAGCGGATGGGCGCGACGCCACACGCCAATGGCGGCCGCCTCCTGGCGCCATTGGAGATTCCCGACCCGTCCACATACGCGATCGAGGTCCGCGAGCCCGCCACCGAGCACGCCGAATCGACCAAACGACTGGGCGAGCTGCTGCGCGACCTCTACGTCGCCAATCCCGACAACTTCCGCCTCTTCTGTCCGGACGAGACCAACTCGAACCGGCTCGGCGCCGTCTTCGAGGCCTCAGATCGCTGCCTGATGGACGCCCAATCCGAGGACGAGCACGTCTCCCCCGAGGGGCGGGTGATGGAGGTGCTGTCCGAGCACAACTGCCAGGGCTGGCTGGAGGGCTACCTGCTGAGCGGGCGCCACGGCCTCTTCGCCACCTACGAGGCCTTCGCGATGGTCTCCGCCTCGATGGCGATCCAGCACACCAAGTGGCTGGAGGAGATGCGGCGGCTGGAGTGGCGCGCCCCTGTCGCCTCGCTCAACGTCCTGCTCACCTCGACCTGCTGGCGCAACGACCACAACGGCTTCAGCCACCAGGGACCGGGGCTGATCGACACCATGCTCAGCCTCCGCGGCGAGGTCGTCCGCATCTACTTCCCGCCGGACGCCAACAGCCTGCTGGCGGTCGCCGACCACTGCCTGCGCAGCCGCGACTACGTCAACCTGATCGTCGAGGACAAGCAGCCGCAGCTGCAGTACCTGGGGCTGGAGGAGGCGCGGGCGCACGCCGCTGCCGGCGCCTCGCGCTGGGAGTGGGCTGGCAACGACGGCGACGGGGAGCCCGACGTCATCCTCGGTTGCGTCGGCGACGTCCCGACGCAGGAGATCCTGGCCGCCGCCTGGCTGCTGCGCCGCCACACGCCGGAGCTGAAGGTGCGGGTCGTCAACGTCATCGACCTGATGGTGCTCTTCCCCCGCGAAGCCCATCCGCACGGGCTCTCGGAGGAGCGGTTCGTCGAGCTCTTCGGCGAAGATGACGAGGTCGTGGTCGCATTCCACGGCTACGCGCGCGCCCTGCACCAGCTGCTCCACGGCCGCCCCCATCCCGGCCGCTTCCACGTCCGCGGCTTCAACGAGCAGGGGACGACGACCACTCCCTTCGACATGGTGGTGATGAACCGGATGAGCCGGTACCACCTGGCCCTGGAGGCGCTGCGCCGGGCGCGCCGGGCGCCGGGCGGCGCGGCCGAACTGGAAGCCCACTGCGAGGAGATGCTTGCCCGCCACCACGACTACGTGCGCGAGCACCTCGAGGACATGCCCGAGGTCCGCGACTGGACCTGGGACCAGGCCTGACGGTGGCGCCCCCGCCCGGCCGCATCCTCACCGTCAACGCCGGCTCCTCAAGCCTCAAGCTCCGAGTGCTCGACGCGGCTGATGAGGTCGTCTGCGCCCGTGATGGTGAGGCGATCGGGGACGAGGCGGAGCTGTCCGGCGAGCTGGAAGCGATCCTCGAGGAGGGCGGTCCGATCGACGCGGCCGGCCACCGGGTCGTCCACGGCGGTCCCGACTTCACCGGCCCGACCGTGGTCGACCCGAGTGTCGAGGACAAGCTCGACCGCCTCGCCGACCTCGCCCCGCTGCACAACCCGCCCGCGCTCGCGGCGATGCGAGCGCTTGACGCCCTGCGCCCCGGCCTCCCCACCGTCGCCTGCTTCGACACCGCCTTCCACGCGACGATGCCGGCGGCGGCCTCGACCTACGCGGTTCCGGCCGCCTGGTCGGAGCGCTGGCCGCTGCGCCGCTACGGCTTCCACGGCCTCTCCCACGCCTACGCGAGCCGCCGCGCCGCCGAGCTGCTCGGCCGGCCGCCGGAGGAGCTGCGGATCGTCACCGCCCACCTCGGCGCCGGCGCCTCGCTGTGCGCGGTCAAGGGCGGCGTCTCCGTCGACACGACGATGGGCTTCACCCCACTCGAGGGCGTGGTGATGGCGACACGGTCGGGCACGGTTGATCCGGGCCTGCTGCTCTGGGTGCAGCGCCATGGCGGGATCGACAGCGATGAGATGGAGCAGGCGCTGGATCGCGAATCGGGGCTCCTCGCGCTGTCGAGGCGCTCCGGCGACATGCGTGAGGTGATCGCCGGGATCGAGCAGGGGGACGAGAGCTGCCAACTCGCCTTCGATGTCTACATCCACCGCCTGGCAGCAGGCCTGGCGGCGATGGCCGCGGCAATGGACGGGCTCGATGCCGTCGTCTTCACCGGCGGGGTCGGGGAGGGCTCTGCGCAAGTTCGCGAAGCCGCGGCGAGCGCCACTTCGTTCCTGGGCGTCGCGATCGACGGAGCTCGCAGCCGCGGCGCGACGGCTGACACGGTTCTCTCGCCGGCGGACGCGGCGGTGGCGTCTGTGCTCGTGGCCGCGCGCGAGGATCTCGAGATCGCCGGCCAGGTGCGCGACACCGTCCTACCACCGGGTCACCGCCGTTAGAGAGACCTGCCGCTTGACCCGAGGCCAGCGATTCTCCTCCAGTCCGCACTTTGAACCCAAGAGCGCGCCCTCGGCCACCAGCAGACCAATCCAGGAAAGCAAGGCGGTCTTTTCTACGGCGCATCTTCTGGGGAACACAGTCAACCTCCAGATCCCCTCAGGATCACCGAATTCGCTTCAGGTTCGATTTCGCGGAGTCGATGTTTGCAACATGACGCTTCTCCCTCGACGGCGCTCTGGTGCGAGCACCTAACCCACCACATTCGCGAGACAGTGTCGCTCGCGGGTCGGTGGGTAGGTGCTTCCCATCACTCAGCGCTGGTCGGACTCGATCTCGCCTCTCTCCAGCGCCTGGACGACCGCCTCGGTTCGCGTCCTTGCCTGCAGCCTCCCCATCCCGTTGCGGATGTGGGTGCGCACCGTCTCGGCCGAAAGGACCAGCTGCGTCGCGATCTCCTCCCCGCTCAGCCCCTGGGCCAGCAGCGCGAAGACTTCCCGCTCACGTTTCGTCAGCAACCGCTCCTCGCCCTCGGCTACATCAAGAATCGCGGCGACTGCCGGGTCGACGTGGCGGTCCCCACGGGCAACGGCCCGCAGCGCATCGACCAACGGTCCCAGCCCCGCGGGCTTGAGGACGATGCCCTCGGCGCCGGTCCCGAGAGCGTCCGCAAGCGTCTCCCGGTCCTCGCTGCCGGTGTAGATCAGGACCTTCACCCCCGGATGCTCGATTCGTATTCGCTGAACGAGGCGGATGCCGCTCTGATCGGGTAGCTGGAGATCGACGACAGCGATATCGGGCTCATGCTCACCCACCGCCTCGATCGCATCCAGGGCGCTGTCGACGGCTGCCGCAACCTGCATGCCCCGTCGTTCGAGCAGCACCTCCAGCCCTTCGCGTAGAGCCACGTGATCGTCGACCAGCAGGACGGTCAGCATCCGTACTCCTCCCATCTCGAGTCTGACACATCGGGGCCGATCGACCCCGATCTCCCCGATCGGGGGTATGCAGTCCCGATCGGGGATGGCGATCTCTCACAGGTAAGCGACGGGCCTCCGGCCCCACGTCCACACCGCAAGAGAGGTCAAAGTGAAAAACCGAGAAGGATCGTTTTCTGTCCGCGCACTGATGCTTGTCACGTCGCTGCTCTTCGTGTTCAGCCTCACCGCCACCGCGCAGGGGGCCAGCGGCGGCGTCAGCTCCGGCTCGCACAGCAAAGCTCGACACGGTCACGTCAGCGGCAAGGGCCCGGTCGCAAAGGCGGCATTGCAGAGCACCAGCGAGAGACGGCGCACCTCCAGGCGCAAGCCGAAGCCCACTCCAACTCCCGCTCCCGCCCCGGCCCCTCAGCCCGCACCGGAGCCGACGCCTACTCCGGAGCCCACCCCTGTCCCAACCCCAACCCCAACCCCGGAACCCACTCCTGTCCCGACGCCGACCCCGGAACCCGCTCCTACCCCCACCCCGGCACCGGCCCCCTCTCCGGTCCCCTCCTCCGACATCCTCTTCTCCGGCATCAGGATCAGCGACTTCGCGTCGAACCAGTCGGCCCCGGGGGCTATCACCCAGGTCACCGACCCCCTCGGGAGCGGTGAGTCGGCGCTGAAGATGACGGTCAGCAGCAAAGACGTCGCGCCGATCACCCCGACCGAGAACCCACGCGCCCAGCTGCTCTCTCCCGACCTGATCAAATCCGGCAGTGAATTCTGGCTGCAGACGAAATTCCTGATCCCGGAGAACTTCCCCTCGGTACCGGGATGGATGTCACTGGTTTCGATCTACGGCGCCCCGTTCAACGGCTCCAGCCCCTGGCAGATCGAAGTCACCGGCAACAAGTTCACCTGGCAGCGCAACGGCAACTACAAATGGGACATCCCCTGGCAGGCACCGATGGTGAAGGGCCGCTGGGTGACGGTGCTCCTCCACGAGCGCTTCGCCAGCAACGGCTGGGTCGAAATGTGGATCGACGGCCAGCAGGTGAACTTCTTCTCTCCCGGTGGCTACAACCCGAGCAAACACGCGCCGACCACTCGCCTGGAAATGGCGACCATGGACTCGAGCAACAACGGCGGCGCCAACGCGGCGAAGATCATGCAGTACCGCCAGGCCGGGATGTTCGACTCCGGAACCGTTTACTTCGGGGCGCTGCGGCTTGGCAAAACGAAAGCGTCGGTCGGAGCATAGGCCGCTGCTCCGTGCGCGTCGGGGTGGCCCCTCCGCCCCGACGCACCTATCCTTTTGCTCGTCAGCTGGAGCGCGACCCTACGCCGCATCGGAGATCCGCTCCATCGCGTCCTCGAGAGGCTGCGGAGACGAGCGGCGACCTTGTCGGTCTGCCATGAGTACCGCTGCTGGGCGGCCGGCGTTCTCCTCGGTGATCTGGCACTCCAGCGCCGCCGGGATCAGCACGTCGCAGGACGTCTCCAGCATTCCCGAGCGAGTCGCCTCCGCTCCGCCCGCGTTGATACGGCACTGATACCTGCACACAGGCGGAATTGCTCCATGGCGCAGCGACGGTGGGTGGAAGTCAAACCCAACCAAGTCGCCCTCTTTGAAAGAGCGCAGAGGAGCAGTCATGCACCCCGACCTGCCCACCCCCCAGAACGTCCGCAGCTCGGGCGCTTTGATTGCCGCGAACTCCGACAACGGCGTTGCGATCTTCAGCGGATACGACCTGCAGCCCGGCGACGTCCGCAGCGGCAGAGTCATGATCGCCAACACCGGCTCCGAGCCGGGCCGGGTCAGGCTCACCGAGGCCGAGGCTTCCAACAGCTTCGCCGACGGCGAGCTGACCCTGATCATCGACGACATCACCGACCCCCATCCGGTGACCGTCTTTGCCGGGAGTGTCGGCGGCCTCCCCTCTGCGGGAATCGACCTTGGCTGCTTCGAGCCGGGCCAGTCGCGCCGGTACCGCTTCCTCATCATGCTCGGTCTCAACGTCTCCAGCTCTGGCCAGGAGAGGGGCGCCGGGGCCGCCTACGAGTGGGACTTCATGGCGGAGGGAGAAGCCGGCACGCTCAGCTGCGCCAGCTTCAGGCAGGAGCGATGACCCCCTCCGGCTCCGATACGGGATTGATACCGGGAGGCCACCGGAACCGATCTCTACGGCCCGCAGAGTGCTTGGTGCAAGCCAATCCACTCCAAAAGGAGCCTCACATGCGTTTCCTTCTCAACAACCCGCGGCGCTCACTCGTCGCCCTGATCACGGCCCTGGCGGCCGTCGCCGCGACCGTCGGATCGGGAGCCGACTTCGGTTCCCACAGCGCCAACCCGGCGAACACGTTCAGTTCCGGCACCCTGGTCCAGTCCAACTCCAAGAGCGGCGTGGCGGTCGTCACCGGATCGAACCTGAAGCCCGGCGACGTCCGCAGCGGCGAAGTCACCATCACCAACACCGGTTCCCTCGCCGGCACCTTCAAGCTCAGCGAGACCAACGCCTCCAACGGCTTCGGCGCCGGCGACATGACCCTGAAGATCGACGACGTCAGCGGCAAAACGCCGGTCAGCGTCTACAGCGGCGACATCGGCAAGGTCGCGGCCGGTGGCATCGGTCTCGGCAGCTACGCCGCCGGCGAAGCGAGGACCTACCGCTTCACCGCGACGTTCGCGCAGGGTTCGCCCAACAGCGACCAGGGCAAGGTCGCCGCGGCGGACTACGAGTGGGACGCGGCACCCACCCAGTGATCGCGCTCAAGGCAATCCGGACGGCGGCCATCGTTGCGATGGCCGCCGTCTGCCTGGCCCTCGGCGCCGGCACCGCGGTGCCGGCGGCGCTCGGGCTTGAGCACTACGTAATCGTCGGCGGCTCGATGGACGGCACCATCGACCGCGGCTCCGTCGTCTTCGAGCGCCCGGTGCCGACCACCGCGCTGAGGGTCGGCGACGTGATCACCTACACGCCGCCCAGCGGCCCAGACAGCAGCCACCTCGTCACCCACCGCATCTTCACGATTGGCAGGGCGCGGGGGGGCGAGCGTCTCTTCCGCACCAAAGGAGACGCCAACGCCGCTCCCGACCCCTGGCGCTTCACCCTCGACCAGCCACGGCAGCCGCGGGTCGTCGGCCACGTCCCCTACGTCGGCTACGCGCTGGCCGCCCTGGAGATCCGCTGGGTGCGGATGCTCGCGATCGGGCTGCCGGCACTGGCGATCGCGATCTCCGTTCTCGCCGGACTGGTCCGCGAGGCCCGCGAAGAGCGTTCGATCGAAGCCGAACTGGACGCAGAGGGATATCTGAGCTGATCTCATGAGAAGCGCCCGCCGACACCACGCTTCGCCCATCCTGCGCCTACTGGCGGTCGCGGGCCTGCTCGCTGCGCTCCTCGCGGCGGGCAGCAACTTGTCCGGCGCCGACTACAACGCCGCCTCGGCCAATCCCCGGACCGTGGTGGCCAGCGCCCCCGACTGGGTGCCACCGACGGTCTCGCTGCACGACCCCGGCGCGGCGATCCGCGGGGTCGTGAGCGTCAGCGCAACCGCCGAGGACACCTACGGCACCGGCGTCGCCTCGGTACGGGTCCAGCGGGCCCTCGCCGGCAGCGGCGCCTGGGTCAACGTCTGCACGACCACCACCGCCCCCTACTCCTGCAACTTCGACACGACCGCGCTCGCCAACGACTACTACGACCTGCGCGCGGTCGCCACCGACGCCGCCGGCTACATCGCCAGCGACGACGTCGCCGACGTGCAGATCGACAACCTGGCGCCAACCGTCTCGATCACCGACCCGGGCTCGAAACTCTCCGGCGTGGTCACGCTCAACGCCGAGGCCGCCGACGCCGACTCCGGTGTGGCGTTGGTGACGATCCAGCGCGCCGCGTCGGGCTCGACCGCCTGGACCGACGTCTGCACCGTCGCCACCGCTCCTTACTCATGCCGCTTCGACACCCGCACCGTCGCCGAAGGCTCCTACGACTTCCGTGCCGTCGCCGCCGACGTCGCCGGCAACACCCGGGCCTCGGCCACGGTCCAGAACCGCCGCATCGACAACACCGTCAGCTCCGTCTCGCTCGAGGACCCCGGCGCCTACCTGCACGGCACCGTGACGCTGTCGGCCAATGCCTTCTCCGGCGCCGGCGTCACCGCGGTGACGATCCAACGCGCACCGTCGGGCAAATCCACCTGGACCGACGTGTGTCGCCTCACCGCCACCCCTTACAGCTGTCCGTTCGACACGACCGCCGTGACCGACGGCGCCTACGACCTGCGCGCGGTGATGGTGACCGGCAGCGGCAGCCAAATCACCTCGGCGCTCGTGTCCAGTCGCCAGGTCGACAACACCGAAACCCGCGCGGTCGACGTCCAGGCGCTCAACCGCAGCGGCGGCACCGCCGGCCGCCTCGAAAGCGGCGACAGCCTCACCTTCGCCTACAGCGAGCAGATCGCCCCCTCCTCGATTCTCCCAGGCTGGAGCGGCACCGCGCCGGCGACGATCTACCTCCGCCTCCGCGACGGCAACCTGGTCGGCACCGGCGGCGCCGGCGACACGCTTCAGTTCTCGACCGACTCGGCTGGGGCCTCGCCGCTGCGACTGGGCAGCGTCAACCTCCACGGCGACTTCGTCAAGAACAACAAGACCTCGATCTTCGCGGCGACCATCGCTGCTTCGACCCGCACGGTCGGATCGAGCAGCGTCTCGGAATTCACGGTGACGGTCGCCGCGCTCGCTTCCGGCGGAGCGCTGAAGACGGCTGCCGCCGGGCAGATGACCTGGGCTCCCTCGGCCGCCGCCACCGACCTCAGCGGCAACCCGTGCTCGACCGCGCCGGTCACCGAGAGCGGCGCCCTCGACCGCGACTTCTGAGTCCCTCAGTCGACCTCGGGCGGCAGGTAGCGATAGCCGAACCCGCGCACCGTCTCGATTGCCTCCGCCTCCCCGAGCTTCTGGCGCAGGCGGCTGACGTAGAGCTTCGCCTGCTCGGGCTGGACAAGCGGATCGCGCCATGCCATCTCGATCAGCTGGTCGGGGCTGAGCACCTGCCCGGGATGCCTGACGAAGGAGGAGAGCAGGCGGAACTCCAGCGGCGTCAGCCGCACCTCCTCGCCACGCTGGGTCACAACGCGATGCTCCTGGTCGACGGTGAGCCGGCCGTCGACGTAGAAGTCAGTTCGGTCGCCGTCGATCTCGCTCCCCCGGCGGGACCGGCGCAGCAGCGCCTCGACCCGAGCCGGCAACTCCTGGCGCCCGAACGGCTTGGTCAGGTAGTCGTCGGCGCCGCCCCGCAGCGCCCGCACCTTGTCGACCTCCTGATCGTGGGAGGTCAGCATCAGCACCGGCATCTCCCCCAGCTCGCGGATCCGCTCCAGCATTCCCCAACCGTCGAGGTCGGGCAGGTTGACGTCGAGGATCACCAGGTCCGGGCGCTCGGCGAAGAGCATCTTCAACCCCGTGGCGGCGTCGGCGGCAACCGACACCGTGTGCCCCCAGCCGGCGAGCACGCTCTCGACCAGCTCGCAGAGGACGGGGTCATCGTCGATCACGAGGAGCTTGGCGCCGCCGCCCTGGCTCGTCGTCATTGCTCGGCCCCCAGGATCTCGTCCAGCTCCGCCGGTAGCGCCATCGGGTCGAACGGCTTGCCGATCACACCCGCGGCACCGATCTGGCGCAGGCGCTCACGGTCGGCCGGCTGCAATTTGGCGGTGAGGAAGACGACCGGGACCCCGGCGGCGAGCGGACCGTCGCGCAGTCGCCGCATCGTCGTCGGCCCGTCGAGGCCCGGCATCATCACGTCGAGGAGGATCAGCGAGAACGGCCCTTGGGTCGCCGCCGCCTCGATCGCCTCGCCACCGGAGGCGACCGGGACCACCTCCCAATCGCCGACCCGCTCCAGGCTCAACTGCGCGATCTCACGGATCGAGTCCTCGTCATCGACGAGCAGCATGCGACGCCTCATCTCCCCGCCTCGCCGGCGAGCGCAAGCGTGAAGCGGAAGGTCGCGCCCTCGCCCTCGCGGCTCTCGGCCCAGATCCTGCCGCCGTGGTGCTCGACAATGCTGCGGGCGATCGCCAGGCCCAGCCCGGTGCCGCCCTTCTCGCGCGCATCGGAGGCATCCACCTGGACGAAGCGCTCGAAGATCGCCTCCAGGCGATCGGCGGGAATTCCCCGGCCACCATCGTGGATCGAGAACACCGCGTCACCACCAGACCGCTCCACGCCCACCTCGACCGAGCCGCCGCGAGCGGAGAACTTGATCGCGTTGCCGATCAGGTTGGTAAGCGTCTGCACGATCCGGTCGGGGTCGGCGGCGACCTCGAGATCCGCGGCCTGAGCCCGGATCTCGACCCCGGCGGCGTCGGCGACCGCCTGGATCACGTCGATCGACTGCTCGACCAGCACCGCCGCCGGCACCGACTCGAGCTCTAGGCCGGTGTGGCCGGAGTCGATCCGCTCCAGATCGAGGATGTCGTTGATCAGCCGCACCAGACGGTCGGTGTTGGACACAGCGGTGGTCAGCATCTGGCCGGCCTCCGCCGGCAGGTCACCCATGACCCCGCCCTCGAGCAGGCCAAGCGAGCCCCGAATCGCGGTCAGCGGCGTGCGCAGCTCGTGCCCGACCACGGAGACGAACTCGTCCTTGACCCGCTCGGCCTCCTTGCGCCGGGTGATGTCCTCCAGCATCCCGATCGCGAAGCGCGGCGCACCGGAGTCGTCGCGCAGGATCGAGACCGTGAGCGAGCCCCAGACGAAGCTTCCGTCCTTGCGCAGGCAGCGCAGCTCGCGGCCGATGTAATCCTCGCCGGCAGCCACCGCCGCGCCCATCTCCGCCAGGTCGCCGCGGTCGTCGGGGTGGGTGAGGAGCGAGAAGTCGTCGCCGCGAAGCTCCTCCAGCGAGTAGCCGACGGTCTTCGAGAAAGCGGCGTTGATGTCGACGATGCACGGCCTGCCGCCGTCGAAGGCGCTGAAGGCGATGCCCACTCCGGCATGGTCGAAGATGCCGCGGAAGCGGCGCTCGCTCTCCCGCAGCGCGGTTGCCGCGCGCTCGCGCTGGCCAACGTCCTGGCCGACCGCGATCAGCACGCGCTCGCCGCCGAGCTGGGCGTCGGTGACGACCATCTCCAGGGGGAAGGTGGCACCGTCGCGGCGCACCCCGGTGAGGGTGCGACGGCGGCCGATCGCGCTCCTGCCCTTGCTTCCGTCGACCCCTAGGAGGGGTGCCATCTCCGCCCACTCGACACCCTCGAAGAGAGAGTCGACGGGCTTGCCTTCGAGCTCGCCGGGCGCGACCTGGAAGGCCTCCTCAGCGGCGGGATTCACCCAGACGATCTGCCCTCTCTCGTCGAAGGTGACGATGCCGTCGGCGACGCTCTCGACGATCGTTCGCACCCGCTCTCGCAGCTGCACCAGCTCGCGCTGGGCGACGTACTGCCGGCCTACGGTGAGCGCGCCCAGCACGATCACGAGGATCAGAAGGCTGAGGTCGGGGAAGAACTTGTCACGCCACTGGGTCCCGATCAGCACCGCGCTGCCGGCCAGCAACGCCAGCAGCGGCAGGCGGCTAACGCGCAGGCCATCGGCGGCGCGACTGACGGCCTGGGCGCCGGCGCTCGCGGCGGCGGTCGAGCGCTGGCTCGCGGCCGCGAGGACGAAGGGAACCGCCATCAGCACATACAGGGTGTCGACCGGATCGCCGGGGGCGTAGCTTCCGTGCAGCTGCTGGTGGCCGTAGACGGTGTCGGCGGCGATCAGCATCAGCAGACCGACCGTCACCGACCTCAGCGGCAGGCGCAGTGCCTCGGGGTAGCCGCGCACGAGCACCAAAGCGAGCGCCCCGAGCAGGACCAGGTCGCCCACCTGGTAGGCGATCGTGACCCCGGTCTCGAGGAAGGAGCCGGCGCTCTCGGTGACGGCGTGGCCGAGGTCGAAATACCAGATCGCGGCGCCGCCTCCGACCACGACGGTGGCGGCGTCGAGAGCGCTCTGCAGGCGCTGCGAGCGGGTGCTGGGACCGGTCGGAGTCCGCAGCAGCGCCAGGGCCAGCAAGGGGTAAAACGCGAGGAAGAAGAGGTCGGCGACAGACGGGAAGGTCGGATCGTCGAGAACGATGTCGTAGAGGCCTAGAACCAGGTCGGCGAGGAGCTCCATCCCCCAGCCCAGCATCACCAGGGCCCAGAACGACCGCAGCCAGGGCACCTCCTCGCAGCGGCGGCAGGCGTGCCAACAGGCGTAGATCACGAGGGCGTCGATCGGCGCCAGAAAGAGGATCTGCAGCTTCTCGGTCTCGCCGGGGATCCAGTCGACGGCGAGCCAGCTCGCGTAGACGAGCAAGAAGGCGAGGAGAGCGAGGAGCTCGGGTCGGGACCGCATCAGCTTCCGGGCGCCCGACCGACTGCTCGCGAAGCCGCCCCTCAAGACCGCCACTCCGGTCCCGTTAGAAGGTTTGGATTGCCTCAAGAAGCCTTGAACCCCCTTCAGGGCGGGCCTTCCGGTGCCGATTCCGGAGGCATGACCAATCACGAGGCGGCGGCGCCAGAACTCCCCTGCAACCGGCCCAGAGATCTATCAGCTTGGATCTTGATCGCCGGTCTGGTCGCCGTCGTCTCGCTGGTCCTGCTCCTACCGGCGGCCTTCGTCCCCTCCCTGGCGAAGGCCGCCGGCAACCCTCCTGAAAACAGCCACCACGTCCACGGTCATCGAGATGGCCGTCGGGTCGGTGGCACCATGGATGGCGCGCGGCCGGCATCCGACCGGGCGCCATCCACCCCTCTTCCATTGCTGGTGCGTCCGGCCACCGGCAAGGACCCGCGTTTCGCAAGCAGATCCCGCAATGGGTCCTGAAGCACCCGGCCCCACCGTGGCGGCCGGTCTGAACGAGATCTGGCAACGCACTCGCCCAGCTCTCCTCGCCCGGGTCGCGTCTGTCGAGCAGGCGACCCTGGCGACGGCGACCGAGGCGGAGATCGAGTCCGGCCGCACCGATTCCCACCGCCTTGCCGGCGTCCTCGGAACCTTCGGGCTGGACCGGGGTACGGAGCTGGCACGCGAACTTGAGCGCAGCCTGGACGAGCCGAGCGCCCGCGTAGCGACTGATACCAGGCGGCTTGTGGCCGAGCTGTGCCGGATGGTCGAACAAACGCGACCCTGACCTCACGGGTACACCGAGCGCAGTCGCGCTGCCTCCGCTACTCGAGCGATCGCCACCGCTTGGCCTGCCTCGCGCCAGCCGACGCCGTAGCGATCCGCCGCCTCGGCGATCCGCTCCATCGCTGCCTCCAGATGTCCGCGCAATCGAGTCGAGATCTCCTCCGCCTGCCATGAGTAGCGCTGCTGGTCCTGGGCCCACTCGAAGTAGCTGACCGTGACCCCGCCGGCGTTGGCGAGGAGGTCGGGGACGATCGGGATGCGGCGTTCGGCGAGGATCGCATCGGCCTCGGGGGTGGTCGGTCCGTTGGCGGCCTCGACGATCAGCCCGCAGTCGAGGCGGGGCGCGTTCTCGGCCGTGATCTGACACTCGAGCGCGGCCGGGATGAGGATGTCGCAGGAGGTCTCCAGCATCCCCCCGCGAGTCGCCTCGACGCCGCCCGGGAAGCCGCGCAGGAAGCGGTTCTCGGCGACCCAAGCGAGCGCCGCATCAACGTCGATCCCGGCAGGGTTGACGAGCCCGCCGGTGACGTCGCAGAGGGCGACGATGGTGGCACCGCGGTCATAAAGCTCCTTGGCAATTACCGCACCGACGTTGCCGAAGCCCTGGATCGCCACCCGGGAAGCAGGGATGCCCCGCCCCAGCCGTTCCATCATCGCCTCGGCGCAGATCGTCGCCCCCAGCCCGGTCGCGGCTTTGCGCCCCGCGGTGCCTCCGAGCACGACCGGCTTGCCGGTAACGATGCCGGGGGTCGAACGGCCGACGTGCTGGGAGTAGGTGTCCATGAACCAGGACATCTCCCGCTCGCCGGTCGCCATGTCGGGGGCTGGGATGTCCTGCTCGGGGCCGATCACCGGCACCAGTTCGCTGGCAAAACGGCGGGTGATCCGCTCCATCTCCGTAGCGGACAGGCGGTTGGGATCGCAGCGCACACCACCCTTGGCACCGCCGAACGGCAGGCCCAGCAGCGCGCACTTGAGGCTCATCCACAGCGCCAGCGCCGCGCACTCCCCGAGCGACACCCCGGGCGCGTAGCGGACCCCGCCCTTGGTCGGCCCGAGCGCGAAGGTGTGCTGGACTCGGTAGCCGGTCAGGCTCTGGATCTCACCGCTGTCGCGGCGGATCGGGAAGTTGGCGACGATCGCCCGCCGCGGCTCCAGCAGGCGCGCCCGCGCGTCGGCTTCGAGGTCGAGCAGGTCGGCGGCGCGGTTGAACTGGGTGACCGCGACCCGCCACAGCTCCGACCGCCACTCGCCCCCGGGCGCGACGTCGAAGGCCTCGGTATCGAGGACGCTGTCCCAGCCGCCCGCTCCCCGCCGCTCAATCCCAACCGCGGACTTTCCGTCCCGGTCACCCACGCAGCCAGAGCACCTCTTCGAGGTTGTCGAGTAGGGCATCGACCACCCCCGGATCGAAATGGGCCCCGCGACCTTCCTCCATGATCGCGACCGCATTCTCGACCGGTATCGCCCCGCGGTAACAGCGATCGCTGAGCAGGGCATCGAAGACATCGGCGACGGCAACGATCCGCCCCTCAAGCGGGATCTCCTCGCCGGCCAGGCCCTGGGGGTAGCCGCCGCCGTCCCAACGCTCGTGATGAGTCAGCGCCACCGTGGCCCCCATCTGCAGCAGCTCGCTGTTGGAGCCGGCGAGGATCCGATGGCCGACGACGGTGTGGCGCTCCATCACCACACGCTCCTCCGCCGTCAGCGGCCCATTCTTTTGGAGGATGCCGTCAGGCGTGGCAATCTTGCCGACGTCGTGCATCGGCGCCGCCGCCCGCAGCAGCAGCACGCGGTCGCGGTCGAGACCGAGGCGCTGGCCGAGGATGGCCGCCACCGTGGCCATCCGGTTGACATGCTCGCCGGTCTCGGCGTCGTGCATCTCGATCGCCTTGGCCAACCGCTCGACCGTCTCCTGGCGCGAGGCGCGCAGCTCCTCGATCGCCCATTCCTGCGCCGTCGCGAGCTCTTCCCGCAGTTCCTCGGCCTTCCTCTTGTCGGTGATCTCGGTTGAGATCCCCGAGATGCCGACGATGCCGCCGTCGTCGTCGACGTAGGGGAACTTGACGGTGAGAAAGGTCCGCTCCTCGGCGCCGACCGTGATCGTCTCCTCGGCCTCGTAGGTGCCGACGCCGTCCAGTACCTGGTGGTCGCTCTCGGACGCCAACCTCTCCGCCTCGGGCGACATGATCTCAGCGTCGGTGAGGCCGATCAGCTGGTTCGGCTCGAGGCCGGCCACCTCGTGGGCGACCCGGTTGGCAAGCAGGTAGCGGCGCTTGGCATCCTTGATGTAGACCGGAACCGGCGCCCTGTCCATCAGCGTCTGCAGCCGCTCCTCCAACGCTCTGCTGTGGGCCCTCTGAGCCAATTCGAGGTCGCGCTGGCGCAGCGCGTTCATCGCCGTGATCAACAACTGCCCCGGCCAGAACGGCTTGACCAAGTAGCCGTGGGCGCCCAGTTCGAAGGCCCGCTTGGCGACCGCGGAGTCGTCCACGCCCGTGACCAGGACGACCGCCGTGTCCGGGTGGTCGCGCACGA
>Ga0190271_10000415_pt1 | contig 21799 bp, 20 predicted proteins | sample Popmic356T_FD_133747 | JGI IMG/M metagenome (GOLD analysis project Ga0190271, IMG submission 133747) | Populus adjacent soil microbial communities from riparian zone of Weber River, Utah, USA - 356 T | ecosystem: Environmental > Terrestrial > Soil > Riparian zone | place: USA: Utah | collected...
ATTTTGTGATCTATCATACACAACGACATGTACATCAATTAAAGAATATGTATAGCCAGCTATATAACAATTGATTTTTAACTAAATTTATGAGAAACAACAGGCTTAACCTATTAAATCCCTATATCGGTAAATGGAAAACAGAAGGTTTAACAAAATCGGGTGATATAATTGCCGGAACAGATATCTACGAGTGGGTTGATGGTGGCTTTTTCTTAACACACCGGGTAGATATCCTATTCGGTAATAAAAATGTCCAATCTTTAGAAATCACACATTACGACGATATGGAAGATGTTTTTAGGTCGCAATCGTTCGATAATGCAGGTTGTATTTCGATATCTACCCTTAAAATTTACGATGATATCATTTTAATATTTGCTGATAAAGAAAGGTTTAAAGGGAATTTTAAAGCCAATACCATCGAAGGGATCTGGGAACAATTTGATGGCAAAAACTGGGTGCATTGGATGGATGTCAAATTAACAAAAATTTGATCATAACATCATGCTGAACCTGTATAAGCATTTAAAAAGCTGGTTAGATTTTGAAACAAGTTAAGGATGTCCGGTTTATGGGATTTGTCATTCTGAATGCAATGAAGAATCTTTATTAAGCAAGTTTTTAAGGTCAGTTTTTCATAGGTGAACGATTCTTCGCTGCGCTCAGAATGACAATTAAGATAATGGCCAGTATACAATGAAAATCTAAAAAAAAATATTATTTTTAATTATAAACCAAAATTAAACCACTATGAAAATTGCAATTATTATTGTGCGCGTGCTTTTAGCCGCTATGTATCTTTTTGCCTCTGTAAGTTTTTTCCTTCATTTAATGCCTAAGGAGGCACCAGTAATGTCGGCAGCTCAAAATACATTTATGTCGGGTGTAATGGCATCTGTTTATTTAATGCCCTTAATTAAAGTTACAGAGTTAATAGGTGGGATACTTCTGCTTATTAACCGTACAGCACCTTTGGCCGCATTGGTTATTTTCCCGGTTACCTTAAATATTTTTCTTTACCATGCATTTTTAGGTCCGAAAGATTTACCTATGGTTGGCGTGATGCTTATATTTAATTTATTTCTATTTTATGCGTATCGTGCTAAGTATCTGCCGATCGTTTCAAAGTAAATTTTAAATTTTTTAAAATTTCATACTTTTTCTCTTTATTTGGTGTTTCGATATAAGGTGTAATTCATTATCTTTAAAAACTAACTAGAAATAAAAAATATGAGAAAGTTCCCATTGTTAATGCTGCTTTTTTTTGCAGTATCGTTTTCTGCATTTGCACAAAACAAAGATGCTATTGTAGGCAAATGGCTTAATCCATCGGGTGAAGGACAAATAGAAATTTACAAAAAAGGCGAGAAATTTTTTGGGAAACTGGCCTGGATAAAAGAGCCAAATATAAACGGTAAGCCTAAACTGGATGTTAACAACCCTGATGCCAATCTGAAGAAACGTGCTTTATTAAATCTGGAAATATTAAAAGATTTTGTTTATGATGATGGCAAATGGACGGACGGAACGATTTACGATCCGAAAAGTGGTAAAACATACAGCTGTAACATGTCTTTAAAGAGCAACGATGTGTTAAATATCCGCGGATATGTAGGCATCTCACTTTTAGGACGATCTGAAACTTTTAGACGGGTAAAATAATTTATAAATGAAAAAATTAATATGGTGCCTTTTATTGGCACCTTTTTTTTGCGCTGCGCAGTCGTATTCCATAAAACCCTTAAATGAGCATACCAAAACCAGTTTACGCGGATTAAGTGTGGTATCAGATCAGGTTGCCTGGGTAAGCGGCAGTAATGGATCAGTGGGTAAAACTACCGATGGCGGTATAACCTGGAAATGGATAAAACCCAAAGGTTACGAAAAAATCGATTTCAGGGATATCGAAGCTTTCAACGATAAAGAGGCTATTATTGTGGGCATTGCTTCGCCGGCCTATATTCTGAAAACCATTGATGGTGGCGAAACCTGGACAGAAAATTATAAAAATGTAGATTCAGCAATATTTTTAGATGGTTTGAGTTTCTGGGATAAAAATAAAGGAGTCATTTTCGGCGACCCTATTAATGATAAAATGCAGTTGCTTAAAACGGTAGATGCAGGTAAAACCTGGGAGAATATCTCTTCAAATTTAAAAACCAGTTTAACCAAAGGCGAAGCCAGTTTTGCCGCCAGCGGAACAACCATTAAAACATTACCGGGTGGCAAAACCTGGATTGCTACTGGTGGAACAGTAGCTAACATTTACTTTTCACCCGATTATGGACAAAGCTGGCAGATATTTAAATGCCCTATTTTACAGGGCGAGGGGAGTACCGGTCCTTTCTCTATCGATTTTTTAAACGAAAAAACAGGTATAACCGTCGGCGGTAACTACTTAAAAGATAAAGAAAATTCGAATAATGTGCTTTTAACAAGCGATGGAGGCAAAACCTGGAAAAAGCCAATTTCGCCTGTTTTAGGCTTTCGATCGGCTGTAACCTATATTAATGCTAAAACCATAATTGCAACGGGTACTTCAGGCACAGATATTTCTACAGATGGCGGTCAGAACTGGAAACACATTTCAGATCAAAGTTTTAATGCTGTTCAAAAAGCCAAGAAGGGCAAACAGATTCTTATGGCAGGAGAGAAAGGTAAGATCTATCAATTGGAGGTTAGCAAATAAAATTTCAGCCCTATTACGTAACAGTTTTATTGATTAAGTATCTAATCAGTAAACGATTCAATAAATAAAAAAGATTGAAGCATTGAGATTGATAAAATTTTGTTTCTTTGCTGTCAACTAAAACTTTAATTTAAACATACACACTCGTTCAATGGATTTTTTGCATACAATTTTAGGTGATGATATACAGGCCGGATTATTAATTATTTTAAATTTAATTGTGATCGAAAGCTTGCTGTCGGTAGATAATGCTGCTGTTTTGGCAACGATGGTAATGGATCTGCCAAAATCGCAAAGAGAAAAGGCTTTAAAATACGGCATTATCGGTGCTTATGTTTTCAGGGGTATTTGTTTATTCCTGGCAGCATGGTTGGTTAAAATCTGGTGGTTAAAACCACTTGGTGGTTTATACCTGTTATACCTTGCTTTCGATTATTTTAGAAAAAAGAACAGTAAAAAGAATGAGGAAGAAGAGGAAGTAGATAAAAGCAAAAGCTGGATTTATAAATCGACTGTTGGTTTAGTGGGTACTTTTTGGGCTACAGTTGCTTTGGTAGAAGTAATGGATTTAGCCTTCTCTATTGATAATGTTTTTGCTGCAGTGGCTTTTACCGATCATATCTGGTTAATTTATATCGGCGTTTTTATCGGGATTTTGGCCATGCGTTTTGTGGCGCAGGCTTTTGTAAAACTGATGGAGAAATTCACCTTTTTAGAAACAGTGGCCTTTATCGTAATTGGTGTTTTGGGTATTAAACTTACCTCTTCATTATTTACGCATTTTTATCCCGAGTCGCCAATTTCTCATGCCATTGAAGGAGAAAAAACAGATCTTTTCGTATCTATTTTTACTGTAGCGATTTTCATCATACCTGTATTAACCTCTCTTTTGTTCAACTATCCTAAAAAACACAAAAGCGATATTGTTATTTCGGATGAAGCCGAAGAAGTATTGGATAAGTCTTAAAGCTTATCTGTCATAAATCTTACAATCAACCGCTTCTGATTACACAATCAAATTTGTAATATTAGAATCTATTAAACAGATTAGTAAATAAGGTGCAATGGCTTTTTACAAACATTACTCATTCGATCTTTGGTTAACGTTGATTAAATCTAATCCAACTTACAAGCAGGAACGGGTACAGTATTTTTTTAGGAATTTTAATAGCAAGCATAAAAGCATTGATGAAATTGCCATCACTTTCCGTCAGGTAGATTTAATGGTAAACGCCATTAATGAAAAAGCCGGTAAAAATGTTGATGCTGAAGAAATGTATTTAATGATCATCAGTATGATCAATGACTACGATTTCAACTTTAATGATGTAGACCTTAAAGTACTCGATCATGACATGGAGCAGATTGTATTTGACCATATGCCAAAGCTTTACTGTGGTCATTGTTTGGATGTACTGGCAAAAATTAAAGATTCGGGCAAAAGCACTACCAATATATTGAGTAACACGGGTTTTATTAAAGGTAAAACCTTAAAAAAAGTAATTGAACATTTAGGTATTGGTCAGTTTATCGATTTTCAGCTTTATTCTGATGAAGTGCGTATGTCGAAACCCAGTGCAGGTTTTTTTCAGTTGATGTTAGACCGAATCGACAGAACAAAACACCCCGAATTATTGTTAACAGATGTCATCCATGTTGGAGATAACCCCCATGCTGATGTTCGCGGAGCAGAAGCAATGGGGATTAATAGTATGCTGATCAATTCAAACAATTTATCTATCTCAAACCTACTCTATGATACCGTATAATTTCTCACTCCATAAAATAGACAATACAGTCGATTTTGGCTTTAGTGCCGACGATTATAGTCGCTTTAAGTTTGGCGATGACCTTGTTGCCCGATCTTTCGGGAAAGACCTCGCTGATGGTTTTATCAGGTATTACCTGGCCGATAATCTAATCACCGATCAGATTGTGGTCATTTCCAGTCCTTATAGTTTTATTCCTACGGCAACTTTTGCCATGAAAAACTATTTCGTTTGCCAACTTAACCGTTGGCTGGTCGAAAATGGCGGTTTAGCGGTACAGGAAACCAAAGTGCACAGAACCATTACCTATAAAGAAGATTATGGCGAATTAAGTGCTGAAGAAAGGCTTTCGCTCATTGGGAATGATTCTTTTCACATCGATAAGGATTTTTTGACCGGTAAAACCCTTTTGTTTCTGGATGATATCAGGATTACCGGAAGCCATGAACGCATGATCTTAAAAATGGCAAAAGAATATGGTTTAAAGAACGAAATGCATATGCTTTATTTTGCCGAACTGGTGAATGAAAATATCCATCCCAACGTAGAGAACTTTCTGAATTACCATCAGATCAAATCTATTTTCGACCTGGAAGAAATTATCGATGGTGGGAATTTTTGTTTCAATACCCGTATTGTGAAATACATTTTAAATACTACTTCGAGCAGTTTTACCATTTTTTTAGAACGCCGGAGTACAGATTTTATCAACCAGCTTTACGATTTATCTCTGGGGAATAATTATCATACTATAGAGGCGTATTCGAAAAACTTACATCTTATAAAAGACTATATCAAAAACAACAATTATAAATTAATTTAAATATGGCTATTAATTTGCAAAAGGGGCAAAGAGAAAATATCGATGCTCCTAAATTTACAATAGGTTTAGGATGGGATACCAACAGCTCTTCAACAGGTTCTGCATTCGATTTAGATGCTTCAATTTTTTTACTAAACGATCAGAAAAAATTAATTTCAGACGAAAACTTTGTATTCTATAATAATTTGGTTTCTCCGGATGGTTCTGTAGAACATACAGGTGATAACTTAACCGGCGATGGTGATGGCGACGATGAACAGATCAAAATTGATTTGACCAAAGCTGATGCTAAAGTAAGCGAGATCTGTATTGTAGTAACCATTCACGATGCTGAGAACAGAAGACAGAATTTTGGTCAGGTTAGAAATTCTTTCATCCGTATTTTTGACGCGGTAACCAATGAGGTGGTCTTGAAATATGAATTAGAAGAAGACTTCTCTATTGAAACAGCCGTAGAATTTGGAAGGATTTACAAACGCGAAGGCAAATGGAAATTCGAAGCCGTTGGCGTAGGAATGAAAGGTGGTTTACAGGATTATTTAAACAAATATCAATAATATTATGGCGATCAATCTTCAAAAAGGACAGCGCATCAGTCTGGAAAAAAGCAATGGCAGCAAACTTCAGAATGTTTGTGTAGGTATTAACTGGGGCGCTATTGAAAAGAAAGGCCTTTTCGGTTTCGGATCTTCGAAAGAAGCGGTAGATTTAGATGGAAGCTGCGCATTATACAACGAAAACAAACAACTTTTAGAGGTAGTTTATTTCGGTAACCTGAAATCTAAAAACGGTTCTGTAAAGCACAGTGGCGATGATTTAACTGGCGATATGGGAGGCGATGATGGTTTAGATAATGAAGTGATTACACTTGATTTTTCACAGTTGGATGCTAATGTAAATTATGTTGCCTTTGTTTTGAACAGCTTTAGAGGTCATGATTTTGGTACCATTCCTTTTGCTTCCATCCGTATTTATGAAGGCACAACGAAACGTGTTAATGAGGTTTTTGCTAAATTCGATATTGCTAACGGAGCAAACTTTGCGGGGCACGTATCAATGGTAATGGGCGTTTTTTACAAGAAAAACGGTGAATGGAAATTTAATGCCATTGGCGAACCAACCAAAGATAAAAAACTGGAAGATACTGTTAAAACCGTAACTCAAAACTATTTATAAGCCGTAAAGCTGGTAATTATCAAACTATGGAAACCAACCCGAACGTTACCCAAGCCCTTACTCCGGTTAAACTGGATAAAGATGGCAATGTGGATCTCGAGAAAATAACCTCGGAGGAAACGCTTAAATACAATGAAATTGCAAAATCGCTGGAACCATCAGATGTAAATTCGATCCTGAATTACGGAAGCGATGCACAAAACTCAATGGAGAAATACAGTAACGAGTTTTTATCGTCTGTACGTACCTACAATAGTGGCGAAGTTGGCGGTTTAATTAACGAATTGCTAACCGAATTGAATTATATCGATGTTTCTGAATTGGAACAGAGCGGCTTTAAGAGTTTCATCTCTAAAATCCCGTTCTTAAAAAGTTTAGTAGTTGATGTGAAGAAACTTTTTCAGAAATATGATGTGGTGGTAAATAATATAGATAAAATTACCAACAAGATTAAAGCTGGAAGGTTAAATTCAATTAAAGATAACAGTTCGCTGCAAACCATGTTCGATAGCAATGTTGGTTACATCCACCAGATGGAAGAACTGATTATCGCTGGTCAACTAAAATACAACGAACTGAATATTAAACTGGCCGAAATGGAAGGTCGGCCGGCAGATTACCAGGATTACGAAATTGCCGATTTAAGGGATTATATTAGCCGTTTGGATAAAAGACTGGCCGATATGAAGATTGTGCGATTCATTATGTTGCAGTCTTTGGCGCAGATCCGTGTGGTACAAAACAACAATACTTCAATTGCAGAAAAAGCACAATCGATTGTTTCTACCACTATTCCGGTTTGGAAAAATCAATTAACGATTGCTGTTGCATTACAAAGGCAAAAGGCCAATGTAGAGATGCAGAAGAAAATTTCGGATACCACCAATACCATTTTACAGAAAAATGCGGAGATGCTGAAACAAAACAGTATTGATGTAGCCAGAGAGAATGAAAAAACTGTGGTATCTTTGGAAACCTTAAAACGAACCACTTCATCGTTGATTGAAACGCTTAATGAGGTGAAACAGATTCATGAAGCAGGTGCGCAGAGTAGAAGAGTGTTAGATGGCGAACTTAAAACTTTGGAAACAGAGTTGAAAAAGAACGTTACGAGGGTGAGTTAATAAAAATATGGATGAATACCGTTTAAATATTCTCAAAAAATCAAGCGCAGAGATCAACCGTTTACAGTTGCTCTCTGTGTTTTTTGATGATGAGGTGATTTATAAAATTTACTTACGTAGTCAGGTTATTCATCAGCTTTTTGCTAATAATGAAGAGTTGGAGATCGAAAAATTAGATCTTTTCCATCTTCAATTTACCGATAGTGTAGTTGAACTGCTCAAAAAGATTAAAAAGAGCAATGAGAAAAACGTATCGCTCATCTACAATGAAATTGACCTGAACGAAGAACTGATCGATCGGATGGCAAATACGCTCGTTGATCAGAAAAGTTTTCAGCAGGATAAACAGAAACAGTCACTTAAAATTAACTTATCGTTACGGAAGCTGTTCAGTGTATTGTCTGAGCTCAGTTCCGATTTTCCATTTTCTAAAAATATCAACGTTTTTAGTTCTAAATACGCTAACGATTTTTATTTCGATCTCACTACGGATCAATTTGCCAAACTAATTGATTTTCAGGATAAACAAGTATATACCAATGTGTATGCCACCATCGAGAAAAAACTGATGGGTAAATTGTGTAAATACGATTTTCGGACTGAATTTTACATTGGCTTAAAATCAGGCGAGCTGGTTATAGAAGTTTATAAATTTTTAGATATTGACAATTATTACCTGTTTTTCCCCAGCAGAAACCTGTTTTTATTCTGCGATTTAACCATTCTGAAAGATTTGGATATGTCTAATAATCTTTCGGAGCGGGAAAGGATTGTACAGGAACTACAATATAAAAATGATAAATTAAAAAGTAATGCTGCGGTTTTAAAAACTGCCATTCCACATGAAGTTGTTAATTTATTAGAAGATAGTTACACTAAAATATCTGATATTAATTTCCTGAACCACCTTAATAATTTCGATGTGCAATCGAATATTTTGAAGACGATGCTGAAGACGGACTTGTTTTAGGTTGGTTTTTACCACCTAAGACATTTGAGCGCAGCTTAGAAGTGTCTTGTCGATCAATTATCACTATCGCAAGAAATCGTCATTGCGAGGAGGAACGACGAAGCAATCTTACAACGCTGGGGTGAAAAAGCCTTCTCGCAATGACGATCTTATGATAGAAATTATTACTACCGTGTCAACACCGCCAATTTCTGCTTAAACAAATCAATTGTTCTGCTCCAAGCTAGTTTTGCGGCAGCTTCATTGTAGCGGGTAGGTGAGGTGTTGTTATTAAAGGCATGGTTTACACCATCGTAAATGTAAATTTTGTAATCAATTTTATTGCCTTTTAATGCCTGCTCGTAAGCTGGAATTCCGGCATTAATGCGTTCATCCAGGCCGGCATAATGCAGCATTAAACTCGCTTTAATTTTAGGAACATCTGCTGCATTGGCCTGTGCGCCATAATATGCTACAGCCGCCTGCAATTTCGGATCTTTAACCGCTAATTTATTGGCCATTCCACCGCCCCAGCAAAAGCCCACACAGCCTACTTTCCCATTGCCGTCTTTTCTATTGCGTAAATACTCCAGGCCTTTTAAATAATTCTGTAAGTTCTTTTCAGGATCTAATTTACCGATCAACTCGCGCCCCTTATCTTCATCTGCTGGTGTTCCGCCAAGTGGAGAAAGCGCATCAACACCAAGCGCGAGGAAACCTTCGGCGGCAACACGTTTCGTTACATCAATAATATGTGGATTTAAACCTCTGTTTTCATGAATCACCAGTACGCATCCCAGGTTCTTTTTGCCTTTTGGTTTCGCCAGCACAGCTTTCATTTCACCATCAACACCAGCGTAGGTAATATTTTCAACATCGATATCATCACGGTTAAAATCTGCTGCAGCGGCATAGTTATTCTCCAGCATAGGCAGAATAGTCATGGCTAATGCTGTGCTGCCCGCCAGGACGGCCAGCTTTCTCATAAAATCTTTTCTGCTAACCTGACTGTGGGTATACTCATCGTACAGGTTGATTATTTTCTGATCCATCTTATTGATTTTGAATTAATATACAATATAAAAAAGGATGGCGAGATTTAATACAGGATTGCCTAAAAGTTACAATACATTTCTTCCCATTTTTTTATCAGCGTTATACGTTGTTTCGTGTAACGAGGGGTTAAGAACGCATTCGACCAATCATCGTAATTGTCATAAAAGAACTTCAAAAAGAAAATATGGAAGGTAATCCCCAGATAAGGAATGGCTTTTAATTCATCATCAGTTAAGGTGCGTACCTTTTGATAGGCATTTAGAAAGGTTTCGAAATCCTTTTCGGCCTGTTCTTTAGAGATTAGATTATTAAGTTGATGGAAGAAATAGTGGTTAAGGAAAGTCATCAAATCATTAATCAGGTAACCTTCTCCTGCAAAATCGAAATCAAAGAAGGTAATTTTTCCCTGCTCATCAAAGTGGAAATTCTTTGGAAAAAAATCATAATGGCAATAACCATAACTGAACTTTGAAGTATCAAATCCTTCGAACTTTTTAACGACTTTATCTGCGATGTTCGTCAGATATTCAAATTCCTCTTGCATTTCTGTAAAATGAGGTTTTAGATCGCGCAAAGGCTCAAATAAAGTCGTTTCAAAGTTGAATACCGGTCTTGCATTATTCAGTTTAATGGAAGATGTGCTTTGGTGTAAGGTGGCAATGTCCTGACCCAATTGAACAAGGTGTACATTTTCCAGATCCAAAATCACTTTTCCTTCAGCGAAGGAAAATAGTACACCATTTCTTAAACCTTCTATGGCATTAAACTGTTGGATTTGTTTCCCAAACACATCCGTTATCGGGTAGGAAACTGAGTTTCCATTTGTCTTTAAAATATTAAGCAATTCTACTTCAGCTTCAATTTCATTGTGTTTACGGTGTGCATCGCGGTAAATTTTGAAGATATATTTCTGATTCTGATTTTCCAGAATATAAGTATCGCTTACATTACGGATGAGTAACCGGCATGTTGTGGATGGATCTAACTGATAAGTTTCAATTAAATAATCTTTTAAAGCAAGGGCTGATAAAGTGGAGTATTGGGCAGGGAAAATATTTTGCATAAGTAGCGCTTTTGGGGTTTCAAATATAAATTTTAGAAATGACATCTTAGCCATTAATTAAGACTACCTTACCTCCCTTAGGCGAGCTGTTTTAAGATTAATCCTATCTGTTGGAGAAAATATTTGATTGCCTTATTGATAGTTTTATCAAAGATAAAGTGGGGATTGCGGAGAATTTTTTAAGTGTTTCTTTGGCAGCACACCTTAAAGATAACCTGATCGGGTTATTTGAAAACAAAAAACTTTTAAATGCTGGTGTGGGTAATAATTTGGTTGTGAACCAGGATAAACTGATCAGGAGCGATGTCATTTACTGGTTAGACAAAAAGCATAACAACCAATACGAAAATGATTTTTTCGATCTGATGGACGAATTTGTTGCCTATTTAAACCGTAGCTGTTATACGGGCATTACTGGCTATGAGTTTCATTATACGCTTTACGAATCGGGTACGTTCTATAAAAAACATATCGATCAGTTTCAGAACAATGGAAGCCGGCAATATTCGATGATTATGTATCTGAATAGCGATTGGAAAATAGAAGATGGGGGAGAGCTGCGCATTTACCATGTTGATGAGGAACAGAATATCTCGCCCAATAACGGTAAAAGTGTTTTCTTTAAAAGTTCAGACCTGGCACACGAGGTGTTGCTTACCCATAAACAAAGGATGAGTATTACAGGCTGGTTAAAGATCGGTTAATTTAATCCTCAATATCGAGCAACTGTTTGATTACCCCTTTATAATTTTTACCAATAGGAACCTCCTGACCGTTTTTAAGCACAATGGTATTTCCCTCTAAATAATCGACGTATTTTTTGTTGAGAATAAAGGATTTATGAATTCTGACAAAATAATCGGTTGATAACTGATCTTCAAAACTAGCCAATGTTCTGGGTGTTAGTAGAAAATTATCGTTTTTCCAGACTTTTACATAATTACCCAGGCTTTCCAGGTATTGTATTTCTTCGGTTTTTACCAGGATGTGTTTTTTGTCTGCTTTAATAGAGATTTGCCCATAGCTTTTGATCTCTGCTTTTTCGGTTTCAATAGGACCAGCAGTTTGTTTTTTGAGGTTATAAAATTCCAGCGCCCTGTTAACGGCTTTTAAAAAACGATCGAATCGGAAGGGTTTTAAAAGGTAATCGCAAACGGCCAGATCAAAACTTTCTAAAGCGTATTCTTCGTATGCCGAAGTAATAATAACAAGTGGTTGATGTTGCAACGTTCTTAAAAAATCCAGACCGTTTAGTTTTGGCATCCTGATATCTAAGAAAATTAAATCTATCTGTTGTTTACTCAAAAAATCCAGGGCTTCTGTAGCACGGTAGCAGTGGCCGGTAATTGAAATAAAAGGAATATCTTTTGCATACTCAGTAATTACACCGTGTGCAAGAGGTTCATCATCTATTATTAAGTAACGTAAGCTCATGTTAGCTTGAGTTTTAATTCCGCTTTAAAGATATCAGCAATGGTGGTAATTTCCAATGTATAACGGCTGGGATAAATCAGTTCGAGCCGCTTTCTCAAATTATCAATCCCAATTCCTTTAATCTCGTTTACCTCTTCAGGATCGAAAGAGTTCTCGCAACTGAAAATAAGCGTGGTATCATTACTGATTAACGACAGTTTTAAAGTAGCCGCATCTTCTGCTGGTTCTATACCATGTTTAAATGCATTTTCGATAAGTACAATAAGCAGCAGTGGGGCAATATCTATCTGATCGTTCGTAACCTGCTTTTCAAATTCGAAATGTAAGGTTTTGTGCAAACGGATTTGCTGCAGTTGAATGTAATCATTAATATAATCCAGCTCCTGCGAAAGTTTAACTGTTTTTTCCTGTCCTTTGTAAATCGTATAACGCATCAGTTCTGATAATTGCAAAATACTTTCTGGTGTTTTATCTGATTTTTGCAGGCTTAATGCATAAAGGTTGTTAAGCGTATTAAAGAAAAAATGTGGATTAAGTTGTTGTTTTAATAAATCAAGTTCAGTTTGCGATTTTTCTTTTTCTAAAGAGAGAATCCTGTTGTTCTGTTTCGCCCATTGCAGCGCCAGAACTACTGGTAAACTGATGAGCATAATGGCAAAGGCCCCAAATGCGTTTTCAAGCTCGAAAGGATTATTTACGAATATACTCCGGCCAAAAACCGTGTTTATTGGCAACAAAATTAACAATTGGGCCAATAGTGGATAAAGAACAGCAACAGTTGCTGAGAGTGATAAAAGGTAAACGATCAAACCTTTCTCTTTAAGGACTTTAGACACAAGTAAACGGCTATTGATCAGGAAAAGCAGGTATCCACATAAGTACATGATCAGGAATTGTGAAAAAAAGCCTAAAAACGTCCCAAAATTGAGCAAGAGTAGCTTAATGTCAAATTCGAAACCGACCAAACGGAACCCCTTTCTTTGGTAAACGGGATTGTCTAAGCTAGAAACGGCCATTACTGATATCGTTGCTGCAAGTAAAATGATGGTAATGAGAACGGCATTCTCCAGGCCGATTTTTTTGACCCACTTAATGTGCTGTACTTTATTTTGGTAGTATTGATTAGCCATCAGCATTAATTCGAGGCTTACTGCTGCCAAAGCGGTTAAAGTAAAAACACCATCATCAAGCTTAACGATTTGCAGGTAAAATGCAATAAGTGTAAACAGAGGAAGTGCGATTAAGAAACAAATACCCCAATAAATAGCGTAATGTTTTTTGCTTAGCCTGTTTTTTAATCTGGCTTTAGCAAAAGAAAAAACAAATACGGGGAGCAAGCAGAAACCCAGAGCCAAAATGCAGCTGACATAGCTTAACCAAATATTGTTGGTTAAGCTGTAAGTGTTAAATATGGCTATCCACAACAAAAGGCCAATAAATATGAAAAAGTCCTGGTACTTATAATTGAATTTTAAATTCTTTGTATTGAGCATTTCGTATTTAATGTATCCGTGAGTTCACATACCACACTCGTATTATTATTTCAGTTCATGGAGACACGAACCGATGCGATAATATTTCTTTCCATCGCCGTGGTCTGTGTCCCCACAAACCAATTTTTCTCCATTCTTTAAAATTAAGAAACTTTGCAGGTTGTTTAAAATATAGATGACGAAAGGTTCATTTTTCATGACGAAAGGAATATCAGGTTATTTTTTCCTTTCATCATCATTTCAGCTTCCTTCGTCACTTAAATTTAACAGATCGGTTTAATCGGTATAATTTGCTTCCATCTTATTTAAAATAATATGGTACGGCTTAAAATACAGCAACTTACAAAATCATATCAAAATGGGGTAAAGGCCCTTGATGATGTTACCCTTAACATTGCAAATGGCATGTTCGGCTTATTGGGGCCGAATGGAGCAGGTAAATCGTCGCTTATGCGGACGCTTGCAACCTTACAGCTACCAGACTGCGGTCAGGTTCATTTTGATGGAAATGATGTGCTGCAAAACCCCCAGGAAATGCGAAATAAATTGGGTTATTTGCCACAGGATTTTGGTGTTTATCCTAAAATTTCAGCGCTTGATCTGTTGAACCACCTCGCCGTGTTAAAAGGTCTGCAGCATAAAAACGAAAGAAAAGAACAGGTGACTTCACTCTTGCAACAAACCAATTTATTTGAAGTAAGAAAAAGGTCTGTCAGCACTTTTTCTGGTGGTATGCGACAGCGTTTCGGCATTGCGCAAGCTTTATTGGGTAACCCGCAGTTAATTATTGTCGACGAGCCCACCGCAGGTCTTGACCCACAGGAAAGGAACCGTTTTCATGATTTACTGAGCGAGATCGGCGCTGCTCGTGTGGTTATTTTATCTACCCACATTGTGGAGGACGTAAATGACCTTTGTCCTGAAATGGCGGTAATGGCAAATGGAAAGGTGATTTTACAAGGCAAACCTTCAGAACTGACCGGGAAATTAGATGGAAGAATCTGGCGAAGGATAATCGAAAAGTCAGATCTGGCTCAATATTCGTCGGTTTTTAATGTAATTTCTACCAAAATTATATCGGGCAGGTTAAATGTATTCGTACTTGCCGATGAATGTCCTGCACCAGGTTTCGAACCTGTTTACCCTGGTTTGGAAGAGGTATATTTTTCTTCATTATTTGGCTCTGCCAATCAAAATACGGAGGCGAGGTTATGATTATAGATTTACTAAAATTTGAATTGAAATACCATTTTGGGCAGATCTCGTTCAAAGTGGCTGCTCTTTTGTTTTTTATTCTGGGATATTTCTGTGTGGTACAGGGTGGATTCGGTTCTGATGAGGTGCATAAAAATTCGCCCTATGTCATCACCAACATCATCGCTCTGCTTTCGCTTTTCTCTATCTTTTCGGGTACATTATTTAGTGCCAATGTGGTGCTGAGGGATAGTATGCACAAAATGGAAGCAGTTGTTTTTACCACTTCGATAAAAAAGCTTCCTTATTTTGTGATCAGGTTTTTAGGCCTGATCATTTCGGTTTTTAGTTTATTGGCATTGGTGGCCCTGGGGATTTATGTGGGCACTTTCTTTATTGATGCAGATCGGTTAAGTAGTTTTCATATCACCTACTTTATACAACCACTTTTAGTTTTTGCCTTACCCAATGTATTATTCTCGGCAGCAATCTTATTTTGCACGGCGATATTAACCAAAAGTGTACGCGCAATCTATGTAATGGGTGTGTTGATTTACATTTTGTATATGCTGGCTTCGATATTTGGCAATTCCCCTTTGTTAGCTACATCGACAATGAAAGCTGGTAGTCCTGATATTTTACCTCTACTTTTAGATCCTTTTGCGCTAGCCTCCTTTTTTGGCGAAACCAGAACCTGGACTGATCTACAGCGCAATCAACAATTGTTCCCTGTTGAAGGTGCATTTTTACTGAACAGGTTATTTTGGCTTGGTTTTACAGCCTTGCTAATGCTGGTTACCTATCGTTTATTCAATTTCCGCGTGCAGCAGCGACGACAACTAAAAATTAAGACCGTTAAAGCAGAACAGATTGAGCTGATTCCTTACCGTGCTTTACCGGTATTATCAAATGGTTTTCGTTACCACATGAACACGTTCTTTGCGCAGTTTAAACTCGAAATGATATTCCTGTTTAAAAACATCCCGGTTATGGTAATGCTCCTGTTGTGGGTGTTTATATTCGGGGTGGATTTGAAAGACCAGCTGTTTAATGGTGTTTATGGTATTCATAGCTATCCGGCAACAGGCATCATTATCGAAGAAATACGCTCAATGAAATTCGGGCTTGTCCTGATTATTTTTTATGCTGCAGAAACCATTAGCAGAGAAAAATCAGTAAATGTTCATTCGTTGATTTACAGTACACCTGTTCAGAATTCAGCTTTTTGGATGGCAAAAGCCCTGAGCCTTTTTACGCTGGTTTTCATCCTCGTTACTTTAAATATTGGGATTGGCATTGTTTTACAGGTTAGCCACGGTTATTTCCACATCGAATTGCCCTTGTATTTATCGTTGTACTATTACAGCGCATTCCCTTTGTTGCTTTTTGTGGTGCTCATTATTTTTATCCAGAATTTAAGTGTAAACAAGTATCTGGGGATGCTATTGAGCATGATCGTTGTTTTCCTGATTTCGTATGCTGAGAGGTTTGGCTTAGCACATTACCTTTTTCGCTTTGCAACAGTACCTGATTTATTACATTCTTATTTTAACGGTTTTGGCTATTATACAGGTGCATTTAACTGGTATATGCTGTATTGGTCGGCTTTTGTAATGGTTCTTGTGGTTTTAACCGTTGGATTGTGGCAGCGTTCGGCTGAAAATAAGGCTAAAGCGAGATTTGCATCCATAAGTTTGGCATTGAAGCAGCATAAATGGATTACCGTTTTAGCCTTGCTAGTCTGGCTTTCCTGTGGCGCATTTATTTATCATCAAACCAATATCATTGGGAAGTATAAAAATAAACAGGAGCAGTTAGATTGGAGTCTGGCTTACGAGCAGAAATATAAAGCGCTGGCAAGCCAGCCCCAACCCGTAATTAAAGCAGTTAAAACGAATATCGACCTATATCCAAATGAAGGAAAATACACCGTTAAAGGAAAATATGTTCTTAAAAACGAAACAAATGTACCTATTTCGAAAATATGGACTTATGTCAGCCCTGCTATAAATTCATTTTCAATAACCATTATTGGAAGTAAAAAAAGCGAAAGAGATGAAACATTTAACCAACAGTTTATCACTTTAAAAACACCATTGCAACCTAATCAGGAAATAATAATGAATTTTGCTATTGAAGTGATCAGAAATGGATTTACACCTTTTGACAGTGAAAATTCAATTGTTAAAAACGGGACTTACATCGAGATGGAGAAATTTGTACCTCAGTTGGGTTATTGTTATCATTTTGAGAGCGAAGATAAGCGCGAACGTAAAAAAGCAGGTTTAGCCGAAATAGCCAGCAAGCCCAATTTTAACAAAACATACGAACTGATCGATTTGGAAACCACAATTTCTACAGCCGTTGATCAGCAGGTGATTACTGTTGGTGAATTGCAAAAACAATGGATGGCCAATAACCGAAGGTATTTTAAGTACAAAACTTCGATCCCCATAAATTTTATGTTTGCCTTAAGCAGTGCGAGGTACGCAGTAAAAAAGGAAAAGCACAAGGGAATAGAACTCAGGGTATATTATCAGCCTGGACAGGAATATAACCTGAAAAGTATGTTTAAGGGAATTAAAGATGCCCTGGATTATGGTAATCTGAATTTTGCTAAATATCCGTTAAAACAGTTAAGCATTGCCGAAATTCCACAATATAAGGGTGCTGCAACAGCTTATCCCGGATTAGTTTTCAGTGCAGAGAACATTAATTTCCTGGGGAATTATAGTCAGAAAAGTACCATTGATCAAAGTTACGCTATTGCCGCGCATGAGACTGCACACCAATGGTGGGCAAATATTCTGGCTCCTGCAGACGGTGCAGGTTATGCCATGCTTACCGAATCATTGGCTAAATACACCGAAAACGTGCTGATTGAAAAGGCTTTTGGCAAAATGTATTTGAGGAAATATTTGGCTTATGACAATAACCTCTATTTTTTAAACCGGAATAACGGTGAAAAAGAGTTACCCCTGGCCAAAACTTTAGATCAGACTTATGTGCATTACCAAAAAGGAGGATTAACGATGTATGCGGTAAAGGAACTGTTAGGAGAGGAAAAGTTTAACGCAGTACTAAGGCAACTCATTACCGATCGTGAATATCCGAAACCCAGGGCTACAGCAGCCGATCTGGTGAATGCACTTTTAAAGGAAGCTTCGCCTGAACAGAAGAAATTTATAGAAGATTGTTTTAATCAGGTGGTGACTTACAATACAAGTGTAAAAGTGCTCAATTGCAGCGTATTAAAAAGCGGAAAATATAAGCTTGATCTGGAAGTAAATGCTGAAAGGTTAAGTGAAGGCAAGAAACAATTACCGGATCTTGAGGTAGATCTCGCTTGTTTTGATCAATTAGAAATAGCTTGGCAAGCTGATACCAAACCTACATACGCCCAAAAGCTTTATATAAATCAGCATAAAACCAAACTGTCAATCATTGTTGGGCATAAGCCAAAAACGGTGGCTATAGATCCTTATGGATATATATTGGATAATGATAGGGGAGGCCACGTAGCTGTGGTGGAATAAAAAGGAATTGCTATTGGAAGGACATTCTCAAAGATACGTCCTGCTGTCCCGATTCTATTATATCGGGATCAGCATCTATTTTTGAAAATCGTTATTGATAAGACCCTGAAACGAGTTCAGGGTGACGACCCTCTCCGTAGATTCCAGGTTTGATTACACTCCACTATCGTAGACAGTTTTAGTAAAGGATCGTCATTGCGAGGAGGAACGACGAAGCAATCTTTCATGCTAGTGATTCTGCTATAAAGATTGCTTCGTCGGCTGAAAAAGCCTTCTCGCAATGACGATTCTTCATTGCTTATTACACTACGTTAAGGTGATAAAATAAAAAAAGCACCGTTTCCTCAATTTCAGGATATAGTTAAACGACTACCCCATTCTAGTTGTAGCGTCTCGCTACGACATGCGATCATTTTTATAGGATCTTAGCGAGACGCTAAGACCAGATTGCGTCTAGATGAAGATTAATCAATTAGCTCTAAACACCTTTGGGGTGCATTGCATCTGACGTTTAAAAAATATGTTGAAATTTGCCGGGTATTCAAAACCCAAACAATAGGCAATCTGTGCGATATTCCATTCTGTATGTTTTAGCAAAGCCACGGCTTCGGTAGCGATCCTTCTCGAAATGTGTTCAGAAGTAGTTTTTCCGGTCACTTCTTTTACGGCATGGTTTAAGTGATTTACGTGTACCAACAAGCGGAAGGCAAAATCATGGGCTGTTTTTAACTCCAGAATATGCTCCGTAGAGCCAATTGGAAACTGCCTTTCCAATAATTCAATAAATAATGAAGTAAGACGCACAGAGGCATTATTCTGTTTAAAAACAATGTCTTGTGGTTTAACTTTTAGTGCTTCGTGAACAATAAGCTGCACATAGTTTCTCAACAGATCGTATTTATGGATATAATCGCCATCCATTTCTTTCATCATTTTAGTGAAGACATCTGTTAAAATAACTTCCTGTTCTTCGCTAATGTGAATTACCGGACTATCATTAATGCGCCACAATAAAGAATCGCGGAGGGTTTCATTACGGTTATGGATAAAGTTCTCTGTAAATAAACAGAAGAATCCTGCAGGTTTTGGAGAAGTACTTTCCCATGAATATGGAATATTCGGATTGGTAAATAGTAATGCCCGTCCTTTAATTTCGATCTGCGCATCAGGGTAATGCAAAATTCCATTGCCAATAATCAGCGAAATTTTATAAAAATCTCTCCTGCTGAATGCAGATGGTACATTGGTACAAACATTACCCCGGTTAAAAACATTAAAGTGCCCGATGTCGTTAATCATGCCTAAACTTGGCGTAGGAATTTCGGGCCTGGTGATTTTTAATTTATTGTAAAAATCCTCTAATGTTTCCTTTTTTTGAAGGGTAGAAAGCTCTTGATTTTTTGATAACATATTTTAAGTGCTTAATACAAGTAAAGTTATGGTTTAATCGTCATTCCTTCATGCATTTCCTCGGTCGGTTCTGCAACTAATTTGTCACCTTCTGCTAAATCTCCAAAAACTTCAACTTTATCGTCTGTCTCCCTTCCTTTTTTAACAGCCACTTTAACCGCTTTATTATCGGCTACTTTTAATACAAATAATCCTTCGCTGGTATCCAGTAAAGATTTTTTAGAGATGATAAAGGTACTGGCATTGGCCGGTAAAGGGATGTTCACCTCTGCCACCATACCCGGTAATAAAACCTTTGAAGCATTTGGTACATCCATTTCAATACGTTCTGAACGTAAGCGTAGATCCAGGGCTCCTGATAAACGTTTCACTTTAGCTTTAAAGGTTTGGCTGGGCAAAGATTTAACCGTAAAACTAATCTCATCACCAGCTTTTAAATAACCGGTATAAACCTCAGGAATGGAAACAGCGAGGCGTAGGTTTTTCTGATCCTGTAAAGTAAACAAAGGTAAGTCAGAACCTTTACCTGTCGGACCAACATAGGCGCCTAAATTCACATTTCTGGCTGAGATAATTCCACTGAACGGTGCCTTGATGGTTAAATAATCCTGAACTGAACTCACTTCCTTATAGGCCGCTTTTGCTGCTTCGAGCTGTGCAAGGTCTGCATTTTTTTTGGCCATCGCCTGATCCAGATCGTTGGAAGAGATCGTTCCAGGCGTTTTACTGGTTTCGTACAAACGGTTGTAATTGGCTTTGCTGGCGGTATAAACCGCTTCCTGTGCTTTTATACGCGATTGTGTTGCTGCCAGTTGTGAATTCATTTCAGGTGCTTCCAGCGTCATTAATAACTGACCTTTGCTTACTTCTGTGCCGATATCAACTTTTAAGGTCTTTACAAAACTGCTTACTTTGGCGTATAAATCAACTTGTTGCAAAGCAATTAGTTCGCCAGGTAAACTCAGTTTAGTGGATAGTTTCTCTTTTTTAAGGTCGAAGGTGGCTATCGCTGCTTCTTTTTCTTTCCTGGGTGCTACTTTCGATTCGGAGTGTCCACAGCCATACATAGCCGTTAGCACTAAAAATCCTGTACTTAATAATCCTGTTGAAAATATCTTCTTATTCATTTGTGATGATAATTTATTCGTTTTCTGGTAAACCTTTAATGTAATGGATGCTTTCTTCGTCTTCCGGATCAAGCGACATCGAGTTGGTTGTCTGTTTTCCCTGAACCCATGCAAATACCAATGGCAATATAATGAGTACGGCGAATGTTGAGGCCAATAAACCACCAATAACTGCCCTGCCCAGCGGCGAAACGGCTCCTCCGCCTTCACCATGACCGATAGCCATTGGCAACATCCCTGCAATCATTGCGATACTCGTCATGATGATTGGACGTAAACGTAATGCAGCAGCTTCGCGTGCCGATTCGAGTGCATTGCCATTATGCTTTCGTAGTTGCTCTGCATTGGTGATGAGCAATACCGCATTCGCGATAGATACCCCCACCGACATGATAATCCCCATATACGATTGCAGGTTTAAGGTTGATCCGGTAATGGTTAATAACAATAATGAGCCTAAAATAACGGCTGGTACCGTGGCTAAAATAACCAATGGAACTTTAAAAGATTGGAAATTAGCGGCCAGCATCAGGAAAATTACCACAATGGCTACAAATAAGCCCGATTGCAAGCTGCCTAAAGTGTCCGTTAATACTTTACTTAAACCAATTGCGGTCACATTTAGTCCTCTTGGTAGTTCGCCGACGTCGTTAATGGCCTTTTCTACATCTTTTGATGCCGTACCCAAATCGGTATGGTAAAGGTTTGCCGTTACCGATAAGAAAGGCATAGCACCAATGTTGTCGTTTTCGCCAGCCGTGGTATCAGGCGTAATTTTCGCTACATCGCTCAATACTGGTCGTGCTGAATTTTTCAATAAAGGAATTTCGCCGATATCATCTTTACTGGTCATTTGATTCAGCGGTACCTGAACCTGCACACTATAAGGTAAAGATGCCTTTTCATCCAGCCATACATTTTTATCCGTATAACGCGATGATGAAGTTGAGGCA
>Ga0190271_10000416_pt1 | contig 21794 bp, 18 predicted proteins | sample Popmic356T_FD_133747 | JGI IMG/M metagenome (GOLD analysis project Ga0190271, IMG submission 133747) | Populus adjacent soil microbial communities from riparian zone of Weber River, Utah, USA - 356 T | ecosystem: Environmental > Terrestrial > Soil > Riparian zone | place: USA: Utah | collected...
CGGCACCGTGTTCACAGTCGGCCATTCGACGCTGCCGATCGAGCAGTTCCTGAGCGTGCTCGCCGCTTACGGCATCGAGCAGCTCGCCGACGTCCGCACGGTGCCGCGCTCGCGCCGCAACCCGCAGTTCAACGCCGACGCGCTGGGCGACTCGTTGAAAACGGCCGGTATCTCCTACGTGCCGCTCCGCGAGCTCGGCGGCCTGCGTAAGCCGCGCGCCGATTCGCTGAACCTGGGCTGGCGCAATGAAAGCTTCCGCGGCTATGCCGACTACATGCAGACCGAGCAGTTCGGCGCTGGGCTCGCGCGCCTCGTCGACCTAGCGAGCGAGCGGCGTACGGCGATCATGTGCGCCGAGGCTGTGCCGTGGCACTGCCATCGCTCGCTCGTTGCGGACGCGCTCGCGGTGCGCGGCATCGGCGTCGTCGAGATCTTGAGCGAGACGAGCTACCGCGACCATGCGCTGACGCCGTTCGCGCGCGTCAGCGGCACTGATGTCACGTATCCGCCGGCGCAAAACCGCCTGCTCTGATCGCAAGAGCGGCGGCTTGCGCTCGAGCTCACTCAATCCGTGATGGTAAAGCGGCTCACGTTCGCCGACGCACGCACGAGGCGCCGGCACGAGTTGTTGACCAGCACGACGAACACCGCGTTCTCCTGGGTTTGCACGACGCGGCCGTCGTTGTACGGGACGTTTACCTTGAAGGCGCGCCGATACCCGCTAGGTTGGGTAGCGTCAGGCACACGCTCGTAGATCGCTGCCGTCGACGGCGTGCCACTGAATTCGTACGAGTTCACGAATGTGACTTCCGTAGCGGCGCCGAGCGGTCCCGGTATCGTCGTCGGCTCGTTCGTGCACACCAAGTCGGTCAGGTTCGCGTACGGCCACCCCGGCGGCGCCTCGGGGCCCGCCGGCAACGGATCGAGGAACGCGCTGTTCGAGAGATCGAGACACCCCGGCACGGCCAAGCCATAGTAGTCGTCGAGGTTGATGTCGAGCGTCGACGGTCGCCACGGTTGCGCACCCGCCTGCCGGCCCGAGTACATGAGGTCCGTTACGCCGTCGCTGACGTGGCCCGTCTCGGTGTGATGCGGCGAGCACGCGGCGGCGAAGCCCAGCACGTGCATCGTCTCGTGCAACGCCATGAACTCGAGGAATGCCGGAGGTTCGGTTCCCGTCGCAAACGGGGTATCGGTGCAGCCGGCTGCCGCGCCGATGTAGACAGCACCGACGTTGCCGGGGAGTGTCGGCGGCCAGGCCCCGCGGCCGCAGCCGTCGCCGTCGCCGCCGTAGTAGACGAGGTATACCTTGTCGACGGAGTTGAAGCCGTTCAAGAGCAACTGGAATTCGAGCTGCGCGCGCACGTTGCCGCCCGCCACGTTCATCTGGGCGTCGGTCCTCGCGAGCTTTAGATACGTGACGTCGACCTTTCCGCCGCCGTGCGTATCGATCCGTAGTTCCTTGCCGCCGGTTTGCGCCGCGAGCCATGCGTTCCAGATCCGCGCCGAGCCTTCGATTGTGCCTGTCTGATCGAGCTGCTCATCGATACCGCCGGACGGCACGACGTACATGAGGTGCACTTGCCGGCCCGTCTTCTCGTCGGGGCGGTCCGTCGTCGCACGCTCGATCAACACCGCGAACGTCACTCCGAACGTCGTATTGCCGCCGGCGTTGGTCGCCGTGACCGTATAGCTCTGGGAACGTGCCGGAGCGGTTGGCGTGCCGGTGATGCGGCCCGTCGTCCCGTCGAGCGCGATACCGGCCGGCAGTGCCGGCGATACGGCGTAGCTCGTGACGGTGCCGGTCACCGTCGGATCGAGCGGCGTGATCGCCGTGCCGACGTTGTAGCTCGCAGCAGTGGTATAGCTGAGCGCCGATGGTGCGGTCACCCCCGGCGCTGGAGGTGGTGTCCCGCCGCCGCCTCCACCTCCACCGCTAGGGGCAGGGGCGCTACTTCCGCCACCACCACAAGCCGTGAGTCCGAACGTGACGATGAGCAACGGCAGCCAGGCGGCTGCGCTTCGCGACGTGAGCTTCATTTGGTTCCTCCCTACAGCGACGCTCCCCAGCGCCGCGCTTACGGAGCACGGAGCAAGTTGCGTGCCATGGGAAGAAAGCGCGAGAAACGCGGTTCGAGCGGCGCGCGGTGTTTCCTGTTTTTGGAAGCTGAACGAGACGGTTGCGTTCAGCGATCCGCGATCACGGTCGTGTCGTAACGCACACCCGCCGGAACCGGCACGGCTTGATTCACGGTCGTCCCGCGATCCCCGGCCGTGCGCTCCGACGCATCGACGGCGACGAACGACGTGTACGCCGACATCAGGCTGTGCTCGAGCGCCGTCGCCCGTATCGAATTGGCGAGCGCGCCGCCCGGATCCCCGCTCCGGGTTTGCCGCCGGGCGAGATCCTCGATGCGCAACCGAGCCCAGAGGCTGCGCAGCGCCGGCTGCTGCGAATCGTGAGCCGCCCCTACGCCGAACGCGACCCTCTCTGCGCCCAGTCGGCCGCGGATACCGACGTCGCCGACCCTACCGCGGAACTTGCCGGTCACGACGATCGGGCGGCCCGCGAAGAGATCCGGCAGGCGCGCCGGATATACGTCGGTGGTGGCGAGCCCGTTCCAATCGATTGCGACGTCCGTCAGCGCGGGCCGGCTGATGCGCTCGAAGTAGTACGCCATGACCTCCTCCGCCGAGTCGTTCAAGCCAAGGTAAGCGACGGTGCCTCGGCCTTCGGTCGCGAGGCCATCGAGCAAATAGCGGTTGACGGAATTACCCACGCCGAAGCTGAAGATGCGCGCGTCACCGATCGTGCGCTGCACCTCGCCCAGGATCTCGACCTCGTTGCCGATATAGCCGTCGGTCAGGAACGTCACGAAACGAGTGCGCTCCGCGTCCCGCGGGAAACCCAAGGCGGCGCGGATGCCGCTCAGCATCTCCGTGCCGCCCTGGCCGCCGAGCTGGCGAACGTAGTCGCGTGCACGCCGGATGTTCTCGTCCGTCGCCGCTACTGGGCGGCTCGCAAACTGCTTGACGTCGTACGAGAAGTTCATGATCTGGAACGTGTCGCCGCGCTCGAGGCGATCGAGCGCGGCGTCGATGGCTGCGCGCGCTTGCGCGATCGGTTGGCCGGACATCGAGCCCGACGTATCGACGACGAACACCATCTCGACGGGCTGGCGGCGCAGCGCGGTCTGCCGCGCCGGCGGGTAAACGAGCAACGTGAAGTAGCCCTGCTCTGTCCGCTCGTCGGTGTACGTCAAAAGATTCGTTTTGATCGTTTCACCCGCGACACGGAACTTCAGGATGAAGTCGCGATTGGGCATCGTGCTACCACCCGCGAGCGCTACGTGCGCGACGGACTCGCCGTCGCGGCGCGTCACGATCTCGTGGCTTGCCGTGAGCTCCTCGATGGCGACGCCGGCGTCGACGTCGATGCTGATACCGATATCGTGCGCCGAACGCTCCGTCGGGCGCAGATACCGAACGGCCGTGCCGGCGGCCTCGTTGCTAAAGTTCTCGCGCGGCAAGGCGGCGACGGGGCTCTTCGAGCCCTGCGGGTTGTAGCGTGGCCCGACGACAGTCGGGAACACGAACGAATACCAACCGTCCTCGTACGCGAGCGTGTGGAAGTAGCGGATGTTGACGTCGATGCGCTTACCGGGCTCGATGTTCGCGACCTTCTGCTCGAAGATGTTCGGCCGGTGCTGCACGAGCAGGCTCGCGCGATAGCCTTGCGCACGCGCGTCCTCGTAGATGCGCTGCGCCTCCTCTTTCTCGCGCAGGATGCCGCGGATCTTCCGTTCGCCGATCGTCATCACGAACTCGTTGACGGCAGCTTTCTCCGGCAGCGGAAACAGATAGACGGCTTCGATCTTCTCGTCGTACGGGTTCTCGAACTGCTGCGTGACGTCGACGGCGGAGATGTAGCCCGTGACGACAGCGCGCACGTCGGTGTGACGCAACGGCAACGGAACCTCGGTCGGTGGCACGCCACGCGTGGCGGCGACGAGCGCGAGCATCGTGCCCGAGCCCGGCTCCGTGTCCTCGGTCGCCGTCTCGGCCGAGACCGTTTGAATGACCCACAGCTCCTCACCGGGCTGCACCTGCGAAAGCAGTTGCGAGCCGCCGGGCCGCACGCCGGCGACTCTCAGCGCGGCCTCGTCGGCCTCGAGGGTCACGATGGCCTGCGGCGAAGTCATGACCTGGCGTTCGGCCTGAAGCGGGCTTACGGAGCCGCCGCGGGGCCCGTTGCGCGAGCCGGTGACGACAATCTCCTCGAGCGGTCCGGCGGCCGAACCCGACTGGTCCGCCGGCGGCACGGCCGAGCACGCCGCGAACAGCGCGAGCGCTGCACCGAGAAGCGTGCTCGCGAGATGTTGCGCTCTCTTCTTCGCGACGTAGGCGTTCGCCATGGTCATCTCCCCGGTTGAGTTTCGAGATTGAGTTGTGCGTCGATGGGCCGTCCGTCTGAAGTACCGGCGGCGACGAGGCGGGCTTCGTAGTCGGGCTGCGCTGCGCCAACGGTGCGCACGTGCAGTCGGGCGATCCGAACTCGGCCGCGCTGCAATTGCTCGGCTTCGCTCAGGCTGAAGCTCGCGAGCACGATGCGATCGGTGGCGCCACGCATCGTGGCGACGCGATCGTAGAACGGCGGATCGCGGAACGACGAGTCGTCGCCGCTTTCGATGCCGACGATCTGCATCGTGCCGCGCCGTTCCGTCAGCTCGACCTGCCAGGCGGCGACGGGCGTATCGCTGACGACGAACACGTCGACCGTCGTGAAAACTCCCGCTTCGGGTTGAGCCGCAAGCTGCAGCGCCGCGGCGACGCAAAGCACCCTCAGCGACATCTGTAGCAGGCGCCAACTCATGGCACGCTCCGCGACGAATCGAGCGCCACGATTCTGAAAGCGAGCTCCTCGATACGCGACGCGGTTACTCCCGACGCCTCGCCGCCCGCAGCGCGCATGCGCGCCAGCGCGAGCACGTCGAGCACGTCGACGCGCCCCGAGCCGTCGACATCGTCGCGCGACGGCGCGTCAAAAATGAGCGGCCGCATGAGAACGGCGGCGAGCAACACAGCCGCGGCCGCACTGAGCGGCAGCGCCCACCGCGCGCGGCGCGGGCGCGACGTCGCCGGCCGCGCTGCGAAGTAGCTGCGTGCCGCGTCGAGCACGGCGCGATCGGTGCGCGGATCGACGATCGGCTGCGCGTGATCGAGCCGGCGCAGCCGGCTGGCGATCCCGGGCGGCAAAGTCTCGAGCTGTTCGGTGTTCGGGTTCATGGTGTTCCTACAGCATTAAGCGCGGCAACCGCGCAAAAGGTTCACGGGTCGAATAAGTCCTTGATTCGGTTGTCTTCGCGCAGCTCCCTCAGCGCCAGGTGCAAGCGCGATTTGACCGTCCCGAGCGGCACGTCGAGCGCCACCGCGATCTCAGCGAGCGACAGGTCGTCGACGAACCTGAGCGTGAGCAACTCGCGCCGCTCGGGCGACAGAGCGGCGAGCGCCGCGTCGATCGGCTCCGCGTCAGCCGGCGTTTCCGCGGGCAACTCTTCGAGCATCGCGTCGCCGGCCCCGGCGGAGCGGCGCGCCTTGCGCACGGCGGTGATGGCGGCGTTCTTCGCTGCGGGATAGAGCAATGTCGACAGACGCGCAGTCAGGACGAGGCCGTCGCCGGCCGGCGGGAATTTGTTGAGCAGGTACGTGAACGTTTCCTGCAGCGCGTCGAGGGCGAGCTCACGGTCGCGCGTGAAACGCCGCGCGACGCGCAACACGAAATCGCGGTGCCGCCGGTAAAGAGTTTCGAACGCACGGGCTGCTTCGAGCGCGTCGCCGGCGTTGCAGATCGCTACGAGCTCCTCATCGCTGCGGCGATCGCTCGGCCTCATGTTGCGACGCTAGCCCGTGCGCGCTCGCGGTCAAAAAACCGCGATCGTCCGCTCGACGACCCAAAACGCGGCGACAGAGCCGACGCCGTAGGCGACGGCACGCGGCCAGATCGCGGGAACCCGGACGGCCGAGAGCCGCACGAGCCAGGCGAAACCGAACACGGCGGCGATGAACAGGAGCTGGCCGACCTCGACGCCGACGTTGAAGAACAAGAGCGCGAGCGGCACAGCGTGCTGCGGCACGCCGACCTCGCTCAGCGCGCCGGCGAAGCCGAACCCGTGCAGCAGACCGAACGCGAACGCGACGACCCACGGGAAGCGCCGCGTCAGATTCGCCGTCTCGTCGGCGGCGCTGCGCTGCGGCCGCCGCGCGAGCTCCGACGCGAGGAACAGAATGCTGAGCGCGATGATCGCCTCGACGGCCGCCGAAGGAACTTGCACGAAACCGAGCGTCGCGGCGCCGAGCGTGATGCTGTGCGCGACCGTGAACGCCGTGACCGTCGCGACGAGGCGCCCGATCCCGTTCACGATGAGGAGCAGCGCGAGCACGAACAGCAGGTGATCGATGCCGAGCAGGATGTGCTCGACGCCGAGCACGAGATACGTGCGCACGACCTCGAGAGCGCTCGGCCGCTCGGGGATCGTCACCGCCGGCGCATTGGGAGTCAGGCGTTGGTTCGACGCCGTGCCGTCCAAGTAATCGACGCGCAGCAGCACGTCGGTCTGCGTTTGCTCGAGGCCGTTGATCGTAAGCGTTTTGCCCGCGAGCCCGTCGGGGCACGACAGTTCGCCGTGCTGCAACCGGACGTCGTCGACGACGTACGTCCGCACGTTTCCCGTCAACGAGCACCCTTCCGGAACTCGCGGCTCGAGCACGGCCGCGAGGCCGCCCGAGATCGAGACTTTCCACTGCACGTCGAACGCATTCGGCGCCGTCTCGGTGAGACCGAAGAAAGCGGGGCTCAAGCGGTGAGCAAGTGCCGGCACGGCACAGAGCAGCGCCGCGAGGAACGCGGTGCCGGTTGAAGCTCGCATCACTGCGGCTGCTCGATGACGACTTCGTAGCGCGCGCGCATCTCTTGATACGCCCGCTCGTTCGCCTCGCGCCGGCGCTGCGCGCCGTACTCCTCGGCGACACGCGCCGCGATCTCGTCGTACGGCGGCAACCGCGCATCGCTGCGCCCGCGCAGGCGCACGGCGTGCAGGCCGAAGTCAGAGCGGAACGGGCCCGTCCACTCGCCGGGCTGCGCGGCGAACAGAGCTTCCGCGAGCTCGTCGCCGAACAGAACGGCAACTTGCTCGCGCGGCGCGTCGTCGTACGACTCGCGCAGCGGCGTCCGGTCGCCGACCTCCGCCGGCGCGCGACCGGCGCGCAACGCGACGAGGCCTGCGGCAGCGTCCGCGTCGAGCGCATCTCCTCGTGCGCCGGGGCTGAAGAACACTTGATCGAAAGTCACCAGCGAAGGGATCGTGAAGAGATCCGGCGACGCGTCGTAGAACTGCCGCAGCGCCTCCTCGGAGCTCGGCTCGGGATCCGCGAGGTCCTGCGTCAGATAGCTCATCTTCTCGATGAGCCGGCGGCGGACCTCGTCGTCGTTGACGTCGAGCCCAAGGGCGAGCGCCTCGCGATACAGGATCTCGTCACGGACAGTGGGCTCGACGAGCGCCGCGAGCTCCTCGGCAGTGGGCTCGCGCCCCTGCAACGCGGTCGCCGCCGCTCGCGCCTGCGCAACTTGCTCCCCGGTCACGACAATCCGGTCGGGCGCGGACTCGTCGCGCATTGCCCCGATCGTGAACAACGCAACGCCGATCAAAAGGAAATGGACGAGCGGGTCTTTGATGAGCCTCGACATCGGCAAGCGTTTCATGCGCGCCGAGTCTAGCAGTGGCAAAAAAAAAGGTCCCGGCCACAGGGGGGGAGGGAGCTGGCCGGGACCTACGGAAAAATAGAGACTGGAATCGCTACGAGAAGCTCACTACGAGAAGCTCAAGGCCACAAACCGTTGTGCATCGCCGCGGCGGACGAGCAATAACGCCGTTTCGTCGCGTTCGCGCGCGCCGTTCAAAGCGGCGACCGTATCTCCGACATTCGTGACGGCCTGTTGGTTCACACGCGTGATGACGTCGCCGGCGCGAATGCCTTTCTCCGCTGCCGGGCTACCTGGCGTAACGTTCGCGACGACGGCGCCGTTGACGTCGCCCGGGAGGCCGAGCATGGCCCGGTCGCCGTCCGTCAGACCGCGCAACGTGAGCCCCAAGGGGGCGCTACCATGCCCCGCGCCGCCTCCACCCGGGGTCGCGGCTGCAACGGCTTCGTTCTGGGCTTCGCCGAGCTCGACCGTGAGCTCGCGGCTACGGCCGTCGCGCCACACCGTGACTTTGGCGCCCGAGTTCGGCGTCGCACCTGCGACTGCGCGGCTCAACGTGCGCGTCGAATCGATCTCGCGATCGTCGAGGCGCGTGATGACGTCGCCGGCTTGTATGCCGCCGCGCGCGGCGGGCCCGTCACCGACGACCTCGATCACGAGCGCGCCGTCGGTTCCGTTCATGCGCAGCGAGCGCGCGAGATCCTCGTCGAGGTCCTGGATTTGCACACCGAGCCAGCCGCGCTCGACGCTGCCGTTCTCACGAAGATCCGCGACGATGTCCTTCGCCTGATTCGCCGGGATCGCGAAACCGATGCCGACGTTGCCGCCGTTCGGCGAGAAGATCGCCGTGTTCACGCCGACGACCTGACCGGCCACGTTGAAGACGGGACCACCCGAGTTGCCGAAGTTGATCGGCGCGTCGAGCTGCAGATAGTCGTTGTCGTTGTATTGATCGAGGCGGATATCGCGGCCGCGCGCCGAGATGATGCCGGCCGTCGCCGTGCCGCCCAGACCGAACGGATTGCCGATCGCGACGACCCAATCGCCGACGCGCGCCTTATCGGAATCGCCGAACGCGACGTACGGGAGGCCCGTCGCGTCAATCTTGATCAACGCGAGGTCCGTCCGCGGGTCGTTGCCGACGAGCGTCGCGTCGAACTTGCGCCCGTCTTGCAGCGTCACGGTGATCTCTTCCGCGCCGCCCGCGACGTGATTGTTCGTCACGATGTAGCCGCTCGCGTCGACCAGGAAGCCGGAGCCCTGCCCTTCGCTGCGGCGCTCGGGCTCGCGCGGGTTCCCGTCGAAGAACCGCTCGAAGAACTCGAACGGAAACTCCTGGCCCTGGCCGCGAAACTCTTGATTACCGTTGCCGGGCATCCGGTACTCGAACGAGGTCGGCGCGGCAGTCTCGACCTTCGTGACCGCGATGTTCACGACGGCCGGGCTCACGCTCTCGATGACCTCGGCAAACGAAGTGCCGGGCGACGCGGGCGTGCGCGGCGCAGCCGGCTGCGCGGTCAGGCCGCCGCTCAGGTTCAACACGGAAAACGTCAGCACGCCGGCGCCGACGGCTCCTGCGAGCCAGCCGAAACGTGCGGACTTTGTTCTCTGCTCGGTCATTGCCGAACTCCTGCAAAGCGTTGGTTGATGGCTGCCACAGTAGAGCCGCGGGCGTTACGTCGATCTCAACGGTTCCCTACGGTTTTGTAATGAAGGCCGGGGAACCTCGCGAATCGTTAAGTTTGGGTTCAGCTCCACACGTCTAGCCTTAGCGCACGGTCCAACGTTGTACTTCCGAGGAGAACGCCATGAATAGGTCAATGATCCGCAAGCTTGCCGCCTTGGGTTTAGCGGCGGGTTTGACGGCCGGATCGGCGGCAAGTTTCGCGGCCGCCGCCCGGCAGGCTGATGCGGCAACGCAGGCTGACGCCGCAACCCAGGCTTTCGAGCAGGTCGACAGCATCACGATGTTCAGAGGCCCGCACAGCTGGCGCGCCGTCGACGACGACACGATCATCGTGTGGGCGACGCCTTTCGATCCTTATCTCGTTGAGCTCGCGTTCAAGAGCTACGACCTGAAGTGGGCACACGCCATCGGGATCACGCAGTACGGCAGCCGCGTTTACGCGAAATTCGATGCGGTGAAGGTCGGCGGCTTCCGCTACCCTATCGACAGCATCTATAAGATGACGCGCGAAGAGGCCCGCAATCTCACGCGCGGCACCTGAGCGGAGAAGGCTTCGAGCCTTTCCTACGCTCGGGTCGCACAACGAGCGTAGGGTGGTGACCGGTGCGAATTCTCGTCATCGAGGACGACAAGGACGTCGCCTCGTTCATTCGTAACGGCTTGGTGCAAGCCGGCTGCAACGTCGACCATGCCGCGAACGGCAGGGACGGCTTATTCCTCGCGACGACCGAGGGCTACGACGCGCTCGTCGTCGACCGCATGCTGCCCGGCATCGACGGGCTCACCGTCATCCGCACGCTGCGCGCGTCGTCGAACACGACCCCGGTATTGATCTTGAGCGCGCTCGGCGAGGTCGACGATCGCGTCAAGGGGCTCAAGGCCGGCGGCGACGATTATCTCGTGAAGCCGTTCGCGTTCAGCGAGCTGCTCGCTCGCCTCGAAGCGCTGGCACGGCGCGCCAAGAGTGCCGTCGAGGCGCCCGCGACGGTCTTGCGCGCCGCCGACCTCGAGCTCGACCTGCTGCGCCGCGAGGTGCGCCGCGCCGGCAAGCCGATCGACTTGCAGCCGCGCGAGTTCCAGCTGCTCGAGTTCCTGCTGCGTCACGCCGGGCAAGTCGTGACGCGCACGATGCTGCTCGAGGGCGTCTGGGACTATCACTTCGACCCGCAAACGAACGTCATCGACGTGCACATCAGCCGGTTGCGCTCGAAGATCGACAAAGGCTTCGACCGGCCACTGCTGCACACGGTTCGAGGCGCCGGCTACCGGCTCGACGGTTGAAAGCGCGGCTTATGCGGCTACCGCGGCTGTTCCGCACCAACGTGTTCCGGCTCACGCTCGCGTACATGGCGCTGTTCGCGCTGTCGGTCGGCGCGCTGTCGGCGTTCATTTATTGGGCGACGCTCGGCTATCTCGACACGCAGACGAACGCAATCATCGAGGCGGAGATCAACGGCCTGTACGAGCAATTCGAGCGGCGCAGCATCCGCGGCCTCGGCGCCGTGATCGAGGAGCGCGTCGCGCGCGACACCGAAGGCCGCTCGTACTACTTGCTCACTGACTCGATCGGCCGGCCGCTCGCCGGCAACGTGACTGCGTGGCCGATCGGCGTCGGCGACGCGCGCGGCCAATGGGTCGACTTCGTGCAGAGCGACAGCGACACGCCCGTGCGCGCGATGCTGCTGCCCATCGGCCCCGGCTTCCAGCTGCTCGTCGGCCGCGACATCCGCGAGCTCACGGCGATCAGGCAATTGCTGCGCAGAGCGTCGTTCTACGGCATCACGTTGACGCTCGCGCTGGCGCTGCTCGGCGGCGTTGCGCTCGCCTTGAGCGCCGAGCGGCGGCTCGCGGAGATCAACCGCACGACGCGCCAGATCATGGCGGGCGACCTGAGCCGCCGCGCGCCGCTGAAAGGAAGCGACGACGAGCACGACGAGCTCGCGCAGCACATCAACGCGATGCTCGACCAGATCGAGAGCTTGCTCGAAGGCATGCGCCACGTCGGCGACAGCGTCGCGCACGATTTGCGCGGGCCGATCACGCGGCTGCGCAATCGGCTCGAGACCGTCGCTGCGGCCGAGCACCCGAGCCGCGACGATTTAGGTGACTGCGTCGCGCAGCTCGACCAAGTGCTCGCGACCTTCAACGCGCTGCTGCGCATCGCCCGCGTCGAGTCGGGCGCCTATCGCAGCGCCTTCACGACGGTCGACCTGAAGCCGATCGTGCGCGACGTCTGCGAGCTCTATCAGGCGGCAGCCGAGGAGCGCCAAGTGGCGCTTAGCGCCCAGGCCCACGAGTCGGTCGAGGTCTATGGCGACCGCGAGCTGCTCGCGCAGGTGCTCACGAATCTCGTCGACAACGCCGTCAAGTACACGCCGCCCGGCGGCGCCGTTCGCATCGAGCTGGCTCGCAGCGGCGACCGTGCACGACTCAGCGTCGCCGACAGCGGCCCCGGCATTCCGGCCGAGGATCGCAGCCGCGTGCTGCAGCGTTTCGCCCGGCTCGATCGCGCGCGCTCGCAACCCGGCAACGGGCTCGGGCTCGCGCTCGTCAACGCTGTCACGCTCCAGCACCACGGCCGCCTCACGCTCGGCGACAACGCGCCTGGCCTCGTCGTCACCGTCGAGTTGCCGGCGCTGACGCTTCCGCTGCCGCGTGCAGCGCCCCCGAGCGCGGCACCGCCCTGAGCGAAGCGCGGCGGCCTCCGGCCTCCATTCACCGTCTTGTGAGCGCCGCCTCAAAAACTGCGCGCGCCGCGCCCGCGCACGCACCGCGCAAGGCGCGCGCGTCCTGGGCACAGAACGTGCATCCCCCCGTTCCGCGGGAGGTATTTCGCAATGCGGACGCCACGGGCGTTTTCCGTTTGGTGGATGGGGTTGATCGTCGGTTGCGTGGCTGTCATGGCCGCTCGGCAGACGTTCGCGCAACCCGTTGCGGTCGACGATTCGTACTCGACGCCGCAATCCACGGCGCTGACCGTTGCTGCACCCGCCGGCGTTCTCGCTAACGACTCCGGCGGCCCGGGACGTCAAGCCCTCCTCGTCACTACGGTTACGAACGGAGCGCTTTTCTTCGGCCTTGACGGCTCGTTCTTCTACCAGCCGAACCCCGACTTCAGCGGCAATGACGCTTTCACGTATCAAGTAAGCGAGGCCCTAACGCTCAGCAACACCGCAACGGTCACGATCAGCGTCGTGCCGCCCAACCAGCCGCCGGTCGCCGCCGCCGACAGCTATGCAGTCAACGAAGGGCAGACGCTCAACATCGGCGCTCCCGGCGTGCTCGCCAACGACACGGACCCCAACACAAACCCGCTGACCGCCGTTCTAATCGGCGGCGTCGCGAACGGCACGCTGGCATTGCAGCCCAACGGCTCGTTCAGCTTCACACCGCCTCCCGGTTTCAGCGGCGCCACGTCGTTCACGTATCAAGCCGACGACGGCACGGTGCGCAGCGACACCGCCACGGTCGCGATCACAGTGAACGCCGTCAACGAGGCGCCGTCGGCGCAACCCGACAGCTACACGACTGCCGAGGACACGGGCTTGAGCGTCGGCGGCAACGGCGTGCTCGGCAACGACACGGATCCCGACGGCGACCCGTTGACGGCGGAGCTCGTCCGCAACGTGTCGAACGGCACGCTACAGTTCGACGGCAACGGCTCGTTCGCCTATACGCCGCCCTCGAACTTCAGCGGCACCACGAGCTTCACGTATCGAGCACGCGATGCCGCCGCGCAGAGCGCCGTCGTGACGGTGACGATCGAGGTCACGGCCGTCAACGACCCGCCGTTCTTCTCGACTGCGGCGCCCCCGACGACGGCGCCCGAGGGCGTCACGTACCGCTACACGTTCGCAGCGTCGGATCCCGACAGCACGACCCCCACGATCAGCGCGCCGACACTTCCGACCTGGCTCACGTTCACGGCGCCCGCCACGATCTCCGGCACGCCGGCGGAAGCCAACGTCGGCGTGCACAACGTGACGATGAGCGTGACGGACGGCGTCGCGCCCGCCGTCACGCGTCAGTTCCAGATCACGGTTGAGAACGTCGACATCGCCCCTTCAATCGCGACGATTCCCGAGCAAACGGCCACGGAGAACTCGCCGTTCGATTTCGATCTCACACCGTTCGTCACGGACTCCGACACGCCCGCAGCCTCGTTGACTTACGCGGCGACGAGCGGCGTGCCGGCCGGCCTCTTGCTGAGCGCCGCCGGCCGCGTGTCCGGAACGCCGCAGATCACTACTAGCGTGGGCACCCATACCGTGCGCTTTACCGTTAAGGACACTGGGAACCCAGTGACGGGTCAATTCCGGCTCGTAGTAGTGCCCGCGGGGCGCGTCGATCTCGGGGTCACGATGAGTGCGTCGCCTAGCCCCGTGACGCTCAACGCGCCGGCCACCTGGACGATAAGCGTGACGAACCGCGCGCCGCAGGTCGGAGCGCAAGGCGCATCGCTCGTAGCCACGTTCGCCGGCGAGGTTCCGTTCGTTTTCGATGCGCCGCCGTCGGGTTGCACGCTGGCACCGAACGGCGACCAGACGGGGCTCACGTGCCCGATCGGCCCGCTGGCCGGAGGCGCGTCGACGACGATCACGCTGACGGGCCGCGGCGGCTTCGCGGGTGACGTGTTCGCGGAAGCCAAAGTTGCCGTCACCGGCGGCACACTCGACGAGACGCCCGGCAACGACACCACAACGGCGTCACTGAGCATCGCGCAGCGCGTCGCGGCCATACCGGCGCAGCGCATCGCGCTCGCCGACGGGCGCGCCGCAGCGGCCGGCGACTTCAACGCCGACGGCTTCGACGACCTCGTCGTCGCGACCGCCTCGGCGCAAGGCGTCGTGCTATTCACGAACGTCGCGGACCCGGCGAACCCGAGTCGGCGAATCTTCGCTACACCGCCTCAAGCGATCGGCGGCGAAGCTCTGTCCACCGACGTCGTCGTGATCGACCTCGACCGCGACGGCGATCTCGACATCGTGACCGCCGCGGGCGTCGGCGCGCCGCACCGCGCATTCATCAATGCCGGCGGCGCGTTCACGAGCACGGCGCTTGGGCTGGCGGCCGCCGACGGCCGCGCCGTGGCGGCGGGCGACATCAACGGCGACGCATTCATCGATTTGGTGTTCGCGAGCTCGGGCACGAGCTCGGTGCTCATCAATACAGGCTCCGGCGCCGCGTTCACGGCCGGTGCCAGCATCGGTCCGCACGATGCGCGCGACGTGCTGCTCGTAGATTTGTTCGGCGACACCCTACCGGAGCTCGTGCTCGCGAACGCCGGCGGCGGCGCCGCCGTGTATCGCAACACGCGCGGCGCGTTCTCAATCGAAACGACACTGGCAACGGGCGCCACGAGCGCCGTGGCCACCGGGGACTTCAACGGCGACAACCGGGCCGACCTCGTGTTCGCGCGCGATACCGCGACGCTGCCCGCGGTGCCGAGCGCGCTCGTGTGGCTGAACACCTCGGGCGCGAGCGGCCAGCTCTTCGTCTCCGACGAGCTCGGCGCGGCCGCGACGACGGCGCTACTCGTCCGCGACTTCGACGTCGACACACGCGCCGACGTGCTCGCCCTGAACGGCAGCGGCGTGCGCATCTTCACGAACGCCGGCGCCGCCAACGGCACGTTCGCGCTGCATCCGCAGCAGCTCGCGACGCCCGGCGCGCGCGGGGCCGCGGCAGGCAAGTTCAACAACGACGACCGCGTCGATCTCGCCGTGGTCGGCGACGGCGTCTCGCTGTTCGTCAACGACGGCGCCGGTAACTTCGGCCAGCCGGATGCGAACGCACCTGTGATCCAGCTGCGCGGCGACGCAACCGTCAACATCACGATCGACGCGCCCTACTCCGACGCGGGCGCCACGGCGACGGACAAAGAGGACGGCGACATCACCTCGCGGATCGTCGTGACGAACTCCGTCAACGCGGCGCTGCTCGGCAGTTACACGGTGACGTATGCGGTGTCCGACCTCGCGGGCAACTCCGCTGCGCCTGTCACGCGCACGGTCAACGTCCTTGCGCAACCGGCCGCGGACGGCGGAGGCGGCGGCGCGGTCGGATTGGAGATGCTGCTGGCATTGCTCGTTGCGGCCGCGCTCGCGCCGGCGCGCCGCCGCAGGGCGACCGAATAACCTCTTCGTTCTACGGCAGCGGGGAGTCGTTGCCGGCGCGCTTGTGCCACGCGACGACGCGCCGCAGCTCGCGCTTGCGCTCGAGCACCGACTGCGCCTGGCGGTTGATGAAGCGATAACAGCGGCGCAGATCCCAGGAGAGATCGTTGTCGAGCACGAGCTCGATGCCGTCGCCGAACTCGCCGCGATTGATCTCGTGGACGAGCCGCGACTCGCCCGTGAAGCGGCTGCCGAAGTTGAACTCGTACTCGTCGAAGTAGACGACACAGCCGCTCGGCAAATAGGGCATCAGGCGCTCGAGCACCGCGCGGGCAGAGGTGTAGTAGTCGCAATCGATCCAGACGAGGATCGGCTTCTCCACGCGCAGCGTCTCGAGGAATTCCGGCGTCAGCGTCGCATCGAACATGCCCTTGTGCAGGCGGCAGTTCCGATACCGCGCGTCGAGATAATCGCGAAGCTCCTCGTAGCGGCCGCGATACTGGCCCGGCTTCCAGTCGGCGCCCGCGACGCTCGCGAGATCGCGGTGGTCGTCCGTCTCCGGCAAACCCTCGAAGCTATCGAAGCCGTGGCAGACGATGTCGTTTTCCATGCCGAGATAGCGCGTTGCGTACGCTTTTTTCGCGAACGCGTAGCCGTCGGCGACACCGAATTCCAGAATTGAAAACGGGCCCTTGTAGCCGCGCTTGAACTCGTCGATGACCGCGTAGACATGGTCCATGCGGTAGAACGTGTTGACGAGCCGGCGCAGCGCCAGCCGCGGCTTGTACAGCAAATTGAGGTAGACGAACGTGCGCACGTAGTCGCCGGGCAACGCTTTGCCCGCCAATCGCATCGCCGTCATCAATAAGGACTTGTCGCCGAACCGGTTGCTGCCCGCCTGGCCGTCGTGTCCGCGCATACAGACCTCCCGTCCCGGTCGTGCAAACTCCGGGCCAGGCGGCGGCGCGTAAACACTACAAATCGTCGAGCGTCAGGGGCATCGTCGCGCCGCGCCAGGCGCGCGCGAACTGCTGCTGCACGAGCTGCGCCTCGCTGGCACGCCCTTGCGCCTGCAACGTCTGCGACAAGCCGTACAGCAAGCGGCCGTCGCGCGGGTGCGTAGCGAGGGCTTCGCGGAACACGCGTTCGGCTCCGGCATGATCGCCGGCACGCAACAACGCGGCGCCGAGGCTCTGGCGCACGGGGTAGAACCAGGCCGGCGGCTCGTCGTACTGCAACGCTGCTTCGAGCGTCACGGCGCGGAGCCACGCGGTGATCGAGGTTGCGCGGTCGTCGCGCGCGGCCGCGAGCTGCGCCTCGAGTGTCGCGGCGGCGAGCGCCAACAGGTCGCCGGCTTTGTTGTTGATCAGGTATTGGCCTTCGGGCGGCACGGCGGCCCGCTCGCGCTCGAAACGGCGCTGCTCGGCAGCCGCGTCGCGCGCCTTGCCCTGCGCCGCGAGCGCCATCGCGCGTGCGTAGCGCCAGAACGCGCGGCTGAGGGGGCGGTCCCTCTCGGGCTGCGGCGTCGCGAGCAACGTGTCCCAACGGTGGAAACGCAGGTCGATCATCATCGGATACAGGCGGAAGCCTTCGAGCATCTGCATCTCGCGGTCGCCGTCGCCGACGTTGACGACCATATCCGCGGCCGCCTGCTTCGCCTCTTCGTAGCGGCCCTGCTGCGCGCGCGCGTACGCGATGAAGTGAAGGTTGTGCGTGCCGTACATGAGCGGATAGACGCCCGTCGCGCCCGTGCGCTCGATGAATGCGCGGTCCGCATCCCACGCGACGACGTTCGTGTCCGCGGCGAGATCGAAGTCGCCGGTCTGAAGGAAGATGTGCCCCGGCATGTGCACGAGGTGCCCTGCGCCCGGCGTCATCGTCATGAGGCGCATCGCGCTCGGGATCGCGCGCTCGAGATTGCGCGACGCCTCGACGGCGTGAATGTAGAAGTGATTCGCGCCGGGATGGTTCGGATCGCTGCGGAGCACCGACTCGAGCGCCGCGACGAGCTCGAGCGTACCGGGAGCCGGCTCGCCCTCGAGTGTCCAGAGCTGCCACGGGCGCAGCATCATGAGGCTCTCGGCGAACATCGTCCCCGCGTCGACGTCGTCGGGGTATTTCGCCGCCACCGCACGCATCGCTTCGCTGTAGTCGCGATGGAAACCGAGCCAGTCGGATGCAGGCTCCGGCGAGGGATAGCGCTTGGCGAGTGCCGCGATGTAATCGCGCTCGCGCTCGCTCGCGTTGGCGGCGCGCTGCTCGGCGCTCTTGACGGCGTCGTACGTCGCTTGCGCGCGCGCGGCGTCGACGGCCGTGTCGTTGTAGTTCGGGCCGATCGACAGCGCAACGCCCCAGTACGGCATCGGCGCTTGCGGGTCGAGCTCCGCCGCGCGGCGGAAGTAACGCGCGGCCTCGTCGTGATTGAAGCCGTAGAGCAGACGAATGCCCTGGTCGAAATAGACCTGCGCGTCGGGGTTCGTCGTCGTGATCGGAAAGTGATAGTCGCCGAGGCCGGGATGCAGCTCCGTCGCTGCGGGAGGCAAGGGCGCCGGATGTGCATGCCGCTGCGCGGCGGTGGGAAGCGACGACGCAAGCGCGGCGAAACCCACCAATGCCGCGACTCGGGTGGTTGAGATTTTCATGGCGGGATTCTAGCCGGGCGGCGTGCCTTGGACGAGCAGAACGTGGACGGCTGCGTCGTCGTCGAGGCTCGTCCAGGCGACGAGCAGGTCTTCGCCGACGGCGACGATCTGCGGCACGTCGACGGGCTGCACGGCCCCGCTGTGCGCGAGCACGCGCGGCGCGCCGAGCGAGCCGTCAGGCGCCACGATGCGCAGCACGAGATCCGAGCCGCCGCCGGCCGCGCTTCGCCACCACGTGACCTTCGCCGTGCCGTCGGAGCCGAGCACGAGGCCGACCTGGCCAAACGAGCCCGCGCCGTCGAGGTCGAGCGCGGGCGCGAAGCTCGCGGCGGCGTCGGTCGAGCGCGCGAACCGAACGCGCGGTGTGTCCCCGGCGGCCGTGAACCAGGCGACGGCGACACGCTCGCCGTCGGCCGCGATGGCCGGGCCGTTCACGGGGCAACCTTCGATGTGCCAGCCGTCGACGCCGGCCGCGACGGCGTCGGTCCAAGCGCCGTCGACGTGGCGGCGCACGACGACGTCGCGGATCTCCTCGGGCGTCCGGTCGCGATACGCGACGACGGGACCTAAGCTCGTCATCGCTCGGTCGGGCTGACAGCAATCGCAGACGAGCTCGTCGACGATCTCGCGCGCGACGACGTTGCCCGAGTAGTCGAGCTCTGCGACACGCAAGCTCGTGCCGAGCAGCTTGTCCGGCTCGTCGAACGACCACTCGGCGAGCTGCCGGCCGTCGAGCCAGAACGCGCCGATCGCGCCGTTCCACGCGAACAGGTCGACGAAGCCGTGCTCGGCTTCCGCGCTGTCGTCGTTGAGCTGCACGGGCGCGCTCCAGCTGCGGCCGCCATCGCCCGACACCGCGGTCGCGACGTGATAGGCGCCTGCCGAGTCAGGTGCGAGGCGCAGCCAATGCGCTGCCCAGACGCCTGCCGTGATCGGCTGAACGGAAGGCAAGTCGGCCCAGTTCACGAACAGATCGGCGCCGCGCACGACCTCGCGCGGCGGCGAGAACGCGGCGCCGTCGAACGCGGCGAAACGCAACGCGACGCCGTCGTCGGTCGGCTCGAGCCAGCTCAAGACCGTCGTGCCGCCCGCGCTCGAGGTGAGCCGCGGTTGCGCGCTGCCGGCGGCGCCGGGGAATGGGACGGCTCGAGCGCTGAACGCCGCCGTGTCTATTGCAGGCTCAGGGGTGCAGGCACCGAGCGTGGCGACGGCTGCGGCGAGGGCCGCGAGACCCAGCGAGATCATCGATGTGCGCATTGCTCTCACCGCTCAAATCAGCTCAACGAATCTACTTCGCGCTCATCGGCCAACCAATCCGGCCGCGAGCGGAGCCTGATGCGCGCCCCGCTGTGCGGATGATCGAACGCGAGCCCCGCGGAATGCAGCAGATAACCGCCGGCGCCCGGCGGGACGTCGCTCTTCGGCACGCCGCCCGGCCCGAACAGCGGGTCGCCGACGATCGGCGCGCCGGCGGCCGCGAGATGGATACGGATCTGATCGGGCCGGCCCGTGATCGGCTGTGCGGCGACGAGCGTCCGCGTGGCCGTGCGGCGCAGCACGCGCACGCGCGTCAACGACTCGCGACCGTGCGCCGCCGCGGCATGGATCGTCAACGGGCCGTGCGGAATGCGCGCGATCGGTTGCCGCGCCGCGAACGAGGTCGGTAACCGCGCGCCGGAAGTCCACGCGAGATACGTCTTGCCGAGCGTGAAGTCGCGCAGCTGGCGGCTCAGCGACGAGCGGCCGAGCGCCGTCTTGCCGAACGCGATGAGCCCCGACGTGCCGCGGCCGAGCCGATGCGCGGGCGCCGCCTCGCGGCGCAACGGGCCGCTCGAGCGCACGAGCTCGAGCAACGTGCGCGCCGAGAACGGGCCCGCAGGCAGCACTTGTAGATCGGCCGGCTTGACGACGACGAGCACGTGCTCGTCCTCGAATGCGACCGCGAACGATTCGGGCGCGTCGGGCTCGCGCCACGGCGGGCGATGGAACTCGAGCTCGTCGCCGGCCGCGAGCGGCTGCTCGGGCCGGGCGCGGCGGCCATTGACGAGCACGCGGCCGAGATCGATCGCCTCGCGCCACGCGACCTCGTCGGAGTGGCGGTAACGTGCGACATGAAACGCGAGCACGCTTGCGCCCGCAGCGTCCGCTGCGACGCGAGCGCGATAGATCCAACCGTTGTTGGGTTCAGCCATGCGGATCCGTCCTGCCGAACCGGCAGCATAGTCGGCCGCGCACGGGAAGCGGAAGCGCTCGCCTACTGGGGCCGCGTGCCGAGCACGGCCGCCCAGCGCGCGAGCTTCTGCTCGAAGCGCAGGCTCGCGTAGGCCGGGCTCGTCGACGGCAGCGCCTGCCGCTCGATGGCGGCCCACTGCGGTGCGAGGCCGGGCAGCACCTTGCGCCGGAACAGGCCGGCGGCCGTGTTGCCGTTGAAGCAGATCAAGCCGATCCGCCGGTGCCGCTCGAAGAACGCGTTGAAGTCGTTGACGACGATGCTCGCGGGCACGATCGCCGAGTCGAGGCTGCCCTCGCGCTCGCCGGCCGCAAGCACGTCCCACACGGCAACTCCGCTTGCGCGCAACCGCGCGACACGCGCCGCGTACGAGAGCGCCGGGCCGGCCTCGAATAGCTCGCCCATGATCCGCCAGAACGCGTTGTACGGCTGCGCGTAGTACTCGAGCATCTGCAGCGACTTCACGCCCGGCAAGCTGCCGAGCACGAGGACGCGCGCGCCCGCATCGGCGAGCGGCGGGAAACCGACGGACGGCGCAACGCTGCGCCGTCTCACCAGTCGATTCCGCGATAGTGCCCGCGCGACTCGAGCAGGCGTACCTGGTCGACGATCCAGCGCTGGCGTTCGCGCACGTAGTCGCTCGGTTGCGCCGCGCGGAGCCGCTGCGGATTCGGCAACACCGCCGCGAGCAGCGCCGCATCGGAGACGCTCAGCGCCGCGGCGTGCGACCCGAAGTATTCGCTCGAGGCCGCTTCGACGCCGAACACGCCGGGGCCGAGCTCGGCGATGTTCAAGTACACCTCGAGGATGCGCTCTTTCGTCCAACACATCTCGATCAGCACGGCGAAGTACGCCTCGAGCGCCTTGCGCACGAGGCTGCGGCCTTGCCAGAGAAACACGTTCTTCGCGACTTGCTGCGTGATCGTCGACGCGCCGCGCAAATCGTCGCCGCCGCGATAATCTTCGAGCGCGCGGTCGAGCGACACGAAGTCGATGCCGCGATGCTCGACGAAACGCTGATCCTCGGACGCGATGACGGCGCGCCCGGCATTCCACGCAATCTGGTCGCGGTCGACCCACGTGTACTTGAGCTCGCCGACGGGGCCCGGCTGGAGCAGCATCACCATCGTCGTCGGCGGGTCGAACGAACGAAGCGCGCCCACCGCCGCGAGCGACAGCGCCAGCCAAAGCAAGCCGACGAGCGCAAGCGTGCCCACAAGCCTGCGGAAAAACGATCGCTTCGGTCGAGTCGACTTGGCCAGGCGAACCTCAGGACGGTTGGCTGCGCATCTCCTGCGCGAGTCTAACCGCCATCGCCCCAACGACAAGCACGCCGCCGATCAGCACGGTCCACAGCGTC
>Ga0190271_10000417_pt1 | contig 21781 bp, 18 predicted proteins | sample Popmic356T_FD_133747 | JGI IMG/M metagenome (GOLD analysis project Ga0190271, IMG submission 133747) | Populus adjacent soil microbial communities from riparian zone of Weber River, Utah, USA - 356 T | ecosystem: Environmental > Terrestrial > Soil > Riparian zone | place: USA: Utah | collected...
AACACCAGATGTATTTCAGGCCTACTTATGATGTGCCGGATATGATTAAGCTGCGTTTTACGCTCTCTGGCAATGGGACCATCTTTAACGAAGTAAATAAGCAACAGTACACCTTTAATGCTAACCAGCAGAATATAATTTACATGCCTGAGCTTGATGGTACCGGCCAATATGATACCGGCCAGAGCTACCGCTTTTTTGAGGTACATTTTGCTAAAGAAAAGTTTTTGCAATTGGCAGAGCACTCTACCAAAGCATTACAGGTTCTGGCAGATCATGTTGATACCGGGCTTTATACACAGCTTGGGGAGCAAAACCTTCCTATTTCATGGGCCATGCAGCACTGCATCCGCGATATTCTCGATTGTGATTATCCGGAAGGTTTGAAACATATGTTTATCGAATCGAAATGTATTGAGCTGCTTGTGCTCCAGGCCGAAGCTTTTGAACGGGCCAATAAGCAAAAAGAACCTGCAGCTTTACATTCTGCTTATGATAGGGATTGCATTTATCATGCGAGGGATTACCTCATTGCCAATATCCACCAGCCACCATCGGTTGCCGAACTGGCTAAAGTATGCGGTATTAACGAATTTAAACTTAAACAGGGTTTTAAAGGGTTATTTGATAACAGCATATTCGGTTACCTGAGCGATTACAGGCTGAACCATGCAAAAGAGTTACTACTCGAAGGCCTTTCCATAAAATCGGTGGCCTTTATGCTCGGTTATTCTTCTGTACAGCATTTTAGCAATGCTTTTAGAAAGAAATTTGGCTTAACTCCGGGTAAGTTGAAGGGGTAAGATGGTAATGCTTTACAGCGTGAATATTCCGCTACCGCTCTATGCCGCGGGGCATCAAACTTTTGAGGCATCAAAAGTATGCAAAAATGCTTTGTCAATCCGGCAAGGGGCCTTTTACACAAACCCCATACACATCAAAAAAACAGCGGCACTTTGTTTTGTTCGTTAAGGGTGGGTGAAAGTTTTTGCAAACATGAAACACAAAACCACTGCGTTTGAGGTTTGATAGTGCCATTTGCACTGTTGTGCTACTGTTTTTTTGATTTTCCTGGCCCTTGGGATTGACCGGCGTGCTTCGGTGGGGGCTGTGTTATTTCAAAGCAAGCTAGCATAATGCCTAAACTTTCCTTAAAAGAGGATTGTCCACAAGGTAGGATTTAATGTAAGGATTGGGATTGACGGGCGTGCTTCGGTAAGGGCTGTGTTATTTCAAAGTAAGCTGGCATAACGCTCCAAGCAATTTTTACAATATGTGTTTCATGTAGGCTTAAGGATAGAAAAAAATAATTACTAATTTTAGGTGATATCTGATCAAAAATCCCCACATACTATATAAAACATAGTAATCATGACAGCAACACCCATCAAAGAGAAGCCCAGCCAACGCGAAGCCCTTTTTATGAAACTTTACAAAGAAGCTTTTCCTTTGGTGGCAAGGCACGTAAGCAAGATGGGCGGATCATTTGAGGAAGCGAAAGACATTTTTCAGGATGCACTGGTTGTGTATTATGAAAAAGTGCAGGTTTCGGGACTGAGGCTGAAGTACCAGGAGAAAGCCTATTTATTTGGAATTGCCAAATACTTATGGATCAAACGTTATCAGGAAAACGACAAACATGTTACCCTTGATTCGCTTGCTCTTGTTTTTAATAAAGAGATTGATTTGGCAGATACCGGGTACGAGGAAGTTTCTTCAGGGAAACTGATGCATTTACTGGAGCAGGCCGGACAGAAATGTATGCAGTTGCTCAGTGCTTTTTATTATGAAAAACTGGATATGGAAACACTGGCCGGGCGCTTTGGCTTTTCGGGTGCACGCTCTGCAACTGCCCAGAAATTTAAATGCCTCGAAAAAGTGAAAGAAACCGTTAAAGCTAAATCCTTAAAATATGAAGACATCGTTGAATGAGCTCCGTTTAATAGAGCATTATCTGCTGTCGGACGGTAAGGATGGAGAAAGTTTCCTGTTCGAAGCCAAAATGATCTTACAGCCTGAACTGACGCAACAGGTTTACTGGCAGAACAAGACCTACAAAATAGTGCGTGATTATGGCCGGAAGCAGCTGAAAAATGAAATCAATAACATCCACGAAACGCTGTTTAATACCGCTGAGCATCAAAGCTTCAGGCAAAAGGTAATGCGTTTGTTCCGCAAATAAGCAATCACTTTAATTTATACATCATGCTCCATAATAGGGGCAGGGGCATCGCTATGCCTGAAATTTAAAATCAATACGATGAATATTAACAAAGAATTCCGCCTTTATGCGGTAAAACACCAGGGCTTAAACAGCCTTTATGTAGATCAGTATATGGGCAGAAACGCCGCTTATACCTTGCCTGTTGCCATGACGCCTTACATTACAGAAGAACGCCAGCTGAATGTGGCACAAATGGATGTTTTCTCACGGCTGATGATGGACAGGATTATTTTTTTAGGGGAAGCCGTTGATGAGCGGAATGCAAATGTAATACAGGCCCAATTGCTTTTTTTGCAGTCGGTTGATGTCAAAAGCGACATCCAATTGTATATCAACTCGCCCGGTGGATCGGTGTATGCAGGTTTTGGTATTTATGATACCATGCAATTTATCGCGCCTGATGTGGCCACCATTTGTACAGGCATTGCCCTTTCTATGGGTTCGGTATTGTTGTGTGCCGGTGCTGCCGGTAAACGTTCGGCTTTGCAGCACTCGAGGGTGATGATCCATCAAACCTCGGGTGGGGCAGAAGGAACCGCTATTGATATGGATATCAGGATCAGAGAAGTGTTAAAAGTACAATCAGATCTGTACCATATTTTGGCGAAACATAGCGGACAAAGTTATGAGCGGATCAATGAAATAGCCAGCCGCGATTATTGGATGAGCGCCCTCGAAGCAAAAGAATTTGGAATGATAGATGAGGTGTTAACGCGTGGGGAATAGGGTTTAGTTTGATTTAAAAATGTGTTATTAAACATATGTGGCGCAAGTATTAGCGCCTGGGCCAAAAAGCGAAGGCCTGACTTGTGTTTTAAAAATTCTCAATTAAATCTCTGCTAAGCGCAAGCCATCCAGCCCATTAGCGTAGACGTTAAGATTTGCGTAAGTAATGAACATAATTTAACCACAGATAAAAAAGATGCACACAGATATAAAAATCCGTGTTTATCTGTGCGCATCTGTGGCTAAAAACTTTAACTTAATAACATAGGGCTTGCGCTAGTGATGGATTAACCACCCCGCCCTTTGGGCACCTCCTAAATTAGGAGGGGAGTATTCCCTCATAGCTGTATAAGGTAAATGGCAAATTAAACTTTTTATCTATCGGTTGGTGTTTCATCTACCGAAATTAAATGATATAACCGCTAGAAACCACTCCGCCCTTTTTACTATGTACACACATCTTTTTAAGAATAGTTTAGGCATTTTGCTAACCGACTTTAATAAAGCACGGATTCTAACTAAGGACGCTGTCAATCCCAAGAGCCAGGGAAATCAAAAAACAGGCGCAGTTTAGTTGAATTAGCACTAACAAACCTGAAACGCAGTGGTTTTGTGTTCATAACGATGATTTAATTTTAAAAAAAAATATTGAACACAAAACGAAGTGCCACTGTTTTTTGATGCGTATGGGATTGTGCAAAAGGCTCATTGCCGGATTGACGAAGCGCTTTGGGTACTTTGGCGCTCCAAAGTACCATGCCACCGCGGCATAGAGCGGCAGAAAAATTTATCTATCGGTTGGTGCCTCACCTACCGAAATTAAGTGATATAACTGCTAGTAACCACCCCGCCCGTTGGGCACCCCTCCTAAATTAGGAGGGGAGTTTTCCCTCATAGCTGTATAGGGTAAATGGCCAGTTAAAATTTGAATGGTTATGGTGTAGCTGCTAAACCGGCAGTTTCATTATATTCATAACACTCAACAGCATTACACCAGGCATCGCAGTCTGACAGCCAATCATAAATCATTTTATAGGCGGCAGTAATTTCGGCAGAAAATTTTAAGGTTGCGCCTTCAAAATCATCCTCCTGAAAGATGTAGGCATTTAATCCAACATATAATAGTTCTGAAAGATGCTCCACATCAAATTGGCCAACGGCTTGTAGGTTATCACCCAGGTTTATGGCATAACGCTGAAAGGTTTCTTCATTGGCCAAAAGTTTTGTTTTGGTAAGCAGGCTGATGATATTGTTTACATCATAAAGGGCGTTGGCAATGGTAATGGGTTTGTGTTTGCCAGAGCGCGGATCGGGCCCGATAGCTGCGCTAAGCATTTCAGTAAGGAATTGATTCACATCCGATAAACCAATCATATCGAAATAGGCTTCAATCAGTTTCCGGAATTCTGTTACAGCTGCTACCTGATCTGGGAGCTGTGTGTCTGGGTTTTTACAATTGTCGTTTAGCATAACATTGATAAAAAGATCCTGAGACGCTGCTAAACGACAATTAACTCTTTACAGAGAAAATATAGATGCGGGACTACCGCTCGTCTCAGGAATATTGTTAAAAATTGAATTGCTTACTTAATTGCTTCCCTTGTTAAGATTAGTAAAATATGTTAATTATCATTTAGCATAGGCAAGATAAATACAATAAATCAATCTACAAAATATTTTTGCTCAGATAACGCATAAATGAAGGTAGTTCAGTACTTGCAGTTGGCAGTTCTATAATTGCAGTTAACAACATTATACTTGCAGTCGATAGTTCTATCAGCGCAGTTAATAGCATTATACTTGCAGTTGGTAGAGTTTATACTTGCAGTTAACAGTTCTATCAGCGCAGTTAACAACATTATGCTTGCAGTTGATAGGTTTATACTTGCAGTTGATAGTTCTGAACTTGCAGTTCATAGTTATAAACTTTCAGTTCGCAGTTCTATACTTGCAGTTGATAGGTTTATACTTGCAGTTGGTAGGTTTATGCTTGCAGTTGGTAGGTTTATACTTGCAGTTAACAACATTATACTTGCAGTTGATAGGTTTATATTTGCAGTTGATAGGTTTATATTTGCAGTTAACAGTTCTATCAGCGCAGTTAACAACATTATACTTGCAGTTGGCAGGTTTATGCTTGCAGTTAACAACATTATACTTGCAGTTGGTAGGTTTATGCTTGCAGTTAACAGTTCTATCAGCTCGCATGTGAAATAAATTTAAGATGCATCAGTATCAAATGCACACGCGGCACGCGTGCGCCAGCGAGGGGAGAAAGTTAATTTGTTACTTTGATTTTTTAAAAAACAAACTAAAAATTTAAAAAAAAATGTTGCATTGATTGACTAGCGTTAGCTCACTTTCAGTTCTATATCCAAAATTCAATCTTATTTCTTTATTTAAGAGGCAGGTTTAAGTTTTGGCTATTTTATAACTAACATTTTTAATTTCTCCTCAATATATATTCGCCTTTTGGTTCAACAAAATAAGCTTTTCCTTTAACCATCTTTATCGCTTTAAGCCCCAAGCTAGTAAAATAGAAATGCCCGTTGTAGGTTTGATCTTTACCAATCAACTGAATATATTTCATTCGGCAGTATTTTTCTGTTGGTATAATCGAAAGCAGGTAATCTTCAGTTTTTGTGCGAAAAGGTATCCCCCCAACTCCATTGTGGATTGAAAGAAGCCTTATTTGTACTGCTTGCTTGATAGAAAATGATAAGGTGTCTAATATCCTTTCAGAATTATTAGTCGATTCCCAATTTTTGACAATATGGAATGTGTCTTTTTCAATTCCTAATAAGATTGATTGATAATATTTTTTCCCGTCAATAACGAAATCATATACTCCATTAGCAACTAAATAGAACCCTTTAGGATGATATTCAGGACTGAGTTGTATAGCGCTATCAACATATTTCTTACCAATAAACTTGATCACATAGCAATTTGTGTCTCTTGCACCTTTTTGTGCATATAGACTAATTGATGATGAAAGAAATGTAAGGCAAAGTATGCTTTTAAGGCAATAGCTCCAACTCGATGTTATTACTTCTGATTTAATCAAGATCATTGAGAGGTTGGATTGTAACTGTTAATGTCTTAAAATAAAAATAGTTAATATTCTTATAATTGCAAAATACTTCATTTAAGGAGAGTCTTTTAGTTTTGGATATTCTCAGATTTTAACGGAATAAGAAAATGTTTCCCTCAGAAAAGTAACTCCTATATCTTTACGAGGGCTCCATTGATAAATTAAAGTGAAATTTGCCACATCTAGCGCAAGTCTTAGTGGCCCTGGCTAGAGTATAAGCCTGACTTGTGCTTAATAAATCCGTCAATTAAATCTCTGCTAAGCGCAAGTCATCAAGCCCACTAACGTAAACGCTAAGACTTGCGCTAGTAATGGCCAGCGAGGGTTACTTAACTAAATGAATTGTTTCACTTTTTAGTTCTTATACAATTCAGGCCTGGTTTTGATCATTCCCCATTTTAACTTAGGTAATTCAAAGATCTCATCGTAAAGTGTCTTAACTTGCTTATTTCCACTTAAAGAAAGGTGTACTATGTTTTTTAGTGATAAAATTGGGCTATAGTCTTTGCTTTGAAGTCTTTCCGTTAAAAGACGAAAGAACTTGAGTTGAGGCATGTTATTTAAGAAATCTATTTGCTCAATTTTGATGTATTGCGGTCCGAAACCATCACCTTCAATGCTCAAACTTTCGAGTGTCGATAGATTTGAAAATTCATCATAGCTAGTTATTTTTTGAAAGTTTTCGACCGATAAACCTATCAGATTTTTAAGTTTTGTTAAAGGTTTTATCGATTCAACACCTGCTCCGGAACCAATATGCAATAATTCGATATGGGTTAATCCTTCAATTGCAGAAATATCTTTATAGCCACCCCACTTAATCTCAAGGCGCTTTAATTGCTTTTGATTACAAACCGCATCAAAAAGTTCCTGGGGCATTCTTGTTCCAAAATGTAACTCTTTGAAGGCTGTTTGATTCTGTGTTAAAAACTCACACCATTCCGTTACCACACGTTTTTTGTCTTTTGGGGTTTTGTATTGAGGTGTAAAGGAATCGCCTAATTGCGTACAATTAATAATGAGTTTTTCTTCCTCATTATATTCTGAAACTTCCACAACCGATTTGATAAGATCATGTTCTTCTTTAAAGTAGTAATTGAAACCAAATTCTATTTGTTTTTCGGTTAATTTCATTGGTCGTTTTTAAAAGAGTTTTTGTTTTTATAAGCTTCAACGTGGTGGTGAGGGAATTGTTTTTCGAATAAAGGATAGGGTATGCCCAAGACTGTAATTTCAAAAACCGTATTCCAGCGCGAGTATTGGCGTCCGTTGCCTTAAGCATTGGTCTGACTTGTGCTTGGTAGCTTTATTAAGATTATAATGAAAGCACAAGTCATCCAGCGCGCTGGTCTAGACACTAAGACTTGCGCTAGTAATGGGGTTCCAAGGGATTAAAGCAGCAATAAAAGTAAAAGGTAAGGCAGAATTAAGAGTCGAAACGATGGAATTCCGTCCAGGTGGTAAAAAGAAGTAACAATTCCTAAATATAAATCATTAAGTGTTTCTGATATTAATTGTCATTTTAGCTTGAATAAAATGGGATTTATAATGTTAGATTTGCAACAATTTATTAACGCTCATGAAAAGATTTACTATTTTCTTACTGTTTATCTCATATTACCCTGTATTTTCTCAGGAACCAGTAGAGTTTAGTCGAGACAAAACTTACGAAAGACTTACAATCAGCAAAGACGGCCTTAAAAAACTAATGAAGTCTCTGGAATATTACCACTATGAGAATCCAACTGATAGCACCAGCGTTTATATAAAACCTTCGATATCATGTGAAGTTGGTAGAGACAATGAATCTCAAACGCTCAATGGTTTTGGGCAGATGGAAAAGATCGAATTCGATGATAAGGACTTTACTGAATTAAATATTATTTATTCCAATTCTCGCAAACCGATTAGTTCTATAAATCTGAATCTAAGTTCTAACTACCGAAAACTCAGTATAAAAGGCACAGATCAGAAGAAAGTCAATGCCCTATTCAGAGAATTAGATGAACAGCTTACAACCAGTGAAGATTTTCTTGGCTTTGTGAATTGGAGCGCCATCTTGACCGCAACCTCTTTCTGTTTATTTATGTTAGCACAATTTATCCTATTCCAAATAAAACCGCAGGAGAACAATAGCAGGGATATCAATCTTGTCAGAATTATAAAAAGTGGTTGCATTGTTTTTATTATAGGATGTTTAGTGTTTTTGTTCTCACCATTCAAACTAGACGATTGGTTTCCTGGATTTACATTAACCAGTAATCCAAATCATTGGTGGGATAAATACGGAAACTTTATCGGTGTCTTCTCTTTTTTAGGACCTGCTATCTATGGAACTTTCAGATTTTTGAGCAAGATTTTAGTTTCAGCAACAGCTACTCCACAAGATAATACTCCCACAAGTGAAGAGCCAACACCGCCGAATGTTAATTAATATTTGGTAAAGTGAACTATTTTAACTTACTTTTCTGATCCTCAACCTTCGCCACTATAGTTTCCCACATCTAGCGCAAGTCTTAGTGCCCCTGGTCAAAAGTATTGGCCTGACTTGTGCTTAAAAATCCGTCAATTAAATCTCTGCTAAGCACAAGTCATTCAGCCCACTAGCGTAAACGCTTAGACTTGCGCTAGTAATGGTCAGAATTAATAATTTTCAACTACTATGTGGTAGGAGCGATTGTCTTTTTCTTGTTAACGATTTCCTGTATCAAGTCCAAAATTTTTGCAACAATTTTCTCCCCTTTTGGGCTTATGTAATAGAAGTCTTTCTTTAATTCTCTACTAACTTCGTAATCTTGCAAAACAAAACCTTTTTCATTTAACTTATGAATAGTAGATATAACAGTGGTAGAGCTTTTATCTAGTGCATTCGAAATTGTATCCGTACTGACAGTTTTGTTTATTGTTTTTAGATAATCTAAAATTTGAAATTCGTAAAAGTTGATACCACTATTTCGAGATCTTTCGATTGCTTGAAGCTGTTCTTTGATGTCTAAATTTGATATAGTAACCTCGCAAGATGAAAATTTTCCATCTTCGATACAAGTTGGGCAATTCATTTTAAATAATTTAAGATTTTCAAGCATTTCATACGGGAATTCATGTCCCAGAATGCATTTAATTATCTGAGTGTGACTGAAATAATCAGTTATTAAGACATTCATGTTGAATCGAGAATGAGAAAAATATTCTGATAACTTCATATTATCTGCTCTAGAAAAGTTTAATCCTTGTCGCTTGCAGAGTCCATAATCTAATGAATATATAACAGAGACTTCGCTCGAATTATCAACGACGTTATTATAGGTGTTAATAAATCCATTTAATTCCAAGTTATTAAGTAACGACGATATTTTTTTGTTAACAATGAAATGATTGGTTGGTTTGCCTTTGATTGATGATCTATTAAATGATCCAGAGTTAACCTTTTGTCTTTCGATTATCTTATTTAGTAACTCAAACTGATGCTCATTTGAGATTTTGTCAGCAAATGGTTTTGAAACAAATTGGTTCGCTAGAAAGTATTTCAAAATAATATCTGTATAGTACCTTTGAGAAGCGTTCTCAATTGCTGTTTTAGTTATTTTATGGTCATGTATAAGACATGATTCATGACAATAGGACAGAATATATCCAATTTTTCTGGGGATATTGAAAGATACACTAAAAAGTAAATCAAAAAGCTCCAGTTCGCTTATCTCAAAAAAACTTTCCCAATGATTATTAGGAAAAAAGAGATTAAGTCTTTTCTTCATTAATCTTTTAGTATAATCAAGAGCTAATGTTTCCATCTTGGAAATATTTACGTTCTTTTCAAAAGCATAAAATGCGTCAAAGAAATCTAAGGAAATCTCGTCAATTTTTGAATTATCCAATTTTCCATAATAAAATCTATTTGGATAGGCCGCAATTTTAAACTTTACAAAGTCGTCAGATAGGTTATCAAGTGGAGCGATAAACCAATCCATAAATACTTTTTGTGCCTGCTCATCAATTTCTGAGTAGTCATCTAAAAAAATATAGAGGTGTTCGATATGAAGAATATTTTTTATCTTAATTAAATTGTTAATTAAGCTTTTTTTAATGTCTAAGTACTTTACTAGGGTTTGTTCAAACTCGGATTTCGCAGATTGGGTTGTAGCGGAGGTTGACGAAAATTCAATGCTTGGAGATTCAGCTAATTTAACACCAGCATTGCCTGATTGATTTATACTATTTTCATTAATACGTTTAAAAGACTGAATTAATGATACATCGACATTTTTGATTACATTCTTAATCGACGACTCAATTTCATCCAATTCATAATTTATTGACAGAATTTGATGATGATCATAACCTAGTATCTTTTTAATAATTGAGCCTTTGACAAACTCGTCTAGTCGATTTCTTGTCTCCAGTATTATTTCTTTTATTAAATTGCTGTAAAGAAGATATTTATGAAAATCAATATTAAGTTTCTTTGCGTCCTCTGGAATATCAGGAGTTGAGTTATCATATAAAGATTTGACATCAATATAGATCGATATGCATTTTTTATTAGATATTAAATCCTTTTGGGACTTTTGGAAAATCGTTGATTTACCTGTTCCTTTACGGCCAACTAATAGCGTAGTTCTCGGTAAGTTCAGCTTATTAATGATTCCATTATTTGGAAGTAAGTCCGTATATATATCATCAATATTTTTGTCATCAATAAAGTCTTCAATTCTAGTTTTACGAACGAGTTTTAATGACTCTGCAAACTCCAAAAATCTTTTATTATCTTTCATTTTTTAAATTCCATTTCCTCCCACGTATTCCTCTTAGTGTACTTTTAAATTATACAAGTTTGGCGATTTATTAATTTGTTTGATTTGCTAATATATAGAACACAACTATATTTTTGGCAAGGGTAGTAAGAAATACTTAAATATGAGTAATTATGTTCGGAATGATAACTTCATTGAGTCAATGAAAAGGTAGAACAGTACAGCCTAATACAATAGTTACTAGTAAAGAATAATTGAGAGTTAATGAGTTTTTATTTGAAATTATGATATTTAAATTAAGATTTTTTTATAAACTGGAGTCTTTGATTATATCATCTAAGCAAATTTTAATATGAGTAAAATTATTTGCTCACCCACATCTAGCGCAAGTCTTAGTGGCCCTGGCCAGAGCAGAGGCCTGACTTGTGCTTAAAAATCCGTCAATTAAATCTCTGCTAAGCACAAGCCATTCAGCCCACTAGCGTAGACTCTAAGACTTGCGCTAGTAATGGATGGTGGCAATAGGTATTTAGCTTTCCATTGTCATATAGTCCAGTTGTCCGTTCTCATCAGTATTTATTACTACCAAATAATTTGTTATATCTTTTCCAATTGAGTAATCAAAAATGGCGAAGTTATCTTCATTATCAGGATAAAGACCAACTCTAACTAATTTCAATTTTGACAAAAGTTGCTGTTCAGGTTCTGTTACCGTGTCGTCAAAGTTTACGAGTTTTGTAAGTTCTTCTTTATCAAGTTCCTCAAGATGGTGTTCTAAGTAAAATTTTACTGTGTCGCCATTTTCATCATTATAATCATTGAGAATATATGTCTTATTCAGCTTGTCAAATTTTTCTAATTTTTCAATGAAATTTTTTATTTTGTTCAGTATTAATATGTCAACCGTCTGGTTTTCAAAGTTAAGGTCAACTTGAATTTCATTTCCATTTAATTCAATATCAACATTATAATATTCTTCTAAATTTTCTGTCGGTAAGTTTCCGAAATATGGTAAAGCGTATTCTGCCATTTTTGTTATTAATTTATATCCACAAGATATTAATTTTCATTGAAAATGATATTCCGAAAAACTAATCAATTTTTAATATTTTGAAAACTCATTCTTTTTCTAACTTATTTTCTAATCCGTTCTGTTTTGTTAGTTTTGAGCCTTAAATAAAGAATAAGATGAACCATTGGTTAGTAAAGTCAGAGCCTTTTAAATACAGTTGGGAAAAATTTAACGAAGATGGCCGTACCTTTTGGGATGGCGTTCGTAATTACCAGGCGAGGAATAACCTGAAAGCCATGAAAGAAGGCGATTTGGTGCTCTTTTACCACAGTAATGAAGGGAAAAATGTAGTGGGTATTGCCAAAGTGGTGAAAGAGTTTTACCAGGACCCTACTACTGATGATGCCAACTGGGTAGTGGTTGATTTATCGCCTGTAGAAAGCCTGAAAAACCCGGTTTCGCTGGAGCAGATCAAGGCTGAGCCAAGTTTAACAGATATTTCTTTGGTTAGACAAGGGCGTTTATCGGTAATGCCGCTTAAGGCTACTGAATTTGATAAGATTTTGGAAATGGGGGCATAGTTTGAAGTCTTTAGTTGTAGTCCAAAGTCCTTAGTCGGAAGTTTGGAGTCTATTGAACGAGGGGTTATAGTTTGCAATAAAGTTTGGAGTTGGGCGCTTGGGGTTGAGAGTGGATTAACCGGTTTACAAAATATCAATGTAAGATTCTAAAGATTGCTTTTCCCGAAAAGACCTATCGTATGGATACATCTTTTTAAATTTATATTTCATGCTGACCTGTAGTACAGCGAAAAGCTACGCAGTAAATTTAGTTTAGCATCTTTTTTTGCTACTAGCGAACTAGATTCAAGCTGTCGTTTGAGTACAAAATGTTTTTATTCTTCCGCTCTATGCCGCGGCGGCATGGTACTTTGGAGCGCCAAAGTACCCAAAGCGCCTTGCCAATCCAGCAATGGGCCTTTTACACGATCCAAACCGCATCAAAAAAACAGCGGCACTTCGTTTAATCAGTTGTTGTCTGTGTTTTCTTTAGTCTGATTGAGCCCTTCGGGGTTTGTGTTCAATACTTCCTTAAGCATTAAATTAGCATCTATGAACACAAAACCACTGCGTTTTAGGTTTGATAGTGCTATTTGTTCTTTCCTGCAACTGTTTTTTTGATTTCTCCGGCCCTTGGGATTGACGGCGTCCTTCGGTAAAGACTGTGGTTTATTAAAGCCAGCTAGCATGACGCCCAAACCATTCTTAAAAAAGATGTGTCCACAAGATAAGTTCCAATCGGGTTTAGTTACTAAGTTTTGTGCCTTGAAAAAAACCGTTGTTCAATAAACCTGACAGCAGCGGGCATTCCGATTCTTCATCGGAATAAAGCGAATGGCAGGGCTGCAGCACCGATGAAATACTGACATTCATTTCCCTAAAAAAAAACCTTCTCAATCGACGGTTAACTGGTTTAATACAACTAACCAGTAATTACTGAACCAACTTATTTCTCTTACTCAGCGTAATCCCCAGCGTCATTACGATACTTGAGCCCAATACCACGAGGAATAAAAACGGCGTACCCACTTCCTGTATTTTTAGTGAAGCGGGCAGGTTGAAATAAAGTAAAATACTGATGAGTCCGCGGGGGGCGATGTATAAAATCGGACCTAAAGTATCCTTTTTAAATATTTTAAGGAAGAGCATCCTGATGAGGTATATCGTGATCAGAATGAAAAAGCCATTGGCGAGTACAACCTTATTGTTCAGTTCGCCGATGTTCATCGTAAAACCGAAAATCACGAAGAAAAAAGTCCGTAAAATAAAGGCACTTTCTGCCGATAACTGGTAAAGCTGCGATAAATCGGCCGTTAAATTCTTATATAAAAAAATACTCCTGAACCAAACGTTCTGGATGGTATCGGCATTGTTCAGAAATAAACCTGTACTCAGGATCAGCACGAGCGAAGAGAGGTGGTAAGATTGACCAATGGCATAAACCAGGATGAGGATGGCGATGATCAGGAAAAATTTGATGTGGTGTACCAACCTGCCCATAATGTACAACAATACCACACAGGCAATGGCCGAGAGCAAAAGGATAAGAAAGGTACTTAAGCCCAGGCCGATAAATGCGGAGGTAGTGACCGAATGGTTGGTAATGGTGAAATTAAAAATGATGATCCCCAGAATATCAGAGAAGGAGGATTCGTAGATCACAAACTCTTTATCTTTATTATTTAAGGCTGCGGCCGATGGAATGGCAATGGCTGAACTGATTACACTAAAAGGGATGGCATTGGCAATACAGGTATATAAATCGTGGTGCGAAATCTGGTAAATGATAGTGGTAATTACGCTGGTGGTACCGAGTAAAATACTTAAGGCCGAAAAAAAAGCGCTTTTAATGATCTTGTTTTTATGCTGATCATATTTAAGTTCGAGCGAGCCCTCAAAAACAATCAAAATTAGGCCTACCGTGCCCAATGTTGGCAGGATAGATAGGAAATTGAAGGTTTGTATCTTTAGGTTGTCGACCAGTAAACGTAAACCAATACCTAAAAGCAGGAGCAATAAAACCGATGGCACTTTAGTTTTACTCGCCACTAAATCAAACAGATAAGAGAATATTACTAATCCGCTTAAAATAATAAGAATGGTGTAAGTTGTCATATTTTTCAGCGTATGGTAGACTGCTAAAATAAAACAATCATGTTAAGCTGAAAAGGAATTTAACGTAAAAATTATGCTTTAAAGAAAAGTGCCTTGAGTTCGCTGGCATCATCAGGATGCATTTTGCCACCTAAAACCAAACGTAACTGCCTGCGGCGCAGGGCACCATCAAACAAATCAATTTCTTCCTGGGTTTCCGGAATAAGTTCTGGTACGGGGATGGTGCGTGCACTCTGATCAAGCGCTACAAAGGTATAGTAAGCTTCGTTGCTTTTCTGCCTGGCACCACTCGGAATATTCTCAGCCCATACATCTAAACGCACTTCTACCGAGGTATTAAAAGCACGGGTTACTTTGGCTTCAATGGTAATTACATCACCTAATTTGATGGGCTGTTTAAAAGAAACATTATCAACCGAAGCGGTCACCACGATACGGTTACAGTGTTTTTGAGCCGAAATTGCCGCTGCAATATCCATCCAGTGAAGCAAACGCCCACCCATCAGGTTATTTAAGGTATTGGTATCATTTGGTAATACCAATTCGTTCATAATGGTAAAACTTTCTCTGGCAAATTTCTTTTTTAAACTCATTAAGGGCAAAAGTAGTTAAAATGTGGTTAAGATTGTATCGCAAATAGATTCTGGTGGATTTAGGAGATGTTTTTCGGAGGTGATCTGCGCAATTAGCGGGAAAAGCGTGGGTAATGTTGTTCCCGCAGATTTAAGAGATTAGCGCAGATTTATGATTTTGTTTTACTGCGGCGATCAGCGGAAAAAGCGTGGGTAATGTTGTTCCCGCAGATTTAAGAGATTTTCGCAGATTTAAGTTGTTTTTCTGCGGGCATCAGGGAAATCAGCAGGAAAGAACTTGTGAAGATCTTCAATCCAAAAACAAATTCATCAGCTCTCATGTTATCCCTACAAAAAATCGAATTAATGCAAAACCAGACCCTGATCCAATTTTTTCATTGGTATTATAACGAAGAACAAAATTTATGGACTAAAGTAGCTGCTGAAGCAAGTCATTTAAAAGAAATTGGCGTAACATCCGTTTGGTTGCCACCAGCCTATAAATCGAACAATGCGGCTTATGATGTTGGTTATGCGGTTTATGATCTGTTCGATTTGGGCGAGTTCGATCAGAAAGGAAGTGTAAGTACCAAACATGGTTCTAAAGACGAATATATCAAAGCAATTGAAGCACTGCACGATAATGGAATTGGAGCCTTGGCCGATGCGGTTTTTAACCACAAAGCTGGTGGTGATGAACTGGAGAAAATAGCTGTTAGAACGGTAAATCCTGATGATAGAAATGAATTTACCAGCGATGTTTTCGAAATAGAAGCCTGGACAAAGTTTACTTTCCCCGGGCGAAAGGGTAAATATTCTGAATTTATATGGAATCATGAGTGTTTTAGTGGGGTAGACTGGGCCGAAGATAGAAAGGAAACAGCTATTTATTCGATCCAAAACCACTTAGGTGAAGGTTTTGAAGAGGTTCCATCTACTGAGTTCGGCAATTACGACTACCTGATGTACAATGATATCGATTACCGCAACAGGGCTGTAGTTGAAGAGTTAAAATACTGGGGCGAGTGGGTAGTGGAAACCACTAAAGTAGATGGTTTCAGGTTAGATGCGGTTAAACACATCAATCCGGATTTTATTGTAGAGTGGATCGATCACCTGAACCAAAAATTTAACAGGGAGTTTTTTATTGTAGCCGAGGATTGGAATGTGGTGGATATAGCGGGGCAATTGAACTATATTGAAATTACCGGCGGAAGGACACAAATATTTGATTCGTTGTTGCACCATAATTTTTTCCTGGCGAGTAAGAACGAGGAATTTGATATGCGGACGATTTTTGATGGAACGCTGGTACAGGTAAAGCCTGATCTGGCGGTAACCTTTGTTGATAATCATGATTCGCAACCTTTGCAGGCGCTGGAATCTTACGTCGATTTCTGGTTCAGGCCTTTGGCATATGCCATGATCTTGTTGCGCATGCAAGGGATTCCTTGCTTATTCTTTCCTGATCTGTATGGAGGAATTTATGATGATAAAGACAAAGAAGGTGATGAGGTACATGTTGAGCTAGTGGCCATCCCTGCGGTCGAAACCATGAGTAAAATCCGTACAGCCTTAGCCTACGGTGAGCAACGTGATTATTTTGACCATGGCATTTGTGTAGGATGGACCCGTGCAGGTGATGAAGAACATGAAAACAGTGGTTTAGCCGTGTTGTTGAGTACAGGAGAAGAAGGATTCAAAGAAATGGAAATAGGTAAACACTTTGCCGGAAAAACCTTTATTGATGCTTTGGGGTATCGGGAGCAGGAGGTGATAATCGATGAAAACGGCTGGGCCGAATTTCATTGCAATGCCGGCAGTGTTTCGGTGTGGGTGTTGAAGGTGGGGTAGGATTGGAGTCCATTCATCGCAATTCCATCAAGTGGAAACGAGAATCCTAAAACCTGGCTTAATGCATTACGATTCCCAATCAAGTTGGGAATGACGAACGGATATAGCCCCGTGCGTCATTCCCGTGCAGACGGGAATCTTAATGAAGTTTATAAGCCCCGCTTAATGCATTACGATTATTCATTAGTTATACTTTTTTATCGGCATTCATGAGCACTACGTGGTTCCCAATCGAGTTGGGAATGACGCACGGATATAGCCCCCATGCGTCATTCCCGTGCAGACGGGAATCTTAATGAAGCTTATGAAGCCGCTTAATGCATTACGATTCCCAATCGAGTTGGGAATGACGCACGGATATAGCCCCCATGCGTCATTCCCGTGCAGACGGGAATCTTAATGCAACTTACGAACTCTGCTAACCTTTAAGATCCAGAGGGAATTTGGATTGACGCCCACATATGACGATGGTGTGCAGAAAATTCATATCATACTTTCCTTACTTAGCGTATAAATCTTACGAGAAATAGTGTATTTTTAAGATATGGAACGAGGTGGTTGTGTTTACATTATGACAAATGTCTTTAACACAGTTTATTACATCGGTGTTACTTCTGACTTATACTCAAGAGTAATTGATCATAAATGTAAAAGATATCCAACTTCCTTTACAGCTAAATATAATTGTATAAAGCTGGTATATTTTATGTTCTATCCTGGCATTGAGGAGGCAATTGCTCAAGAGAAGAAATTAAAGAAATGGAATAGGGATTGGAAAATTAAGTTGATTAGCGATAATAATCCTCAATGGCTGGATTTGTTTAATGAGGATTTGTGACTTTTTAACGTTAACACATTTTTATGTATTAAAGATGAGAGTCCTAAAACCCGGTAATGCATTACGATTCCCAATCAAGTTGGGAATGACGCGTGGACTTAACCTACGCGTCATTTCCGTGCAGACGGAAATCCTAATACAGATTACGAACTAATCAGTGCATTACGATTCCCAATCGAGTTGGGAATGACGACCCATCTAGTTGTATATTTACAAAAAATTATCCTCAGCTCTATAAGCCGAAATAACAGCCAATTCACCCTCTTTTCCGCCTTTAGAATTGCCGTGTTCCATGCCCATAACCCCTTTATAACCTTTGGTATGCAGATGTTTGAATAGGTTTTTATAATTGATTTCCCCGGTTGTAGGTTCTTTTCGGCCTGGATTATCCCCAATCTGGATGTAGGCAATTTCATCCCAACAACGATCGATGGTTTTAATTAAGTCGCCTTCTGTACGTTGCATGTGGTAAATATCATAAAGAATTTTACACGAAGGACTTTTAACCGCTTTACAAACTGCGTAGGTTTCATTTGTTTTTTGCAGGAAAAGTTCTGGCGTATCACTCAGGGTCTCCAAGACCATAATCAAACCATGAGGTTCAAAAACCTCGGCCCCTGCGCGCATGGCATCGATTACATTGGCAAATTGATTTCCATAAGGTAAATTACGTTCGTAAAAACCAGGCACTACGGTAAGCCATTTGGCATTACAGCGTTTTGCGGCTTCCACCGATTTTTTACAGGTTTCGACAAATTTGTCTTTAAACTCCTTTTTGCCCGTAGTTAACGAGGTTTTCCAGTTATCGCCACCATCTACCACAAAAACACCCATGCGCATGCCCAGTTTGGCCAGTAAATTGCCGATTTTCTCCTGTTCTTCAACAGAACGACCGAGATAACCGTTATCTTCGATGGAACGGAAACCTTTATCGTACATAAACTGGATCTGGTCTAAAAAACTCTTGCCTGCATGGTTTTGGAACATGCCCTGGTGCGGTGCATAATCGAGGTTAAAAGTTTTATCGCTTAATGTATCATTTGTTTTTTCGGCAGCAAAAGTATTGATAAATCCTGCTCCTGTAGTAATGGCACCAGCTGTAAGCAGGCTATTTCTTATAAACTCAATTCTCTTCATCGGTTTAGTTTTAACAGATATTAGCGTATAATTAATTTTTTGAATCCTGTAGTTAGCGTATCGGCTACTTTGCCATCTTTTTGATGGTACACAAAATAAGCTTCAAGGTTTTTTCTGCTTTCTACGAAAGCCATGGCATCTTTGAGGTGCATCGCCATTAAGGCATTATCATATCCATCGGCTGTAATGGCATCTTTGGCGTACACCGTTACACTAATCATTTCATTATCTAAAGGATACCCTGTTTTAGGATCGATCAGGTGTGAAATTTTTTTCTTGCCGCTTTGATGGAATTTGCGGTAGTTGCCTGAAGTGGTAATGGCGCCAGAATTTATCGCAGCGATATGCCTGATTACCGGCGTTCCATCCTTATCCGGACCTTCAATGCCAATTTTCATGGTTTCGCCATTGGGTTTAGGTCCTGAAATCCGAATTTCGCCTCCCAGCTCGGCTACGTATTGTTTAATTCCTTTTTGTTCGAGATAAGCGGCAATTAAATCGACGCTATAGCCTTGGGCAATTCCATTTAAATCGATTTGTATACAGGGCTTTAATTTGCTTAATAAACCATTCTTTAACTTCAGGTTTCTCATGCCAACACAGGCCAATATTGATTTAATGACTGCAGGATCGGGTTCTTTTTTAGTCTCTTTTGGCCCAAAACCCCAGGCTTGTACCAATGGGGCAACGGTAATGTCGAAAATGCCTTTTGTATCTTGGTTGATCTCAAAACTTCTTTTCAGTACGTCGTTTATAAAACGATCGGTTCTGATCTCTTTTTCGGCAACATTAAATTGATTTATCAATGATCCCTTTTTGTAAAGCGACATCGATAAATCAATTTCGTTCAATAAACTATCTATGCCAGTTTTAGTGGCTAAACTATCAGTAGCATAGTACATTATTGCATAATCGGTTCCCTGTGCAAAACCATCGATTTTATACTGCCTCACTTCTTTTTTAAAGGAAAAAGCAAAAATCAATGGTAAAATGAAAAGCAAAAACCTGTAACGCATCAATTTAATTTTAGATCACCTTGGTTTGTCCTGGCATGGCAATAGGGTATAGTCCTTTTTCATCAGGCATTAACCTTGGGTTCGCATCCCATGCAAAACGCTCAGGCATTAAACTGATGTTCGAAGCTAAAGCCTCATCCCATTTAATGGTTTGACCAGAATAAGTAGCATAACGACCGATAATTGACGAGAATGTGCTTGTTGCGGCATAGTCTACATTACTGAATTTATATTCTCCCTTAGAAACCGCATCGAACAGTTCGTCGTGCTCTGTTTGGTATGGATTTGCATTTCCTTTGGTGTTGTGGTTATAGAGTTCTTTGCCACTGTAATCTTTCATAATGGCCTGGTTGCTGCCTGAAAGGTAAATTTTGCCTTTTGTACCCTGAAAAGTTTCATCTACGCGGTTACTGATGCCTTCAAAATGCCTGCATTGGCTATTAATTACCGCACCATCGGCATACGTTAATTCGATAGAGTGGTTATCATAAATTTCCCCATAGTCTTTTCCTGTTCTCCAGGCACGGCTACCTGTTCCCTGTACCGAAACCGGATGTCCGTTTTTTATCCAGTTGGCAATATCGATATTGTGTACATGTTGTTCAACAATATGATCGCCGCATAACCAGTTGAAATAATACCAGTTTCTCATCTGGTACTCCATTTCGGTTTGATTTGCGGTGCGTGGACGTACCCAAACGCCCCCGCTATTCCAGTATACCTGGCCCGACATGATATCGCCAATGACGCCGTCGTTAATGCGTTTCATCGATTCGCGATAGTTGGTCTGGTAACGGCGCTGTAAACCTACTACAACGTTTAATTTTTTCTTTTTCGCTTCTTCGGCTGCGGCCAATACTTTTCTGATGCCCGGTGCATCTACGGCAACAGGTTTTTCCATGAAAATTTGTTTATTCTGTTTAACCGCTTCTTCGAAATGGATAGGACGGAAGCCCGGAGGCGTGGTTAACAGCACTACGTCAGCTAATGGAATGGCTTTTAAATAGGCATCAAAACCTACAAATTGACGTTCTTTCGGAACATCCATTTTTGCCGCAAATTTCGAACTTAACGATTGATAACTGCTGTCTAATCGATCTTGAAAAGCATCGGCCATGGCAACCAGTTTAATGTTAAATTTAGTGCTCAAGGCCTGGAAAGCTGCTCCTGTTCCACGGTCGCCACAGCCAATTAAGGCAATTTTAATGGTATCGGATCCTGATGCATATGCTCCTGCTAGTGGAATGCTGCTTAACATGGCCCCGCCGGCCAGCATGGCTGTTGCTTTTAGAAAATCGCGACGATCTTGTTGGTTAATTGGTTTTTTCATGTGTTTAATTTTATTTTGGTTAGGTTGTGTTTTTAAAGGTCTTTTATCGGTTGCTTATTGTAATATGCATCTATATCTGCTTTTGAAGGCGCTTTTACAGGGCGTACCAGGCGCATGCCTACAAAAGGAGCTTCAGGGAACCACCAATTGCTTTTCGGAATCTGTGGATCTAATTGTTTCCATGACGGATCAGAAGCCAGTCTGGCTGTTGAGGTTAAATTATTTGGTGTTTCATCATAAGAACCACCGCGAACTACATTGGGGTAGAGTTTTTCGGGTACTGCCACCGGGTTTTCTGCAGTTTTACCTTTGCTCTTACTATAAAAATCGGGAAAGTACTGGTCGTAGGTCCATTCGCTAACGTTTCCATACATATCAAATAATCCCCATGGATTTGGTTTTTTTTGTCCTACCTGGTGTGTTTTGTTATCGCTGTTATCTTTATACCAGGCATAATCGCCTAGTTTAGTCGCATCATCACCAAAAGCATAATTGCTTTCTGTTCCGGCTTTACAGGCGTATTCCCATTCTGCCTCTGTTGGTAAGCGATAA
>Ga0190271_10000418_pt1 | contig 21774 bp, 41 predicted proteins | sample Popmic356T_FD_133747 | JGI IMG/M metagenome (GOLD analysis project Ga0190271, IMG submission 133747) | Populus adjacent soil microbial communities from riparian zone of Weber River, Utah, USA - 356 T | ecosystem: Environmental > Terrestrial > Soil > Riparian zone | place: USA: Utah | collected...
ACCCAGAGCGGAAGGGGTTCCCGGCCGGTGTCATCCCAGACGGAACCACGCTCCGAGAGGGTGACGGGCACACGCGACTGGCTGAGTTCATCCGGTACGGCGAGCGGCCACAGGTGCGGCTGATCCTGCCGAACCCAACGACCATCAGTCGGCACCGAGAGATTCGGGATGTGGTTCTCAAAGAGGGCGGCACTGTGTTCGCTGTCCCGATGAACGTGTTGAGCATCGCTGAGATTGCCACCGACACCATCGAGGTCGTGCACACCAGGTTCTCGAAGCATCCAGTCCGCGCCGATGAGCAGGTACTCAAAGCGCAGGTGAACTACCCAGTGTTCTACAAGGACACCTGGGGCTACCGAAACATCTCGGAGTTCAAGCGGCGAGAGGCGTACTTCCTCTCTGGCTACGACCGCAACGAGAAGGGGCTGTCGTACTTCTTCTGTGAAATGCCGGTCGGCGGCCAGCCGCAGACCGTCAAAGAGGCGTACGAAATGTTGAAGCCAGAGTCGGTGAAGGAAGCCGAGAGGGCCGGGTTCAAGGTCAAGCGGCAGGGCGATATGTTCTTCATCCGCATGAAGGGCTGGCAACCGGACGAGGGCACGCTCAGGCGCGAGCACTTGTTCATCCACGACTCCAACCACCGGGCCGAAGAGGTCTGCTGGGTGGGGCCACGTGGCAATCGGCTGACCTACGTGCGGGGCACCATCATGCACGATCCGGCTGGTCGGCGTGCCGATCACGCTCCACTCAATCTCGGACGCAAGCACTGGTGGCTCTGCGTCCGCAACACCGTCCCTGTCGCCAACAACCGATAGGGATACCACCGTCCTCGTCAACCGGCGAGGGCTCCGCAAGAAAGGAACAACACCATGGCATCTGCAACCGCAGAACGCGCAACCGAAGTGGTCACCGGCGAGGTCGTTTCGGAGGCCGAGAAGATCACGGCCGCCGCGGCGAAGGAGAGCAAGACCTCCGTCCCGAGCAGCACCACGGAGAACGCCGAGTCCCGCGCCTGGGACGCGAAGGCTCAGATCGACTAGCCGGTCGGGGGGCTCCCATTTCGTGCAGGGGTGGGAGCCCCCCACATCCACCCTCCCAACAAGAAAGTAGGACTTTTCCATGAGCGAAGAGAAGATGATCGGCGTCAAGTTCACCCCCAACGAAGAACTGCTGGAGGCGATGGAGGAAGCGCATCGGCATCCGAACACCACCGACGAGCGCGAGTATCTCTGCGAAGTCTGCGGCGCGAAAGAGACTCTGACCGAGAAGGTGGCGTACGAGTCGGGCTGGGACTACCCGCCGTTCATCGGGCTGTGGGGCGTGGTGAGTCCGCGGACCTGCCCGAACTGCACCATCGAGAAGACCGCGTACTGGCACGTACTCCGCGAGGGAACGGAGAACATCCCCGCCAACCACATGGTCACGATCAAGCGCATCATGGCGGAACGGGACCAGCAGTGACCACCCTGTTCTGGAACCGGCAGAACGAACCGATCGAGGACACCCTGGTCTGGGCCAGGCTCTACGAGGACGTGGCCTACCGCGTCCTCGCCGTGGACTCGGACGGTCCGGACTCCCCGATGGTGTCGACGATCTGGGAGGGACTGGATCGGGCGAACAGCCTGCACGTCACCGACGAGACGGCGATGATATTCGAGACTGCGTACCTGGAGAATGGCCAGGTCGTCGAAGCCTGGCTCGCGCACTCCGAGCAACAGGCGTTGGTTCAACATGACTGGGCGTGCGTGAAGTTCCTTCACCGGCACTCCCGCCCCGAGGATGGTCACGTCCAGACCATCATCGAGAACGACAAGAGAGAGAGAGAGAAATGATCACACTTCACGTGTGGGTGGCGATCCTGATGGTGGTGATCGTCGCAGTCGCGGCGGGGTCCGTCGGCTGGATGATGGGCTACACCCGTGGGAACGCGAGGTACCGCTAGTGGCGAATGGCGAATCGCTGTACGACCGGCTGTGGGAAATCCTCGAAGAGCAGTTCGTCGACGGACCGACCGTCGATCTGAACACACAGAAAGGACAGGCCGCGATGCAGTCCGCAATCGCACGCATCGTGGCCGCGTTCGGCGATGTTCATTCGCTCGACTTGGACCCGAGTTGACGGGCAGTTCTATCTTCACGAAAGTTCTCTGCTTCTTGGCAGTGGAAGCACTGATGCTGTTCGCGCTGATGGTGGTGCTGTTGGCCCCCATCTACCCCCTGTTCCTGATCCTGCAATTGGCCGAGAGGTTGATCTACCCATGAATGACAGCAGTGATCTGCTGTGTGAGAGCCGCGGGCCTGACGGCCTGCGGTGCACGATGCCGTTCAATCACGGAGGAGACACCCACTCCTACGAGATTGAACTACCGCCCAACGTGGCGGCCATGGTGGCCAGTTACATCGACCACCTAGAGCAGATGGAAACCCAGAGGGCGCGATCCCTCTGGCTACTGAAACGCGCACGATGGGCCATGTACGCGGCCTTCTGCGTGAACCTGATCGCCGCGGTCTGGAACATCGCGTCGATCCTTTCCTAGTTTGTTTCGTCCCACATAACGTGGTAGAATGGAGGTAATAACCAGCCACTACAGGCCAGAAAGTAGGACTTTCACATGGCAAAGTTGACGACCCACGTCACCATCGCAGGCAACCTGACACGCGATCCCGAGTTGCGGTACACCCAGTCGGGCCAGCCGGTCGCATCGTTCACGGTCGCATCGACTCCTCAGTCCTACAACAAGGACACGAAGCAGTACGAGGACGGCGAAGCGATCTTCCAGAACTGCACCCTCTGGGGCAAGCCCGCGGAGAACTTTGCGGCATCCGCCACGAAGGGCTCGCGCGTGATTGCGGCAGGTCAGTTGAAGGCCCGGACGTATCAGACCCGCGAGGGCGAGACGAAGACCGGTATCGACCTGATCGTGGACGAGATTGGCATGTCCGTGATGTTCGCTCAGGCGAGCGTCGGACGCGGCGCACCCCGGCAGGAGTCTCCGACTTCTGATCAGGCGACGCCGACGTATCAGGACGACCAGACGCCGTGGTAAGAAGCCGTGCGTCCGCGAAGAAAGCGGGCTCTACTTTCGAGCGGCTGATTGCTGACCACTTTGCCGCCACGATCGACGACCGGATTGACCGGGCCGTCAAGCGTGGTGGGAGTGACATCGGCGATGTCGCAGGTCTCAGGTTTCATGGACACAAGATCGCAGTCGAATGCAAGGACACGGCGAAAGTAGAACTTTCTCTGTGGGCTCGCGAGGCTGAGGTCGAACGTGTGAACCTGCAAGCGTTGGCCGGAGTGGTTATCCACAAGAGGTTCGGGGTCACGGCTCCGGGCAAGCAGTGGGTGACCATGACGGTCGATGACTTCGTGGCACTGATGCGAGAGGAACGACCATGACCGGCCTGACGCGGGCACAGATCGAGCGACTGCTGAGGGGCATCGAGCCCTCCCATGTGGATCGAAAGCAGGGCATGTCGTACATGGCCCAGCATGAGGTCCGTGCAGAGTTGACGCGCATCTTCGGCGTCGGCAACTGGGACTCGCAGGTCGAGTCGATGCAACTGCTGTGGGAGACAGAGGCACCCAGTTCCGACGGCAAGAAGACTATGTACCGTGCGTGCTACGCGGCATCCGTCAGGCTGAACATCCGGGACTACTGGGGTCACCACGTCTGCTCGTTCGTCGAGTACCACGCGGAGGCCAACAGCAACCTGCCGGATCGTGGCGAGGCGCATGCCATGGCGATCACGTCGGTCGAGTCGTACGCCCTTCGGCGTGCGGCGATCGGACTGGGTGACCGGCTGGGACTCGGACTCTACAACGACGGCAAGGCTGAACCTCTGGTCCGTGGCACGTTGCAGTTGTCCGACAAGGACTCGCCGCTGTGGCGTGAGCCACAGCCTCCGGCCGACGCGGAACCGACACCCGCAGTGGAGCGGTTGCAGGCGGCGACGAATGCTCAGCGATGACCTGCTCGAAGCACTCGTCGGTCATGAGAATGAGCGGCCGCGTTCCCGGCAACTCACCCTCGGGCCCAGTGAACTCGGCGGATGCCGAGAGTACATCCGGAACGTCATGGTCGGTGCCCCCGTACAAGGGAACTCCGAGTGGCCGACAGCGGCAGTGGTTGGGACTTTGCTCGGAGAGCACCTGGAGGCTGTTGCTCGTGACTCGCTCGGAGCCCTGACGCAGTTGCCGGTGACGACCACCCTGCCGAACGGGTTGGTCGTCTCCGGTACTGCCGACATGGTGTTCCCGGAACGGAACCTGCTCGCCGATGTGAAGTCGAAAGTAGGACTTTCTGACGTGCGCAAGGAAGGGCCGTCACTAGAGAACTGCGTCCAGGTCAGCATCTATGTGCTGGGTCTGGTGCAGATGGGCGTGCTGACAGAGGGAGCGTCGGCATCCCTGCTGTACGTGGATCGTGGTGGCACCGAGCAGGTGCTCTACGAGGTCACGCTGGAGTGGGATCGGATCGAGTACTTCATCCAGGTCGTCGTCGACAGGATCGCCGACGTGCTGGATGCGCAGGAACACATCGACAAGGGAGAGGTCGAGTACGCCAGGGCTCTGCGGGACAAGACCCCCCCGTTCTGCTACAGCCCGCGCGTGATGTGCCCATTCCGGGACCTCTGCTGGGAAGGCTCGGAATGGGTGCCGGATGAAGTGATCGAGGACGATGACATCATCGCCGTGATCGAGCAGTTCGTTCGAGTCCGGGAGCAGTACAACGCCGCGGCCGCCGATCGGTCGCAGTTGAGAGAGCGCCTTCGTGGGGTGTCCGGCAGGACACCCTCGGGGTACAGCGTGAATTGGGCGACCGAGAACACGCTCTACGTCACGAAGGTGAAGTGATGGGAGAGAGGTATGGACCCATGAGCATCGACGTGGAGTTGCTCGTAGCAATGACCGAGAAACTGGACGACGAGAAAGTCGCCAAGATCGCCGACGCCTACCGAGAGGCAGGTTGGCCGAAGGCCAGGTTCTCCGTCATCGCCGCGAAGAACGCCGGTCGGCACGACGAAGCGTGCACCGCCATGAAGGACATGGTGATGAGCGTCACCCTGCTGGGGTTGGTGGGCAACTACAGCCCGAGGGACATGGACATGGTGATCTGGGCCGCGAAGAACGCGGGCTACGCCATGGCCACCGAAGACTTGATTGGAACGTTGGCGTACTCGACGAGTGAGTACGGCCGACTGATCGACCCCTGGTTCGCTGGATTCGCCAGCGACCAATGAGAGAGAGGAACGGGATGAGCAAACCAATAGAGGCACTCTGTCCAGAGTGCAAAGAACTAGTCGATGACGCGACCGGGATCATGGGGGCAAAAGGCCGACCGAAGCCAGGGGACCTGGCGCTGTGCATCCGCTGTTCAAACCCCGCGTTCTACGTGGACAACGGCAAAACTCTGGGGCTACGGGAACCCACGGATGCCGAGAAAGTGGAACTTTCCGGGGACGAAGAGGTTCAGAGAGCCCGTGCCATGATCCAGAAGGTATCGGGGGTGTGGACTCAATGAGACTGTGGTGGAGAATCTGGGGCGGCCACGTCTATCTGGCGCTGGCCCTACTCGCAATCGCCACTGCCTTGCTCTGCATCGGCAACGTCCTCGTGTCGGTCGACTCGAACGTCATGTTCGTCTCGTTCGTCATCGCGCTGATCGCATTCCTGCTGGCTGTTGTGTTCGGGATCATGGCGTCGTACAAGATGCAGACCCGGATGCAGAGACGGTACATCCGGATGGACGCGGCCCTCGCTCTGGAGGCCGTACAACGCGACGGGAAAGCGACGGTGCTTCCCGGTACCGACTCGTTCTCCGAGTCGCACAGCGAGGCGCACAGCCTCAGAGAAGAGGGTTCCAGTGAGCGGTAGAAGTATGTCGGACTCCCAAGTCCAACGATTCATCACGTCCATGGAAGATCAGGGCGTCGGAGTGACCCGAACGAAGAAAGGTCTGTTCCTCCGACTGCCCGACAACACCAGCACGACCGTACATTTCACCAACAGCGATGTCAGGGCGTTCGACAACCTGATCGCACGACTAAGGAGAGCCGGAGTGAGACACCCAGAGGACCCCAAAGCGGTAGCAGAACTACCGTCGATGATCACCAGCGGCGACGCATCGCCCGCATCGAAGAAGAAGATCAGGCAAGCCATGATCGACCTGGATTATCCAGACGTGGTGACGATCATGCCACTGATGAAGATCACCGGGATGGAGCATGTCACCATCGCGCGAGCGCTGTACCACATGGGATTCAAGCCCATCGCGGGCAAGCGCAACTCCCGAGACTGGCTGACGCCCGACGACATCCTGGCGATGAAGCCACCGGAGCCACCGGAAAGTCCTACTTTGCAGGAGTACGAGGCAGAAGGGTTTCAGCCGGGGGAACTGGTTGGCAACGGCGAGCGTGTTCCGCAAGCGGATACGCCGCACACGGATGCCGCGCTGATGGATTTCGTCGGCAGGGCTCGGGCGGCACAGGCCGCGATCAACGACATGGGCATGGGGAACCCTCAAGTTTCACGTGAAACTTCAACGTCTGATCTTCGTGTCGACAGTTCCGGCCGAGAGTTCATCGACACGCACGACTCGTGGGTCGTCGATCTGTCGCGCCTACCGCTGAACGTGACGATCGGCGAGTACCTCCAGTCGCTCGACGCCTCCGGCTTGGAGTTCGAGGTCCGGGTCTGGCGACGGGCATGAGTCTCGAAAAGCCGAAGAGTCCGTGGACCTGGCCGCTTGTCGCGCTCGTGTCCCTCATCGGTTGTGTCGTCCTGGGCGTCGTGTTGGCGCTCATCTTCTCCTGACAGAAAGTAGAACTTTCCGTGTTCATCCTTGCAATTGTCTGCTGGGTCATCGCGATCATCGTGTTGGCAGTAGGCGTCATCATCCGAAATGGGTGGGTGATCGCCGGTGGTATCGCCGGTGGCATCCTCGGCCTGATGTTCTTCATCTTCTCGACCTACGTTCAAGTCGATCCAGGTGAAGCGAAGGTCTTGAAGTCGTGGACGGGCGTGATCAACGAGACACCGATCACGACTCCGGGCGCGCACTGGAAGGAACCGTGGGTCGACGCGATCGACTTCGATGTTCGCAACCAGTTGGCCGCGTTCATGAACGACGGCAAGGGCTCGTACAACGACGCCCCGCTGAACGGCCCGCAGATCACCTTCACCGACAAGGACGGCGTGACCGGGAACATGGACCTGGTTGTCCTGTACTCGATCAAGCCCGACAGCGTGGTGGCTCTGGTCGGGGACTACGCCACGCAGGACGACTTCCGGATCAAGGTGATCGAGCAGGACATCCGCTCTGTCCCTCGTGATATTCCGGGCACCTACACCACCATCCGCATGATGACTGATCGCGTGGAAGTGGCTGGCAAAATCCGCTCGGCACTCGAAGCCGAGTGGAAGGACAAGGGCGTCATCATCGAGGACGTGTCGTTGCAGGAGGTTCGCTACTCGGATGCGGTGAAGCAGAGGTTCGAGGATGCCCAGAATGCACAGACCGAGGTCGTCAAGGCTGAGGCCGAGAAGGCCAAGGCCAAGATTCAGGCCGACTCCGATGCGTACGTCACCAAGACCAGGGCTCAGGCCGAGGCTGATGCCAACAACCTTCTTGCGGCTTCGCTCACGCCTCAAATCCTTCAACAGAGATACCTCGATGTACTGGGCGGCTCGAACCTCATTGTGGTACCACAGAACTTCACATCACTGGGGGCACTTCCCGGCACGGCGGCCCCGCAATGAGTAACAGACTGGGGGCGGCGATTCTCGGGTCAGTGGTCGTCGCCCTCATCCTCACCGGGTGCGCCTCCGGGCGCACCACTGAGGAACGAGTGGAGTCCAACGCGTTCGCGTTCTCGCTCACCACCCCTTCGGGAAGGGTGGTCGAGTGCATCGCGTACCGCGAGTCCGTGACGTGTGACTGGGAGCGTGCGCAATGACAAGCGACGACGACATCATCGAGGACATGCGCAAGCAGTTCGGCGACGGCACCACGGACGGCTACCTGAAACTGGTCGGTGCCACGCGCAGTCTCACCTACGTCTGGGATGTCTTCGTCCGGGCCGAGGTCGGCTCTGTGCAGGAGGCTGTCCTCGGGCGGGCCATGAACCAGATGATGAGCGGGTTCAGGGATCATCCGGAGAAAGCGGTCGAAATGATCGAGAGCCTCCTCGCCCTGGTCCAGCACATGCGTTGGGGTGGCACCTTGGAGGACTGGTTCGAGGGGTTCAACGTCAGTCCAGTGCCGGGAGGAAGCCATGACGGCGGCTGAGGCTATGGCCGATGTTGTCCTGCGAGCCACACAACTCTCTCTGACCAGGCAGTTTGCAAGGGACAATCCCAGCGCGGAGAACCAGCACTACTCGGAAGTGATCAAGGGCAAGTACGACGAAGCGTTCAAGAGGTACACGGACCCATTCGGGACCAAGACCTACGCATGAAAGGAACAGAAATGAAGGACGGATATACCCACATCATGCTGATCGTCGACCGGAGTGGGTCGATGTTCAACATCCGCGATGACATGAACGGCGCGATCGTGCAGATGATGGAGGACCAGGCGAAGGAACCCGGCACCCTCCTCGTCGACGTGCTGACGTTCGACACGAGCATCGACGTGGTGCACGACAACGTGGCTCCGCTCGACGTGAAGAAAGACGTGATCGAACCGCGCGGCAACACCGCGCTGAACGATGCAATCGGCATCGGTGTCACTCGGCTCGGCAACAAGATTCGCCTGATGGATGAGGCAGATCGGCCGGAGCATGTCATCGTCGTTGTCGTCACAGACGGCATGGAGAACTCGTCGCAGGACTGGACAAACGCCCAGGTCAAGTCTCTCGTGGAGGAGCAGACCGATCGCTGGAAGTGGACGTTCATGTACCTGGCCGCGAACGTCGATGCGTTCGCCACAGGTGCGGGCTACGGCTTCGCCAAGGGGCAGACAATCTCGTTTGCATCCAGCGGCGAGAGCGTGTCGAACGTCTACGCCGGGCTCCACGCCAACGCCTCACGTGCCCGCAGGGGTGACACGACTGGGTTCACCCAGGACGAGCGAGACGCGGCCGAGGCTCCCTGATGTTTCTCCGCTACGGTGTACCGCTCATCATTGCGGGCGTGTTCGCATGCCTGCTGGCTGGATGGGCGGTCGCCTACTGGTACGACAGGAAGCGGCAACGGGAAGAGGATGCACAGCGTGACGCAGACCAATAGCCCGATCGACCGCGACTGCCCGACCTGTCAGGCCAAGGCCGGTGACAGGTGCACCCATCCCACGGACAATGGGCGCAGGGAGGTCAAGGCGTACTGCCTGGGTCGCATCTTCGTCATGGACGATGCACCGCAGGGCAGTAAATAGACGGCCGGAGGGGGTGCCAACCCCCAGAGGCGCGCTCATCGTGAGCGTGAGTGGACCCCCACCACTCCCCCCTCCGGTCCTTCCAGAAAGTCCTACTTTTCGATAGTATTGTGGTACAGAAAGGAACAGCATGGACCTCGACATCCAGGAGTTCTACGTCACCTTCGGCGTGCAGTTCTCCCGGCATCCCGGTGCGGACGTGCATCCACTTGGCATGGTCAAAGAGGGCTATGCCGTGATCGAGGCACCGGACATGGACATCGCAAGGAAGATCGCTCATGCGATCTTCGGCAACCTATGGGCGTTCATCCGTGACAAGGAAGAGTTCATCGACGGTGGCATCGCCGCCAAGTGGCACCACGAGGGCGAACTACTGCGGATTGCGTGGGTCACACCGTCGAGAACGGATGAGTACACGCGGATGATGGTCGGCCGAGTGAACGAGGCCGAGGATGAGGCCGACAGACTACGTGCAGAGTTGGACAAGAAATGAGCGAGGTCTACCGCAACGGCAAGGTGCATGTCCGCGGCTCGCAGTGTGGGAATTGTCTCTACTCCAAGGACCGACTTGTACCCGGCAAGCGTGCCCGCCAACTGACCGCCGACACTCGGGCCGTCTCTGGCTCATCGTTCATCTGCCACCGGTCACAGGTGAGTGACGAGGGCGAGGCTATCTGCCGAGTCTGGTTCGATCAGTTCGCAGACGAGGACCCGATCCTCCGACTCGCGAAGGCTATGAACGTCATCGAGGAGCAGTCATGAGTTCGCCGATGCCCGATCTTCCGGAACACGTGCAGATCGGCGTGAATGCGCAGGGCCAAGGTCCAGTGATGGAGAACGATCCAGAGTTCGATCGCTACATCTGCTGGTGTGGGCGCGAGGGTTGTGAGGAGTACCGGCTATGAGCGAGTTCATGAACGGCCTGGAAGTGCTCTTCGAGGTAGTGCAGACGATCATCCTGATCGGCATTCTGTTCAGCCTGAACCGGTTTCGCAAGGAACGGTGGGGACGATGATCAGCGTCTGCGAGAACTGCGGGCTGACTCTCCTCGGCACCGATCCGGTGCTCCAGGTCAACGAAGGCTACCCACGGAAGTACATCCACACCGAGTGCCCAACGGAGCAGTTGGTGCAGTGCCCGTTGTGCGAGCAGGTCATCGGGGCCGGTGAGTCGGTCAGTCCGATCAACGGCAACGGCAAGGCGCACCGGGAGTGTCTGCTCCGCTCGGTGCTGGGTGGCATCGGGCACCTGGAGGATCACCAGCACTGGTGCATCGAGGTCGGCGATCCAGACGGTGGCCGCTCTTACCGGCAGTCCGCGATCGAGGTCGATCAGTGGGTGTTCGAGCATGGCATCGAGGAGGCGACGAACCGTGGCTGAAAAGATTCTGGTTCACACCAGCGACGACACCATCTACGTGATGGACGACTGGGGCAGGGTGCGCGTCTACGAGGTCGAGTCCGACGGCTCTCTCACCGAGGTCGTCATGTCAGAAACGGTGAATGGTGAGTGACAACAAGGTAGAGGCGACGTTCCACGGAGCCGACCTGCCCTACGCCGGGACCGAGGGCTATGCCGGTTCGGACACCAGCCGTCAGCGTGCGCTTGCCGAGGCCGTGGACGGTACCGCCAGCAAGCGGCAGAGGTACATCCTGATACTGGCTGAGAGAGCCGGAGAGAAGGGGATCACTGTGGCCGAACTGCGGGACAGCACTCTGCACCACGGACGCGTCAGCGGGGCGCTCAGCGTTCTGCACAAGGTCGGCAAGTTGGCTCGACTCACCGAGGTCCGTGGCCGGTGCAAGGTCTACGTCCTGCCGAAGTACGTGAAGGACCGTCCGACCGAACCGCACGGTGTAGTGCACAAGGCCGACAAGGACACCCTGGCCGCCGCGACCCTGATCGAGAACCACCTTCGGCGCGGCGAGGACTTGGATGCCCTCTTCGACTTCGAGACCAAGGACGATCCCTACACCGCCGCCCTGTGGCGGCTGGTGGAGTACGCCCAAGGGCGCACCTAGAAAGTAGAACTTTTCGACCCCCTCCCCAATGGACGCCCCGCAACAGCGGGGTCGCAGGAAAGGAACAACGAATGATCACAGAAGGACAGTTCACGGCCGCCATGGAGCGCGCAGTGGAGAAGCGTGGAGCGGAGTGGAGGTATCCGTCCCACGACGAGGCACCCCCCGGTTTCTACAAGGGCAACTGCCCCACCTACCAGGACGACAACGGCAACCCGACGTGCCTGATCGGAGAGGCCATGCACACCTTGGGCATGCACCTTCCGTACGCGCACATGGGTGGCTCGGCATCCGCGCTGTCGGTGCTGGGTGGATCAATAAGTGGGCCTGCGGTCATGGCCGCACGCGCCGCCCAGGTTCACCAGGACCACTTGAACCCCTGGGGTGAGTGCCTCAGGGTTTACCGGGCCGCACTGGAGATTCAGCGTGGACGGACGTACTCAATGTTCGACGCGATGACCCTGTACTACGAGGCGGTCGGCGTCGTGACTGGCAAGCCTCCCCGTCGGCAGATGAAGGAAATGACGGCGATGACCGAACTGGTCAAGGCGTTCAACGGGGTTTCACAGGTGGTGACCACCACGACCACCGCGACCGAGACCTTTACGACGACGTTCGCGTCGGGTGGCATCGTCGTTCAGCCGGTCCACTTCACCGGTGCCGAGGTCACGTTCGCGTTCAACGAGGTTCCGACCTCGCTGTATGTGAACGCCTTCGTCGAGGAGTCGGTCCTCTACAAGAAGGAGCACGCACTCACTGCGTGAGGAGGCTCGTCATGGCAAGTGCGAAGCGGACAGCCTGTGCGCGTTGCGGCATCCGCCGCGAACGCAAGAGCGGGATGTGCCGCGACTGTCGGTCGGTTCTCACACCGGCCGAGTGGGCTCTGTGGAATGACGTGGAGTTGCCCGTAGAGTCGTACCACGAAAAGGAGCAAGCCGCATGAGTGACAGCCCGTTCAAGGGACCGTTCCCCGAGCGCGTACCGGACAGCGATCCGATCATCACCGTCGAAGAGCGCATGGCGCTCGACACGGCACGGAATCAGCGTCGCATCCAGTGGGCGTTCCTGACGGTGCTCGGGCTGGCGGCGCTTGCGCTGATCATCCCGATGGGTGTCTGGCTGACAAGGTTGGCACTTGGGATATGAACGGCGAACTCCTGCCACACCGCACCAAGAATCCACGGTGGTGCGACCAGTGCAAGCATCCGTCCATCGGGCGGCTCTCACGGGCCAGATGGATTTGGCGGCGACTGGGTGAGCGGGACATCTACCTGTGCCCCCTCCACGCGGAAGAGGTACGGGAGCGATGAAGAGAGGGGCTGACTTTTACGAGTCAGCCCCTCTTCGTTTTGCAGGCAGGAACAACCGGCAATTCCATGCTACTGCTCTGGAAGGACGAGAAAGTGGAACTTTCTGACACCCGTGAAACCGTCAACGTGGGCCTGTGCATCGAGGACTGGGCGGTGGTTCTGTTGGCGTTGTCCAGCACCAAGACCGACCCGGACACCAGGGCACGGATCAACGACACCATCTTCGAGTGCGCCCGGACGACAGCCCGCGCACTCTCCTAGGACGGCTCGATGTCCTCGTCGTCCTTGACCTCACCATAACCTTCAACTAGAAGTTGAACCCCCTGGATGAACAGGATGCCGATGGTGAGTCGGTCCTGGTCGGAGAAGAACCAGAGATAGGGCGCGAACAGCATCAGCGCGATCCCGGCGAGGAAGATGAACCAGTTCGCCGGTCGGATGATGAGCCCGAAGACCCGAAGAACCTTACCCTTCAGCGGGTTCTTCAACGACCGGCTCCGGATGTGTACGTCCGACTCGGACGCCGACCAACGCGCCAATTACGCCGATGAGGCCACCACCCCAGCCGGTCAGCACCTGCGTCGCGTTGTCGCTGAGGCCGATCGGCAGGGTGACCGCGTTGGCATACGCCTCGACGGCGGCGGCGACGATGAAGACGTTCAAGGCCACGACCATCCCCGCTGCGAGGATGATCGCAACGAGGTCGGTCGTGGTCATGTTCTTCACTGTCCGAACGCCTGCTCCACCAGGCTCTTGATCGAATCTCCGACAGCCTTCGACACGGTGTAGAACGGCTCCGGCTCCTCGGGCTCCACAGGGGGCTCGATCGGCGGGATGTCGGGACGGGCAATCTCGTTCGCCCGCGTCACGATGAGGTTCAGGTTCATGCTCGGGCCAGGGCAGGCCGTCGCGTTCACCCCCGCCTCGTTGTGCCCGATGATGTGGGTCCGATCCAGCACCAGGTCCACTTCGACATCCGCGAACTTCTTCTGCTCGCTGACCCAGGCCCAGAACTGCGCGATCGTCTCATGCTGGGCATCGTTGATACCCCACGTGGGACCACCGCTGGTGTTCTGCGTCTCGATCGCGATGGAGTACGAGTTCGCCGAGCCGGTCGACGACGGCTTCAAGTCGAGCGGGATGAACCCGATCGCTTCGCCCTTCGTGTTGACGTAGAGGTTCGGGCAGGACGAACGCTCGTTCGCCTGCTTGAAGTACTCCTCCTGGTCGGCCGTCGTTCCGGTGTGGTGCACGATACCGCGGTTGATCTTCGTCCCCGCAGGCCGCGTGTTCGGCTTGCCAGTCTCGGAGTGGTACGCCAGCGGCGGCATCCAGGCACGGACCATGCCCTCCCATTCGGGCTCGCGCGGCTTCGCGTCGGGGAGGTCCGCACCTTCCGGAACCTCGACGACCTTCCACTCCTTCCCGGCGTTCAAGAACTGCTGGAGTTTCGTGATCGTGTCCGGCCCCAACTGGCCGTCGACAGTCGCACCAACGTTCATCTGGAGCGCCTTGTAGGTCTGCGGTCCCGGCTCGCCGTCCGCGGCGATGCCGACCTTGCTCTGGAATGCCTTCCAGGTCTGCGGGCCGAGTTCGCCGTCCTCCGTCACTCCGAGTGAGTGCTGGAACTTGCGCGTCGTGGCCGGTCCCCACTCGCCGTCCTCCTGCAACTGGCCGTTGTCCGGCGTGAAGCCGTAGCCGTTGTTCAGATAAATCTGGAGTGCGCGAATCGTGTCGGGTCCGAGGTCGCCGTCCACGGACGCACCGACCTTGGCCTGGAGCGCGGCCACGGTCTTCGGACCCATGTCGCCGTCCACGTCAGAGCCCTTGAAGCCAAGACCACGCTGGAGAGCGCTGATCGTCTGCGGTCCAAGTTCACCGTCGACCGTGATGCCGAGCACAGACTGGAGTTTCGAGGTCGTCGCCGCACCCCACTCGCCGTCAACGTTCAGCGAGCCGTCGCCTGCGATTGCGCCGTTGTCCAGTTCCCACTCGTACTCGAAGTGCCAGCCCTCCTGCGGGGAGAACCAGTACCCGGCATTCGTGAAGCCAAAGCGGCCGCAGTTGTCCCGCGCCCAGATCGAGCGGTGGCTGTAGACCGCGGTGATCCCGGAGTCGTTGCCGCTGTCACGCAGGTCGAGGGCGCGAGGGCCACGCGGGCCGTACTCCTCGTGGTTGCTGGTGCCGGGATAGGCGGCCAGGTTGCCGGTGCCGTTCTGCCACCGGTCCCAGAGAATCTGCTGTTCAGCACGCGTGCGTGTGCCACTGCTGATAACGAGGTCGAGCCCGAACACTCTCCGGAACTCTGCCTCGAATGCCTGATAGGCCCGAGCGACAGCGGTTTCCACGCGCTCGTTGTCGATGTAGGTGTAGTTGTATGCCATGTTCCTCTCCTGTTTCTACGGTACGTACCGAATGCTGTCGAGCGACGCCCACGCCCCGGTGGTAACACCGGCGGCGGGTATCACGTCCTGGGGTGCCTGCCCGCCGTCCTCACGATCGCCCATGATGTCGATTCGAGCGCGGGCCAGATTGGCGAAGACCGGGCAGATGATCCGGCGAGCCGCAGGCCACAACTCGGGATAGCCGTTCAGTCGGGTGATCGTGGCGTTGTTCGCTCCCCCGGAGACCAGTCCACGCATCGCCGCCAGCCCGTCCGGTCGGCGCACCCACTGCACGTTGGGGAAGGTCGGGCCGTTCTGCGCCCACGAGTTGATATAGGAATACGTCGTGTACCACGGCGACAATGTGTCACCGCTTGCGGAGCACCACGCCTGACCTGAGATGCCGATCCATCCGTTGATTCCGGTCGGGCTGTTGGTCTTCCAGTTCAGCCCATTGGTCGACGTGGCACCGAAACCCATGCCGAAGTCGTTCGCCACCCCAGTCATGTGCAGTTCCTTGGCCGTCCGGTAGGCGGCGGGCAACGTGATGATGTTCGTATTGTCCGCGCTTGTCGTTCCGGTGATCTTGACCAGACCGTCGAACCATGTCCACCCGTAGCGATCCTGGTAGAACCGAGCCTCATCCGCCGTAGTCCACAGCCCGTAGTTCGCGCCATACGACGAGCCGCCGCTCCCGACGTTGATCCAGTTCCCGGTCGCCTCGGAGTCCAGTGCCCAGAAGCAGACTCCATCGAAGTTGAGGTACTGCGAAGAACCCCAGGCGGTGCGCGCGACGATGGTGCCGTTCGTGTTGATCGTGATCGCCCTTGCCGCGTCGCCGTAGTTCACCGAGAGAATCACGGCGCGACCAGGGCGGCAGATCGGCGGCAGAGTGCAGATGACATCGCCGGAGTTGATCGTGCCGGTCTTGTAGAGCAGGCCCGTCAGCATGATCAGCCCGGTGGGGAGTCGCGTCGCGCCAATCGTCTCGTTGTACGAGCGAGTCATTGTCGCCGTGTTGTAGGTGCCCCATGCGTTGCTGTTGACGCTATCCAGCAGGTTGTAGAACCCGGACCCATCGGCGGCGACCTCCGGCTGACCTGCGATTTCCCAGGTCGTACCGTTCCACACCAGCGAGACCACGCGGCCCTTGTTCGGAATGTACGGGGTGCGCCAGGTCAGGCCGGTCGTGGTGAGCGCGTTGTCGAGCGAGCCGATCCGCACCTTCGCCGGTCCACCGCCTCGGTACCACCCATCGAGATAGCCGACCCTGGTCTCGCCGTAGAAGTGACCACCCGGCATCGCCTCGCCCACCGAGGGCATCTGACGGCGCTCCAAAGCGACGAGCCGCCGCCGAGTCTCCCTGATGTACTCGCCGAGGTCCCGAGGAGTGTCCCCGACACCGGTCACGTCAGAGCCGCTCCCGTCTTCACGCCAGCCCAGGTCGAGCCCGCATAGATCAGCGTGATCCAGTCGGACGAACCGACTGCCGTCGACAGAGTGGCATCCGTGCCACCCGGCCAGATCACCGCGGCGGGCCACGTGATCGTGCGACTACCGCCCGTGCCCTGTGTGACCAGCAGGTCGATGTGCCCACCAGAAGTGGGCAGGACCACGCTGGTCGCGTTCGCGTTCAGGGTGACGGCGACGACAGCGGTGCCGTTGTTGCCGGACAGGTCCAGCGCACCCGCCGCGTTGATCACGAGTACGCCCGGTGAGGGCGCAATCCCGATTGTGAACGGGGAAGAGGCGTTGCCTGTTCCCGTAATGGTCAGGCCAGGTCCCGCCGTGATGGTGCACGAGCAAGACCCTCCTGCGCAACCGCATCCACCAGGCATTAGTCGCCCCTTCCGAAAGTTCTACTTTTCATGGGTCCTACTCCTCCGGGTTCTCGTCGTGAGCCGCAGGGATCAGGGTTATTGCGATGTTCTCACCACTGGAGGTCTCCGTCACGACCACCTTGTGGAGTTTCTGCATCTGGCTCATCTGGCGCGAGTTCAGCGTAGCGAGCAGGGGCATGTGGGCCCCCGGAACCAGGTCGTCGATCGTCAGGCCGGGGGACAGCCGGACGCCACTGCTGTCCGGGACGCGAACCTCGACCGGCACAGGGTTGCGGCCCACCAGGTTCCGCTGAGCCTGGGAGTTCAGGTACGCCTGGGAGGGAGCCTCCTCGTCGTCCTCGTTCTCGACGGTGTGAATCTTCGCCCACGGTCCGTAGTAGCCGTCGTTCTCTCCGGCCCCGCCATAGCGACCGTCCTGTGCCACGTTGAAGGCGAGCGCGGCGAAGTCAGAACCGTACGCGGTGACGATGACCTCGCCGAAGAAGTCCGCTTCGGTCAGCGTGCGGGTCTGGCCAATGTTCCGGTTCACGTCCCACAGGTGAAGCGACCGGCCGACCACGGTGTAGTCGATGCCGCCGGTCTGTGCGTAGTTGTCGATGTGCTCGCCCACGGTCATTTCGTACGGCTTCGTGTAGGCGCTGGTCCGGACTTCATCCGGGAAGTGGTGCACCACGACGTGCGGAAGCACATTCGCCGGAGGCGTGAGCGCCTCCCAGGCGGGAACGGTGACCACGGTGATGCCGTCGTTCGCCAGGTACGTCATGGGCTGGACCATTTCGTGGTTCAGGATTTGCTCCAGCCGGGTGGTGACCTCGGTGGGGCGGCTGATCGGGCCAAGGTTCTCGCCGGTGTCCGGGTCGATATTGTCGCGGTAGCGGTTGTCCCAGTCCTGCGACAGCGGCCGCCCATAGACGTAGGCCATGACATCGGTCGCCTGGATTTCCACGTAGTCCGAGTGCCAACCGACGAGGTTGACCGGCCCTTCCCAGACGCGCTGGTCCCCTCGGAAGATCACCAGTTCGTGGCGCTTCGGCTCGATGTTCCGGAGCACGTCGATCTGTGCGACACACGCTCCACCCTGGATGACGACGGATGCCGTTGACATCTCGTCGCGCGTGCGCGACCACATGATCTGCGACAGGTCGACAAGTTCGGCGACACGCGACCGGCCACCACGGTCCGAGAGGTAGGCGTGGTGGCCCTCGACGCAGGCTCCTCCGTAGAGGCCGCGGACCACTACGTCCTCCGAGTCAGGGTGACGGTGGTCGTGAGGTTGCCAGGAGGGGGGGCCTCGCCGCCCACCGGGGTATCGAATGACACCATGTAGGCCATGCCGCAGGTCAGCACCGGCCAGGTTGCCGGTGCTCCGCCCGTGCCGTAGAGCAGGTGGTCGGCCGCAATGGTGGGTCCACCGCTCACCGAGGCGAAGGTGCGCTGGAGTTCTCCGTCCAGCGTGATCACCGACGTTGCAGGGATGTACGAAATGATCTGCTCCGCACACCAGTTGGCCGTATCGACCGCGCCCAGCGGATAGTTGAACGGGTTCGGGTAGAGGCGGATGCGGACCTGGCGCTCAGCGAGCGTGTACGTCCGCAACTCGAAGGTCGGCAGAACGTCGAGCCAGTCCGAGACCTCCGTCGCCGGGATCATCGCGTAGTAGCGCCGCCACAGTCCGGTGTCCGTGATGCAGGGGTCCGAGATAACCGGCGGCCGAGGCGGGAGCGGGATGGGCGGGCAGTCCGGGTCCACCAGCACATCGCCGAGATTGGCCTCGCTCTGCTCACGAATGGACGCCGACTCATCAGGGTCGCCCATCCATGAGTAGATGTAGCCGTTCTCGTCCGGGAACGAGCCGTCAAAGTAGTCGATCGGCACAGCGCCCAGCGTGATCATCGCACCGTCCGCAGTGATCGTGTCACCACCCAGCCACACCGACCAGCCGGTGCCGGACACGTCAAGCGCACGGATGCTGGCCCACTCCGCGAGCGCGGGAGAGTCTGCGATCACCGTCAACTGCGTCCACGATCCAGCGGGACACACCACCGGCGTTGCACCCAGGTTGAACGAGATAAGCGTGCCAGCCGCGTTCATCCAGTAGATTTCAGCGTTCATGCGCTGTGAGCGCGACGGCTTTACCCAGATCGTGCCGACATAGGAGGCACCCGGAGTCACGTCGGCGCGACCGGGATCACCGTTTGCCGTCCCAATGCGGAAGTTCCCCGCAGTGGCATCCGTGTAGAAGGTCGCGCGAGCGCCCTTCGACCCGACCTTCGGGTCGGACACCTGAGCCACCACGCCAGTTCCACCGGAAGAGACGTTGCCCTGCACAAAGGTCAGCCACCCGGTGGGGGCATTGCCCACCGCTTCCGACGAAGATGCGTTGGCGGTCCCCGTCCAGCGATAGGTCTGGTCGGTGGTCACCCCCGTCGATCCGTCGAAGTAGTCACCGGGGCTCGTCGACGGGTTCGGCTGGATGACCGCGGTCCACGTCGTGAAGGGGGACTGATATGCGCCGTAGTTCGCACTGCCGCGATACTCGTACGTCACACCAGGGGTCAGGCCAGAGACCGTGCTCGTGGTGGTGGTGGTGGTCTGCGAGGTCACCGAGCCAGAGGAGCCCTGCCGATACTCCAGCGTGTAGAGCGTCACGCCCGAGGTCCCGCCCGGTGGCGTGAATGTGGCGACGGACGACAGACCCGAGGGGGTGGCCGTGATCGTCATGCCCGGAGCGACGGCAGGCAAAGTCGCCTGTTGCAGAACTCCCGACTTGGTTGAGTAGCCCACCGAGTTGTGCGCATAGACAACCCACCAGTACGGCGTCCCCGGCGTGAGGCCGGTGACGTTGTGGCTGGTGTCCCCCGCGCCCTTGCCGTAGTCAACGCGCTCGGATGCCGTGTCGTTCTGGTATGCCGCCAGGCTGTTGTACCGACGCAGAAGCATCGAGTCGATGCCGGTGCCGTTGTCTCCCGGAATGTTCCAGTTCAACGTCATCGACGTGGTGGTCAGGTTGGTCGCCGTAGGCGTGTTCGGCGAGTTCGGCGGCAGGGGCGATGATCCGTCATGCCACGTGCTCGCCGACGTGGAGCCCAGCACGTCGAACTGTGCGTTGACAGACGCACCGGCGTCACCGTTGGCGTTGACGGTGACGATGTGATCACCGGCGTAGTAGTGGAACTGAGAGCCGCTCGTGAAGTCGTATCCGCCGGACCAGTTCCAGACGTTGCCGACCGAATCGACATAGACCTGCATCGCCGAGCCGCCGCCCGAGTACGAACCCCAGGTGCCCTCGATGAAGACATTGACGTGCATGGATGCCGTGCGGCCGGACTGCCAGTTGTACCAAACGTCGATACGCAGGTTGTACGGACGGCCGGGGAATGCTCCGTATCCAGTTGCCATGTCTCCCCCTACGGAACCGTGACCGCGAGCGTGTCAGTGTACAAACGAAGATCGGTGTTGTTCGCCGCGGTAGCGCTTGAAGAGTAGACGAAGTTGGCCCGCACCGTCACGCGCACCTTCGTCGCAGTGGCCGGGACCGCGATCGACTTCGCCGAGAACACGGTGCCGTTGAACTGCGTCGTCGTCCCCAGCGGTACGACGCTTCCGACAAGAGCGTCCGCGGCGGTGAAGAAGTCGACGCTTCCGATCAGGTTCGTCATGGACGTGCCTGATCCACCTGCGGAGAGGATCAGCGCGGCCCACACCGAGACAGAGACGCGACGATTAGTGCCCGTAGCGATCGGCGTCGTGATGTAGATGTTCTCCATGTAGGAGACCGCGTTGGTGACGACAGTGGTGCCGTTGTCACCCAGCACCCGAGAGCGATACGAAGCAGAACTGCCGCCCGCCGCGAGTTCTGTCACCCGCGCACTGCTCCGCATTCCGACAGGAATCCCAGGATCGAAGAACGAGGCCCAGTTGGTGGCGTTCACTTCCACCGAGGGATTCGTCGTGTAGTTCGTTGCCACCACGAGGGTGCCACCGGTGATTTCGGCCGAAGGGTAGGGGACCAGGTTGAACGGTGAATCCTGTACCACGGAAGGTGACGTTGAAGGCAACGTGAGAACCTTCGGCTCGCCATAGATGTAAGGGGTAGCCGCGGCAAGGGTGAACTCGATTTCGTAGGCGTGGTAGTTCTCGTTGTGGAAGTGCTGGAGAACGAGCGGCCCCGAGATTGCTGTCAGGCCATGCATCCGACGACGAAGCGGGTCCAGGATCGCGTCATAGGTAGAGTCCGGGACCGGCACCTGAATCTCCGAGCGCGCCTCGTAGATCGACTGTGATGCGTTGACCGTGCCCGCCCACGAGTAGTTGGCAATGGCGGTGTCCGTGGTGTCGCCGTCGAAGAAGACCGGCGCGTACTCCCCCTTCGCGATCATGACCTCCGCAATCTCGATCCAGTCTGCGACGACGCCGGTAGTGGTGACCAGCACCACAGATGCCGTTGCGGCCGGTGCCGTTGCCGACGTGGTGAAGGTGTACTCCAGAGTCTTCGGGGTCGTGGACATGGACAGCCCGCTGGCGATGACAGTCTCACCGGTCGAAGTGGCCGGTCCGGACGGACGGTAGTTCAGCGTCATGCCCGTCCATGCCTTCGACGTGCGTACCTGCAACCGCACCGAGTGCTGGGTGCTGACAGCCAGCGAAGCCTTCGGACCCACGCGCATGGTGGCCGTGGTCGATGTGAAGCGTGCGGCGTAGGTGGTGTTGAACGCGGTGCCCGCCACCCGCGAGGCGGTCGCACCATCCGAGGACCAACTCGCCGTGGTTGCCACGCGCGCACTCGGGTCCAGCGCGTAGTTGCGGTTCACCACATCGAAGGGCGTGTAGTCCGTCATGGTC
>Ga0190271_10000419_pt1 | contig 21744 bp, 25 predicted proteins | sample Popmic356T_FD_133747 | JGI IMG/M metagenome (GOLD analysis project Ga0190271, IMG submission 133747) | Populus adjacent soil microbial communities from riparian zone of Weber River, Utah, USA - 356 T | ecosystem: Environmental > Terrestrial > Soil > Riparian zone | place: USA: Utah | collected...
TACATTAACTGAAGCAGGCTATGTAGGCCAGGATGTGGAAAGTTTAATTAAGCAATTAATTCAAAATGCTGATGATGACATTGAAAAAGCACAACACGGAATTATCTTTATTGATGAGATTGATAAGAAAAGTAGGAAGAGCGAATCGTCAACAATAACTAGGGATGTTTCGGGTGAAGGTGTACAGCAATCACTTTTGAAGCTAATTGAGGGAACAATCATAAATATAGATGATTACGATAGTTCAATCGAGTTTGATACTAAAGACGTGCTATTTATAAGTAGCGGCGCTTTTGTCGGTCTTGATGAAATTATTCGCAAGAATAGATCCAAGTCCTCAATCGGTATTGGGGCAACACTAAACACAAGACAGGCATTTTCTAAAATCGTTAAAACAGCTACACCAAACGACTTTGTTAAGTTCGGATTAATCCCAGAGTTTGTAGGACGTCACCCAGTTACGGTTGTGTTTGACGACTTGACATCTGACATGATGATCCGCATACTTAAAGAACCAAAAAACAACATAGTTAGCCAGTTTAAAGCATTATTTAAATTTGAAGGCATTGTTTTAGACTTCGATGATAAATATCTCCATGATGTTGCAGATGAATGTCTGACACAGAAGGTTGGCGCAAGGGGTTTGCGAACAATCATGGAAAGAGATTTACAAGCAACTCAATTCGCGTTGCCAAGACTAGCAAAGGAAGGTGTCAACAAAATATATGTTGATGCAAATAGAACAATTAAGCATGTTTACAAATCAAAGAAACAAGCAAATGGCTAATCACAGGGACGGGAAGAAGTCACGTGGGATATTTGTAGAAGTACGTGGTGATGATTTCGGTCGTGCATTACGCACTTGGTCAAAGAAGGTACAAGACAGCGGTCTATTACAAGAAGTAAAAGAACGTATGGCTTATGAAAAGAAGGCAGTTGAAAAACAGCGCCTTAGGAAACAGGCCCGTAAACGTTGGGAACGTAAGGTCGAAGAGTTGATTGAACAGGGGCATTGGCATAAAGACAAAAAGTTCTGATTTAGTTGACTTTTATAAGCACATAACATAAACTATATCATGTGCTTAGTTAGCAAACGGTGATAAGTAAGATAGAGTTTTATTAAAAACAGATAAGATTCAGAATTAATTGACACTTGTAAGCTAATAATATAAATTAATAAGTGTGTGTTAAAAATAGCGCACTTTAAAAAACATCTTATCATAGCATAATGCTGTGACAAGTATGAGGGGCTATCTAGAGAGTCCATGATAGTTGAGACATAGGGTCTTGACCGTCTAAATGGTAAATTTAAATTTAAAATTTGGAGTATATTATATGAAGAAACTTATTATCGCTGGCGCTTTGGCTGCTATGTCCGTTGGTGCTTTCGCTGCTGCCGGTGCTATCGCTACTTCCGGTGCAGGTGCTACTAGCACTTCCGCTACCGCTGGCTTTGTAGCCGGTGGTCGTAATAGTGCTGCGCTGACTGTCGTTGGTGCAGGTAATACCACAACTGCTGCTGCAGGTGGTGCTACCCTTTCGGGCGCTGCCGCTGGTCCTAACGCTGCCGCTGGTGCTACTATTAGCGGATTTGGTGCTACAACCCAATCTACCAGCACACAAGCTGGCATTCAACTTAGTTCGCCGAACGCAACTGGCGGCTTCCTTGGTACTTCCGGTGGCGTTGGCACATCCGGTGGTTTCGTTGGTTCGTTCGCAACCGCTCCTTAATTCTAACTTAGGTTAGGGTTGGAAACAACCCTGCCCGTTAGGGTTGTTAAAAGCTTAAATATAGAGGGAATTATCCCTCTATATTTTAAACCTAAAAAAAAGGAAAAGGAAAATATGATGAAAAATAAATTAATTGCTCTGGCAGCAATGATGGCACTGACTGTAATGTCGAGTACATCTTTTGCACAGAGTGCTGCCAATTCCAACTCTGGGTCGGAATCGAATTCTGGTTCTGTCTCTGGCGCTCAGTCCAACAACAGTGGCGGCAACAATGCTGGTATTGGAAATTCTCGATCTGGTGCTGTTTCGGGTTCTAATTCGGCATCTGATTCGAATTCGTCTTCGGTTGGTGCAGCGAACAATGATAACTCGCAGAGCATTACGTTCACGAGTCCTTCGAAGTCAGAAGTTCATTATTCGGGAAGTCAAACTCTCAAGAACGTTCCGTCGGTTCAGGGTCCAAACCTGACTACATCCAATGATACCTGTATGGGTTCAACATCTGGATCGATTAACGGACCTGGTTTCGGTATTGGTCTTGGTTCTACCTGGACAGATGACAATTGCGTAATGTTGAAGAACAGTCGTGAATTGTGGAATATGGGAATGAAGGCTGCTTCTATGGCGCTTATGTGTACTGATATCAGAACACGTAGAGCTTTGCAAGTTACTGGCTTTAATTGCCCAAATACACTTGAAGGTCACCCGATTCCAGCACCGCAGGTTTATTCTGCTGCACCTAGTGCACCGGTTGCTGACAATGAAAAATATACTGATCCGTACGTTCGTGCTCGCCTAGGACTACCACCATTAAAACCGGTTAAGCAGTAAGTCAACTATAAAGGAGGCTTATAATGAAAAAAATAATTTCAATCTTAGCCCTAATGGCGTTGGGTGGATCTGCTTTTGCGAATGATCTATCCATTGAGCGTCGTGAAGGCGGATTCGGAACACCGGGGTTGGAAGGGCAGGAACGTGCAGAGAAATGGGATGGTAGTAATGCTATCTATCATGCTCTCACATATCTTCCGGGTCATCCTACAGCGGCAACGATTTATCCTCGTGTAGTTGATGTAGAATGCACCAGGTCTAACGCAGGTAATTTCTCCTGCGGTGGGTTTAATTGGCGTCAAGAGCTAGGAAGGGCCGAATATTTATTTGTTCGACCAGTACTAGCTAAAGGACCAATTGTTGTCGAGAAGCTGGTGATCAAGGAAACTGTGAAGATAGAAGTTGAAAGACCTCGTCCTCCACCGCCGAAGAAAATTAAAGAGTAATAATCTCGGTAATGATCTAAAAAATCATTACCGTTTTTTATGGATGTAATTGTAACAATTGCGTTGGCAACAATATGTTTTACATATCATGGTGCTGAAGAGTGCCATACTACTTTGCTAGGTACAAAGAATTCACCGACACCTGTCGGTGAATTCTTTATTCGAAAACATCCTGCCCCTCAAAAGGGATATGGTGGTGATGTATTAGAATTTTATGAGACAGATACAGAAATCTACGCAATACATAGACTTTGGTTGCTCAACCCTAAAGAGCGTCGTGAAGAACGAATAAAAAGCAAGAATGTTAAGGACAAGTTCATAACAAACGGGTGTATAAACGTTGACACTAAAGTTTATGAAAAATTGTTAGAGTGTTGTCAAAATTCCAGGCTTATCGTAAGGTGATTGACATAATTATTGCATTGTGTGTATAATGTAACAATGCTAAAACAAAATGACTCATTTGCTATTCTTATTCCAGTTTACAACGAGGAAATCGTTATTAAAGGAACGATTGATTCTTTAATAAGGGCCGGTATCCCGAAATGTGATATATACGTTGTGAATGACAAATCCACAGATAGAACTGCGGAGATGGCAAGTAACGAAAATGTCAATGTATTCACTGTACCAGTAAATGGTGGAAAGGCTAATGCCCAGAAAGCGGCCCTTAAGCATTTTGGTTTAACTGATCGTTATGATTGGATTATTTTTCTTGATGGTGATACAAAAGTAGATACCGGATTTTTTGATGCACTTAAAAATGCTGCTGAAAAACAACCCGAAGTTGGTTTGTTTGTAGGCCAGGTAAAATCTGTTAAGAATTCGCATATTTATTCGGCATCTAGGGCGTCTGATTATGCATACAGTCATGACATGATTAAGCATGGACAGAGTAACTTTAACGTGGTATTTGTATCACCGGGTTGTTGTTCAATGTATCGATCAGATGTACTTGAACAGGTGGACATTGATCATATGACTTTGGCCGAAGATATGGATTTGACTATTCAGACACATAGATTAGGTTATAGGGTTGTTTATGTTCCAGGAGCGTCGGTTAATACACAGGACCCGGCTAATTTCAAGGATTATCATAAACAGGTGCTCAGATGGTATCGTGGATTTTGGCAAATTGTCAAGAAGCACAATGTTTTTGGATTTAGAAAGCGGCAACGTGTCGATTGGTATATGATGTTTGCAACCATTGACTCAATGCTTTTTAATCGTATTTTTTGGGCTGTGGCATTAGCAATTTATAATCCGTCTGTTATTATTCCCGGATTTTTTATGGATTTAGGTGTATCGTTTTGTGTAAGTTGTTATGCCGCGATTAAGACTCGGAGACTTGACTTAGTGTATAAATTCCCTATATACTATTGGTTAGGCTACGTGAATTTGTATGCATATATACGTGCCTTTATAGAAATTATTGTACAGAAGAAAGAATTGCTTGCGTGGAACAAAGTAAAAAGATACGATTTCAATTCTCAACACACTAACTAAGGTAAAAATGAAAAGTCTGATTGTAGCTGCTGTTTTGGGTGTTAGTTCTTTGGGTGTTTATGCCGAAGGGCTAAAGCTTCCTACAGATTTTCCGGGATCTAATTGGAGTGCATTAACACTCCACCCCGGTGTTGTTAAAGGAACTCCTGAAGATGGTAATCTTCTGTTACAGGGAAAAATAGAACAAGGTGCCATTTGGGCAAGGTTTGGTGATAATGATAAATGGGCATTGAACACTTATGTCTCATTAGGTTATAGTGCAGATAGAAATAAGCTGTACTATAACAATAAACTTTCACCAGCTATTGGTGTTAAGGTAAGTCGTAGTTTTGAAAGTGGAGTTGTGGATATTGGGGTTCAGGCAGTACACGAAACCTATTTCCATGGAATCACCGGTAGCCCGAAAAGTGGTTCGGGCGTACAAGCGTATGCAAGCTACTGGTTTGGTTGGAATCTAGGAAAATAATTATAATTTAGAAAGGAATATTATGTCATTAGGAATGCCGGGGTACTCATTAGGGCTTAATTTAGCAATGAGATTCCCTATTATCACACCACTTGTTGCGGCTGGTGCTCTAGCACTGCCAGCATTGCCACCGCTGCCAGCATTGCCACCGCTACCAACAATAACATTGCCGGCCCCGCCAGCAATACCGAAGGTAACATTGCCTTCGCCACCGACACTTCCGACAATGGTATTGCCGTCGGTTGGTCTTTAACATTTCATAGAAAGTAAACATTAATGAAGAAACTTCTTTGCGCCGTTGCGGCGGCGTTATCAACATTCATCTCCGTGAATGCGAATGCTCAAGGTATTCCGGTACTTATGTATCATGAAATTGTAGCAGATAAGGCAGGGATTGCTCCGAGTGAAACAGTTGTCACAGTCTCATCTTTCAACGCACAGATGAAATGGTTAGCAAGTCATAATTACTATACCATATCAATGTCAGAACTTGTGACATATATGAAGACTGGTAAAGTGCGGACAGTTAAGCGTAAGAAACCGATTGTACTTACATTCGATGATGGTTGGTATAACCAGCAGAATGCTCTTCCCGGCCTTAATAGGCAGGGATTTAAAGGAGTCTTTAACGTCCTTGGTGCTATTCCGGGTTACGATCCTGCATATATGAACTGGAATGCAATTAAGAACTTGTCCACGAGTGGTCATGAAATTGCATCCCACACAATGACTCACCCATACCATATGACTGCTGATATGTATGGTTATGAAATTATTCAATCTAAGAATACGATTGAACAAATGGTGGGTAAACCTGTAACAACTATTGCTTGGCCGAATGGTTGGTTCACAAACGAAATGCTGAATACAGCTTATTCAATCGGTTATACTGGATCTCAAAGTATTGATGACAACTGGTGTCAGTTATCGGGGGAAAGCCTTGAAGGTACAGATCAATGTATGTGGCTCACCGGTAACGCACCTCTGCAGAATCCATGGCATATAAAACGTATTTTCATTGACGGACGTTGCACTGCTCCAGAAATTGGACAATGGGTTATACAAGGACATTCATCACCGTGTGCATTTACTGATGTTCCGGGTGTTCAGGTTACTCTAAGAGCTACACCGACACTTACTGTTCAACAGAAATCTACAATTAACACTACGGACGATGAAGCGAAGCCAAGAGGCCCTCGTGATAGGATAGATCATAGTAATACAGGCGAAGATATCGATGATCTAGATACCAAGAATCACCGTAAGCCTAGGTAATAGTAGGTAATATAAATAGGATAGTAATACTATCCTATTTTCGTTTGTACAAATGATAAATATATTTTATAAACGAAAATAAGGTAAATCACTATGGCATCTTTAAGAGAAATATTATGCAGATTACTTGGTTGTATTCCACCTGCTCCGCCTCCAGTTGCGACGACTTATAAGAAGCCAGAGGATACAGGCAAACCTGATAAACCTGATTCGACGCCTGCACCTACACCTGCACCTACACCAGCACCAACGCCTGCACCAACGCCTGCACCAACGCCGCCACCACCAACATTGCCCCCGGCACCTTCTCCAACGCCTGCACCACCGACAACACAACCATTCTTTTCTGATGATTTTTCTTCAGGAAGATTAGATACAACTAAATGGCAAATATCTACATGGGGAGCACCTGGTGGTAGTAGCACACATCAAGGTACTTTTGTTACAAGAAATGTAACTTTTGTAGATAATATGCTATGCTTGGTTTTAAACCAAGCAAGATCAGTGAATGGATTCACATCTGAATGTGCTGAAATTGCTACACTTCAAAAGTTTGGTTATGGTACATATGAATTTGTTGTAAAAGCAAGTTCGACTGCGGCTACATCTACCGCACAAGGTAATCCAGTAAGTGGATCTATTACCGGATGTTTTTCGTATTTTACAAATGCGGAGACAGAAATTGATATTGAAGTTGAAGGCAATGAAAGAAGTCCTTTAACACAATGCACAACCTGGAATTTTGATAGTGAACCGAATGAACATAATTATGTTGCCCCTCCTTCAAACGGAACTAAACCTCACCAAGCATTTTTTACTTATAAATATATTTGGGAAGAAGGTAGAATTAGATTCTATCGAGATGGAATATTAATTGCTACGCATACAGAAGTAGTAGGTACAACACCAGCATCATTCTTGTTTAACCATTGGGGTACCAACGATCCAAATTGGGGTGGAAACGCAACACCTAGTGTTGAACGTTTTATGTATGTAAAGAGTTTTAAATACTGGAAGCCTTAATCGGTGATAAATAAATGTGTAAACGCCCATTATGGGGTTTACACATTGTGGCATGGAGCCACGCTAAACTTGCTTAAAAAGGAGTAAAAATATGAGAAACGAACTCACACGTCTATTTGACCAACTAGAGGCCCTATCGGTCGGTTTTGGTCCAGTGTTTAGGGATTTTCAAGTCCCAACAAACAATTACCCACCACACAATATTGTTAGAATTTCCGATGATGAATTCTATCTTGAACTCGCGGTCGCAGGATTTAAGAAGGGTGAAGTTACCATGGAAGAACATCAAGGTCTCCTAACTATTAAGGGTGATAAGGTCACTGAGACAACAGATGAGGCGTATCAGTTTAGGGGTATTGCTAATCGATCTTTTTCAAAGAAATTCCGCATTGCAGAATACTTTGAAGTTAGCAATGCAACCATGGAAGATGGCATTCTAACTGTTAGATTCGTGAAGAATGTACCAGATGAGGCTAAGCCAAAATTAATCGCCATCAAGTAATATTTCTTGACAGGAGAACCCGGGTAGTGTACACTAGTGCATTATCCGGGAATAAAGATTATGACAACTGAAACTGAAGTCATCGAACGCATTGAAGAAGTCGTTGAAGTAAAACCACCTAACATGTATAAGGTGATACTTCACAATGATGACACTACTACCTTTGATTTTGTAATTCTTGTTCTTTGCCAAATCTTCTATAGGTCTATGGAAGAAGCAATTGAGATTACAAAAAACATCCACATCAATCAATCTGGCATTGCAGGATGTCCTTACACGAAAGAAATTGCGGAGGAAAAGACAACTGAAACAATTAGCTTCTCAAGAGCTAATGGGTTTCCGCTAACCGCCACGTTTGAAGAGATATAACCATAAATATTCCTGTACACCAGGAGCTAAATGTCGGAATTAATACCTATTAAAGCTTTCCTTGGAAAATACTACACAGAATTAAATTATTCTTCTATTCAAGACAAGTATAAGAATACCAAACTGGACACGTTTTTCGAGCAGAGATTTTTCATTCAAAACAACAAGGCCCAAATGATTGTTGACCCAAGTATAACCGGTCTTGTGGCAATTATATCTGGGAACGAGATTCATATTAGTAAAGAGTTATATGATCATCCTAGTATCGTTATAACTAACTCTTTAGAAAACAAAAGTCAAAACAGCAATCCACGTAGTCTGTATAATCCTGAAGTTTTTTCTACAATGGCATATTTGGTTTGTCAAAATCATACCATGTTCCAAATTGTAGGTGAGGTAGATGAACCTATCTATCTCAAATATAGATCGGATTACGAAACATTTTATAATTCTGTAATTATTGTTGAAATTACAGGAGAGTTAGAAGTTGAAATAATAGAAGAAATCGAAAGTTGCAGTGCGTTAAACGCAGTGAACAACTACATACTTCATCCAACATCTAAGCTTAATTTAACCACATTTTACCAGAATCACATATCGGGTATTTCTTTCTTCTTTAGAAATATTATTGCTCAAAATGATTCGGATTTTAATCATATTGTATTAGGTAAGGGTTCGTCTAATATAATTGATGAAAATAAACTTCAAGCACATAGCCAAACTAAATCTGAATTCCTAGGCGTTATAAATTCTGACGGTAAGAAATTTCATTCAATCTTATGTGTACAACCTGCAAGTGAAAAATACTCTGTTAATGTAGATTACAGAGATATTTTATCTGGAAATTCTGATGTTACATTCTTCCCTGTAATATTAGGACAGGAACCAGATGATTCAGCTACCATTACAGTATCTGGTGTTACTTTAGAAGAAATACCAGAAGAAGACAGGGAAGAAGAAGTTAAAAAATATATCGATGATATAATTGACAGAGCCACACCAGAAAGAATGGTTGGCGTAAAACGGTTTTATGAAAATAAGACCAAGTTCCTCCATTTTCCATAAATATTAATAACATGAATGACCCAGCCTCATTTCGGACTTTGATAGAGAAAGTCAAAGCAGAGTCCGAAATATATCAAATCAAATTGCCAGTCAAAGATACAGAGTTAGAACCAGTATTTTCTAAAGATGCTATTGACTTGCATTATGGTACGTTGTATAAAAACTACGTTACGAAAGCCCTAGCTGGAGAGGGTGATTTTCAAGTAGCAGGTGCATATCTGCATACTAAGTTCTTTGAACAATTCCAATCTCCAAATTCAACAAACAAACCTTCGGATGCATCCAAAATTCTAATCAACCAGAAGTTTGGTGACTTTGATAAATTCAAAGATGCTATTTCGAAGGTTGCACTAGGTATGCACGGCTCAGGGTGGGTGTACTTAGACACAAAGGGAGTTATCAAAACGATAACAAATCATAAGGAAGTTACCAATGTTGCGCTTCTTATTGATATGTGGGAACATTCATTTATTATAGACTATGGTGCTGATAAGGAGTTATACCTTAAAAACCTTTGGACTATTATAAATTGGAATATTATAAATGCGAGGATAAACTAAAATGTTCAAGAGTACAAATGTAGAAACTTTGGGTGCTGATTATACAATCACCGACCAAAATGGAAAATTAATTAGGACAATACAGGTAATAACTCATACAGATGTTTTAAATGCAGCATTGGGCGCTTTTACAGACGATTTCGGTTCAGTCTCATCTTATTTAGAGAAGTCAATAGAAGTATTAGAGGGCTATGAAACTGTTGATCCAAATAAGATTCTTTGGTACGCAACGTACGATGAAGAAGTAGTTTTATCTGATGTTATCGAATATGCTATTCAAAACGGCTACGATAAAATCATTCTTGAACATCTTGAAGACTTCTTTGATTGATGCTATAATAGGGATTCCCTGTTAGCTCAGAAAAACGAATGGCCTCTAGACAGAAGGTGGCGCCGCCGGCTCTAATGCTGTTCAAGTTACACTATTAAAGAGCACCTGGCACTTAACCAGTATGTCGGTGGTTTGATGTGTTCCACCACGGGGAACCGAATAATAATGGAAGAAGATAATATTAAAACAGTATGTGTATGGATTGGCGACGGCGAAGGTTGTCGTCATCCTACAATTTATGGAAAATCCTATTGTGAAAAACATCATGAAAGGATTTACCTAACTCTGCTTCCGGAAATGGCAAATTACATTCTAGACAAAGAAATAAACTCTTACTTGCAAGATACCGATTGACGTTGTGTAACATTGAGACTACAATAGTAGTTAACAAGGAACACATATGAGCATTCTGCATATTCTTGAAGAAATCAACGCCGACACCGGCAAGCTTTATAAACAAGCTCTTGTTGAACAACACAAATCAAACCCGCTTTTTATGCGTGTTGTGAAGCTTGCGTTGGATCCGTATGTAAACTTTTACATTCGAAAAATTCCCGATTACACCTTCAAATTCCTGGTTCCCGGAGAAAAGCATCAATCTCTTGAATGGGCTCTTGATGAGCTTAATAAATTGAGCGAACGTGAATTTACTGGCCATGCTGGTATTGAACATCTGCGCGATATTCTGTCTGAACTGGATACGAGTGATGCAACTGTTGTTGAACGTATCATTGGCAAGGATTTGCGTTGCGGAATGGCTGATGGCATTGTTAATGCCGCAGTTAAAAATTTTATTCCTACCTATCCTTGTTTGCTTGCTCGTCCGTACGATGAGAAGAACATCAAGAATATTACCTATCCTTCTTACAGCCAATTAAAGGCTGATGGTCTTCGTGCAAACGTGTTGGTAAAAGGTCGCAAGGTTACAACCTGTGGCCGCTCAGGTCGCGACATTGATTTGCTTGGAGAACTTGATACCATTTCCCAACTGCTCGCAGCAGAATATGGGTGTGATATGTTCTTTGACGGTGAGTTTGTAGTAGTTGACGCCAATGAAAATATCATTGATCGAAAGACAGGCAATGGTATTATCAACAAGGCTATTAAGGGAACTATTAGTCAGGAAGAGGCTTCGAAGATTCGATTCCAAGTTTGGGATGCGTTTCCGCTGGATGAATTCTTTGCTGGCAAATCGAAACAAGCATACAATCTGCGTTTTGAGAAGTTGATTAAGGCACTTCACAAAATAAGCCAAACTCCTGATGCTACCGCAGAAATCTTGAAGAATGGCGCATTGAGATTCCGACTGATTCCTTATGAAGTGGTTAATAGCCTCGAAGAAGCAGTTTGGCATTTTGAACTGCTGTTGAGTGAAGGTCACGAGGGCACCATCCTTAAGAATTACTGCGCCCTCTGGGAAGATTCGCGCAGTAAGCATCTGGTGAAGATGAAAGCTGAACGTGACTGTGATCTGGAAATTATCGGCTACAATCCCGGCGAAGGTAAATTCGTTGGACAGGTCGGTAGTTTGATCTGTGCAAGTAGTGATAGATTGGTCGAAGTTTCGATTAGCGGCTTCTCTGATCCGTTGCGTCTTGAAATTACGAAGGACATTAACAACCTGATGGGATCGATAGTAACAATTATCTACAATGAGCGTATCAAAAGTAAGGCACGTACTGGTGTAGATTCATTGTTCCTTCCTCGATTTGCGGAGTTCCGCACAGATAAGAAGGTTGCGAATTCTTCGAAGGAAATTAAGTAAACAACTGTGAATGATTGGAAATTATCATGATATCAAAACTTTCTGTTGCATCCTTACTGTTATGTTCATCAATGGCTTACGCCGATAGTGTTATTTTTCATTTGCGATCTCATCACAGTGAAAATAATCATGACACATATCACCGTAGAATAAACAATAAAGGTGAAGAAGAATACCATAAGAAGAATGGGTTTAATAATAACAACCTGGGTTTAGCCTATCAAACTGATGACGGTTACTCTGCAGGTGTTTATTACAACTCGGTACGTCGTACATCATTTTATGTTGGTAAGGCATGGATGTTCAATGATTACCTTGGTGTATATACTGGTGCAGCAACTGGATATAAGAAAAGTGTTACACCGTTTGTATCTGGTCTGATAAACATTCCACTTACAGAAAAACACTCGTTTCTGATCAATGTAATTCCGACACCGAGATTTGACAAGTATCTTGTCATCAATACCGCACTGGTCTGGAAGTTTGATTGAACTACGTTAAATATCCTCGCACACATCATTTACCCTGGAGCCCTGGGGTAAGTGACGATGACCGTGTTATGAAGGATACTTCCTCGCTTCATGGTAAGCGTGTAATCATTACAAAGAAAATGGATGGTGAGAATACTACTATGTATTCTGACCATATCCATGCACGCAGTCTTGATTCACATGGCGGCGTTGATCGCGATTGGGTCACTAAGTTCTGGTCCACTTTTGCACACGACATCCCGCGGGATTGGCGGATTTGTGGCGAAAATTGCTGGGCAAAGCATAGCATACATTACAGTGACTTGCCCTCTTACTTCTTAGGCTTTTCCGTCTGGAATGAGCAAAACGTGTGTTTATCCTGGGATGACACTTTAACATATTTTGAATTACTCGGAATTAAGCCAGTTACTGTTATTTGGGATGGAATTTTTGAAGTTGTTCCTTTTGGAAATATTGAGGCCAATATGCATTGGGATCAAGATGAAGGCTATGTTGTCAGGGCTGCAGATAGTTTCAATTATACGCAGTTTAATGCAAATATGGCTAAATATGTACGCAAGGGGCACGTTCAGACAACCAAACACTGGAGAACCGGCGGGGCTTTCATACCGAACACTCTAAAAAAATAATAACAATACCTCTAGAACTTAAAAGGAGCTGTCAGCTCCTTTTTTAATGGCCGCAATCATCGCTATCCTTGATAAATACAATATTGATAAAAGGGATAACGAATGTCAGATATTAAGAAATGGATGGATATTGTAGTAGGTGCGGAGCGATTAGCTTCACAACTTGCTGATATTCAATCTGCTGCTACATCGGCAATTGAGTCAGAAGAATCCGAATCAGTGTCTAAAAATAACGGCGTTACTGTAAATCTATCCTTAGATCTTGGAGATTTGAAAAATGCACTTACTGGTGGACAGACTAATAACTCTGTATTGCCGGCTGTACAGGGAACAATTCCGACAGTAATTAAACAACCAATCACTAGGACAGCAGCACCAATTCAACAAGCGTCGTCAAATGGCAGATTCCAAGAAAATGACACTGTTACCGTGCTACCATCCGTTGGCGGAGGAGTTGGTAGATTTGTCGGATATTCTAAAAATGGAGCATGTATTGATATCAAAGGTGTCCAACGGGAATTAAGTCTTGATCAATTTTGTGCAGTAGACAGAGATTCGGAAGATCCATATGATAGTGGTAATGATTGGTTCCATAAGAGCATTGAACCCTATACTGCAGGATTAATGAAAGATAAACCGGAATTTAGACCTGGAGACATGGTCAAGATTGCTGATGTATATGGTGCAGTTATTGGACCGGGTTTTGGTATTTTTGTAGCCTATAGCACCACCGGAAAAGAATGCATTATAAGTTTTGACGATAAAGAAATTATTGTTCCTACTTCAAATGTAGAAGCTGTACTAGAACAAAATGCAAAAGATAATTTTGATCAAATGGATAATGATGGTAATTTATCACCAATATCATTTGGTTCAGTTAACAGAAAAATGGAAGAAAGTTTAGAGGAGCCAGCGATGGATCAACGTGACGAATTTAGTAAATGGATTAGTGCAGTAGAAGAAGCACTTCAATCTGAAGGCAAGCCAGGTCTAGAAGAAAATATTCCTGTTATGCAAAATCAATGTGGTTGCGGTTCATGGAATTGCCCTATTTGTTTTCCAGATAATGAAAGGGAGCAAGGTCAAGGAATGCCCGGCGCTGAAGTTGGTGGTATGCCACTCATAGGTGAAGAAGATAACGAGTTTGTAGAAAAGCCAAAATCTGGAAAAGGTGTAAAGCTTGGTGACATTGTTAAAAAGACAGAATTCAAGCCAACTGCAGGACATAATTCTCCGGAAACATATGGCGGAGATAATCTGCTTGCACAACCTCGTCCACCACGCACACGAGATGATGTTGAACCTCCACGTAGCAGTCTTAATCCTGAACATTCTCCGTTAACAGATGTTGATGAAACAATACCTACCAGTGGTCAACAATCTCCAATGACATATGGTAGTGATAATACAAAACCAGGCCGACGCCCGCGCAAAGTGGATGATGTTGAACCCAGTCGCAGAGATCCACATCTCAGTGGTCGTGATTCTCCATTGACATGGGGTGATGCCAATGTTAATGAATATATTCCACATGATGCTAATCCAGATGATTATGGTAAAGCCGGTCGTTATTCACAAGATAATTTTGGTATGCAGGGTGATGATGATCTTATAGTTGATGATGGACTTTATGATGCTGAACCGGATGCTTTTGACCAGGATGAAGTAGTAGCTACACAAATGGGCAGTGAAGAACCTAGTGACGAAGTTGATCAAGAACAAGTTCAGAAAATTCTCAATATTCAAGCTATGGGATTTAGTAAGGATGATAGGCATTATACAAGGCAGGAACTGCTAAATTATACACCGGAAGAATTACAGCAATGTTATGGACGAGTTATGGGTGATGTTGCTGAAGCACCTTCTGATATTGCAGAGCCACCAGATCGTCCAAAGCCAACAAAAACTAGACACCATTTAGATGATATCGATGATATTCTAAATCCAAGACAAGATAATTTGCCATCAGAATTACCTGGTGGCGGTGGTCCTATAGGTGGCGGTGGAGCAGCTGGAGGTCCAATGAGTCTTCCAACATCTTCGAGGGCGGATACGCAACGCAGGCTTGCCGGAATGACTCCAACCGATCAAATGCGTGATTATATGAATCGTATTAATCCTGCTGCAGGCGGTGATGAACCAGAACTTCAACCAACTCAGAATGAATTAGTTGTTAGGAATGCAGCAGATGTTCCAGCGGTAATTAGTTCAGCACTGCAAGCATCGGGAACACAAAATCCAGAATGGCATACAGTTAATAATTTACCAGGATATCAGCAAAGAAATATTCGTGGTATGGGTCGTCAAGTATTCAGTATGTTTACATCGACTCCACTTGAAAATATTCAAACACTTGCCAATGTAAATGGTCAGGGACCGAATACAGATGCAGAAATGAGAGCTGTAGCAGGTTGGTTAAGAGATAATGCAGAAGATTTAGGTAAAGTAGATGTAAGTCATGGAATGGCAATTCCAGGTTATCAACCGGATGTCAAAGAATATCGCGCAAATGGAATTAGATTCCAAATTGTAAGAGATCCAATGGGACAATACATTTATGCATATCCAGATGCAGATGCAAGGTTAGGGGCCGGCGGAGGCGCCGGTGGTGGAAGGCAAGGGCAATTACCAGGACAAGGAGGAGGCGGAATGCCAAGATTGCGCGAATCAGAATTAAAACCAACTTTACTCGAACAATTAAATTGGGATGAGGAAATCTATGAAGCCTTTATGGCAGAAAGTACATTGAGTAGACTTGTTGGTAAGAAAAAGGGTGGACAACAACTTGTCCGTTGGCTACATAGAAAGCATAAGCTAGGAAATGAAGCTGAACTAGAACCAGTTAAATTCAATAAGACCTTAATGTGGAAACAGTTTAAGAGCAATCCAGATAACTTTGTTATTGTGTCAGGTGAAGGTGGTGTAGCAGGTATTAAGCCTTCTCAAGCACACATTGATGCTATGACGAAAAAGTTTGCAAAGGCAGGTAAAGAATATAACCCTGCTGGAGATAGTACATTGCCTTATCAAATTATTGCTTTTACTGATGATGGTCAACAAGTTGATCCAGAATTGTTACGCCCTCAACCAGAAGCCGGCGATGAACCCGGAGAACGTGATGTAGATCCAACAGTTCAGAAAGCACGTATGGGTAAAAATATCGGAAGTGATATTTTAAATCCGAATAATACTTTCAGATTGCTTAATGACCAAATAGGTCCAATTCATACAGTATGGATTTCAGGATTTGGCGGATATAGAGGTGATCCAGAATCAGTTCGTCCAGCAGTAGGTTCTGTTGAAAGAGGTAAAATGGCAGGTCGTGCAGACTTGAAGAAAACAGCTGAACTTGCTCCACAAGATGCGGTGCAGAAAATTTTCACAAGAATTAAGCCTGTATTGAAAACACTTGCTAACCAAGCAATACTTCAAATTAATAAAAGAGCTCAACGTTATATTGAGGGCGGAAATTTTGAAGGCGCACAAAAGGTTGCAGCCAGTGGTCAGAAATTGAAACAACTATTGGTTCAACTTGACACCAATAATGCGATTAATATTAGTACACAGTACGGTAGCACTACAATGCAGCTATCACAAGCAATCCAAAAGGCGATTTCTCAAGCGGCAGGTGCTCCTGTAGGAACAGATCCATACAATGAATATGCAACTTCAGCAGCACAAGGAAGTATATCCGAAGTCCGTCCAATTCTCGATGCACTGAGGGATAATTTAGTAGGATTATAATGAGATTTCTTGAATATATCAAAGAAATGTTACTGACGGAAGCTGCCCTTACTAAGGGTAGCCAACGTGTTTTGAGTGATCAGAAGTTGGTAGCTAATTTAGCGGATGCCATGCGTGATGACGCAGCTTCTCATCCACAGAATTTTCCTCCAAATTCTAAGAGAACCTTTCAGAAAACAGATGATGCAGAATTAGCTAATTGGTTTTTAGAAAATATTGACAAAATTGAAAGAGAAGGTTACGAAGGCACTGTTTATTCAAGGGACGGTGTTTATAGCGATTGGATTGTTCGCCGTTATATTGCGGGAAGTCATAACTGGGAAGATATTACTGGTGTTATGAACATGAATTTAAGAGATTGGACTCTCTTAAAGAATAGAAATATGTTAGATCCAAATCACAGAGACGTTCCTAAATTTAATAGCGTTCGTGATATTGGTACGTACATGTCAACTCATTATGCTGATAAACTTGAAAAGATTAGAGATGCAGCAAAGAACGCAGCAAGAAATAAAATGTCGAAAAGTGTCAAACTTGTCGATAATGACGATTACAGAGTTTACACGACACTAAATAGAGCTGCTGGATGTGCATTGGGGCTTGGAACTCAATGGTGTACAGCCAATTCTCAATATGCTGGTCACTTTCACAATTATAGTGGAAAGGCAATGTTGTTTCAGCTATTTCCTTATGCAAAAGATGTTGATGCCGAAGGCAATCCTGCTAATACAAAAGATGAAGAAGGTAAGAATATTTTAAATGATAAGGAAAAATATCAGTTTGATGCTGGTGGTCCCAACTTCATGACTATTACTGATCATCCTGTTAGGCCAGAAGTTATTAGAGAAAAATATCCATATCTGTATAGTGATCTTTCTAGTGCCCTAAAGAAAAATAAAGGAAAAATGGAAGCTGCTTTTAAAGAACTTTCAGTAGATCCTACATTACAGGGTGAAGATTATAAAATCAAAACCTATGAAATTGATGATGAAATTGAAAAACTACAAAAATTTATAGCTAGGGGTTATATGACGGACGAAATCCGTCCAGGTAAGAAAGCACCGGAAGAACCACCACAACAATTACCTTCGCCAGATCAATCGGTAGCATCACCAGAATTACCACAACTACCACAACCACCACAAGGAAATCCACAAATGGAAAATATAGATAAAGACATCAAAGCAATGCTTGAGAATTTAAAGAAATATGATATTCTAAAGGAATCAGTTGCACCAGTATTAGGAATGTACACACTTAATGAAAAAGGTAAGAAACCAGATTTTCCAGATATTGATAAGGATGAAGATAAGAAAGAGACTATTTCTAAGGCTGCTAAGGATAAAGAAGCTAAAGAGCTTGACGAGAAAAAGGAATGGACTCCACCTTGGTTGAAAGATAAGAAGGATGGTGATAAAGATGACAAATCTAACAAAGATGACAAGGAAGAAAAATCTAATAAAGCTGATAAGTCTGATAAAGATGAGAAGGAAGATGTCAAAGAAGATGTCGGACCAGACCCAGAAGTTATTGCCTGGATGAAGAGGTTTGATAAACTCGGAAGACTATGAAATTTAAAGATTTCGCCCTAAATGAAGGCTCGTTTGAGGATATGATTGCTGACCTAAGCAGTGATAAGAAGAAAGGTCCAGGGCGTTGGCCAGTAAAAGATGAATTACCGAAAAAGGCATCCGGAACTGTAGTCAAAGGTCCGGGAGGCACCACTGTTCATAGGGCAGATAAAAATTACAGTGGAAAAGGATACTCTCCTAAAGATGATTATTCAACACGCGGTGTTGGTGTAGATCCTACTTTATCTTTGCCTAGTGGCGGTAAACAGGGTGGATCGTATTCTTCTAGAATTAGATAGTGTCGATATTCTTTAAGGGTTGATTGACTTTTCAGTAAGTACAGTGTTATACTAGTATTTACTGGAGAGTTTCTTATGACACTTAAAGAAGATTTTTTACAGAGTTGTTTAGTTCTAGATACAGAAACTAACTCTGATGATTACAAAATTGCAGAAATTATTGAATCTGGATTTGCTATTAGAGAAGGTGATGACTGGACACTGTTCCAAGAATTGCACAAGCCTGTAGATCGTCCTATTCCTCCCAAGGTTGAATCAATTTGTTATATTACCAATAAAATGGTAGAAGACAAACCATCGTTTGTTGATTCGAAAGAAGTATTTGTAGAAGTTATAAATGGTTATGCTGGCGGCTACCTTGTCGCCCATAACCATTTCTATGACATGCGTGTATTACAAAATCATGGAATCGATACAACCCATTATAAATGGATTTGTACTTGGAGAATGGCAAAGAAGATTTTCAATAGTATAAGAGCTATTGAAGAAACAAATCTCCCTTATTTGCGCTTTGCATTAGAATTGGATATTCCGATTGAAATGCGTTGCCACCGTGCTGGAAATGATTCCTATATGACTGCAAAGTTATTGGAAGCACTTGTAGGTTATATGGAAGATATGAATCTTATTGACAAAGAGAAACCATATGGTCCGCAGGTCTTAGAATATGCAACTTCCCCAATTTTCTATGAACGTATGCCATTCGGAAAACATAAGAATGAACTTATGATTGATGTTCCTGTGTCATATTGGAATTGGGCTCAGAAAAATACAGATTGGTTTAATGCAGAAGCTGACAATTACGATCCGGATTTAGCTGCAAGTATAAATGCAGTACTGAATATTTATTGACCGTTATTGTTTCTAGCACCATCCATAACATGGGATGCTAATAATCTTGCTGGATCGGTTTTAAACGGCTGAACATCGTGATCGTACGGTAGATCGGCAGCAGCCAACGCATATTGTTGTCCGCGATAGCCGGGCGATTGAAGTTTACCTTCTTTAGGTTGATTTGTGTATTCTGGTTGTGGTTTATCAACAGGCTTAATAAAAACAGGAACAATTTCTTCGTTAAACCACTGCTTGAAATACTTTTCGTAATACTCTTTGTTTTGACCCTTGTATTTCACATTTTCAGGATTGTAAAATTTCTCAGAATCAGCGGTCGCTTCTTTGTAAAAACGAGCAACAGTGTCTGTAGCACTTTCGTTTAGGACATCTTTTATCTTCATACCATTATTTATCACAGGAACCACAAAATGAAAAACTATTTAATTCCAGTTGTTGTAGAACAAACCGCACGCGGAGAACGTTCGTACGATTTATATTCGCGTTTAATGAAGGAACGTATCATTTTCTTTACAGGCGAAGTTGAAGAAAATATGACAAATATTATTATTGCACAACTCCTATTTTTAGAAGCAGAAAGTCCAGAACAACCGATAAATATGTATGTCAAGTCTCCCGGTGGATCTGTGTATGATGGATTGGCAGTTTATGATGTAATGCAATATATCAAATGTCCTGTTCATACCTACGTTGCTGGAATGGCAGCAAGTATGGGCTCTTTTATTGCACAGGCAGGAGAACCAGGACATAGATATTTGCTTCCACGTTCAGTCACAATGATTCACCAGCCGTCGTCTGGAACCCGTGGAAAAGTTACAGACATGGAAATCGACTTGAAGGAGGGAATTCGTTTAAAGAAGGAACTTACTGAACTCTACGTTAAGCATAATTCTAAAGGCGTTTCCTATGATAGATTTGTCGAATTACTCGACAGAGATAAATGGTTGACTGCACCCGAAGCAATTGAACTTGGGTTAGCCGACAATATTGTGGATGTGAGATTATGATTATAATTACCGAACAAGCAAAACAAAAAATGCTCTCCATTTTGGAAGACGAAGGTGGAACCCTGGTTCGCTTCGGATTACAAGGTGGTGGGTGCAACGGATTTCAATACTTTATCACTCTTGAGAATAAACAAGAAGAAGATGATTTTGAATTTCCGTTAGATGAAGAACGTAAATTATTAGTGGATGCCATGAGCAACACATATTTACAAGAAGCAGAAATTGATTACAAGAAAGATATGATGGGAGAAACTTTTGTGTTCAAAAATCCCAATGTTAAACATTCTTGTGGATGCGGCAGTTCTGTAGGATTTTAACACGTGATATAAATACGATATATAAGGATATACCATGGAAGAACCATCTAAGTTATTGTTAGGACTAGAAGCTGCCAGGGGAATCGCCGAATACGGGCTTGGTCTGATATTCAATACGCCTCTGCGATTTATCTCTCCACGAGGAGATGGCCACCCGGTATTAGTAATACCTGGATTAGGATCAAGTGATAGTTCAACGCAATACTTGAGGACCTTCCTTGATAGTATTGGATACATATCTTATAAATGGGGGTTAGGACGAAATCTTGGTCCACGTGGTGGAATGGATAAGATGGCTAATGATTTAATTAATCGTGTAAATGAAGTATCAGCTGAAAATAGTGGTAAACAAATTAGTTTGATAGGTTGGAGTCTAGGTGGTATTTATAGTAGAGAAATTGCCAAATTATGTCCTGACGTAATTCGCCAAGTTATTACTCTCGGAACACCATTTAAATCCATCAGCGAAGGAACAAACGTAGGAAAGATATACGAAATTCTAAGTAAGGATAAAAGCATACAGAATCCAGATATTTTGAAAAAGCTCAGTGAACCACCACCGGTACCATTTACTTCACTTTATAGTAAAACCGACGGTGTTGTGCATTGGGAATGTTCACTCGAAGACGAGGGTCCCTTTTCACAAAATATTGAAGTTCCGGGTGCAAGTCATTTAGGTTTAGGACACAATCCGATTGCTATGTACCTTATTGCTGATAGGTTAACTCACACAAGAGACGATTGGATACATTACAAGGCTCGTTAAATTAAGCGAAATAAACAACACGGGCCCTTGGGGCCCGTGTTGCATTGTGCAAAAACTTGACATAACATATAGTATTATGCTAAAATACAACAATAGTAGTTTGGAGATATAAATGGACAAGAATACCTATGTGCCGATGAATGAACTGATTCGAGATAAGGAGAAATCCTGGACATTTACGCACATTAATCTACCCTA
>Ga0190271_10000420_pt1 | contig 21665 bp, 19 predicted proteins | sample Popmic356T_FD_133747 | JGI IMG/M metagenome (GOLD analysis project Ga0190271, IMG submission 133747) | Populus adjacent soil microbial communities from riparian zone of Weber River, Utah, USA - 356 T | ecosystem: Environmental > Terrestrial > Soil > Riparian zone | place: USA: Utah | collected...
CGTTGCCGATGCAATGGTTGGAGGTCGCGCAGGCCGACGAGATCGAATAGTTCACGCCCTTGATCTTGAACCAGGTGGCGAGCGTCGCGGATGCGGTGGATGACATCGCCTTCGGCACCGCGAACGGACCGACGCGCTTCGGCCCCTTGGTCCTGGTGGTGTCGGCGGCATCGACAATGGCGCGCGCGGAGGGGCCGCCGGAGCCCATGATGATGCCGGTGCGCTCGTTGGAGACATCCCTATCCTCGAGGCCGGCGTCGCGAATGGCCTGTTCCATCGCCACATGATTCCAGGCGCCGCCCTCACCGAGAAAACGCATCGCGCGGCGGTCGACCACCTCTGCCGGCTTCAGTGTCGGCGAGCCGAACACGTGCGAGCGGAACCCGAGCTTGGCATATTCGTCGGAGAAGCTGATGCCGGACTTCGCCTCATAGAGGCTGCCCAGAACTTCCTGCGTATTGTTGCCGATCGATGAGACGATACCCATCCCGGTGACGACGACCCGTTTCATGCTCGCCTCGCCATGACTTTCGCGTTCCAGATATAGGTGTTTCGCCAGCGCCCGCAATTACGGACCGCACGCGTGAAGCAGTTACGTCGCCGGCTGAACCGTCGGCTCCTGCTTGAACAGGCCCACCTTCAGATCGCTCGCGCGAAAAACGACCTCGCCGTCGGCGGAGACCCATCCGTCGGCGATGCCGAGCACGAGTTTCGATCGCATAACACGCTTGAAATCGACGTTGTAGACGAGCTTGCGGACACTCGGCACGACCATGCCCGAAAACTTCACCTCGCCCATGCCAAGAGCGCGTCCACGGCCCTGCGAGCCGAGCCACCCAAGGAAGAATCCGACCATCTGCCATAGCGCATCCAGACCCAGGCAGCCTGGCATCACCGGATCACCTTTGAAATGGCAGCCGAAGAACCAGAGGTCCGGCTTCACGTCGAGTTCGGCGCGGATGAAACCCTTGCCGAACTCGCCGCCGATTTCGGAAATCTCGCTGATCCGATCGAACATCAGCATCGGAGGCAGCGGCAATTGGGCATTTCCGGCCCCGAAAAGCTCACCCCGGCCACAGGCCAGCAGGTCTTCATAGCCGAAACTGCCTTGCCGCTCGCTCATTGCGCCCATTCCCGTTACCGGCCCCACCAGCCGCATTGTTGCGGTCTGTAACATAAAGCCCGCGGCGCGGGCAAAACGGCGGCGCCATTCGGTCAGGACATGGGGGCCCTGTCTAGAACCAGTCTAGTTGCGAAATACTTGCATCTATGCCCTTGAGTTTCTATAGTGAAATGGAAAATGGCCACGAAATGAAGGGTGGGCCTCGGCCTACGCCAGTGTCGTATGAGTGAACAAATCGCCTCTCGAAAGAGCGATGAAGAGGCCATCAGCCAGGCCCGCGCGCCTTTGCTGACTGGCTGCCCGTGGCATGACGTCAACGAAATGTTGCAATCGGTCGGTTTGCGTCCGACGCGGCAACGGATGGCTCTGGGCTGGCTCCTGTTCGGCAAAGGTGAGCGTCACCTGACCGCTGAAATGCTCTACGAAGAGGCGACGCTGGCCAAGGTGCCGGTCTCGCTCGCCACCGTCTACAACACGCTCAATCAACTGACCGAAGCAGGTTTGCTGCGCCAGGTCAGCGTCGACGGCACCAAGACGTATTTCGATACGAACGTCACCGCGCACCATCATTTCTATATCGAAGGCAAGCACGAGCTGGTGGATATTCCGAACTCGAATCTCGTCGTGCAGAACATGCCGGTCGCGCCGGAAGGCTTCGAGATCGCCCGCATCGACATGGTCGTGCGCCTGCGCAAGAAGCGCTGATTTCCCTCAGGTTTTGGTGACGGACATGCCCGTAAATTGCGGGCATTTTCTTTGATCGGCGCGTTGCGCTATTCGATCTTCTCGTCCGGATAGACGCCCCAGAGGCGCTGCTGCTCGATCCAGCCGTCAAAGCCCGAACCGCTGATCCTGCACCAGCCTCCCGCACAACGGCGAACCGTTGCCAGCACGCCGGGCTCGAGCTTCGCCGCCACCGCGCTCGTGGGATCGGCGCGGTCATACAGGGGCGTCAGATTGTCCTTCAGCTTGGAGGTCACGACGGCGGTGCGGCGGCCCGACAGCAGCGAGTGATAGACCCAGCCTTCCGCGCCCTCGGAATCGCGAATGCGCCGCCAGTTTTCGAACTCGGCGGTGATTTCGACCGGCAGGCTGGAACGCGTGTAGATCCAGCTCACGTCGTTGTCCTTGGTCGGACCGACGCGCACGTTCACATGGTCGGACTTCAGGCTGACGAAACGCGGCACCGGCAAGCCGCTTGTGATGGGATTGGCGTCCTTCGCCGAAATCTCGCCCGCCGGCACGATCAGGGTGGTTCCAGCCAGAATGGCCGCGGCGAAGAAGCGGACGAAACGCATTACTAACCCCCGGCCGACAGCTTGCCCCACAGGCGAGCTCAACGACGCCGTTCTTGGAACGGCTTTGACCCTGTTTGACGCCGGCCGGCTTCTTGTCTTGGCCCGGCCTTCTGCTAGAGAGGGCTGAAGACGCCAAAACCGGCCGCCGGCTGCGGTGAAGTCGCAGTTTCATTCAGCCGGGTTAACGAGGTCTGAACAATCTTAACGATTGCATGACGCGCCGCGGATTGGCTCGATCAAGGTTTTGAGAAGCTAAACATGACGGTTCGCAAGAAACCTCTGGTCGTCGTCACGAGGAAGCTTCCCGACAGCATCGAGACGCGGCTGCGCGAACTGTTCGATGCACGACTGAACCTCGACGATCAGCCGATGTCGCCGCAACATCTCGCCGACGCCATGCGAATGGCGGACGTGCTGGTGCCGACCGTCACCGACGAGATCAACGAAGCGGTCATCAACCAGCCGGACGTGAAGGTGAAGCTGATCGCCCATTTCGGCAACGGCATCGACAACATCGACATCGACGCCGCGCACAAGCGTGGCATCACCGTGACCAACACGCCGAAGGTGCTGACCGAGGACACCGCCGACATGACCATGGCGCTAATCCTCGCGGTGCCGCGCCGGCTGATCGAGGGCTCCTCGATCCTGACCGAGGGCAAGGACTGGCAGGGCTGGGCGCCGATGTGGATGCTCGGCCACCGCATCGGCGGCAAGCGGCTCGGCATCATCGGCATGGGGCGAATCGGCCAGGCGGTGGCGCGCCGCGCGCATGCGTTCGGCCTGCAGATCCACTACCACAACCGCAAGCCCGTCGCGCCGAGCATCGAGGAAGAGTTGGGGGCCACCTACTGGGAGAGCCTCGACCAGATGCTGGCGCGCATGGACATCATTTCGGTGAACTGCCCGCACACGCCGGCGACGTTCCACCTGCTCTCGGCGCGTCGGCTGAAGCTGTTGAAAAAGGACGCCTACATCGTCAACACCGCGCGCGGCGAAGTGATCGACGAGGCGATGCTGACCAAGCTGATCGAAAGCGGCGACATCGCCGGCGCCGGCCTCGACGTCTACGAGCATGAACCGGCGGTGAACCCGAAGCTGCTGCGGCTGGCGAAGACCGGCAAGGTGACGCTGCTGCCCCATATGGGCTCGGCGACCATCGAAGGTCGCGTCGAGATGGGCGAAAAGGTGATGATCAACATCCGCACCTTCCTGGACGGCCACAAGCCGCCGGACCGGGTGTTACCCGGCGTTGCATAGAGGCGAACATGGAAGGCGGATGCACGTGCCGGCATGTCCGCTACCGCCTGCACGGAATGCCCATGATCGTGCATGCGTGTCATTGCCGCTGGTGCCAGCGCGAGACCGGAACGTCGTTCGCGCAGAACGCGCTCTATGAAGCCGAGCGGGTCGAGCATACCGCCGGCGAGCCCGAAATCATCGTGACGCCTTCGCAGAGCGGCAAAGGCCAGAGGGTCGCCCGCTGCCCCGACTGTCGCATCGCCGTCTGGAGCAATTATGGGGGCAACGGCGATCTGGCCCGCTTCGTCAGGGTCGGCACCCTCGACGAGCCCGACCGGATGCCGCCCGATATTCACATCTTCACGATGTCCAAACAGCCGTGGGTGGTGCTGCCTCCTGGTGCAAAGGCATTCGACGAGTTCTACGACATCCCGACCGAGTGGCCGGCTGAGGGCTACGAGCGCTTCAGGCAGATGCGCGCAAAGGCAAAAGCTGCGGCCAAGCCGTGAGCGGCTCAAGCATGCCCGCTCAAATCCCTGATGGCCGGGTTGTCGCCATTGAGCGGATTTGACGGATCGCGCGCGTAGCTCAGCGTCTCGAAGCGCATCGAGCGCGCGTCGATCATCAACAATCGTCCGACCAGCGACTCGCCGAAGCCGACGATGTCGCGAATGACCTCCAGCGCCATCATCGAGCCGAGAACCCCCGCCAGCGCGCCGAGTACGCCGGCCTCGGCACAGGTCGGCACCGTACCGTCCGGAGGCGGCTCCGGAAACAGACAGCGATAGGTCGGATTCGGCGCGCCCAGCGCGTCGCGGTCGTGGGCGCGGATCGTCGTCAGCGATGCGTCGAACACGCCGAGCGCACCGGTGACCAGCGTCTTGCGTGCAAGGTAGCAGGCATCCGAGAGCAGATAGCGGGTGGCGAAGTTGTCGGAGCCATCGGCGACGACATCGTAGCCGCCAAGCAGCGCCATCGCATTGCCTGCAGCAAGCCGCTCGTTGTGTCCGCGGAACAACACATGCGGATTGATCGCCGCGATGCGCTCGCGCGCGCTGTCGGTTTTGGCGCGACCGACGTCGGAGGTCGCGTGGATCACCTGCCGCTGCAGGTTCGAGAGCGACACCGTATCATCGTCTATGACGCCCAGTGTACCGACGCCAGCGGCAGCGAGATACATCATCGCCGGCGCGCCGAGCCCGCCGGCGCCGACGACCAGCACGCGCGCGGCCTTGAGCTTCTGCTGGCCCGGGCCGCCGACCTCGCGCATGACGATGTGGCGGGCATAGCGCTCGAGTTCGTCCGGATTGAGCATCGACTGGCGGATTCCCTGACTTCTCGGGCCGCATCACGCGCTGCAGCGACGCTGCGGTCAAGCCCTGAACCTGCCGTCGCTTTTCCCGACCAATCAACTGTGATTAGCTAATGCCGCCCTCGCATGCCGGGATCGCCCATGAAATCATTGGCCCTCGCTCCGCTGCTGCTCGCCGCTCTCTGCTGCCCCGCCTTCGCTCAGGCAGCTGTGAAAGACGCGCCCAAGGCTGTGAAAACCATTCCCATCAGACCCGACGGCACGCCAAGCCCGGCCGACTCGGCCAAGGCGCTGGCCCAGTCCGAGCGAACGGCGCTGCAGTCCGACCTCGCCTGGGTCGGCGTCTACAACGGCGTGATCAATGGCGAGGTCAGCGAGCGCACGATCAACGCGATCAAGGCCTGGCAGAAGGACGGCGGCGGCAAGCAGACCGGCGTGCTCAATCCGCAGGAACGCGAGAAGCTCGGCGCCGCCGCGAAGAAGCTGCAGGGCGACGTCGGCTGGCGCGTTGCCGCCGATCCCGTCAACGCCATCCGCCTTGGCATTCCGACCAAGCTCGTGCCGCAGATGAGTTCCGGCCAGTCGGGATCGAAATGGTCGTCCGCACAGGGGCAAATCCAGATCGAAACCTGGCGGCTGAAAGCCGCCAACATCGCAGCGGTTGCCGAACGCGAGAAGAACGAGCCGGCGGGGCGCAAGATGGACTACACCCTGGTGCGAGGCGACTTCTTCGTGCTGTCGGGGCTGCAGGGCCTGAAGAAATTCTACGTGCGCGCCCAGATCAGCGGCGACGAGGTACGCGGCATCACCGTGCTCTACGATCAGGCGTCCGAGGCAACCATGGCTCCGGTGGTGATCGCCATGTCGAGCGCCTTCACGCCGTTCCCGGCAGGACCGGCGCAGGCCGCGGCGCCGCCGCCGCGCAGGAAGGTGGAGTATGCGACCGGAATTGTGGTCGGCGCCGATGGTGCGATCATTACCGATCGTCAGGCCGTGGACGGGTGTCAGTTCATCGTCGTGCCCGGCTACGGCAATGCGGATCGGGTGGCGGAGGACAAGGGCCGCGACCTGGCGCTGCTGCGCATCTACGGCGCCCGCGATCTGAAACCGATCGCGATGGCAAGCACTATGCCGAAGCCGAACATCGTGCTCACCGGCATCGCGGACCCGCAAAACCAGGGCGGCGGCGGCGCAGTGACAAACACCAGCGCGACCCTCTCGGCAACCGCTCTCTCGCCGGCGCCCGCGATTGGCTTTGCTGGTGCCGCAGTGGTCGACAACGAGGGGACGTTCGCGGGGATGACGTTGCTGAAGCCAGCAGTCGTCGCCGGCACTCCGGCCGCGACCGGCAACGACGCCGTGCTCGTGCCCGCGGATCAGGTGCGCGAATTTTTGAAGGCCAACAACGTGGACGCTACGAGCGGGCCGAAGGCCGACGCAAAGGCGTCAGTGCTGCGCGTCGTCTGCGTGCGGAAGTAGGCGAGGAGGCTGCAACTTCAGACCATCTCCCTCATCCTGAGGAGGCCGCATAGCCGTTCGTAAGAACGGCGTCGCTCGCTCGCCTATGGCGGCTGTCTCGAAGGATGCAGGCCGCTGAACCAGATACACACTGGTAAGCACCGGGCCGCATGGTTCGAGACGCGCCGCTTCGCGGCGCTCCTCGTTTAAAGACGGTCAGCCGCCGCGAACAAACGCGTCATCACTTCTGGCACTTCGGGCACCAGAAGGTCGAGCGGCCGCCTTGCGTAAAGCGCTTGATGATGCCGTCGCATTTCGGTGTCGGGCACTTCTGCTTTTCGCGATCATAAACCTTGAGCGAGTGCTGAAAGTAACCGAGTTCGCCGTCCGTGCGGCGATGATCGCGCAGCGACGAGCCACCGGCTTCGATCGCGGCGTTGAGTACGCTGTGGATCGCGCCGACCAGACGCTTGGCATGATCGGACGGCGCCTCGTGGCGCAGGGCCAGCGTCGAGGCTGCGCGCTTCGGCGACAGGTGCGAGCGATGCAGCGCCTCGCAGACATAGATGTTGCCGAGACCCGCGACCACGCGCTGATCGAGCAGCGCCGCTTTCAGGTTGGCCTTTTTCCCGACGCACGCGCGCGCCAGCATCGACGCATCGAATTCGTTGCCGAGCGGCTCGGGGCCGAGTCCCTTCAGGAACGGCTCCTGATCCATTTCGCTGCGGCGAACGATCTTCATGTAGCCGAACCGCCGCGGATCGTTGAACGAGACGGTTGCGCCGCTCACCATGTGGAAGATGACGTGATCGTGCGTACGATCCTCGCTTCGCGGATGATGGAACGCGCCCGGCTGTGCGTTCGCCGAACCCTCGGCGACACGGAACGAGCCCGACATGCCAAGGTGCATCAGCAGCACGTCTCCGGACGCCAGATCCGCCAGGATATACTTTGCCCTGCGGCCGAGGCCGGTGACGGTTTGCCCGTCGAGCCGCGACAGAAAATCCTTCTGCAGCGGGAAACGCAGATCGCCGCGCCGCGTCTCCACGCGCGCGATCTTTTCCCCTTCCATCACCGGCTGCAGTCCGCGCCGGACAGTTTCGACTTCGGGAAGCTCAGGCACGCTGGTTGCCTAGCATGAAATCCCGTCGAAAAGCGTCAGCTATTGCGATCGGATTCACTGAAAAGGAGGCGGTTCATGAACGGATCAGTCAGCGTCAGCGTGGTCGCGCCCCAGGGCGCCTTTTCCAGGCCGGGCCGCAGGTAGTTGTAGTTCTTGGCGGCGAGTTCGGCGTGCAGTTCGGCGACACCCTGCATCTCGACGAACACCTTGGCTCCCGGCGTGCAATCTCCGTGATGTTCGGTCAGGTGCAGCATCAGGCCGTCGCGCGAGACCTGCATATACAGCGGCAGCGCCGGTTCGAAACGATGCTCCCAGTCGACGGAAAAGCCTGCATAGCCGAGGTAGAATTCCCGCGCCTTGTCGACCGAAAAAATCCGCAACAGCGGGATTGTCTTTGCGAATGCAATGGCCATGGCCGTCTCTTTTGGCTTTCCGGACCGGATTAACCATCCGGCCTGCGAGCGGAGCGGCGCATCTCCTGCCGCAGACCGGCTTGTAGCGCGCTGCGGTGCGGCGGGCTATTGTCGACCGTTCCCGGAGACATTGGAATGGCTCAAGAGTGCCCGGACACGGCACATTTCGGATTTCGCGAGGTCCCGCTTGGCGACAAGCAGGGAATGGTCGACGACGTGTTCCGCAGCGTCGCGCATCGCTATGACCTGATGAACGACCTGATGTCCGCCGGCGTGCATCGCGCCTGGAAGGCGGCGATGATTGCCAAGCTCAATCCACCGCGCACCGGCGCGGCGTTTCACCTGCTCGATCTCGCCGGTGGCACCGGCGACGTCGCCTTTCGTGCGGCGGACGCGGGCGGCGACGGCTTTCAGGCGACCGTCTGCGACATCAACGCGCAGATGCTCGAGGTCGGGCGCGAACGCGCTGCGACCAGGCATCTGGACGATCGCGTCAGCTTCGTCGAAGGCAATGCCGAGCAGCTCAGTTTCGCGGACACGAGCTTCGACGCCTGCACGATCGCGTTCGGCATCCGCAACGTGCCGCGGATCGACGTCGCGTTGCGCGAGATCCATCGGGTGCTGAAGCCCGGTGGCCGCTTCCTGTGTCTCGAGTTCTCGCACGTCGACACGCCGGGACTGGATAAAATCTACGAACTATACTCGTTCAACGTCATCCCGGAACTCGGACGCATGGTGACCGGCGATGCCGAGTCCTATCGTTATCTCGTTGAATCAATCCGTCAGTTTCCGCGGCCGAACGCGTTCGCGGAAATGATGCACAAGGCCGGATTGCGACGCGCGGCCTGGGACGTGATGAGCGGCGGCATCGTCGCCCTGCATTCGGGCTGGCGTTTGTGATTTCAGCCCTGATTCACCTCGCCCGGCTGACTCGCGCTGGTTATGTGTTCGCGCGCGCCGGCGTGTTCGGGATCGTCGATCCGACCGGGCTTCCCTCGGGCGCGCAATTCGCGCTTCGGCTCGGCCGCCTGATCGAGGCGCCGCAGAGCGACAAATCGATCGGACGAATTTCCGCCGCGCTACGCCATCTTGGCCCGAGCTACGTGAAGCTCGGCCAGTTTCTAGCGACCCGCCCCGACGTGGTCGGCATGACACTCGCGCGCGACCTCGAGAGCCTGCAGGACCGGATGCCGCCGTTCCCGCAGGCGGAAGCAGAGGCGGCCATCGTCGCGGCCTTCGACCGCCCGCTGAAGCAGACCTTTGCCAGCTTCGGTCCCGCCGTTGCGGCAGCCTCGATCGCGCAGGTGCATCGCGCGGAGATCGAGAACAACGGCGTCCGGCGCCTCGTCGCCGTGAAAGTGCTGCGGCCGAACGTGGCGCAGAATTTCAAGGTCGACCTCGACGCGCTGATGTTCGCGGCACGACAGATGGAAGCATTGTCAGCGGACGCGCGCCGCCTGAAGCCGGTCGAAATCGTCCGCACGCTGATCCGCTCGGTCGCGATGGAAATGGACTTGCGCCTGGAGGCCGCCGCGCTGTCGGAGCTGGCTGAAAACACCCGCGACGATCCGGATTTTCACGTGCCGAAGGTCGAGTGGGATCTCACGGCGCATAGCGTGCTGACGATGGAGTGGATCGACGGCATTGCGCTGAACGATCGCGCGCGGCTCGAAGCGGCGCAGGTCGATCTGCCCGATCTCGGACGCAAGGTCATCCAGAGTTTTCTGCGCCACGCGCTGCGTGACGGCTTCTTCCACGCCGACATGCATCCGGGAAACCTGTTCATCGACAACACAGGGCGGCTGGTCGCCGTCGACTTCGGCATCATGGGCCGTCTCGGGCTGAAGGAACGGCGCTTCCTCGCAGAAATCCTCTTCGGCTTCATCACCCGCAACTATCTGCGCGTGGCCGAAGTGCACTTCGAGGCCGGCTACGTGCCGCCGCACCATTCGGTCGAAAACTTCGCGCAGGCGATCCGCGCCATCGGCGAGCCGATCCACAATCGGACCGCGCAGGAAATTTCCATGGCGAAGCTGCTGACCTTGCTGTTCGAGGTCACGAGCCTGTTCGACATGGAGACGCGGCCGGAACTGCTGCTGCTGCAAAAGACCATGGTGGTGGTCGAAGGCGTCGCCCGTGGTTTTGACCCGAAGCTCGACATCTGGACCACGGCCGAGCCCGTGGTGCGCGAATGGATCGAACGCAATCTCGGCCCGCTCGGCCGGGTCGAAGGTGTAGTCAACGGGGCCAGCGACCTCGGCAAGATCGTCGCCGGCCTGCCATCCATCGCCGCGCGCAGCGTGGCGCTGCTGGAGCGCTCCGAGGCGATTACCCGCAATGGCCTGTTGCTGGCGCCTGAGACCGTGGAAGCCATTGGACGCGCCGAGCGACGCCAGAGTCGATGGCTGACTGCGGGCATCTGGGCCATCGCCATCGCACTCGGCGCAGCTGTGTGGCTACTGCGCTGAGGCCGATATGATTGCATTGATATCAATCAGATGATATCAATGCAATCAATTGATATCCGAGTATCTGCCCATGGCCAGCCTGACCATCCGCAAACTTGACGACGGGCTCAAGGCCCAGCTTCGGCTACGGGCGGCCCGCTCCGGCCGCTCGGTGGAGGACGAGGTTCGCGTCATCCTGCGCGATGCGGCGACGGCAAGACCGGCGAGCGACCGAACCACACCGGTCGGGCAACCCATGCCGGCACGAGCCGTGCACGGCTCAGGACACCGCGTGACGCTGATCATCGGCGGCGGCATCGCCGCCTACAAGGCGCTCGACCTGATCCGGCGACTGAAGGACCGGCACATGCACGTGCGCTGCGTGCTGACGCGCGGCGCGCAGCAATTCGTCACGCCGCTCGCGGCCAGCGCGCTGGCCGATGAGCGCTGCTACACCGACTTGTTCGATCCGCAGAGCGAGTTCGATGCCGGGCACATCCGCCTTGCGCGCGATTGCGACCTGATCGTCGTCGCGCCCGCGACCGCCGATCTGATGGCGAAGATGGCGAACGGCCTCGCCGACGATCTTGCAACCGCCATCCTGCTGGCAACCGATCGGCCGATCCTGCTGGCGCCGGCGATGAACCCGCTGATGTGGTCGAACCCGGCGACGCGACGCAATGTGGCGCTGCTGGTCGAGCGCGGCGCGCTGCTGGTCGGCCCGAATTCCGGCGCCATGGCCGAGGCGGGCGAAGCCGGCGTCGGCCGGATGTCGGAGCCGCTGGAGATTGCGACTGCCGCCGAACAGGTGGTGACGCCGAAGAACGACGGCCCCTTGCGCAACAGACGGCTGCTGATCACCGCGGGTCCCACGCACGAGCCGATCGATCCGGTACGCTATATCGCCAATCGCTCCTCCGGCAAGCAGGGCTTCGCCATCGCTGCAGCGGCTGCGGCCGCCGGCGCCGAGGTGAAGCTGATCTCTGGCCCGGTCGATCTTCCAGATCCTGCGGGCGTGAACGTCACGCGGGTGGAAAGCGCCCGCGACATGCTTGCGCAGGTGCAGGCAGCACTTCCCGCCGATTGCGCGATCTTCAATGCGGCCGTTGCCGACTGGCGTGTCGCCGGCGCCGGCGACCAGAAGATCAAGAAGCAGGCGGGAGCTATCCCGACGCTGAACCTGGTGGAAAATCCCGATCTGCTTGCGACCGTGGCGAAACTTACCGACCGCCGCCCGCGCCTCGTCGTCGGCTTCGCCGCCGAAACTGAAAACCTGATCGCCAACGCGCAATCCAAGCTCACGCGCAAGGGATGCGACTGGATCGTCGCCAACGACGTATCGCCGGCAAGCGGCGTGATGGGCGGCGACCGCAACACGGTGCACATCGTTACGCGCGAAGGCGTCGAGTCGTGGCCGGCAATGGGCAAGGATGACGTGGCAACCGCACTGGTCGCGCGCATCGCCGCCACGCTGACGGGCACCTAGCCATGAGCGCAGCTGTTGTCGTCGAGGTCCAACGCCTGCCACACGCCGAGGGGCTCGCCCTGCCGGCCTATCAGACAGAACACGCCGCGGGCCTCGATCTCCTCGCGGCCGTCGCAGAAGCCTCGCCGTTGACGCTCGCCCCGGGCGCGCGCGTGCTGGTGCCGACGGGCCTCGCCATCGCACTGCCGGCCGGCTTCGAGGGCCAGATACGACCGCGGTCGGGGCTGGCGCTAAAACACGGAATTACGGTGTTGAATGCCCCGGGCACGATCGATGCTGACTATCGCGGCGAGGTCGGCGTCGTCCTGATCAATCACGGCAGCGAACCATTTGTGATCCGGCGTGGCGAACGAATCGCGCAACTGGTCATTGCCCCGGTGCAACGAGCCCAGCTGTCCGCCGCGATCGCGTTGGCCGAGACCTCGCGCGGGACAGGCGGCTACGGCTCGACCGGACGATAATTCTGTCGGGGGCATCTGCCCTGACACTCGACGACACGGACTTCCCTTATTAGGTTACCGCCAACCATAAAGGCGATGACCGGTAGCTTGAATGTCCTTCGTTCCCCCGCGCGGCCTGCTGGCTGTCCTCGCCGTCGTCGATATCGCACTTAACACGGATCAACGGCCCCTTTCCGCAAAATCGCTTGCCACGCGCTACAACCTGGCGCCGCGCTATCTTGAACCCATGCTGCAGATGCTGGTTCAGGTCGGCATCCTGCGGGGCATTCGCGGGCCGCACGGCGGCTATCGCTTGGGCAGGGCGGCTTCGGAACTCAGCGTCAACGAAATTTTTCGGGTAGCGGTGGCCTGCACCACCGATCCGCATCCCTCTCTCGGCAACAACCCGCTCGTCGCCAAGGTCATCGCGCCTAGCCTTGATGGCGCCGAACGCGCGCTTTCGCAGGCACTCGGTTCCGTGACGATCGAGAGCCTGGCCAATCGCGCCACCACGCTCGGCTTGACCTGACCGACCGGCCAGGCGGGACACGCGCGCGGCAATTTTGATTCCAGCGGCCCCGTTCACGATCTGGACTCTTACCGGTCGAGTCGTGTTGGGGATACTCTCAGTCGATTCGCAATCAGCGAAGGCGCGCGGGGTGCGCCGACGAATCCGGACTGTCGCGCGTCATCCGGAATGTCCGAATCTCTGCACAAACATGCGTTCGCCGGCCGCGGACGCCGGTTATGGATTCGCGGGCCGGGCAGGAGCAGGTGTTGGGGTGCAAGACATGGGGGGCACGATCCACACGGTGCATCGGACATTGGCGTCCGGCATCAGCCCCGGTCGTCACACGCTTGCAGCCGCAACCCTGATCCTTGGCCTCGGTTATCGTCCCGCCTTCGCGCAGGCCGGCTTCGATCTCGATCGCGTGCTTGATACGGTGTTCGGCCTCGACCGGCAGGAAGTTGCCGCACTCGCCTTGGCGCTCGCCATCCTCGGCTTCTCGGTCGTCGCCGCCATCCTGTTGATGCGCACCCGCACGCGCGCCGGTGAGAACGAACTTCGCCTCCGTTCCGAAATCCAGACGCTGCAAGCCAAAAGCGACCGCAGCGACGCGCTGCTGTCGTTCGAGCCGCAGGTGGTCATCTCCTGGCGTGCCGGCGAAGACAATCCGCAGATCGCGGGCAAGACGTCACTTCTGGTCGACGGACTGCAGCATCGCGTCCTTGCTTTCGGCAACTGGCTCGCTCCGGAACCCTCGCTCCGGCTCGAGCAAGCCGTCGAAGCCTTGCGCAACGATGCTGTGGGCTTCGAATTAAGTCTGACGACCGCGAATGGCCGCTCCGTCGAAACCGTTGGTCGTGTCGTCGGCGGACAGGCCATGGTGCGCATTCGCGAGCTGAGCGGCCTGCGGCGCGATCTCGCGGACATGACGCTGCGCTACAATACGCTGATGGAGGAAACCGAGATCCTGCGCGGCTTTGCCGCCGCCATTCCCGCGCCGGTGTGGGCCCGGCGCGCGAACGGCACGCTCAGCTTCGCCAATCCGGCCTATGCGATGGCGACCGAAGCCATGTCGAGCGCCGACGCCGTCAGCCGCAACCTCGATCTGCTCGAGAGCCCGGATCGGACCGAAATGGCCCGCGCGCTGTCCGAGCGGTCCGCGTACGCCAAACGGCTGCCGCTGGTCGTCAAGGGCGAGCGCAAGCTTTTCGACGTGCAGGCCATCGCGCTGCGGTCCGGCAGCGCCGGCATCGCCATCGACGCGAGCGAGGCAGCAAGCCTTCGCGCCAGCCTGTCGCGCATGGCGGACGCGCATCGGCGAACGCTCGATCAACTCTCGTCCGCTGTCGCCGTGTTCGACGCGACGCAGCGGCTGACCTTCTACAACGACTCATACCGCCGGCTTTGGAACCTGGACATCGCCTTCCTCGACGGCAGCCCGAGCGATTCCGCAATCCTCGACCAGCTGCGAGCAGCGCGGAAGATCCCGGAACAGCACGACTTCCGTCAATGGAAGGGGCGGCTGCACGAAGCCTATCGCGCCACCGAAGCAAGAACCGACGAATGGCATCTGCCGGACGGGCGCACCTTGCGTGTCATTGCCACGCCGAGCCTCGAGGGCGGCGTGACTTACCTGTTCGACGACGCCACCGAAAGCCTCGATCTCTCGCGCCAGTTCGACGCGCTGATCCGCGTGCAACGGGCGACGCTCGACAATCTCGCCGAGGCGGTCGCCGTGTTCGGCAGCAACGGCTGCGCGCGCCTGTTCAACCCCGCGTTTGCGAAGATGTGGAGTCTCTCGCCGGAGGCGCTCGAACAGCAGCCGCACATCAAGACGGTGCAGGAGTGGTGCCGTCCGCTGTTCGGCGACGAGCGCGCGTGGCAGGAACTGCGCGGCGCGATCACCGGCATCGACAACCGCAGCTCCGTCGTGATGCAGATCGAGCGCAAGGACGGCAGCGTCCTGAACTGCATGACCATGCCGCTGCCGGACGGTGCGACCCTGCTCACGTTCCAGGACGTGACCGACACCGTCAACGTGGAGCGCGTCCTGCGCGAACGCAACGACGCGCTGGAGGCCGCCGACCGGATGAAGGTCAACTTCGTCCACCATGTCTCCTATGAATTGCGTTCGCCGCTGACCACGATCATCGGCTTCGCGCATTTCCTCAGCGATCCTTCAACCGGCCCGCTGACGCTGAAGCAGAGCGAATATCTTTCCTACATTACGTCTTCGACGAACGCGCTGCTCGCCATCATCAACAACATCCTCGACCTCGCTACCATCGATGCCGGAGCGATGTCGCTCAATCTCGGCCCGGTCGATGTGCGCAAGGCGATCGAGCAGGCTGCCGCCGGCGTCCAGGACCGCCTTGCAACCGACGAGATCACGCTCGACGTGGATGGTGTGACAGACGCCACCGCGCCGTTCGTGGCGGACGAACGGCGCATCGTGCAGGTGCTGTACAACCTGCTTGCCAACGCGATCGGTTTCTCGCCGCAAGGCGGCACCGTCGGTGTTACCGCTAGCCAGCGCGACAACCGGACGATCTTCTCGGTCAGCGACCAGGGCCCGGGGATTCCGCCGGAAAGCCGCGACAAGGTGTTCGACTGGTTCGAAGCGAACGCCACCGGTTCGCGTTATCGCGGCGCGGGGCTGGGCCTGTCGCTCGTCCGCTCGTTCGTCGAGATGCATGGCGGCCGCGTCTCGATCGACTCGGTCGTCGGCCGCGGCACCACCGTCACCGTCGAATTTCCCGCCGAGCCGCCCGTGGTGCGCGGCACAGGCGAATGACCACGGCCTCGTATTCCTATACAACCGGCCTCGCCGACGAGGCCGCGACCGCGGCCCTGATGGCCGACCTCGGTCTTCTGATCGGCGCCCGCGACGTCATCACGCTGTCGGGCGACCTCGGCGCCGGCAAGACCACCGCGGCGCGGGCACTCATCCGCTATCTCGCCGATGACGACGCGCTGGAGGTTCCGAGCCCGACCTTCACGCTGGCCCAGGGCTACGACCTCGCGCTTCCCGTGCTGCATGTCGATCTCTATCGCATCAACGACGCAAGCGAGCTCGACGAACTCGGACTCGTGCCGTTTCCGGACGGCACGCTCGTTCTGATCGAGTGGCCGGATCGCGCCGGCAGCCAGCTTCCCGCCGACCGCATCGATATCGCATTCAGCCACAGCGCCGGCGGCGAAACCGACGTGCGCGTTGCAACGGTGACCGGATATGGTGTGGCGCAATCCGCCGTCAGACGCCTGTCGGCGCTCCGCGCCTTCCTCGAGAGGTCAGGCGCGCTTCAGTCAGCGCGCAAGCGCATGGCCGGCGACGCATCGACACGGTCCTACGCCCGCCTGATCTCCGGCGGACGCTCGACCATCCTGATGAACTCGCCGGCCCGAGCCGACACGCAGCTGATCTACGCCGGCAAGTCGTATCTCGCAGCTGTGCACCTCGCCGACGATATCGTCCCGTTCGTCGCCATCGGCCGCGGGCTGCACGCGCGCGACCTTTCGGTGCCCGAGATTTACCAGACCGATCTCGATGAGGGCTTCCTCATCTGCGAGGACCTCGGCAGCGAGGGCGTGCTGACAGGATCGCCGCCCTCGCCCATCGAGGAGCGCTACCATGCCGCCATGGACGTGCTGGTGGCCCTGCACAAGAGTCCCTTGCCGAAGCAGTTGGCGGTCGAAGGCCGGGCCGACTATGTCGTCCCCTCGTTCGACACCGACGCGATGCTGATCGAAGTCAGCCTGCTGCTTGACTGGTATCTCACTCAGCAAGGCGTCGAGGCAACCGCGGCGGTGCGCGCTGAATTCGTGTCGCTGTGGCGAACATTGCTCGACCGGGCGCTTGCCGTGCCGGCGACATGGGCCATTCGGGATTTCCACTCGCCTAACCTGATCTGGCTCGAGGGGCGGGGCGGCATGGCCCGCGTCGGCGTCATCGATTTTCAGGACACGGTGCTCGGGCCGCCGGCCTACGACGTGGTGTCGCTGGCGCAGGACGCGCGGGTCGACATCTCCGAAGCGCTCGAGATCGCGCTCGTCTCCCGCTATGTGCGCGGCCGCAAGGGCGACGACGCCTCGTTCGATCCCGCAGCGTTCGCTGAGTCCTATGCGATGATGTCGGCGCAGCGAAATACCCGGCTGCTGGGGGTCTTTTCCCGGCTGAACCGGCGCGACGGCAAGCCGCAGTACCTGCGCCATCTGCCGCGCATCTGGGGCTATCTCGGCCGCGCCCTGGCGCATCCGTCGCTCAGCGAGGTGCGCGACTGGTTTGCGAAGCGGGTGCCGCCGCCCAGGGCCTGACGATCTCGCGTTGCATACGTTTGACCCTCGCAAGCACCGATGATATTTGCTCGAGGCCATGAAAATCCAGTCCCAGATCGTTTCGGTCTTCTTTCTCAGCCGCTAATGGCGTTGCCCGCATCGCGCGGGCGGAAGACGACAATGCGTCTCAAGAGCCTCAACGGCTCGCTCATTGTCATTGACTGAACCGGCCGACCCATCCGCTTCGCGCGGGTGATTGTCGTTGGCCTGCGACAAGAGGACTTTCATGCCTGTCCGTGAACCAACGCGTGTGCTCAGCAACGCGCAAATACAGCAGTTCGTTCAAGACGGTTTTGTTCACGTTGCCCAAGCCTTTGCTCGGGAATTAGCCGAACGAGCCCGCGCCACCCTCTGGCGCGATCTGCCTTGCGATCCCGATGATCCCTCGACTTGGACGCGGCCCGTAATTCGACTAGGTCACTACGCCGACGAGCCATTCGACAAGGCGGTCAACAGCCCGACGCTGCATGCTGCCTTTGACCAACTCGTCGGAAAAGGTCGCTGGCGTCCGCGGCGAAGCCTTGGAACCTTCCCTGTGCGATTTCCGAGCCCGGATGATCCGGGTGACGCCGGCTGGCACATCGACGCCAGCTTCCCGGGGCCGACCAGCAGCTGGGACGAAATGACAGACTTCTCCGACTGGCGCGCAAACGTCACTTCGCGCGGACGCGCGTTGCTGATGCTGTTTCTCTTCTCCGACGTTGGCGGGAACGACGCTCCCACGCGCATCAAGGTCGGATCGCACATGGACGTCGCAAGGCTGCTCGAACCGGCCGGCGAGGAAGGCATGTCGCATGGCGAGATTGACAGGTTCGCGGCGAAACTGGAGCGGCCGCTGGCGCTTGCGACCGGCAACGCGGGGGATGTCTATCTCTGCCATCCCTTCCTGGTGCATGCCGCGCAGATGCATCGGGGCGAGGCGCCGCGCTTCATGGCGCAACCACCGCTCCATCCGGCCGAGCCGTTCCAGCTAGATCGGGTGAACGGCGATCATTCACCCGTGGAGCTGGCGATCCGGCGGGCGCTTCAGGGTGAGCAAAACTAGAGAGTGCAACTGATTCCGGACGGCCGTCCGGGGATCCGGAACACGCCGGCACACCTGGAGCCTTCAGTTCATCCGGCTCCAGGTGACAGCCCTGCGGCATCTTTACCGCTTGTTAGCCAGCGGCCGAATAATGTTGCGGCCGGACTTTGCCGATTTCCCGGATCGCCTCACCGGCCGATCCGCCTTGATGGCTGGAGCACGAAAATGGCCTCGGAACGACGGAAGGGCGAGCGCGTCAGCTTCGAGCGCGGGATCAGCGCGCACATGATGGGCATCGACGGCACCTGGCGGCGCAACTGCATCATGGAGGATATCTCCGAGACCGGCGCGCGGCTGACGGTCGAAGGCTCCGTGGAGGGCCTGAATCTGAAGGAATTCTTCCTGCTGCTGTCTTCTACCGGACTGGCCTATCGCCGCTGCGAACTCGCCTGGGTCAATGGCGACCAGGTCGGCGCCACCTTCCTGAAGCACACCGACAAGAAGAAGGGCCGCCGCTCGACGGGCGCCCAGCCGGTCGATGCGTGACGCCCCGCGCGGCTGCCACATTTGCCGCTGCAATGTCTGTCTTGGCGCTGTAATGTCGACCGGCTATCCCGGCGCCAGATTCGCTCTGGTGCCATGACATGCAGTTTCAGCTGACTTCGCGAGCCTTCGAGACATCCGATTCAATGCCGGTGAAACCTTCGACCGCGATGGTGCTCGCAGCGGGCCTCGGGCTGCGCATGCGGCCGATCACCGAAAAGATACCGAAGCCGCTCGTGCAGGTCGCAGGCAAGTCCCTGCTCGATCATGTGCTCGACAAGCTCGCTGTAGCGGGCGTCGAGAAGGCCATCGTCAACGTTCATTATCTTCCGGACCAGATCATCAAGCATGTCGCGGGCCGCAAAGGTCCGAACATCGTCATCTCCGACGAACGCAACGAGATTCTCGGCACCGGCGGTGGCGTGGTCAAGGCGCTGCCGCTGCTGGGCGACGCTCCGTTCTTCCACATGAATGCCGACACGGTATGGATCGACGGCGTGCGCTCGAATCTCTCGCGCCTGGCCGAAGCGTTCAATCCATCCAGGATGGATATGCTGATGCTGATGGCCCCGACCGCCACGAGCATCGGCTACGACGGACGGGGCGACTACAACATGTCCGCCGACGGCACGCTGCACAAGCGCAAGGAAAAGCAGATCGCCCCGTTCGTGTACGCGGGCGCTGCGATCATCTCGCCAAAGCTGTTCGCGGGTGCGCCGCATGGCGAATTCGGCCTGCCAAAGCTGTTCGACGCGGCCGAGGAGGCCGGGCGGCTCTTTGGATTGCGTCTCGAGGGCACTTGGATGCACGTCGGAACCCCGGAGGCGATCGTCGAAGCGGAACGGGCCGTGCTCGAAAGCGTCGCCTGACGGCCTGCAAACACGCCGATCCTGCCCATATTGGCCCGATTGCCATGCCATGATACGCCGGTCTTCGAATCGGACCGCGAATGCACGTTTTCAATGTTCCAGCATCTGCGCCCTTTCTGCGCACAGTCATTGCCGCGCTCGTCGACGGCAGGCTTGTTGAGGGATTCGAGGCTCGGCAGAAGCCGGACGAACTGGCTCGCGCGACAATCTACTTGCCGACGCGCCGCGCGGCGCGCCTCGCACGCGACGTCTTTCTCGAGGTGTTGAACCGCGACGTTGTGGTGCTGCCGCGGCTCGTGGCATTGGGCGACATCGACGAAGACGAACTGATCTTTTCGCAGGCGGCTGCGAACGCTGCTGCCCACGCGCTCGAATTGCCGCCGGCCCTTGACGGCCTGGAACGCCGCCTCGCGCTCGCCACGCTGATCGAGACATGGGCGCGCGCGATCAGGCCGGACGACCCGAATGCATCGCCGCTGGTGGTGAGTGGCGCCGCGTCGGCGTTGGCGCTCGCTGACGACCTCGCCCGCCTGATGGACGACATGCAGACCCGTAAGGTTCCGTGGAGTTCGCTCGACGGTCTCGTCCCCGATGAGCACGATAAATACTGGGATCTGACGCTCAGGTTTCTGAAGATCGCGCGCGAAGCCTGGCCGGCGCATTTGCTGCAAACCGGCAGAATCGATCCGGCAGCACGCCGCGATCTGTTGATCGCCGCGGAAACCGAGCGGCTCGCCGCGCATCGGGACGGTCCGGTGATTGCCGCCGGCTCGACGGGCTCGATGCCGTCGACCGCAGCCCTGCTGCACGCAATCGCAGGACTGCCACAGGGTGCTGTCGTCCTGCCCGGCCTCGACACCGAACTCGACGCCGAATCATGGGATATGATCGGCGGCATCAAGGATGCCGCCGGAAGCTTTCTCACACCGCCGGCTGCGGGACATCCGCAGTTCGCCATGTACGCGCTGCTCGCACGTTTCGGCATCGCTCGCGATACGGTGACCGATCTGGCTCCCGGCACCCCGCGCGACCGCGAAGCAATGACGTCCGAGGTCATGCGGCCATCCGATTCGACGGCCCTGTGGCGTCAGCGCCTGACCACCCCGGAAATTTCCCGATCTATCGACAATGGCATGCATGGCATCGCCGTCATCGAGGCGCCGAACATGGAAGCGGAGGCGCTGGCGATCGCGGTCGCCATGCGCAAGGCCCGCCATGAGAACGTCACGACCGCGCTGGTGACGCCGGACCGGGCTTTGGCCCGCCGCGTGCTCGCCGCGCTGGCACGGTGGGACCTGCCCTGCAACGACTCCGGCGGCGACTCGCTGATGGAGACCCAAGCCGGCTTGTTTGCGCGGCTGATCGCAACCGCGGTCGCAGAGGACATCGCGCCTGCTCCGCTGCTTGCACTGCTGAAGCATCCCCTGTTCCGGCTGGGCCGGCGCGAAGGCGGCTGGCGGAAGGTCATCGCCGATCTCGAACTGGTGTTGCTGCGCGGACCACGTCCGCCCGCCGGACTCGCCGGATTGCGGCAGGCTTTCGACAGTTTCTGCGCGGAACTGGCGAAACTACGGCGCAAGGAAGCCTCGCTGCTGCACCGGAACGATCCACGCGCTCGCATCTTCGATGATGATCTACCCGCCGTCGATGACCTTCTCGCCAGGCTCAGCAACACACTTGCGCCATTCGCCGGACTTGCGCGTGGGAGCAAGTTCGATTTTGCAAAACTCGCGGATGTTCACCGTGCGCTCATCGAGCAGGTCTCGGCGGACGACCGGGGCGACATCGCCGCCTTCCGCAATCCCGACGGTGAAAGCCTGTTGGCCGCATTCGATGACGACGCGCTCGCGGAAGGCGCGTCGCACGGGCTAGCCATTACCGTCGAAGACTATGGCGAGCTGTTCGACACCGCCTTCTCGGGACGGATGGTGCGACGGCCTGAAGATCCCGCTGCCACGCTGCGGATCTATGGTCAGCTCGAGGCGCGCCTGGCGCACTGCCAGAGGGTCATTATCGGCGGGCTGACCGAGGGCGTCTGGCCGCC
>Ga0190271_10000421_pt1 | contig 21603 bp, 31 predicted proteins | sample Popmic356T_FD_133747 | JGI IMG/M metagenome (GOLD analysis project Ga0190271, IMG submission 133747) | Populus adjacent soil microbial communities from riparian zone of Weber River, Utah, USA - 356 T | ecosystem: Environmental > Terrestrial > Soil > Riparian zone | place: USA: Utah | collected...
ACCCCATTCGTAGGCCCGATAACTGTACCAGTTATAGATGTAGATACTTGGTATACAGCTAAACTGTATGCTGTTAATGGTGAGGTTAAGTTTAAGTACTGGAAGACCTCTGACCCAGAACCGGGTACATGGCTAGTAGAAAGTAATATTATAAGTCCTCAATTTATCGGTGGCTTTGGTCTGTATCAAGACACAGGTGAAACCCTTGGAACATTTAATATCTACAATGATAATATCAATGTTGTAGGAGAGTGGCTTTCAACCCCTGCAAAGGCTTCGGGTCAAGCAAGGGCATTAATCAAGAAGGCCGGTGTAACTCGGTCTGCTCAGGCTAGAGCATTAATCAAAGATTTCTACCATCTATACTTTGAAGATACCTTCAGCAGAGTTTTGAGTAATGACGCTGTTATGGGTGTTCCTGATGTGGGTGCTTATGGTGTAGCGTTCCAAACTTGGTACGAAGGAATGACGATAGATGGCTCTGTAGGAGAGGTACACGCTTCTGATTCTAGCTCCTTCCTTGCTTATGCTGACTTTACTGCACAAAATATGACAGCCTCTATTGACTTTCTATTTGTTGATAGCGTTCTTAATAAAGAAATATATCTATATACAAGATATAACTCTACGGGCTTCCCTGTTTCATATGCGTATCTTCAATCATATGGAATTAGTTTAACTAATTTTGCCGTAGACCCTGCTTATAACTCAGTTTGGAATGAAAACCTTCCCTATGATATACTTCCAAACACATGGTATACACTAAAGATGGAGTCTACGGACTTAACTATGAAAGCAAAGTTCTGGCCTAGATTAGACCCAGAGCCAGATTGGATTATTGAAACTGGGGCTGGACTAGTTAATTCAGGTGGGGCGGCTTTCCAAATAGAAATTGCGAACGGCACAGGAAAGATACAAGTAGATAACTTCATGGTGTATAGAGATGGAGAAATAAATCCTACGCCATTCACATTAGCACACGGCCAAGCCCAAGCACGCATAGCGCAAGGTACGAATAGAAGATACGCGCAAGCAAGAACAAAGATAAAGAGAACATACAGAGCGCATGGTTTAGCGCGGGCACTCATTGGATTTAAGAGAGCCCATGGACAGGCGCGAGCAAGAATTATACGTAATTCTTACCAAGGAACTGGACAGGCGGCGGCTTTCTTATGGAATACAAGTCATTCTACTGGTAATGCGCAAGCATTAATCGCTAAACCACAACGTCATGCACAAGCAATGGCACGAATAATTAGCTTTGCTTCTAGAGCTAGTGGAAACGCCCAAGCACGTATCTTAGCGTCGGTTACAAGATATGGTCACGGACAAGCAAGAGCCTACATCTTTAGAAAGACAGGGGCAGTAGCTACAGGACAAGCGGGAGCAAGAATAGATGGACCGACATACCTAACAAGATTCAATACCTTCGACCTACCGGGATACTATCAAGAGGAAGCACTTGAATCTATACAAGAAATATTTAAGCAGGACGTGACATATATGGACGGCTCCTTAGGGGAATACTACGGTCTTAAGAATAAGATTATGTCCCTTCGCAAGAAGGTTGTAGGCACAACTTATGGGGAAGTTAAGGAACAAGTTGCAAGAGCAACTACTATGGTATATAGTTCTCGTGGATACACTAAGCTATACATTCAGCACTATGATAGATACTACCTAGCTTTAGCGCAGAAGGTATCAATGCAGAAGACAGTTGGGGAAAACATGAGGCACCTTGACTACACTGCCGAGTTTGAGGTCAAGCCTTGGCTATTAAGCGACACTGTGTACAGTCTTACAGGTACAGGCACAGTGACTACGGACGCAGTTTCAAGAGACATGCTCTCAGGTGGTTGGAGTCCTGTAACTATCACATTGGACGGTACAAATATCACGGTATCTGGATACAATGCAGCAGGGGAATTCACAGGATTTATATCAGTCTCAGGAGCAGTGTCTAACTTGGTCATTGATTCTGAGGCATACACAGCAACAATGAATGGTGTAAATGCTAATCAGCATATGAACACACCAAACTACCAGCTATATGTTGGACCGGGCAAGACAACCTTTGTCATCACTGGTGCAACAAGCTCCGAAATAACCTATCAAAACCGATGGTACTTATAAAAAGGTGAGGGAATGCTACAAATCAGAATAACAAACTTCGATGGGACTGAACCTGTAATATTAGACAGGGCTTCAAGTCGCTCTTATGCTCAGGCAATCAACTCTGCTGATGGCGGGGTGCGATTTAACATAGCGAAGAATGACCCGAAGGCTGATGTAGTAAACCCTTACCTTCTAGGGTACACAAAGCGCTGGGAAGTGTGGGACACAGATATCAATAGACTCCTTAACTATGGGCCTATTACAAGTATCTCCGACAATCCTACAGAGTGGGGAGTTACCGGCGCTGGTCGAGCGGCGTTGCTTAATGACTTCTACAAGACCTTGAAGACATTCTACGCTACTGTGTACAATATCATTGAGGATATCTCCTATGAAAATCTAGCAGCACAACCACGAACAAGTACCAACGTACCTGACGTTACAACTAGCGCCGCTCAGACTACAGTGTTTGGCAATACTGTAGTAATCAACGAGAGATACCACGGCCTAAGTAAGAACAGTAAGGACCGGGCTATAGATGACGATACAGGACTCTTCCTACCGGGAGACATAGAACCATCAAACACGTACTACTCAAATGACTCCTATTGGAGTGGGATGAGTAAAGCTGATAGCCACATCGTTGACCTTGGGGGAGTTTATGATTTAAATAGGATTGTTGTTACATTACCCACATGGGGTGGAGCGCAAAGACTATACAATAGAACCTATGACTATGAGATAGCAATCGCTACTGACGAAGGCTCTACTACAAGTTTACAGGATAAAGAGTTTGGGGCTTTCACTACAGTCTATGCTTCCGATGTTCCTAGCATGGTTGTAGGTGGAGTCACGATTTACATAGGGTTAGATGAAAATGATGACCTACAAACTGAGGCTGACCTAGAAGTTTCTACACCAGTGCTTCAAAATTTACGGCCTGTACCTGTAAGATATATTAGAACAAAGATAACTAATGTTCACGCATGGTTCGGCTCACACTTTGACAACGACCCTTCTATCGATGGTTGGTTAAGACAATGTGACCCTGACTACGAGGTTGGAGATATCTCAGGATACACAAGTCCTAAGGTTATGCTTGAAGATATTAATGACCGTGTGATAGAGCCAGCTAATGACTGCCACGCATCTGTCAACGAGATAGCAGCTAACAAACGAATCGTTGAACTAAATAGTGTTAAGCCTCTTGCTTTGCAGCGCATTGATAATAACAGTTTACAGATTAAGTACGCTTTCCACCCTTCCGCTGGGGAGACTAAGACCACATCTACAGGCTTTAGAAGATTTGAGCCGGGAAGTTTTTTCCGAAAGATTGGAATATCTTTCTCAGGAGCTTTTAATAACTATACTAAGTTCTTTAGCGATGACTGTGATGGGTGTATCCCAGATGGATTTAGTTTTGGAATCATGGACCAAAATAACTCCCTTGTATATGCCACAGATTTGTCCAGTGCTACAGGCGACCTAAAGGTAGGAGCATATACTAAGCATGTATTAATGAAGGGTGATTCTAATGCTGTAATTACATACTGTGATGCATGGAAAGCTAGATTAGACCCGTTCTCATACGGTGGTAGTTATTCCTACAATGAAATAGCAGGAGATACAGCTACTATCAGATTCAGAGGGCAGTCATTTAAATGGTACGCAACAGTGCCAGCAAACAAGACAGGCGCTAACGTTAATATACATATAAAGTCCGAAGATGATGGCTCCTTTACATTATTAGACAACCTAACTTTACCTAACGATATTTCTAACGAACTAGTGTACGAAATTACCTACGAGTCAGGCACATTAGAAGCGGATAAGACCTATGAAATTAGGATAACTAACGTTAATGGTAACTTCTGTTCTATAGACTCTATCGAAGGTTACTGGTCATCATCTATGGTAGAATATAATGAGGATAGCTCACGTATATTCATCAGTAATCCCATGAACTTCAAGCAGATTTATGATAAGCGTTTCAGTGGTGGCTCCATGTACAAGATGGATAGCCATAGCTATGCGGGTATCAGTTTTACAGGTGACCGAGTAGTAGTTACCAGCGCTAAGGGAAGAAACCACGGCAAGATGCGTATCCTTTTGATTGACCAATCGCTAGCACAGGGATTATACGACCCCGGTACAAGTAACCACGTTTTTATACCCGGCGGTGACCCAAGTGACGGCAGCCTACTTGTTAACTTAGATACAGGTAAAACTGGTAATGAAATGACACAGGCAGTTATCTTTGATTCAGACGACTACTTTGGATACCTTCCTTGGGGCCGTTATGGCCTAGGAATATCCTTGCAGTCAAGAGACATAGAAACATTCACATCAAACACAGCGGATATTGAAACAGAGAACTTCGTAGCTAGATGTAAGGACTGTACAGAACCAGAGGGCGAGGATATAACAGTTAATAAGCCCGTCTTCTTAGACGGTATATTCGTACATGAGCTTGTAGGATTATCAGTATCATTTGATAATGAAACACATCTTGAGATTCTTAAGTCTACAGCCGAGGCTGTACAGGCTGAGTGGTTGGTAGATGCTGGTGGTATCACATTTGAGCCGAGAATAGGAACAGATACAGAAGTGTATCTACGCGAAGGCGAGAACACCTTAGTTAACTGGGGCATAGAAAATGACTTGAGCCAGATAGCAACAATCCTATTGTCTTATGGCGCAGATATAGATGGACTTCCGTTGTACACTATTACAGAGAATAAGGAAACTAGGGCAAGAGTTGGCCGCACAATCATGCGGCAGGAAGACTTCAGAAATGTGGGGGATTACTTTCAACTTGTAGGTATGTCACGGACAGGGCTTAAGCGGCGCAGCTATCCTGAGAAGAGAATTACTGTATCGCATGTAGGTAACCTGTCACTAGAGCCGGGAGATTCGTTCATCCTATGGACACGTAAGAGTGGTTCCATAAGGGTTAGAATCATCCGTAAGGAAATCAGCGAATCAAATGGCAGAGTATATAACTTGGAGTGTGTGACATGGCCTCAGATAATCTAAGACAAGTAGGAAGATATATCCAGCGTACAAATAGGAATGCTAATCTTGCATTAAAGCGGGCCAAGAAGAAGCTCGCAGTTAAGGACCGTGTAAGGGACACAGTTAGTTCTGTATATCCATTTACAATGCAGATAAATATTGAGGAAGATACAAGAACGGTTCTTATCGATATTAATTTTAAGAAGCCTCCCCCGGCTGACTGTGTGTCTGAATGTATAGGCACAGCCTGTGAGGATTTCGACCTGTTTCAAGGGGGCCACAGTCTATCTATGACTAACCCTTACGAAGCAGGGACCGCAAATGTTTATGTGGGTGGGGAACCTTTGGACCCTGTTCAATGGTATGAAGAGGAGCCGTCAGCGGGCAAGGTGTACGTACAGGTGCAAGACCCGAGTAAAGTAGTAGTTGTTTGTTATATATATGTAGCGTGTTAAGGGATGGGTATGGACGAAATAAATCAGATAGGAAAATATCTCAAAGAGGCAGGTAGGGCAGGTGACCTAGCGCTCAAACGCTACATCGAACCCTCTGAATCTGTTGAGAAGATTCGTGATGTATTCGACCCTGAAATACCTTTCCAAGCCAACCTAGATATACCTTATAACATGAGCAGGGTTATGCTAGACCTTAACTTCGGCCCACGCTTGCCCAGCATAGGGTGTTGTGGTGATTGTGTTTGTGGTGTGACCGAGAGTTACACATCAGATGCATTAGTAGATGGAAAAATCTACCTCACTAACTCCTATCTATCTGGGTCTACCAGTGTATATTTGGACGGTCTTCGTGTGTCACAAGGAGTTGAGTACTCGGAATCCTCTGCCGCAAATGGTCAATTATGGATACACATTCCCTTTAGTACTATCACAATCTCTTACCAATACAGCACAGGTAATTGTAGTGAAACAGTTACGGATTGTACAGTCGTAGAAGATTGCATAGATTTTGCTATCTTCTCAGGGCTGGCAACTGTGTTCGCAGATAAGTTTAACAACAGACCATATGCGCAACTTGCTGGGGGGCACACTATGGGCGGTTGTGGTCAGTGGGCTACAGCATACTCTCCCAATTTCACTGTAGACAATACTCTATTCCCCGGAGGATTTTCATCAGGATTTATACCTTTTGGGGGTTCCCCCGGACATGTATCTGGTAAGACTATCGAAGGCTGTGGTGTAATTGAAGGCGCTCCATCACTTACTATCAGTCTTAATTCAATGACACCAGTAGCGACAGCATACTATAGTATAGACACTGTTTCTGGCAGTACAATAGAGTTAACATTACATGGAGGTGTTCGATGGTGGCAGCAGGAGAATCCCGCATTCTCAGTCCCTTATGTGGACATAGGACATTCCACTGTTACTAAAACGGAGTCCTTTAATGTTACAGCCGCTTTCATGGCCGCTAAAAAGGGATGGAGAATAGCTGCTTACCCAACAGGTGAGAAGTATGTACGTTTGTGGGAGTGGGGTGCGGCTGAATCAACAGGTATAGAGATGACCTTAGCGTTATCTGATTGGGATGGTGCTGATACTATACCAGATTTAATTGATTACCGTATGTTGACACCTACTTTCTTTGGGGCAACAGTAAATATCAGCAGCCAGTCAATGATAAAATTTGGTGCGGGTCTAGATATAGGCGATTGGGAAAATGAGGAAGGATACCTAGGTAGAAGTCTTCATATCTGTCATTTGCTTGCTGATGTTGAAGGTCATCCTTACTTCGGAGATTGTGATTCTGAGTTTACTTCACAGAATGCTAGTAGCGGTACTGCTGCGGGCTTTCAGGGGATGGTTACATGGCCGGTAGTCATTGGTGATGTGCCACCAGAAGGTACAGGCAGAGCAGGAGAAATAATACAGTCATTGGGAACGTGTTATGGGGCTTATGGACGCGCAAGTGGGTATGTGATAAGGGGTAAAATTAGAGTAGGGTTTGCGGCTACTGGCCTTCCTGTAAGTGTGATATTTACGGACTTCGGTAATATAGTTGGGGGAGTGGATATACCTTACAGTGATAATAACTTTGTCGGGGGCAGTCAGGTAGGAAGCGTATCCCTAACAACAAATGGGGATTGGGTTCCCTTTCAATACTCTATCACCGCAAATCAATATGACTATGCTGGTAGATGGGGGGCGCATATTCCTCAGGTAGATGAGTGGGCACAGGCTTTGGAATTTATCTTTCCTGCATTCCTTTCTGCTCCAAACTACTGGTTGTCTATAAGTATTACTGAGTATGAAGTTGAAGCACTAGAGAACGTACATTGTACTGCGAACGATATCTGTGGCTTGTGTCAAGAGCATTTATGTCCTGAAGTTGTAGATACTTTTGCTACTGATAACTTTGGTCCATACCTTGCCACTTCACCAAGTAGTGTAACTATCAATAGACTTGACGGCAGTGGCACTACACAGTCAGTAATTTATAGTGACGGAGTAAAGTTTGAATCAGTAGGAGCAGGTGTAGGTAGAGTAACTTGGCACGGAACCTTGGTGAATGACTTTGGATATGTATACATGCTTTATCCAAGCAGCCCATTTTCTTGCCGTACCAGTCTAGAGGAAAATATTTACGCTTCGGCTGAGTATAAAATTAGCTCATTAACTGATGTAGGAAATTATATTGAAGTATACTGGGGCGGATATAGTGAGGGGGCACAGTCAGGATTCTGGATTGCTGACGGTGTTGCCCATCCTGAGCATAATAATGTAAATACGAGTTGGAATATCGTACCGGGAGTCTGGATGACAGCGGAATATAAGACAGATGGTGTCTTTGTATTGTCTAGAACATATCAAACTGGTACTACTCCACCAGCATGGTCGAGTGCGCAGACTACAGCCGATGATTTGGCTAACTCACCTGACCCATTTTATATTTATGCGGGTATTGACCAAGTTAATACACCAACAAGTTACAATGTAGAATTTAAAAACGTAATAGTAAGGAGAATATAATGTATCCTGAAGAAGTAAGAATATTTATAGACGGTAAAGATGTGACTGATTGGGTGTTCGGACAGGATACTATTAATCCTTCAAGAGAAAAATACTCTTGGCAAAACATAGATATAACCCAGTTCGTTAGGTCGAAAGGCGTACACACAATTAAGATTACAGCCGAGGCGGGCGTAGGAAGAGTAGAAGCAGTAGTAAAGGTGACATAGAATGAGTGCGAGGTTTACACAGCAAGCAGAAAAAGAAAGAACATCGAAGCCATGGGAACACTTGAAGACTTCAAGTCTAGTCAAGGCTGTCCATACAGCGCGAGATATGGGCTGGAAGGAACGTAAGGTTCAGGTTAGATTTGAGGATGGTCCTGAGGGCACAACTTATTTTGTTGAGCCTTATGAAAAGGGCTGCGGCTGTCGAGGAATTTTAAAGTATAGAAACTATTTTGATTGAGGGATAAAGGCATGGTTCAACCTATAGATATAGCCGTCAGTGTTCATGAATTATGTGAGTCGGTAGTCATTCCTGCGGGCTTTTCCCCTGTCCATGATGTGCGCACACATGAGGCTACGACAAGCATTTATGCGCGTGATATCAATGCTACTGGTGTCCTAGACCACATCACTGGTGAACAGGTAGTACAAGCTATTATAGAGGCCGCTGATTGGGATTTGAGTGGCCCTTGGCCGGGTCATCCAAGCACAGAATCGGTTATCGAGATACTTAAGTTGAAATATCCTGCGTAGTCAGGTAAAATAATTAGACGGGGAGCGCCCCGCATTGCAAGAAATCGTGGATTAAGGAGTAGGAATGGCTAAGATTATGTGGGTTGGAGATTCCCCCACAGTGGATACAGGCTTTGGAGTGGTGAGTAAGAACATCATTAGAGAGCTACGTTCCTACGGGCATGAGATAGTAGTCCTAGGCATCAATACGTATGGTGACCCATATGACCCAAGGGAATTTCCTTATAAGATATACCCATGTCAGCCCGGTGGTACGACAGAAATGTACGGCTTCAATAAACTGTGGCCGATTGTGGACTTTGAGAAGCCTGACATTCTGTTCTTCCTCAACGACCCGTGGATGATTGCAGATTACATGAAGCGTAAGACAAATGACTACCCATACATGAAGACGATGGCCTACTTCCCTACGGATGCTGGCCCGATAAAACGTGAATGGATAGACATGCTGAAAGAGTTTGATGCGCAAGTCTGTTACTCACGGTTCGCTGAGAACGTAGTAACTGATTCCAATGGAGGTAAGCGACCAAAAAACCTCTATCAAATCTATCATGGTATAGACACCAGCGTATACAAGCCTTTAAATCAGAATATAGTGCGCCATGAGATAGGATTAGACCCTAGCTGGTTCATCGTCGGTATGGTAGCCCGCAATCAGTTCCGTAAGCGGTTCGATTTGCTAGCTAAAGCCTTCGCTGAGTTCGCCACTGATAAGCCTGATGCAAAACTGTACTTACATACGTCCCTACATGACGTAGGGTTTGACATACTGGATTTATGTCAGCAAGTAGGTCTAACAAGTGACCAACTTATCCTTACTCCCGGTGTCTCAGCGGCCAAAGGAGTAACAGAACAAGAGTTAAACCAGATTTACAACACATTCGACGTGAATGCGTTGATAAGTTTGGGTGATGGATTCGGACTGCCAGTTGCAGAGAGTATGGCAGTAGGTTGCCCACAGTTAGTTAGTGACCACTCATGTTTGAAAGAGTTGGTTGAAGGTCATGGTGGATTAACTGTTAAGAACGCCGCTTGGATTCTACATACCTCAGGCATCAACACTTGGGGCGGGGTATCTGATGTAGATGACATAGTAGCAAAGCTTAATCTCTTATACAATAATAGGGAACTAAGAATCAAGTATTCGGAAGAAGCCTATGAATTTATTACACAAGAGAAATTTACATGGAAGTACGCGGGCAACGAATTCAATAATATCATTAGAAAGATAACACACTTACTATAAGGAGAGTATATAATGGCATGTGGGAATTATGTTCCTACCTTTCAGGACCAGATAAATACTACTGACCCATTGGGTAGTGCCAGTTGTACCTGTTATGCAGGTGCTATGGCTGGTGCCTATCACACTTGCGGAGCAAAGGTTCCTACAGGCAAAAGGGTTAGGGAGTTAACTGGTGACCGAGTTGGTGGAACAACACTATTACAGGTAGACGACGCTCTACGAAGAGGTTGGGGAATAGACCTTGATACAAGGATAGGCTCATCCAAGCTAACTTGGCCTCAGTTTGTCGCTAAGATTGATTCAGGACGAGGGGCGATTCTACAAGGCTCTTACTCAGTCATACATGGTACACGATTCCAAGGTGATATTAACTTCACAGGTAATCACGCTATCTATGTACCGCCAACGTGGAAGGTCATGGACCCATTATGTGACGGACGAAGACCGGGAGTATACAAGTACAACGGTGAAGTATATCCTAAGGACTTGATTAGAAGATTTGCTGGCACATTAGAACTATCTCCGGGTCGAAGATTGGGCATGGGTTATGTCTGGTGTTCATTGACAAGAGATAATACCCTATCTTATTATGCTTCAATTAGACCCGAAGGTGATGGCAGATATAAGTTCTATAGATACTATGTAGATGCTTCGGGCATTATTACAGGTAGAAAGGTAGACTCTACAGCAGGATTTGGTGCTAAGTGTACAGCACCAAGAACATACAAGGCTAAGAGAGGTCTAGCATTCAGCTACAAGAGCCTAGTCAAATTGACTGAGGGTTCTCGGGCAGGTTGGTACATCGAATCAAGATGGGCAGACGAGGTATAATTATGACAGATGATTTAAAGCCAGATTTAGAAAATGATATCGACGTTGAAGAAACGGATGAAGATGACAACTTAGAGGTACCTAATGATACGGTACCAGTTGATGAAGGTGGTGATAATTAGATGGAACTAGCAGCAGTACTTACAGTAGCAGGTGTAGCAGCAAGCGCAGCAATAATTACAGGATTGATTCAGCTTATTAAGACAGCATTTCCTAAGGTTGATGCGGGCTATGAAAAGCCAGCGGCTTTACTTTTAGCTGGCATACTAGTAGTGTTAGCTGTTGTTAATGCAGCAGTGTTTACACTACCAGCATTTTTCACAGCGTTTATAGCATGGCTATCAATTGCTAAACTAGCAACAGGTATTTACGACGAAGTTACTCAGCAGCCCGGTTCGTTTACCGGAGGCGAAACACCTTCACCGTAATTAATATGTTTGACTAAGAGGGCGGGCTTCGGCCCGCCTTTCTTTTTTTACTTTCGACCGCCTTGTCCGTTGCATTGAGGCTCAGCGACCTGCTATACTTTACGTAAGAGAGTTAGGAGTAATATAAGTGCTAAGCGCTTAGCAGTACTCTTAGCTAAGAATATACGCGGAAGGAGGGTCGAAAAGCAACCGAGTTGACATGGCTACTACCCGATGGGTAATCTCAGATTTGCCGGTCCCGCCCAAGAGAGGCAGGACGCACTACTAAAGGAGAACGATTAGAAACATGGCATTTGCACCAGAAAACAAGACCTACTCAGAAACACGAACGCGTACAGGAAGTAACTACGTTAAGTTTACTCCTGATTATAGAACTGTCCTTCGAATTCTCGATGAGAACGCTGTTCTAGTTTGGAAGCATTTTATCCCTGAGGCCAACGCTGGCAAGGGAATGGGCGCAGTCTGTCCTAATATCACGGCACAGACTAGAGTTTGTCCCATTGAAAAGTCACTAGAAGGTCTAGATAAGAATGACCAGAAGGTCAGCGAACGTCGCGCAAAGAAGCGTTACGTTGTTAATGTTCTAGACCGCACACCTTATACTACATGCGATTCATGTGGTGAAGAGACACCGGGCAAGAAGTGTTCTTGTGGTAATGACCTAAAGAAGCACACCTTTACCCCTCTCAATAGAATGAAGATTCTAGAGGGTGGCCCGATGCTATTCCTACAGGAGTTGAATCCTCTAGAGCAGATTGCTGCCGAGGATTGGAAGCATGAAGATGGTACACCCGTTACTATCTCTGATTACGATATCGTATTCCAGACTCAGGGACAGGGACGAGACAAGAAAACCAAGGCCGTTGCACAGCAGCCTACAGTATTGACTGAGGTTGATTTTGCTGACCCTGAAACTCTTGAACCGCAGAAGCGCTTCGACCTTCAACTATTGGCTGAGCCTACTTCAATCGAAGAGATTGAGTTGATGATGCAGGGCGCTACCATGCAAGACCTTAATGAATTGCGTGGGATTGCAGTCAAGTCCTAGTGGATAAGTGGATGATGCTTAAGCAGATTCTAACAGATGATTACCGGGCATTAATAAACTCGGGAGTTGACTGGGAATATCAAGCGAGTGTTATTAGAACCTATCTAGACTTGATGGAAGAATTAGAGGCGGAAGATGATGACAGAGGAATCACCGCCAAAGAGTCTTGAAGATTGGTCCGCTCTAATACGACAGAGCAAAGTGAATTGGCTCGCATTCTACAACGAAATGTTGGGAGTGCGGGCCTCTTCCATACCTAGGCTTTATCGAGCCGCTAACCTATATGGGTTCTTTCCTTTGTTTGAGGCTATCGTTGATAGTGCCACGAGGGGATTGACAGGTGACCCATTACCTTATGTGTTGAAGGTCGCTGCTAACAAGTGGCGTGAAGAACAGGAGCAAAAGAATGAAGCGTCAGACTATGCAAATGCTCTTGAACAAGCGAAGGAAGCCAGTAGGAAGGCTAATCAAGATTTGGCAAAAAGAATTAAACGGAGAAAAAAATAATGCAGGGACCAGATGAGTACAGTACTTTAGACCGCTCTGATGAACCTAAAATCGTTAAGATAACAGGGCACGCAACAGCCAGTCAACCTGTCCCATATCCTACACAGTCTGAACCTATCTATAAGATGGTGCTAGCTGACATAGCAGAGAGAGCGTTAGCGGGCCGAGATATCTACGGAACATTCTTACAGGCTGACAATGAGCGTGACCATCTGGTTGATGCTTATCAAGAGGCCATAGATTTGATGTTCTATCTGCGAGCAGAAATAGAGAAGCGGAACAATGGCAACAAAGAAGTTTTGTGATAGGTGCGGTCTTAGTGATACTAAGGATTGGTATGAACTAAGGATAGGTAGAAGTGCTAGTCATCTAGCCGAAAAGTATGACCTCTGTGACCTATGTAGATTCTTAGTAAAAGATTTGATGAAGGGAGCCCCCACAGAAAATGGGCCTAAAAGTGTGCGGTAACTGCGGCAATCCGCAGGGTAAATTTATCAAGATGGACGGCCATAAACTATGCCCCGATGTTGTGGCCTGTAATAAACGGCGGGCAAAGATAGATAAGGATAGGTGGGGTGAGGAAAATCTCAATCAACCCCAGTCAGCATGAGGATGCATGTAATCTAGAACGTGGTTCTACCATGATTCTGTTCCATAAACCAGCACATGAGGTACCATGCATTTGCAAGAAGAAAGTAGTGGCTAATGAATTCAGTCCCATACAACAACGAGTACGAAAGAGCCCTACTAGTTAGTATATTAGTTGACCCTTTATTGCTCCCAAAAATACAAGCGGTTGTCGAACCTGAGGACTTTTACCTTGCTAAACATAAGCAAATCTACAAAGTCATCAGCGCTATTGACCCTGAGAATCTTGACTCTCTTGCCGTATCTGACGGGCTTGTAGATGAAGAGGTACAAACCTACTTCAAAGAGTTGGTGGAAGACTCGGATAAAATCCTTCCGTCTACGAGCAACGCGATTTATTACGCTGAGTCTATCCGTGACAAGTCAAAACTACGAGCGGGTATCAATCTCGGGCAGGAAATCATCGCCGCCTGTTATTCGGAAACAGATGCGGAAGAAGCTTTACATAACCTTGAAGATATGTTTGCCAAGTTTCTCCAGCAAAGAGTACTTGAAAACCACTCCATCACAACAAGAGAAGCGTTCAAAGATTTCCTAGTTTCCCTCAACGATAGGGAGCCGGATGACCCTAACGCCATTCATACAGGTTTCAACGACCTAGACCTATTATTGCAGCGCCTAGAGGGCATTGTAGTCCTTGCTGCTAAGACTTCGATGGGTAAAACGTCGTTCGCATTGAACATCATTCTAAACGTGTTGAGTGCTGGACACAACGTCGTGTTCTTCTCGTTAGAGCAGCCCAAGGAACAAATCTTTGAGCGTATGTTGTCAATTGCAGGTGATATCCCACTAGAAGATATCAAAATGGGTATAGCTGACCCGCCTGTTACCCTAAAGGGTAAAATGGATGACCTTATGGAAAGGTTCCATATTGACGATACCGCTAACGTTCCCAATTCATACATCACTTCAGTCGCCCGCCAGAAGAAGTTTGAGTGGGGTAATGTAGGACTTATAGTCGTTGATTACCTTCACCTTATGAAACTGAATGACAAGCAAACAGTCGAGGCTTTAGGTGATGCGGTCAAGGAATTGCGGGCATTAGGTAAAGAGTTAGACGCTCCTGTTCTACTACTGGCTCAGTTAAAGCGCGAAGACCCTTCGCAAAAGCGTGGCAAACGCCCTGACTTAGCCGACCTACGTAGCTCAGGAGAAATCGAGCAGTCAGCGGACCAAGTTATCTTCCTACATAGGGAATCATATTATGAGTTACCCGGCCTAGCACCTAGCGTCGATGTTGCCGAGGTAATTGTCCGCAAGAATAGAAACGGTAGACAGGGTACAGTTATCCTTGAATGGATTGGCAGTACCACATCGTTTAGGGATGAACGATGAGAGTATTAGACCTATTTTGTGGTGCTGGTGGTGCCTCAGCAGGTTATGTTAAGGCAGGGTTTGAGGTCGTGGGGGTTGATATTAATCCTCAGCCTCACTACCCGTTTGAATTTCATCAGGCTGATGCATTAGAGTACCCGCTTGATGGATTCGATTTGATTCATGCTAGTCCACCATGCCAATCATACTCCCTGTATGTCCGGTCATCTAACAGTAGATACGTACCGACCAAGGGAAAACTAGAGCCAAAGTTAATCCATGCCATAAGGGAGAGGATTCAGCATCAGTCCTACGTCATTGAGAATGTAGAGGGTGCTGTCGGACACCTAAGGAATCCTGTCATGTTATGTGGCCTGTCCTTAGGTCTTATTATACCACGACATAGATTCTTTGAAGCTAACTTTCAAGTTGATAAGATACATCACGCACAACACCGAGGATACGTTAAGAAGTATGCTAGGGAGAATGGATTAGATTACAGGGACTTATCTGTCACAGGTAAAGGCCGGTTCGCTGGCACTTCTGATAAGTGGAAGCAATACATGGGCATTGACTGGGAGATATCACAGTCTGAAATCGTAGAAGCTTTACCCCCTGTATATACTCAATATATAGGGAGTCAATTTCTATGGTCAAGGTCTTAGATTTATTCTGCGGTGCGGGCGGCGCATCGATGGGCTATAAACTAGCGGGCTTCGAAGTAGTAGGAGTGGACATAAAACCACAGCCTAACTATCCTTTCGAATTCATACAGGACGATGCTATCGCTGCATTCCAAGTCATCGGCGGGAAGTTTGATTTGATTCATGCTAGCCCTCCGTGTCAGGTATATAGCAAGATTCAAACTCGCTGGGACAGTGAGGATAGACGTAGCGGACACCCTGATATGGTTGACGAGGTAAGAGATTTAATCTCTGATACACCCTACGTTATCGAGAACGTCCCTAACGCCCCACTCATTAATCCTATCACATTATGTGGGGGAATGTTTAACCTAAAAGATAGTGAAGGTAGAGGATTACGTCGTCATAGACTGTTCGAATCTAACTTCTTTTTGCCACAGATAAAGCACCCAACCCATAAAGGTTTAGCTGTCGGAGTGTATGGGCATCCGGGTGGTTCATCAAAGCGTGATGGATACAAGTTTGCAACCGTACAAAACTGGCGGGAAGCAATGGAAATAGACTGGATGCTAACAGGTGAGTTGTCAGAGAGCATACCCCCGGCTTATACTAAATGGATAGGAGAACAGATTGCTCCCTTACTACAAGGACCAATCGGTAACGATATATAACTGTGACTTCCGAGACATAGAGGTAGACCCTTACCTTGTGATAGTTGCTACTAAATTACAAGCTATGTAGGAGGAGTATATGTGGCAAGATTCGATTTATATGAAAAGAAAAAGTATTGGTGGTGGTATTGCTTCTTAGCAATGGCCGCAGTCAAAAATAATAAGAGAGAGTATGAAGAACTAGTAGAAATGCTGTTCGATGCTATCTCATACTACGATAACTATGATGATATTATCGAGAGAGCTAGGGTGAAATCTAAATATGGTGAGAATGGTACGAAGTAAGAGGGAGTTTCGGTGTACTCAATGTGAGGTTGCACAGATAAAATGGGAAGGTATATGTAGAAATTGTGGGGGGATAAATACCTTACAAGAAGTGATACTTGTACCGACAAAGGATAAACCCAGAGGTACGAATGAGGCCCGAAGACTTAGACGAAGAGCTAAAGATAGTGAGAGAGGCATTGCGAAAAGGATGCTCAACGTTGACGGCGCTGACCCCGCTTTTAAGAACATCGCCTCATCCACAGGACGCATTGGACATATATCAGGCATTAGGGTTGATGCTGTTAGCAGAAACTATGTTACAGAAAATAAGAACAGAAAAGTCCCTACATGGATGGTCGATGCTTGGCTCCTGATTAATCAGAGAGGCCATGACTTTAATAAGCACGCACTGCTACACGTTGAACCACCGAACGCGCCGAGAGATTTTCTGCTGAATGGGCAGACAATTAAATTGGATACAATGGCTATCATAACTCAGACGCGACACGAGGAACTAATCCTTGCTGAAAAGGCAATGCACAAGGCACTAGAAATTCTAGACGGTCATGGTTTATTCGTTGATGCAGATACCGTTTTAGGTATAGCGCACGGACAAGGCGATACAGAAAGTTAGTAGGAAATTAGTGACAAGGCGCAGCAAATCGTGGAATAGTAACAGGGAAAGAAATCTAGTTGACACCGCTTCGCATAAAGGCGTACCTTATCAGCACGGGGGCCAGCAGTCAAGTGACAAGGCGAATGAGGAGGGTACGAAGATAGATGACGATGTATGGTCAGAATTCATACCAGTTGCACAACTTCTTCTCCATAGAAATGAGGAAGCGGACCTATATGATTTGTTCGACTGGATTAGAATCAACTTTCACGGCGGTCAGACCTACGGAGATTCGCTCCTTGCACGAGTTGACTCAGAGATTGCAAAAGAGTTAGGACCGTGGGATACGAATTAAAATCTCTCAAAGAAGAAATCGATGAGTATGTAACAGGGTTAGAAGCCGGGGATGAATCCGGCCACCTTTGGGAAGCATACCAGAACGTTACTGGCATCCTAATGAGGCTGCAAGCTATTAGAAATGAGCTAGCCTATGATGAGATTACAGGTAACCTTCCCAGCGACCTAAAGAAGTTTAGAACAATGATTCTAGACCCGACCATAGAACGATTCGATAAACTTGCTCAGTTTGAGAGCAGGAAGATTACTGCTAAGGGTTTGGAAATCCAGCTAGAGAAATAAGATTTGCTCCATTCCAAATTTTTTGGGAGCAAATTTTCCATAGGAACAGAGAAGGAAATGATAGAAGAGAATCCGTACGCATCTAATACAGCGCCGCGACGAACATTAATCGTTGAGGATGGTACCACATACCATGTTGAATTCCATGGGGATTTGACTAGCGTTGAGGTTATCTCTCCGATTGGTCTGCGTGCAAGAGGTAATGCCTTGTTGAATAAGGATGACGTGTACAACAAGCAGTTTGGTGAGGCATTAGCTACAGCAAGAGCAACGTCTAGGCTGCTACATAAGTATGCCCGTTGGCTAGCCAAGGAAGGCTTTAGAACAGGAGACATTCGCTAATGGAAGTATTATTAATCGTACTGTTAGCTATCTCATTGTTGATAGCTTATCGAGTTCTTTGGGTTCTTAATACATACGTAGAAGAGTTACGCGCTGGGGCACACGGCCATGCGACAGCCGAGGCAGTTTATCCTGCTACTAAATATGGTCAGACTGTAGGCTATGATAATAGCACCTATACTGATGCGGGTAATGGCACAGTCGAAGTAGAGGTTGTCTAATGTTAACAATGACCGAGTATAAGAAGAAGTATATCGATAAGCAGGGTAAGGCTCCTGCGGTCCTTGTCAATACCCAAGGGGAAAGTCTTTACCTTGGTGATGTGAATAGTATCACTAGCTCTAATGGTAGGGTCAAGGGTAAATGGAAGGCATTGAATGTGCCTGACCAATGGCATGATTACACTCATATTGCTTTGCTAGGTGATGGTGAAGTGGTTTATCTACAGGAGATTACTCCGCTCAACTTTGACGGCAAGACCGGCAACGTTGAGGTTACTTTTTACGAATAGGATATCATGGGAGAGCCAAGACGTAGCATAAGCTACAGCTATCTGCACTCCCTTGCTTGTGGCTACGCATCCTTCCTTCATTATGAGGGGAAGATGCGTGGTCCGGTTACCCCGCCGTTAGCCTTAGGCAACGCGGTACATTACGCTTTGGAAAAGGGATTCTCAGCCCCGGAATTAACTCTTGATAATTTCGTAGCACTATTCCTAGCCGAACATCGTCGTATCGTACAGGACGATGATGTTTTCATTTCATATGCTGAGATTAAGCGCGATGAATCTGACGGTACCGACATGATTGTTAGGTACTGGAAGGGTATGGAGCGAGGACAATTTAGCAACACTCCGCTCGCAGTAGAGCAGGAGTTTGAGCTACCTATCGGTGACACAATCATCGTGGGTAAGATTGACCGCATAGATAAGACTGATGAAGGTTACGTAGTCACTGACTATAAGACCGGAAGAAAGCCCGCAGAAACGTGGGACTTGGATAGAAGTCTACAGTTTACAGCGTATTGGTGGGCCTGTAAAGAAATATATGGGGAGTACCCTGTAAAGGCAGTCTGGCATCACTTACGAACAGGTAAGTTGATTGAGACATTCCGAAAGCCTTGGGATATCGACCAGTTAAAGAGACTAGTTGATGCCTCAACGACATTGCAGGTGCAAGATATTCGACCGCGCATCTATCACGAAAAGGTTTGTGGTTGGTGCCCATTTCGGGGCGAAATCTGTGACTCCACAACATTAGAAGATGAGATATTAGCGAAGCGTGGAAACTCCCCAACAAAAGTACTTAAGACTCCATCCTGACCGTCGCCAAGCATCTGTGGATAAGTATCATGCGTCACACAAAGAAGAAGAGCGCATAAAGAATGCCCAGAGAGCTAGGAAACCTTCGGTCAGGAAGAAGAGAAAACTATATGAATCTAAATATAGGCAGAGTGAAAAGGGAAAATACGCTCAGCGTAAGCATAAATTAAAGAAGTATGGTATTACTCCCGAGCAATACGATAAGTTACTAAAATTTCAAAGTGGGGTTTGTGGCGTTTGCAAACAACCTGACGTTAAAAACTTAGCAGTAGACCATGATTGGGTTACTGGTAAAGTCCGTGGGCTTCTTTGCTATCGTTGCAACTCTAAGATGGGGCAAGACGATTCTATCTTGATATGGATTAGAAACGCAGCCCTGTATATGGAGGTGTATATGGATGGCATTATTGAAGAAACTATATCTTTGGATAATCCCTGATGAAACGTGGGAAGATTTTCGTCTTGATTGTTTCTCTGACTGTGTTGCTAGTTGGATGAGTAATGACTGATAGAGAAATTATTCTTGAAGCCATTAAAGATGAGCGTATAAGACAGGATTACTTGTGGGGCGACCAGTCAGGACACGCTGATGAGTATTGGGTGGCTATCCTTGCCGAAGAGGTAGGAGAAGCGGCCAAGGAAGTCCTGCATAAAGATACAATCAAACTTTTTGTTGAGTTAACACAGGTGGCAGCAGTCACCGTACAGTGGATGGAAGCGTTATTGAAGCGTGCTGCAAATACCACAGAATAAGCACCTTGAACCTTACTTCAAGATAGCGCAAGAGGAAGCAAAGAAATCCCCTTGTACTAGAAGAAAATATGGTGCATTAATCAAAGATATATCCAGTGAGATAGTTGACTGGACTGCTACATATAACGTAAGAGTTACCACCTGTTGTAATAATCGATGTATCAGAGATACAATGGATTTTACCAACGGGGAGAACGTAGAATATGGGGCAGAGGTACACGCTGAGACAGCCGCCTTAATAGCCCATGACCTGACGAAAGACACAGACAGGGTGATGGTCCTAGTCGGCTACAAGGGGGAGCGGGAGCTATTAGGCAGTGACGTGTGGCCTTGTCGAGTGTGCGCCTTGAACATCAAGTACGCGGGCTTTAGGTACATCTATGTCAAGAACTATAGTAATGTAATTATTCCAGCATCAATTGATGAAATCATAGCCTACAGAGAAGAAGAGTGGGAGCCTGATAAATAATGGACGAGATACCGTTCTTAGATTACATCATGGCCTTAGAGGATAGGGGAACCCTTATCAAGACGGCCAAGGAATTACCGCATCTTGTAGAACTTATGGAAGAGAATCATAAGTTTGCAACTGCGGCTAAGACTAAAGAGTGGATTGCTTTATTCAACGCTCATGTTGCTGCGGAATTTGATGAGTCCTGTTTCCCTGTAGATTTCACTAAGGTTAAAGAGCCGCCATCGGTGTTCGATACAGTAGATTACGTGTTGAAGGCTGAACTAGGGAATTTTCGAAAGGTCGAGGAAGAGCCTGATGGTTGGTGGTCCCATGTCCGACCTGATATGCTATGTCAAACCTGTGGTCATGGTGGAGACACGCCTGAACATTATTATGCGTGCGAGTACAATTCTCACCTTGGCGAAAATTTGTAATAAGAGCTATATTGCTCTATTTGGAAAATTTTGGTGGAAAAAATTTCAAAAGATTTAGAGCCTATACGAATCGCGTTCGTAGGCAAAAAAATGGCCGGAAAGACGTTTGCAGCGCATTATCTCTATAAAAACCACAACTTTAAGACTGTAAAGCTGCAAGATAGCGTCAAAAAGGTCATAAAATGGTTTTATCAGTACCGCAGTCATGAGAGAGTTTCATGGGAACGTAGACTTGCTTTCTATGATGCTCTATACGCCCTAGACCCTGATATCCATGTGGACTACTTATTGCGCCGTTTGGCCCAAGATAGCACTCGGGATATCATTGTTGATGATGTACGCTATATCAACGAAGTACAGAAGCTAAAAGAAGCCGGATTTATCATTATTCGCATAAGCATGCCGGATAGAAAGCGGACAAGGCTTGTGGGCATAAAAACAGCCCAGCCGGGAACCGTAAAACTGAACGAATACTACAATCGAACATTCGAAGCCTATTCGACGGATTACTCGATTATTAACGAGAACAAAGATGCGCTATATAAGCTTTTAGACTCGATTGTGGAGAAAGAGAAAGCAAAACGTG
>Ga0190271_10000422_pt1 | contig 21596 bp, 20 predicted proteins | sample Popmic356T_FD_133747 | JGI IMG/M metagenome (GOLD analysis project Ga0190271, IMG submission 133747) | Populus adjacent soil microbial communities from riparian zone of Weber River, Utah, USA - 356 T | ecosystem: Environmental > Terrestrial > Soil > Riparian zone | place: USA: Utah | collected...
CATGGCCGCGTAGCGGCGCGTGAATTCCTCGACGCTCACATCTTCTGACGCCAGCGCCAGCGGCTGGGCCGTCACCGCATAGCGCGCCGGGCCGGTCGGTCGCATGGAAAAGAAGAATGCGGAGTAGCCGAAGCGTCGCGCCATCTCGGCGGGACCGGGATAGAACGCCGTCTGCTGTCCCATGAAGGGCAGCCAGATGCGCGATGGACTGGTCAGTGGCACCTGATCGGCCAGCATGGCCACCGCGTGCGGCCCCTTGACGCGCAACAGCGGCCGTATCAGACCCTTGGCCGCCACCAGGCGCGCGCCAAAACGCTGCCGCAGCCACAGCAGGTCACGATCGAAGCGCGCGTTGCGCAGCGGCTTGTAGGCGCCGAAATGCGGCGTGGACCTGAACTCCACCACCGCCCGCTGCAGCAGCCATTCCCAGTTGCCCTGATGCGCCGACAGCAGCATCACCGATCGGCCGGCAGCCAGCTCGGCATGCACCAGCTCCGCACCGCGCAGCGTTACGCGTTCGCGCAGCTCGGCCTCGCTCATCGTCGCGAGCTTGGTCATTTCCAGCACGGTGTCGGCAATGGCGCGGTAATGCCGGGCCATCGCCCGCCGCAATTCGCGCTGCGTCATCGCTGGGAAACAGCGCTGCAGATTCTCGCGCCCATAGCGCACCCGAAAACGCAACGGCACGCGCGCAATCCACGCCAGCGTCGCCGCAAGGGCATGCAACAGCGGATACGGCAGTGAGGCGAGCAGCCACAGCCACAGCGGCGGCTTCCGGCTCGCGGCAGGATCCGGCACCTCGGGTTGTCTGGCGGATGAATTCATCGGAATGACGGCGACGCAGTGTAGCTGGCCACGCCCCCGACACGCTAAACTGGCACATGCTCCTGTTGAAATCCTTCCATCTGCTGGGTGTGATCGCCTGGCTCGCCGGAATCTTTTACCTGCCCCGCATCTTCGTGCACTACGCCGAGGGCCAGCTGGCCGGCGAAGACGTGCGCCGGCTGCAGATCATGGCGCAGCGTCTGTACGGCTTCATGACCATCACGGGCCTCCTCGCGGTGACGCTGGGGCTGTGGCTGATGCTTGCGTACGGTTTCTCGGGCCTCTGGCTGAAGCTGAAGATCGTGCTGGTGATCGCGCTGGTGATCTACCACGTACAGTGCCGCAACCTGTTGCTGCGTGTCAGCGAGGGCAAGCCCATGCCCAAACCCTGGCAGCTGCGGCTGTTCAACGAGCTGCCGCTGCTGATTGTGATGCCCATCATCCTGCTGGTGGTGATGAAGCCTTACTGAGTCCGGCACCAGTGGCACTGGAACGCTGCCCGGCGTGAAGCCGTTGCGGATTTGCGCATCCGTTCAGTGCGTATTCATCGGCGCCTGCATATCGTGCAGCCACAGATGGCAACGGAAACGCTTATGTCAAGCACGATACATCGCCTGCTGCTCGCCGCACTGGCCATCACCGCACTGGGTGGCTGCGCATCGCTGCCGAAGAGCGCCTGTCAAAGCGGCGCCTGGTATGACATCGGCCTGCGGGATGGCAGCAGTGGCCACACCGAAGACCGCTTCCTTGATCACGCGCAGGCTTGCGTCAGGCATGGTCTGCCGGCCGACCGTGACCAGTGGATGCTGGGTCGCGCGCGCGGTCTGGATCGGTACTGCACGGTGCGCAACGGACTGGCCGTCGGCGAGAACAACAGCCGTTATGGCGGTGTCTGCCCCGCAGAGCGCGAGGATGAATTCCTGCGCGGCTACGACGTGGGGCGCGACCTGCACGCCGCGCGCGGCGAGCTGGCCTCGATCGAGGGCGAGATGCAGCGCATCCGCGCGCGCCTCGCGCCGCCCGATGACAAGTCCGGTGACGCGGACAGGAAGAGCCCGGACGAAAAGCCGCTCACCGACAAGGAACGGCTCGCGCTGGCCTACCAGCTCGGCATGCTCACGGTGCAGCGCGAGACGGCCCGGCGCCAACTCGGCGACATCGAACTCGTCGCCCGCAGCTTCTGAGACCGGCGCTACGTTGTCCGGCTGAACAAGGCCTTCCCGGGACTCTGCCGCGCCAGCCGCGCATCGAAGGCCATGCAGATGTTGCGCAGGTAAGCGCGACCCGTGGGCGTGACGCGCAGGCCGCGCGGCCGCAGTTCGATCAGCCCGTCACGGGCGAATTCGGCCAGGCGCGCCGGCACGTCGGCGAGCCAGGGCGTGTCATCCCCGCCTTCCCATGAAGTTTCCAGCCGCGTCATCAAGCGCAGGATGTGCCGGCGCAACGCCACATCCTCGGCATTCAGCACATGGCCGCGCTGGATGGGCAGCTCGCCCCGCGCGACCCGCTGCTGGTAGAGCTGCAGATCCTTTTCGTTCTGTGCCAACGCGTCGCCGGCATCGCCGATGGCTGACACCCCCAGACCCAGCAGCGGCTGCGCAAACGCCTCGGTGTAACCCATGAAGTTCCGGTGCAGCGTGCCGCGCTGCGCCGCCCGCCACAGCGCGTCGCTTTCCAGCGCGAAGTGATCCAGGCCGATCTCGCGATAGCCCGCGGCCTGCAGCCGCGCGCGCGCCAGTTCGTACAGCGCGCGTCGCTCCGCGCCTTCGGGCAGGTCGGCCTCCGTGAAACGGCGCTGGCCCGGCTTGATCCAGGGCACATGCGCATAACCGTACAACGCAATGCGGTCGGGTCGCAGCCGGCAGACCGCATCCATCGTGGCATCGATGCTGGCGCGGGTCTGCAGCGGCAGGCCATAGATCAGATCGAAGTTGATGCTGTCGTAGTCGAGCGCGCGCGCGGCGTCGCTGACGGCGCGCACCTGCGCCTCGCTCTGCTCGCGGTTGACGATCTCCTGCACGCGCGGATCGAAGTCCTGCACGCCGATGCTGAGGCGCCTGAAGCCGTGCCGCGCCAGCACCTCAAGCTGGTCGCGGTGCGTGACGCGCGGATCCACCTCCACCGACAGCCGCGCGCCATGCACCAGTTCGGCGGCCGACAGCAGGCCGCCGAGCAGATGATCCAGCTCGTCGGCGGTCAGGAAGGTGGGTGTGCCGCCGCCCAGATGCAGCTCGGCGATGCGCGGCCGCGACACGCCGAGACGCTGGCGGTACAGCGCGTACTCGGCCAGCACCGCCTCCACGTAGGGCAGGATGATGGCGTGCGTGCGTGTGATGCGGGTGTTGCAGCCGCAGAAGGTACACAGTTGCCTGCAGAACGGCAGGTGCACATACACCGCCGCGCCGGACCCGGACTGCAGTGCGCGCCCCAGGTGTGCCAGCCAGGTGGCCTCATCGGGCGCACCCTCCCAGTACGGCACTGTCGGATAGCTGGTGTAGCGCGGACCGGCCACGTCGTACTTGGCGATCAGCGGATCGGCCGGCGCCGGATGCGGCAGTTGCAGCGCCACGCTCACGCAAACATCTCGCGCTGGATGCGCAGCACGCGTCGCACATTGTCTTCGGGCGTCTGCTGCAGCACGCCGTGCCCCAGGCCGCACACCCAGGCGGCGCGCGTTGCCGGCGGCAGGGCCCGCACGTGCGCAAACACGGCGCGCACGCGGGTCTCGAGTTCGGTCGGCGGCAGGTGCAGCCACTCGGGATCGATGTTTCCCTGCAGCGCCCAGTGCGGTGTCTGCGAACGCAGCGTCGAGGCCAGATCATGTCGCCAGTCCACGCCCAGGCATTGCAGGTCGATGCCGCGCAATTGCTCCCAGTGTGCTGGCCCGGTGTCGCGCGAGTAGTAGATCAGCGGCGTGGTCGGGCAGGCCGCGCGGAACTCCGCCACGACGCGCGCCAGCGGCGTGACCACATGCGCGCCGAACTGTGCGGTCTCGACCGAGCCGGCGGCGGTGTCGAACAGCGCCACGCAATCGGCGCCGGCGCGCGCCTGCAGCACCATGTTGCCCACCAGCAGCGGAATCAGCTGCTCGCAGAAGCCGGCATACAGGCCATCATCAAGACCGGCGAGACCGCGGCGCGCAAAACCTTCATGCGAACCGGCCACGGCATAGGCGTACAGCGTGAACGGTCCGCCGACAAAACCGATCAGGCCGCAGCTGGCGGGCAGCCGCGGCTTCAGCAGGCGCAGCGCATCCGCCTGGAAATCCATGTGCGATGCGCGGCCCGCGCCGCCCTGCAGTCTGCGCAGGTCCTCCAGCGTGCGCAGATGCCAGTCCAGCTTCGGCCCGGGCTCGTAGCTCAGCCCCATGCCCATGGCTTCCAGCGGAAACAGCAGGTCGGAGAAAAGGATGGCGGCATCAAAGCCGAAATCCTCGATGGGACCCAGCGTCACCTCGGTGGCCAGTTGCGGGTTCTTGCACAACGCGATGAAGTCGTGCCGCACGCGCAGCCGCTGATAGTGGCTGTGGTAGCGCCCGGCCTGGCGCATGAACCACACCGGCGGCCGACCGGGATTGCGCCGCGCCAGCGCGGCAGCCAGCAGAGTCTCACTCACGGGCAATCTCCGTCAGCAGGTAACCCACACCGCGAATGCTGCGGATCACCTGGGGATCTGCGGCGTTCACCTCCACCAGCTTGCGTAACCGCACGATGAAGTTGTCCACGGTGCGCGAAGTCGGAAACTCGTCGGCCGACCAGGCGCGATCGAGGATTTCATCGCGGCTGACGGCCTTGCCGGCACGGCCGGCCAGCAAGCGCAGCACGGCGCATTCCTTGTGCGTCAGTGGTTGCCATGCACCGTCGACCTCGGCGGCGAAGCGCTCGAAGTCCACGCGCGCGCGGCCGATGCGCACCACGCCGCGCATTTCACCCGGCACCTGTGCCAGATCCTGGGCGCGCTTCAGGCAGTTCTGGATGCGCAGCAGCAGTTCGCGGAAATGGAACGGCTTGGTCAGATAATCATCGGCGCCCAGCTCGAGCCCGCGCACGCGGTCCTCGGGATTGCCGTGCGCGGTCAGGAAAATCACCGCCGCCTGCGGGGCGCGCGCGCGCAGCTCGCCGGCCAGCTCGAAGCCACTGCCATCGGGCAGCCCCACATCCAGCAGCAGCAGCTGCAGCGGCGGACCCTCGAGGGCGCGGCGTGCCGCGGCGGCGCTGCCGGCGTGACGCACCTCGAAGCCCGCGGCGCCGAGCCGCTCCACCAGCGTCTCCGCCACATTGCGCTCGTCTTCGACGATCAGGATGCGTGCGCCCAAGGCATCAATCCTGCGCGGCCTTGAAGTGCAGCAGTACGCGCAGGCCACTGCCCGGCCCGCCGAGGAACTGTACCCGTCCATCCATGCGCTCCATCAGCGCGCGCACCAGGTACAGGCCGATGCCGGTGCCGCGCGAGGCCGTGCCGCGCTTGAACAGGCGCCCGAGCTGCTGCACATCCTCGACGCCGCGACCATTGTCCTGGTACTCCACCCGCACGTCGTTGCCCTGGGCGTGCGCGGCAATCTGCACGCGCACCGGGCTGACATTGGCGTGATTGACCGAGTTCTCGACCAGATTGCGCAGAATCATCTGTACCGCGGCCGAATCGGCCTGGATGGCCGGCAAGCCGGGATCGGCCTGCACCTCAAGATCGATACGCTCTTCGTACACCGCGCAGATATCGGCACTGACGCGCTCCAGCCAGCTGCGCAGAGGAATGGCCTGCTCGGCCAGCGATCCGCCGCCCTCGATGCGCGCCAGCTCCAGCGTGCGGTCGATCTGCAGTTCCAGGCGATGCGAATCTTCCAGCAGCCGCTGCGCCAGTTCGGCGCGCTGCCCGCCCTCGGCGATGGCCTCGGCCTGCAGCCGGATGCTGGTCAGCGGTGTGCGCAGTTCATGCGTCACCGAAGCGAAGAAGGCCTGCATGCTGCGGGCACGCAGGTTCTCGCGCCAGTACAGCCAGGCCAGGCCCGCCGACAGCGCCAGCAACAGGAACAGGAAGAACGAGGACTCGCCGGCCAGCATCAGTCGCGTGCGTTCCCAGCGCTGGATGGCCTCGCCGGCATTGCCGACGGCGGCTTCCAGCTCGGCGATGCGCCGCGCCTGCTTGAACACCAGCGTGGTCCACCAGGCGGCCAGCGCCAGCAACAACAACAGCCACAATCCGACAATGGCGGCGATCCAGCGCGTGCGCCGCACGGGCAGCACACTGAGATTTCCCTGACCCTTGGCCATCATGCGCCCACCCAGGCGCGCCATTCGCGCGCGGAAGGAAACACCGTCAGGCGCACAATACCTGCATTGCGCAACCTTTCGGCAGTCCGGCCAAAGCCGCAGCCGTGATGCGCACCCGGCGCGGCATGCCGGCCCCAGCGCTCGAACTGTGCGCCGCTGTGCCAGTACAGATGCGAGGCGGCGGCGATGGACCCGACGATGGCGGCTTCATCGGCTTGCGGCGTGGCGGCGTGTTGATAGGTGGCCAGCACCTGGCCATCACGCCACCCTGCCGCGGCTTCGGCATGCGTCAGCACCAGCCAGTCGGCCAGCGCGGGCAGTTGCAGCAGCGGCTCGGCCAGCTGGGCGCGCAAGGTCTCGAAGCCCAACCCTTCGGCGCAGCCTTCCACCCACAATCCCCGCGCGGCCAGCGCCAACCAGCTGTCGCTGCCCGGCACCCATACATGTCGCGCGGCCTGCAGCGCGGTGGAATCCAGCGCCGGCAAAGCATGCCGGTGTGCAATGAAGGTGGCCGGCGCCGTGGCCAGCCGCGAGGCGCACTGATCGGCAACGGACAACGGCTCGATCGTGGCGTCAACACTGCGCCGGCTGCCATCCCAGCTCGAAGTGACCTGCTGCGCCGGCCCCAGCGCCACTTCGGCATGCCAGTGCAGGTCGCTGCGTGCCGACCCGGCATCGTCTTCGCGCGTATACAGCAGTGTGCCGAGCCCCGGCACCCGGCGCTGCGTGGCGCCGAATCGTTGATGGCAACCGCCCCCCCGTTCGGCCAGCAGCAGGCGTTCAGCCGCGACCGCGGTGCGCGTCGCGGCATCATCAATGGTTCGCAGCAGCGTACGCGCGTCATCGTCATCGGTGCGGCATTCGATGGCCAGCGCGCCCTGCGCCGGCGCCGCGGGACAGACCGTCAGCGGCAACAACATGCGCGGCAGGTCACGCAACAATTCGCGCAGCAGCGCGCCGCCCCCTTCGGGGTCCTGCCACAGGCGCGACAGTCCCGCGAAGGCCAGTACCACGCCATCCAGCTGCCGCTCGCTGCCGCGCGGCTCGCGCAGCCGGCGCAGCCGGCTGTCGACATTGCCCCGCAATTCAACCCGTTGCACGCGCGCGCCGCCGGGCAGTGCCTGCTCGAGAAAAGCCGGCACAAAGGCCGCGCGCCGCGGCGAGGAGCTGCCGATACGCAGCGGCACCCCGCGCGCGATCTGTGCGCGCACATCGGCGGCGAACAGCACGATATCGCGCGGGTTCTCGCGCGCCGGCACGGCGCCCAGATGCAGGCCCGCCGGCCGCTGCAGCGCCAGGTCCTTGAACGAATGCACGGTGAGATCCACGCTGCCGGCGAGCAGCGCCGCATCGATCTCGGCGGTGAAGAATTCCTTGCCGTCCACCTGCGACAGCGGCGTATCGAGAATCCGGTCGCCGCGCGTGTCGATGCCCACCAGCTCGACGCGCAGTCCGGGATGCAACTGCTCGAGCCGGCGCGCCACGGCGCCGCTCTGTGCCCGCGCCAGCGCCGAGCGTCGCGTACCGAGCCGCAGTACAGGCCGGGTCATGGGATCAGGAGACGAGACTGTGGATGCCGATCAGGTCTTCCCAGCCATGCGGCTCGGAATCGCTGTGGCCCAGCGCGCGCAGCAGCGAACGCTCGGTGCAGGCCCGTTCGGCACGCGCCATCTGCGCCCGGCGCAATTCGTCATGCGCCTGCATCAGCGCATAGACAGCGCCGAGGTTCAGCATGGCCGGCGCGCCGGCCCAATCGCTGGCATCGCTGCCATCGTCGATGCCCAGATGGATCAGCTGACCCCGTGACGGGCGCGCTGCGCGCCAGGCAGCGGCACGCGCCGCATCGAGCGCAGCATCGCCGGGCACGCACACCACCACATCGCGCGCCGCGCGCCAGGCCGCCAGCTCGGCGTCGAGACCCGGCGCCATGACCCGCACCGGCCGCGCGGCATTGCGCTGCTGCAGCTTGTCGGCCAGCTGCAACGCGCGCGGCTGGCCGCGATTGGCAATCCACAGCTCGCTGCCGCGCAGCCACGGCGCCACCGATTCGGCCAGCTGACCGGCGCCGACCAGCAGCACGGGTCCCGCTTCGCCGGGCACATCCAGCAGTCGGCGCACCAGCGAACCGTAGGAAGCGCTGCCCAGACCCGACAGGAATCGCGAGCGCACATCCTTCACATCGCGGAACAGCGACTGCATGAAGGGGTTGAGCTGCTGCGCCAGCAACGAGTGGCCGGCCTCGAAGCCCGCCCAGGATTGCTTCAGCTGACCCAGCACTTCGGTCTCACCGGGCAGCCGGCTTTCCAGGCCACAGGCCAGGCGCAACAGAAAGGCGTAGGCGCGCGGGCCCTCGTGCAGTTCGGCGCCGGGACCCAGCAGCGGTCGCAATGTCTCACGCATCTGCGCGCCGCAATGGACGGCCACCAGTCGCTGGCAGGTGTGAATCAGGAAGGTGCGACCGTCAGTACCGGCCCGCAGCAGCGCCTCGGGCAACTGCGCCACGGCCTGGTTGGCGTGCAGGACCTGGAGCTCGCGCAGCATCATGGCCGCAAAGCGTAGTGCGCCGCATCCGGGCCAATGTCACGGGCATGTCATGCCCCACCTCAGGCGCTGTAACCGGCCAGCGACAGCGGCAACTCGCGCACCCGCACGCCGGTGGCGGCGAAAATCGCATTGCACACCGCCGGCGCCAGCGGCGGCAGCGCCGGCTCGCCCACGCCGGTGGGCGCCATGTCGCTGTTGACGAAATGCACGTCGATGGCCGGTGACGAGCCGATGCGCAGCAGCGGGTAGTCGCCGAAATTGGTCTGCTGCACGGCGCCCGCTTCCATCGTGATCTGCTGGCCCAGCATGGCGCTGAGTCCGTCGATCACCGAACCCTGCACCTGCTGTTCGGCGCCCAGCGGATTGACCACCAGGCCGATATCGCCGGCCACCGTCACGCGATGCACGCTGAGCTTGCGCTGCGCATCGACACTGACCTCGGCCACCTCGGCGAAGTAGCCCGCGTGCGAAAGATAGAACGCCAGGCCGCGTCCGCGGCCGCGCGCCAACGGCTTGCCCCAGCCGGATTTTTCCGCGGCCAGCCTGATCACCGCTGCGGCGCGCGCGGGATTCATGCCCTGCCCGGCGGCGGGCAAGGCGGCAAGCTGTTCCAGCATGAATTCCACATGATCGCGGCCGGCCGCCACCGCCAGCTCATGCAGGAAGCATTGCGACGGAAAGGACAGGCCATTGGAGCGCGGCGCGCGCCAGGGACCGGTGCGCGTGCTCAGCGGCAGCAACGTCTGGCTCAGATGCACATTGGGCAGCGCCGCGGTCGGGAACTCGGCCATTTCCATGTTGCCGCCGGACGCCGGTCCGCGGCCATCGGCCGTGAATGAAATGAAGTGATTCTGCCAGGCCGTCAGCCTGCCCTGCGCATCGACGGCGCCCTTGAGCGCATGGAAGCCGCCGACACGGTAGTAGTCGTATTGCAGGTCGTCTTCGCGGCTCCACACCAGCTTGACCGGCCCGTCGACACGGCGTGCCACCAGCGCCGCCTCGGTCATGAAGTCGTACATCAGCCGCCGGCCGAAACCACCGCCGATGCGCGGCAGGTGCACCGTGACTTTTTCCAGCGGCAATCCCAGCAGCTGCGCGATCCAGGGCCGCGCGGCATCCACGGTCTGCGCCGGTGCCCACATCTCGATGCCGCCGTCGTGCATCCAGGCCGTGGTGACCTGCGGCTCCAGCGTGGCATGCGACAGGAAGGGATAACTGTAGAAAGCCTCGACGGTCTTCGCGGCGGCGGCGAAGGCGGCATCCACATCGCCCGCCTTGCGCAATTCCTGCGGGCCGCGCGACTTGGCCAGCTCGCGGGCCCGCTTCGAGGACGCGCTCCAGCTGTCGGTGGATCCCTTGGTGGCATCCCATAGCACCTTCAGCGCCTGGCGCGCGCTGAAGGCAGCCCAGGTGGAATCGGCAATCACTGCCACCGCGGTAATGGCTTCGCCGCCGCCGCTGCCCGCGCCCTCGATGGTGAACACATCGCGCACGCCGGGCAGCCGCTTCACGGCTTCATAGTTGCCCGATACCGGCGTGGCGCGCAGCGCTGGAGCGCGCAGCAGCGTGGCGTAGCGCAGGTTCGGCAGCCGCACATCCATGGCATACAGCGGTGCGCCGGTGACGATGCGCCGGTTGTCCACGCTGGCGACGCGGGTGCCGATGATGCGGTACTCGCTGCGTTCCTTCAGCTTCAGTGACGCCGGGTCGGGCAGCGGCAAGGCCGCAGCGCGCGTGGCCAGCTCGCCATAACCCAGCTTGCGACCCGTGGGCACATGCGTGACCAGGCTGGCCGCCGTGCGGCATTCGGATTCGGGCACGCCCCAGCCCTGCGCCGCCGCCGCCACCAGCAGTGCGCGCGCGCTGGCACCGCAGCGGCGCAACGGATCCCAGCTGGCCGGCGTGGAGCGCGAGCCGCCGACATTCTGCGAACCGTACACTGCCGCATCCACCGGCGACTGCTCGACGGTGACGCGCGACCAATCGGCGTCCAGCTCCTCGGCAATGGTCATCGCAGAGGATGTCTTGATGCCCTGCCCCACATCGGGCCGCGCCGACAGGATGCGGATCGAGCCGTCGGGTTCAATCCTGATGAAGGCATTGGGTGCCAGGATCTGCGCGGCGCGCGGCGGACCGCCCGGCGGCGGCGCGCCACCTGTTGGTGGCGCCTGCGCGGAAGCGCGCGTGCCCAGCGTCAACAGCAGACCGCCACCGGCCAGCGCCGACACGGTGAGGAATTCGCGACGCGATACCGGCATCGCCGTCACACGCCCTTCGGCCTGGTCCATCAGCGCTGCGACGCCGAGATCGCCTCCATGGATGCGCGCGTTCATGTGCGCCTCCGGCCGTTGGCGGCTGCCGCGTGGATGGCCTTGCGAACCCGGGTGTAGGTGCCGCAGCGGCACAGATTGCCGCTCATTGCTGCATCGATGTCCGCATCGCTGGGCTGCGGTGTTTCCCGCAGCAGCGCGGCGGCGCTCATCAGCTGACCGGCCTGGCAATAACCGCATTGCGGCACGTCGTTGTCGATCCACGCCTGCTGCAACGGATGCAGCTTGCCGTCGGCACCGGCCAGTCCCTCGATGGTGGTGATCTCGAGGCCGACCATGTCCACGGCGCGCAGTTGGCAGGAGCGCGTGGGCGCACCGTTCAGATGTACGGTGCAGGCGCCGCAGAAACCGCCGCCACAACCGAACTTGGTGCCCACCAGTCCCAGCTGATCGCGCAGTACCCACAGCAGTGGCGTGGACTCATCGAGTGTCTGTTCGATGACATGTTCCCGCCCATTGATCTTGAGTCGCAGCATTGTCCGTCCCCCGGGGCCCCGCCCGGTACGGACTGTAGCCCTTCTTTGATCTACTCGAAAGCGGCCGCCGAACGTTGCGCTGCACCCTCGCCTTCGGCCGGATCGCCGCCGCGCAGCGGCACATGCTTCAAGAACCAGGCCGTCACGGGCACCAGCGCCGCAAACAGGATGGCCCAGACAAATACTGCAGAGATCGAGCTCGCCAGCGAGTCCACCAATTGACCGCGCAGCTGCGGCGGCATGGTCGCGAACACGGCCGGACTGACCGAACCGCCGGTGGACACCATGCGGTCGGCCACCTCCGGCCCCATCTTGGCGCTCAATTCGGCCACCAGGCGGTGACTGAACACCGCGCCGAACAGCGAAATGCCGAAGGAACCGCCAATGGAACGGAAGAAGGTGGCGGCACTGCTGCCCACGCCCATGTCTTTCTGGGCCACGCTGTTCTGCGAGATCAGCATGGTGGTCTGCATCAGAAAGCCCATGCCCGCGCCCAGTACTGCAATCGCGATGCCGGTCTGCAGCCGCGTGGCATCGCCCTGCTGCAGCGACAGCAGCCACATGGCCAGGGTCATCACCACACCACCGATCACCGGGAACAGCCGATAGCGGCCGGTGCGCGTGATCGTCTGCCCGACGCCGATCGAAACCACCATCATGGACATCATCATCGGCAGCATCGACAGACCGGAACGCGTGGCGCTGTCGCCCTGCACCATCTGCTGGAACAGCGGCACGAAGTTCATCGAGCCGAACATCGCGAAGCCGAGCAGGAAGCTGATGATCGACACCACGGTAAAGTTGCTGTCCTTGAACAGATGCAGCGGCATGATGGGCTCGGCAGCGCGGCGCTCGATCTGCAGGAAAGCTGCCAGCGACACCGCCGAAAGGACGCTCAACAGCAGTATCTGTGTCGAGGCCCAGGCATATTCATTGCCGCCCCAGGTGGTGATCAGCACCAGCGCGGAGATCCCCACCGCCAGCGTGCCTGCGCCCGCCCAGTCGATGCGATGTTCGGTGCGGCGCACCGGCAGGTGGAGCTTGGCGGCCAGCAGCGCCATGGCCACCGCGCCCAGCGGCAGGTTCACATAGAAAGCCCAGCGCCAGCTCAGATGATCGGTGATGAAGCCGCCGACCAGCGGCCCGGCAATCATCGTCAGACCCATGGTGGCGCCCATGAAACCCTGGTAGCGGCCGCGCTCGCGCGGCGGCATCAGATCGCCGATGGTGGCCATGGCATTGACCATCAGGCCGCCGGCACCCAGCCCCTGCAGCGCGCGAAATGCGATCAACTGGATCATGCCGTTGTCGACGCCGCCCAGCAGGTCCGAGCCGGCCATGCCGCACAACGCCGAACCGATCAGGAAGATGACGATCGAGGCCATGAAGATCTTCTTGCGGCCGTACAGGTCGCCGAGCTTGCCCCACAGCGGCGTCGATACCGTGGTGCCGAGCACATAGGCCGTCACCACCCAGGATAGATGGGCCAGCCCGCCCAGCTCGCCGACGATGCGCGGCATGGCGGTGGCAACGATCATGTTGTCCAGCATGGCCAGTGTCATGGCCAGCATCAGGCCCGGCAATACCACCATCACTTCGTGTCGCCGCGCTGCGGCGCCGCTCGCTTCCTCAGCCATGAAATCCGCTTCTCCTGATGGACTTACTTGCCGGCCGGCTAGTAATGTGGAAGCATCGTAGGCCAGCCCCGGCAACACGGTCAAGCGTCGATGAATGAACCTGACACCCGCGCCCGCATCCAGCAGACGGCCCTGCGGCTGTTTACGGAACAGGGATATGAGGCGACCTCACTGCGCGAGATCGCCATGGATCTGGGCGTCACCAAGGCCGCGCTGTACTACCACTTCAAGACCAAGGACGACATCATCGCCAGCCTGGTCGATGGTCGCGTCAAGGCGCTGGAGGCCCTGCTCCGCTGGGCCAGGAAGCAACCACGCAATGCGGCCACGCGCGCCGAGATCGTGCGCCGCGTCGCCGCCCAGATGAGTGAAAGCCGCACGCCGGCGGTGATGCGCTTCATGGAGCGCAACCAGACGGCATTGCGTAATCATCCCAAGATTGCCGGCATACGCAGCCGGATGCTGCAGCTGTCACGGCAGCTTTATTCAGCCACGGATTCGCCCGAGTTGCGCCTGCGCCGTTCGATGGCGCTGCTGACGCTGCACGCCGCGACCTTTGCGTTGCGCGACTCCCGGCTCAGCAGCGCGCGCCTGCAGCAGGCCGCACTGCAGGTGGCGCTGGAACTGGCCGACGCCACGCCGTAGCTCACGATCAGGCAGCGGATGCCCGCTGGATCGGCAGACGGACCACAAAAACGCTGCCCCGACCCACGCCCTCGCTGTGGGCCGACACCGATCCGCCATGCATCACCACCAGCCGCTTGACCAGCGCCAGGCCAATGCCCAGTCCGCCGCCGTGATGCATCGAACTGCGGTGCGGTGCCTGCACGAACATCTCGAACACATGCTCGAGATCAATCGCGCCCATACCGATGCCGGTATCACGCAACGTAACGACGATCTCGGATCCTTCGAGCACGGCATCGAGGGAGATACTGCCCTGCCGCGGCGTGAATTTGACGGCGTTGGAGAGCAGGTTGCCGAACACCTGCGCCAGCCGCACCGGATCGGCATACAGCATCACCGGCCCGGCGGGCAGCTGCACCTTGAGCTGATGCCCGGCGCCCTCGATCCCGGGACGGCAGGTTTCCACGGCGGCTTCCAGCACCTCCGCCAGCGTGGTGGATTCGCAGCGCAACTCCAGCTTGTTCTGGTTGATGCGGCTGATCTCCAGCAGGTCGTCGATCAGCCGCACCATCTGGCTGGTCTGGCGTTCCATGATGGCGCGCGCCTGCACCAGCACGGGCTCGAGATTCCGGGCACGCCTGAACAGCTCCAGGCTGGAACGGAGCGGCGCCAGCGGATTGCGCAATTCGTGCGCCAGCACCGCCAGGAATTCATCCTTGCGCCGATCCGATTCGCGCAGTGCCCGCTCGGCAATGCGCAACCTCAGCATGGCGCGCACCGTCGCCACCAGCACGCTGGAGTCGATGGGCGCCAGCAGGAACATGTCGGCACCGCCCTCCAGTCCCCGCACCTGGTGCTCAGGCCGTTCGAATGAGGCGCTGATCTGCACAATGGCCAGGGATGCGGTATCGGATTCTGCCCGCAGCCGGCGACACACTTCGAAGCCGTCGATGTCCGGCAGCATGATGTCCAGCAACACCAGGTCGGGCAGGTGTTCGCGCGCCAGGCGCAACGCTTCGGCGCCGGTGGCCGCCTCGAGCACCTGCAGACCAGCGGCTCGCATCAGGCGCGACTTCGCGTAGCGGGCCGGCTCGGTGTCATCGACGATCAGCACGGTTCCAGTGGGCTCGATGTTCATCGCAACCTCATTCCGCGCTTTCCGCGCGGAAACTCAATGGCAACAGCACGAAGAATTGCGAGCCCACGCCCAGCTGGCTGCGGACCCATACCCTGCCGCCCAGCAGTCGCGACAGCTTGCGACACAGCGGCAGCCCGAGGCCCGTGCCACGCGCCAGCAGCTGCAGCGGATTATCGACCTGCGTGAATTCCTCGAAGATACGTTCCTGGTCCTCGACGGCGATGCCCACCCCGGTGTCCGCCACGCAGAACAGCACACAATCCTCCGCCGGAGCCTGGTCCAGGTCCGGATCGGCAGCGCCGGCCGGCACGCGACGCGCCGCCACCCGGATCTGTCCGTCGGGCGTGAACTTGATGGCGTTCGACAGCAGGTTGCGCAGGATCTGCGATATCCGCAGCTCATCGCTGCACATCGGCGGCAGGTCATCGCACTCCTCGAGCAGCAGTTCAACGCGGCTGCTTGCCACCAGCGGTCGCACGATGCCCCGTAACGCGGCGAACAGGGCATTGATCGAAAATTCCTCTGATTTCAGCGTGATGGTGCCCGACTCCACCTTGGCCAGATCCAGCAGATCGTTGACCAGCTCCAGCAGCTCGCTGGCGCTGCGACGGATGTAGCCGATCTGGCGCTGCTGTTCATGACTCAGTTCGCCGTCGACATGCGCGGCCAGCAGTTGCGTCAACGCCAGGATGGAATTCAGCGGGGTGCGGAACTCATGGCTCATGTCCGAGAGGAAGCGGGTCTTCAGATCATTGGCACGCCGCAGCTGCTGGGATTGCGCGTCCAGTTCGGCATACAGCGCCAGCACGCCGCGGTTGGTATCGAACAGCTCGGCATTCAGCCGCTCGAGCTCGGTCTGCTTGCTGTCCATCGCCGAGAGCACGACCATCAGGTCATGGTTCTGCCGCGCCAGCTCCTGCGTCGGCGTCACCGCATCGACGCGGATCTGCTCCTGCAGGCGGCTGACCAGCAACGCCGGATCCAGCGGCCGCTCCGCACCCCGTGTGGGCGGAAAGGGCTGACTCATCAGCACGCGTCGGCCGCCGGGAGCGTCGCACAGCAGTTCGCAACGATCCATCAGGCGCATGGCTGCAATCACCGCGCCGTTGCTGCTCTCATCGGTCTCGATCTGGCCATTGAGCGGACCGATCTCCACCCGCAGCTGGCGCGCCACGCCCTGCTGGTCGATGGTGTATTCCACCCGCGCGCTGCCGCCGGCCGCGATGCGCGCCACTTCCGATACCGCCGTTGAGATGCGGGTCTGCTGCTGCGTGTCGTAGCCCAGCAGCTGCGCCACCTGGCGCGCCCGCTGCCGCGCCAGCACCACGTCGTTGTCGCCACGCAGCGGCAATTGCAGCAGTGGGGTGATCACGGCGCAGTTACCGCCACCACGGTGGCATCGTCGGTGCCGCGCACGCCATCGCGATAGAACACGCCGGCAATCAGCGCCGGATCGCGCAGCCACAGGCCCGGCCAGTCGGCGGGATTCCAGCGCGTGCCGAGGCCGTCGGTGTGCATCAGCAGCAGCGAGCCGGGCAGCCAGTCGTAGTCGAAGCGTGCGATGCGCGCCGCCGAGTGACCGAGGATGCCGTTATGGGTGACCAGGTGCCGCACCTGGCCATTGCGCAGGATGCTGCCGCTGACATTGCCCACGCCGCAGTAATGCAGGCGCGCGGTCTCGACATCGATGACGGCCAGCGAAGCCGCCGCACCGCGCGTGGGCCGTAGCGCTTCGTGGATGCCGGCCATCACCACCGCCACGTCATCGAGGCGCGCAGCGCGGAACTCGCGGATGGCCAGTTGCGTCGCCTGCGCCGCCATGCCGCCGTGCCCCAGTCCATCACAGACCAGCAGGTAGAAGCGGCCGTCCTGCTTGCGGCAGGCCCAGCCATCGCCGCAGGCGCTCTCGCCACCGCGTGGCACGCTGAGGCCGCCGAAGCTGAAGCCTTCGGCCGCCGGCAACGGGTTGCCCAGCTCTGCCAGCACCACGGTGCCCTTGCCCGGCTCCGACATCAGCTCGAAACGCTGCGACAGCCGCTGGATGGCGCCCAGCCCCGTGCCCGCCGAACCCGCGGTGGAGTACCCATCCTGCAGGCAGCGCGCGATGTCCGCGATGCCGGGTCCCCGATCCACGGCCAGCAGCTGCAGAGCCGCACCGCGCACATGGAGGCTCAACACGCCCTCGCGCGCATGACGCAGCAGGTTGGTGGCCAGTTCGGTGGCGACCAGTGCGGCGCGGCTGCCGTGTTTGGCATTCCAGCCCGCCAGCGCGGCCTGCTCGGTGATCATGCGGCGCGCCTCGGCGATCTTGCTGGCGTCGGTGATGCGCAGGGCCGCCGACGCGGTGGGCATCGCCATGCCGTTCATGGCTTCCAGCGCGCCACCGACACGCGCGTGCCCTTGCCTGGCGCCGAATCGATTTCGAAATCATTCATCAGGCGGCGCGAGCCCGACAGCCCCAGGCCCAGCCCGCTGCCGGTGGTGAAACCGTCGGTCAATGCGCGCTTCAGATCCGCAATGCCCGGCCCTTCGTCGGTGAAGTCCAGCCGCAGACCCTGACGGCCGGCATCCTGCACCAGCCAGCGCAACTGCAATGTGCCGCCACCTCCATAGGTCACGGTGTTGCGCGCCAGTTCGCTGGCGGCCGTGACGATCTTGGTCTGATCGACCAGGCCGAAGCCGATCTCGATCGCCCAGGCGCGGACCTTCTGGCGCACATGGACAATGTCCTCGGAGCTGCGCAGCTGCGCCACCTCGTCCCTACGAACTTGCATCGGCTGGGTCGTGCAATGACTCGTGCGCCTGCAACTGCCGGTTCAGCAGCTCCAGGCCCCGGTCGACATTCAGCGCCGTGCTGACTCCATTCAGTTCCAGCCCCAGTTCCACCAGCGTGATGGCCACCGCGGGCCGCATGCCCACCACCACGGTGTGGGCGTCCAGCACGCTGGACATGGCCGCGATGTTGGCCAGCATGCGGCCAATGAAGGAATCGACGATCTCCAGTGCCGAGATGTCGATCAGCACGCCGCGCGCGCCGCTGCTGACAATGCGGGCGGTCAGGTCATCCTGCAGCTGCACCGCCAGACGGTCGTGCATGTCGACCTGGATGCTGACCAGCAACGCATCGCCCACCCGGAGAATCGGAATCATGTCCATCTGCGCTCAACCCGCGGCCGGTCGGACCACCTTCAGTCCGCGGCGGTTCAGCGCCACCTGCAGCGCCCCCGACAGCGTGGCCTTGGTGATCACATCGCCCAGATTGACGCCCAGGTGCACGATGGTCTGTGCGATCTGCGGACGGATGCCGCTGATGATGCAGTCCGCGCCCATCAACCGCGCGGCAGCCACGGTTTTCAGCAGATGCTGCGCCACCAGCGTATCGACGGTGGGCACGCCGGTGATGTCGATGATGGCAATGGTGGCGCCGGTGTCGACGATGCTGGTCAACAGCGATTCCATCACCACCTGGGTGCGCGCGCTGTCCAGCGTGCCGATCAGCGGCACCGCCAGCACGCCGTCCCACAGCTGGATCACGGGCGTCGAGAGCTCCAGCATTTCCTGCTGCTGGCGCTGGATGATTTCCTCGCGGCTCTTCTGGAACACCTCGCTGGTGTGCAGGGCCAGCCGGTCCAGCAGATCGGTGATGCGCCAGACATGATCGGCCAGCTGCGCGGCATCCTTGCCTGAGGCCGCGCTCACCCGATCGAACAGCGGACGTTTCAGTGACAGCACGAAGGCGGCGGTCTCGCTGGGCGTGAAGCCCTGCAGTGCCCGCGATCGCGACAGGTCACCGAGCAGATCGCGCAGGCTGCTGCCCGGGCCCTCATCCAGCGATGTCGGCTGCGCGCCTGCCAGGGCGCCTTTCAGCAAGGTGAGGAACTGCCCCGACTCGTGCTGCAGCTGGGTATCGGAAATTGCGCCGTGGGCGGAACGGGTGGCGCTCTTCTGGTATTGCAGCCACTCCTTGAGAATTGACATTTCATTCTGTTCGATGATGTCAGGCAGCGAGGTTGTCATGCGCTTCTCTGGATTGTTATGGTGCGGGGCCGGAAGTGTAGCCAGCGGCAGGCGCGTCGGGGACATGCAATCCTGTCGCTGTCGGACCGTCCTACAAACTCAAAGGGCCTTGTCCGACACGGGGATTGACCGGCGCATGAGGTCCGTCGACCATCCACCCATGCGTTCAATTCCCGCCGTCCTCGCCATCGCACTGACTGCCTGTGCCAGCAACCCACCGGACGTTGCGGCGTCTCCGGAAGCAGCCGCAGTCGCCGCGCAATGCGCGCAGTTGCGCGAGGAAATCAACAAGGGCGAGGTGGCGCGACGGGAAGCCGCACCGAACAGTTCATTCCGCGTGATTGCCGATGCCGCGGCCGCCAAGCAGGACCAGAACGTCGAGCTGGCGCGGCAAAGCTATGCGGCGCTGGGTTGCGGCGCGCCGCCGGCGGTCAGCGAAGGGCCACCGGCACCGGCACCGACCGCGACGCAGCCGCCGCTGTAGCGGGGCTACTGCCCCTCGCGCACCTGTCGCTGCATCTCGTCGAGATAGGCATCCAGTTCCGCCACGCTGGTGAAGATGCCGCCGGGTATGGCCTTGACGATGTCCAGCACCTTGCGCACCGCCGGCTGCGGATTGACGAGGGCGACCTTGCCGCCGCGCGGCTCGATCACCTTGCGCGCGCGGATGAAGCAGCGGATGCCGGCGCTGCTCAGGTATTCCAGCTTGCCGAGTTCAAACACCAGGCGCGTGACGGCAGCGTCGGCGAGCACCTGGTCCAGCGTCTGGTCCAGTTCGGGCGCGGTATGGGTATCGAGTCGACCCACCAGCGCGATGACGGGTGGATCCAGCATTTGCACGGAAATCTTCAGTGACATTGCACACCTCAGTTTGAATCGGACCGATCCAGGCGGACCTGCAGAACATTCCAGTCCTCGTCGCGGGAATAACGGCAGTCGGCCGCCATCTGCCGGACCATGTAGATACCCAGTCCGCCGATCGGCCGCTCGGCAATATCCGCCTCCAGCGACGGATCCGCGCGGGCCAGCGGATCGAAGGCCGGACCGTCGTCGCGCACGGTCAGCACGATCTGCTCCGGCAGCAGCGCCACATCCAGCGCCAGCCGCGTCGCCGCGGGGCGCTCACCGGCAGCGCGCACGATATTGGTCAGCAATTCCTCGCTGATCAACAGGGCATCGCCGATACATTGCTGCGGGACCTCGCGCGCCGCCAGCAGGGCCTGCAGGTACTGTTGCGCCTGCCGGATGCCGACGCTGTCGGCGCCGCAAAGAATGCGCCAGTGCATGCCGTCACGGTGGAAGGTGACGCCGGCGGGATTCCAGCGCACAGCCAGCACGGTCAGATCATCGCTGGCATGAAAGCCCGCTGCATGCTCGGCCACGGCCGCGACGATCCGGGCCACCAGCATGGCGGCGCCGCCCTCGGGCGCTTCGCACAACAGCCGGTCCAGGCGCTCGAGTCCAAACAGCGATTCGTCCTGCGCCTGCGCTTCGGTGACGCCGTCGGTGTACATCAGCAGCGTATCGCCGGGCGCCAGGAATCCTTCCATCAGCTCGTAGCCGGCGACGGCCTCGATGCCCAGCGCCGGACCACCCACGGCCGCCAGCGAGCGCACGGCGCCCTCGGCGTTGCGCACCAGCGGCAGCTCATGTCCGGCGCTGGCATAGCGCAGGCGACCGCTGTTCACATCCAGCAGTGCGCAGCCCACGGTGACGAACATGCAGGCGTCGTTGCCTTCGGCCAGCCGCGAGTTGATGGCGGCCAGCAGCCGGTGCGGCGGTTCCCCCGCCGTACCCAGCACCCGCAGCAGCGAGGACAGCCGCGCCATCAGCAACGCGGCCGGTATGCCCTTGTCCGACACATCACCGATGGTCAGCAGCACATGGCCATCGCGCAGATCGAGGTAGTCATAGAGATCGCCGCCCACCTGCCGCGCCGGCTGCAACGCCGCCGCGACTTCGATGCCGGCGGGCAGATCGGCGACGCCGAGCCGCGGCAGCATCGACTGCTGGATGCTGGCGGCAATCTGCAGATCGCGCTCGAGCCGCGCGGTTTCGGCCAGGCTCTCGGCGCGCAGGCGCACATGCTCGCGCAGCGATCGGCCCATGTGCCGCAGCGCCTCGGTCAGCACGCCAATCTCGTCGCGGCGTGGCGCTTCGGGCAATTGCAGTTCCAGTTCATCCTCGCGGGCCCGGCCCACCGCGACGGCCAGCGCGTGGATGGGCCGCGTCACGCCGGCCGCCACCGCATAGATCGCCGCAGTGAGCAGCAACAGACCGATGGCGCCCAGCCACAATTGGCGACGCAGCAGCGCATTGGCCTCGGCCAGCAACTCGTCGCGCGGCATGACCAGCATCAACTGCCAGCCCAGGGTTTCAAGACTGCGCACGGCCAGGTACGCCGGTCGCACCGTGGTGCCCTCCGGCAACAGCGCGAAGCTGCGGTTTGCGGCCAGCATGCCCTCGCCAATGTTGCGGATGGTGTCGGGCGTCACGGCGGCATCGAAGCGCCCGACACGTTCGGTGGTCGCGCCGATAGGTGCTACGAAGGGCTCGCCCACCGAGGGTGACAGCAGCCAGCCCATTCCGATGGGCCCGAGCGTCGCGCCCGCGGCGGTGCGCTTCACCCAGGCCAGATCGAGATCGGCCGTGACGACGCCGGCCACCGCGCGGCGGTCTGCCTGCCGACGAAAGAAGGGCACCGAGTAGGTCACCATCCAGATGTCGCCGCC